>Ga0265298_10011052_pt1 | contig 10607 bp, 9 predicted proteins | sample AusTroGonzalo_MG_3_FD_193486 | JGI IMG/M metagenome (GOLD analysis project Ga0265298, IMG submission 193486) | Bovine rumen microbial communities from tropical cattle in Woodstock, Queensland, Australia - Gonzalo_01 | ecosystem: Host-associated > Mammals > Digestive system > Stomach > Rumen ... | reverse complement strand
GAAATCAGCTTTGCCGTCAGCGATTTGGCGAGCTGCACGGGCGCGACTTTTGCCCAGTGCCGGACGGCGATCGAGCAGGGGCAACCCCTGCCGAACGCCCCCTACGTGGTGACCCAGTCGCCCGCGCTCCGCGAGCTCGGCACCGCCGATGCGGCGCGCGAGACCCTGCTCGGCGACATCCTGCGGCCCGAGAACGCCGGGCAACTCCCCGCCAACACCCCCGTCCTGGACGAGGCGCAGCTGCACTTCACCTTCCGCATCCAGGGCGCCGCCCCCCTCGTCGCCCGATGGGAGGGCCCCGAGGAGGAGGTGCGCGCCGCGAACCGGCCCATCGCCGACAAGCTGGCGGAACTCTGCGGGAACGCCCATCCCGAGCAGTTCTCCGCCGTCTGCTACGCCATGTCGCAGAGCGGGGCCGGGGCGAAAGTGCGGTCCGCCTTCACGACGCACCACATCGGCACCAACGAACACCTGCCGCTCAGCTTCAACATCACGCGGAGCAACGAAACCGGCGCCATCGAGATCAACTGCTCCGAGCCCGCCGGCTTCCCGCTGCACTTCCACTGGACGACCACCGTCGCCCTCGACGGCACCGTCACCAGCACCCCGCTGGTCATCGACCAACCCCCGCAGCAGCCCCAGCCGCAACCCGCCAACCCCTAACCTCTTGCCGCGTGGCGTGTGGCCAGATTGAAAAAGGACATTTCAAAACGGACAATCGGAAAAAAGAGGTTCTTCGAGGATTATAGTGGAACCACCTCCGGAATTCCACGAATGCAAGGCACAAGGGGGGACGACAGGACACTCCCCCCTCCGAGAGGGGGGTGGCGCGGCCATGAATGGATGGCGGATGCATGGCAAACGACAAGCGGCAGGGGCCGCGACGGGGGGAGTACTGCGGTCGGCCGTCGCGGCAAGCGCGACTCCGCACCCGCAACGAACGAATCGAGAATTTAGCGATGGAGCAAGTGGACGCATACAGCGACGGCCTCCCGCAGTACTCCCCCCGCCGCCCTTTCCTTCCGCTCCGCACTCGCAATCCATAAGCCATCTTCCTTCGGGCGGCACCCCCCTCTCGGAGGGGGGCGAATGCTCGCGCGCTCTCCATTCTCCCAAATATCTCTCCACGCTCTCTCGGCCATCCTCCCCGCCCACTATCATTTCCGAAGAACCGAAAACTTTTTCCGCGCCCGGAATCCGCCCTGCCGCCCTCTTCCGCAACGCTCCCGCAAAAACTTCCCCCGCATACCCCGGACGTGTTCATGCCCGACGGAAGAACTCCAGCATCCGGGCGCCGAAATCGGGCGCGGTGTCGTAGAGGGCGTGGCCGTGTCCGTCGTACAGGTGCAGTTCGGCACCGGGGATTGCCGACGCGATTTCCACGGCGGCACCGTCCCCGAACACTCGGTCGTCCCGGGAACCGACCACCAGCGTCGGGCAGGAGATGTGGCCCAGCGTCTCCGCGGCGTCGAAGCCGCGCACGGCCTCCGCAAGCGCGGCAAAGCGCTCCAGCTCGCGGGCGGTGACCGTCTTCGCGGCCTGGAGAAAGGCCTCGCGGATGGACGCAAACACACTGGACGGATAAAGATTGTCGCCGAAGGCCAGATACAGCTCTTCGGCCCGCCCGGCCTTGGCGAGGGCGATCCAGTTTTCGAGGGGGCGCCTCCGCGCGTCCGTCATGCGCGCGGTGGTGGAGGCCAGGACCAGTTTCTTCACCAACCCGGGATGTGCCGCGGCGATGCCCATGGCGACCATGCCGCCCATCGACGCGCCGAACACGCACGCATCCGCCAGGCCCAACGCCCGCATGGCCGCGGCGGTGTCCCGCGACATGTCCCGCACGGCGTACCCCGGCGGGAGGTCCTTGCGCGGGTCGAACAGCCAGACGGTGAAATCCTCCGTGAACGGTTTGTACGCCGCGGCGACCGCGTCCGCCGACGCCAGCACGCTCTGCACGGCGAGCCCCGGCAAAATCACGAAAGGCCGCGGCCCGTTCCCGAACCGGACGCAGTCCATCTCGAAAGCATCCGTTCCGACCGTTTGGATGTCCATCGCGGCGTCTCCCTCCGGCGGGCGGGGTTGTCAGCGGAAGAGTTTTTCGAAGCCGTCGCGGGCGTAGATGGAGGGGCTGAAGGCTTTGTGGGCTTCGTTGGCGATGTCGCCGCCGATGCGCTTTTCCGTGTTGTCGAGTTTGCGGGCGGTGAGTTTGCCGCTGGCGAGGGGCGTTTCCTGGACGTCGGCCCAGGCGTCGGTTTCGACGACTTTGTGCTCGCCGCGGAGGCGTTCGGCTTGGGCGATGACGTCGTCCAGGCGGCTGACGGCCGCGTTGTAGCTGGCTTCGGAGAGGCGCGGGCGGATGGAGTCGAGGTAGGCCTGGCGACGCGGGCCCTCCTTGAGGGCGACGAGGGCGTCGAAGGTTTCGCGGTCGATCTTGTCCGGGATGGCCAGGGTCTGGGCGCCCGTCACGCGCGTGAGGGCGAGGGTGAGGGTCTTGTCGGCGAGCCGCGTGGCGTCGATGGTGAGGGTGCCGTTGGGGTTTTGGACGATGCCGGGGTCCTGGAGAAGGCGCGCGGCGAGGGCCTGCCGATTGGCGGGGTCGATCTCCCGGGCGATTTCCGCAATCTGCGAGCGCAGGACGTTGGAGCGGCCTTCGTCGAGGGTGTATTTCATCGCGCCGGTGCGGTACTGGGAGTAGCCGGCGTCGTTGTCGATGCCCTTGACGGTGACGGCGTGGGTCGTGCGGTCGACGTGGATGAAGTAGTTGCATTCGTGGCGGTCCGCCTGGCCGGTCACGAGGTCGAGCCACTGGAGGCGGTTGAGTTGGCGCTTGATTTCGCCCTTGATCCGCCGGGCCTCGGGAGCGGGGAGGTTGCGGACTTCGTCGGCGGTGAGGCCGTCGGAGGGGGTGTTGCGGCCGGCGACCCACTCCTTGGCGGTGGAGCCCCGGGCCTTCTCCATGTAGAAGCCGAAGACGCCGTTGTGGACGCCGGCGGAGTAGCGGACGATCAGCCCGCCCATGCCCAGGGCTTCGGCGGCCTTCTTGGAAGCGAAGTTGAGGTTGAAGGTCTTCTGCAGGGGGTCGAAGTTCGCGCCGCCGCCCACGGCGGTGGAGTCGAGCCCGGTGCGGCTGTCGGTCTCGCCCTTGAAGATGACGTGGGTGCCGTCGGCGCGCGCCAGCTCGTAGACGGTGCCGCCCGAGCCGGTGGCGAGGGGGCGGTCGGAGACGATGTTGGCGTCCTCGTTGGCCGGGTCCACGTCCGAATCCTGCAGGCCGCGCGCGCGGGCCTCGACGACGGACGAGACGGAGAGCTCGCCCTTGAAGACCGCCATCGCCTCGGCGCCGGTGAAGAAGCGGTCGGCGGCGCGGAGTTTGCAGATGATGTCCACGAATTCGTGGACCATGACCGAGACGCCCTTGATGTGCTGGACCATGTCGGCGAAGTTCTGTTGGGCGGGGGAGAACTGCTGCGGAACCTGGACGGCGGCGCGGTAGAGGCTCGTGGCCTTCTGGCTGAGGGTGGTGGCGAGGGCGTTGAGCTGGGCGGTCGTCTTGGAGGGGTCGAGCACGGCGTTGGCAAGGTTCTCCATCGCCGTCAGGAATTCGTCGCGGAGGTCCAGCATCGTGCCGATCCGCCGGCTGCCGCGGCGGAAGGCGGCTTCGTGGTAGGGTTCCATGTTGTAGAGCTGCGCCGCGGTCGAGAGGTAGTTGCGGAGGACCGTCCCCCGCACTTCCCTGCGGGCGTTCAGGAAGAGCGCCTCGGTACGGGCGAGCTCGTCTTCGAGGGCCTTGAGGATGTCCTTGGGGACCCCCATGCGGCCGCCTTCGACGGCCACGCCGTTGCGGTGCATGTCCCGGAGGGCGGCCTTCATCGTGGCGATGTCGGTCTGGAGGATTTCGAGGTCGTGCCTGACGATGGTGGCCGTGGGGTTGCGGCGGAAGGCGTCGATCTTCTCGGCGACGGGGCGCAGGCGGGCGGCGACCTCCTGGTTGACCGTGGCGAGGGCGTCGGGGGTGCCGTGCATCGCGATGGCCTGGCGCGGGAGCAGGGAGGCGACCTTGGCCTTGAGGATGGCGGCGACGTTGGGGTCGGCGTTCTGGCCGCTGTCGGCGAGATTGAGCGCGAACTCGCGCATTTGGCGGGTCAGCGCGGCGATTTCCGCCGCGCGGCGGTCGCAGAGCAGGCGGAAGTCGTCGATCTGCGCGCGGACCTTCGCGTCGACGCCCCGGTACTGGGGGTTCGCCTCCCGCATCTGCGCGTCGTGGCGGACGAGGGCGTCGAGGCCCTTGGAGAGCTGCGCGAGCAGGTCCGAGAGGTCCTCCTGGGCCTGGATGGCGGCGGCGACGGCCTTGCCGGCGGGGGTGGAGGTTCCGTCGATCCGCCCGTCCCCGTCGATGGCCGCCGCGAGCTGGCTGCCGATGAAGTAGGAGAGGGCCTTGAAGGTCTTGGCGGCGGTGGTGCCGGCCTTTTCGAGGGCCTTGAGGGAATCGTTGTCGAGGGCGCCGTCGTCGACGAGCTTCTGGAAGGTGCGCCGGACCTTGCTCCCGGTGAGGCTGACGGTGCCGTTGCGGGCAGCCTTGAGGAGCAGCACGTCGAGCTGGGCGACCATCTTGCCGGCGGAATGCGCCTGCGCCTGCTGCTGTTGCACTTGGGGGGCCTGCTGCCCGGGGGCCTGCGGCTGTTGGGGCTGCTGGGGGCGGGCGGCTTCGACGCCGCGGAGGAAATAGTCCATCGGCACGTTCTGGATGTTCACGTTGGGCAGTGGCATGTTTTTCTCCTGAATCCGTAGTCTTGCTCCGCCCCGTTTACACGCGGGCGCCGGCAAGGTTACCGCACGCCCCGCTTTTCCCACGCCCGCCCCCGCCGCGCAAGAACAAACGGACAGCACTGCCTGCGGGCGCGAGCGGGCGCACCCCATCTTGTCACTTGCCGCTGCCGAGCAAGGGCTCGATTTCGGCGTCGATGGTTTCTGGCGTCGTGGTCGGGTGGAAGCGCTTGACAACGTTGCCGTCGCGGTCGACCAGGAACTTGGTGAAGTTCCATTCGATGTCGCCGGGAGCCGTCGCGCCCTGGAGGCCGTGCTTCGCCAAGAGGGCGCGGAGGCCGGCGATCTCGGATTCGGGCGCGTCGTCCTTCGGGCGGGCGGCCTTGAGGAAGACGTAGATCGGGTCGGCGCCGGGGCCGTTCACCTCGATCTTGGCGAGCTGGTCGAAGGTCGTGTTGTACTTGAGCGCGCAGAAGGAGTGGATTTCGTCGTCGCTGCCGGGCGCCTGGTGGCCGAACTGGTCGCAGGGGAAGTCGAGGATTTCGAGCCCGCGCGCGTGGTACTTGGCGTGGAGCTTTTCGAGTCCTTCGTACTGCGGCGTGAAGCCGCATCCCGTGGCGGTGTTGACGACGAGGAGGACCTTGCCCTTGAGCGAGGCGAGGTCGAGGCTCGTGCCGTTGCGGCCTTTGGCCGTGAAGTCATGGATGGTCATGGCGGGGATTCCTTTCGGGTTGGCGGGTTCGTCCGCGGTCCCCGCGCGGCCGGCGGCAACCAGCAGGAGCGCGAGCATCGCGGCGCAGAGATGGGCGGTGCGTTTCATGGTGGCCCGTTTCTACCACATCGGCCGCGGCGCGGAAAGGACTTCGCGTGCGTAGGGAGGATGGATGAGGTACGGGGAAGGAGCCTCAACAGCCTGGCAATCGTTTCCTTGTGCCCTTTGTGGCAACCGGTTTTCAGAAGCTTTCGGCCCAGGCCTTGAGGTCTTCGGCGGAGGCGGAGGCGCGGAAGCGGCGGCCTTCCTTGACGGACGCGCCGGGTGCCAGGGCCTGGAGGTTCGCGGTGGAGTCGCCCATGCCGCTGCCGCCGGAGGTGGCGAAGGGCACCAGGATCTTGCCCGCCAGGGCGGCGGCGTTGCTCTCGACGAAGGTGTCGATGATGCTCGGTTCGCGGTACCACCAGATGGGGAAGCCGATGTAGACGATGCCGTAGGCGCCCAGGTCGGGGGCCGGGGCCGCGATGGCGGGACGGCTGGCGCGGTCGGCCATTTCGAGGGTGCTGCGGCTGGTTTTGTCGCGCCAGTCGAGGTCGGCCGCGGTGTAGGGCGACGCGGGCGCGATTTCGTGGAGGTCGGCGCCGATGGCGGACGCCAGGCGTTCGGCGACGCCTTTGGTGGTGCCGGTGGCGGAGAAGTAGGCGACGAGGGCTTTGGGTTGGTTGTTCATGGTGTCGGTCTCCGGTTGGGGTTGTGCGGCGGGTTCTTTTGCGCAGGCGCTGAGGGCGAGTGCGGTGAAGATGGCCAGAAGGGGGGTCTTTTTCATGAGGTTCCTTGGGGGTTCAGGGTTGTTGTTGTGCGGCGGCGGCGTAGGTGGCGTCGTCGACGGGTTCGAGCCATTCGTTGCGTCCGCCGGTGCCGGGGACTTCGAGGGCGATGTGCTGGAACCAGGTGTCGGGGGCGGCGCCGTGCCAGTGCTTGACGCCGGCGGGGATGTTGACGGTGGTGCCGGGACGCATTTCGACGGCGGGTTTGCCCCACTCCTGGTAGAAGCCGCGGCCGGCGGTGCAGATGAGGATCTGTCCGCCGCCGGTCTCGGCGTGGTGGATGTGCCAGTTGTTGCGGCAGGAGGGCTCGAAGGTGACGCCGAAGGCGGGGACTTGCGAGGTCGTCAGGGGGTGGAGGTAGCTGCGGCCGGTGAAGTAGCGGGCGTAGGCGTCGTTGGGTTCGCCGACCGGGATGGGCGACCAGTCGGCGGGCGGCCGGGTGCCGGGGACGGTGGCGCGGACGAGCGCGAGGATGGCGTCGGTCTGCCCGGGCGTGACGCCGTTGCGGTTCGCGATCTGGACGTGCGCGGCGCACTGGGGCGCGGTTTCGGGCCGGGCGGCCAGGGCGGCGACGGTGACGAGTTCGCGGGTGCGCCAGTCGAGGACGCGGCGCGCGAAGATGTCGCCGAAGAGGTGCGCCTTGAGGTAGGCGTCGAGCTGCGGGTGGAAGTCGAAGAGGGGGCCGGTGACGGGGCCGCCGCAGAGTTGGGTCTGGTTGGCGGTGCCGACGGCGATGGCCTTTTCGCCAAGGACGAAAGGCTCTTCCTGCGGCTCGCTCGGAGAGCTCGCCCCACCATTTTCTTCCCCGCTCTGTGCCTCTGTGCCTCTGTGTGAGGCCACCTTCATCAGGGTCGCGGCGGCGTTGAGGGCGCGGGGGAAGCCGCAGTAGGCGTAGAGTTGGCCGACGGCTTCCTTGGCTTCGGGGAGGGTGAGGCCGGCTTCGAAGCCCTCGCCGAAGGCGGCGGCGAGGGCTTCCTGGTCGCCGCGGGCGACGGCGGCGCCGATCTTGGCGAGGGCGGTGTCTTTGGCGTCCAGTGCGGCGGCTTGCGCCGCGATGGCGGTTGCGGTCATGAGGATGGCTCCTGCGAGGATGGGGTTCATGTTTGTTTCCCTTGGGGCGGGCGGCTCCCGTGCTACCGCCAGGAGGCTTCGAGGATGGCGAGGACGTCGTCGTCGGTGAGTTCCGAGGGGTCGACGGAGAAGAGGGCCCCGACGGCGCTGCGGGCGAGGGCGGGCATGCCGGGGAGTTCTTCGCGGCGGATGCCCCAGTCGGACATCTTGAGGTCGGCGACGCCGCAGGCTTTCTGGAGGGCGGCGAGGGCGGTGAGGAAGTCTTGGGGCTTGTTGGCGTCCGCCATGCCGAGGGCGCGGGCCATGTCGATGAATTTCTCCGGGCAGTCGCCGCGGTCGATGAAGGTCTTGTAGTAGGCGAGGGAGATCATGACGAGGCCGGCGCCGTGCGGAAGGTCCTGGTGTTCGCCGGAGAGGGCGTGCTCGATGGCGTGTTCGCTGGTGCAGGTGGTGACGTCCATGGAGTAGCCGCCGAGGGTGTTGGCGAAGGCGACCTGGGTGCGGGCTTCGAGGTTGGTGCCGTCGGCGACGGCGACGGGGAGCCACTTGCCGAGGAGGCGGATGGCCTCGAGTTCGACCATGGCGCCCATTTCGTTGGCGACCTTGGAGATGTAGCCTTCGGTGTTGTGGAAGAGGGCGTCGAAGCCCTGGTAGGCGGTGAATTTGGGCGGGACGGTGAGCATGAGCTCGGGGTCCACGACCGCGAGGACGGGGCACTGGGAGAAGAAGGCGCCTTTTTCGTGGGTGACGGGGCTGGTGATGACGGAGCCGGCGTCGACTTCGGAGCCGGTGCCGGCGCTGGTGGTGATGGCGACGAAGGGCAGGAGGGGGGCGTTGAAGGGACGGTGCTCGCCGGTGCCGGTGGCCATGTAGTCCCAGACGCGGCCGCCCTGCTGGGGGATCATGGCGGCGATGGCTTTCGCGGCGTCCATCACGGAGCCGCCGCCGAGGCCGATGACGAAATCGACGCCCGCGGCGCGGCCGGCTTCGACGCCTTCCTGGACGGTGGGTTCGAGCGGGTTGGCCTGGATCTTGTCGAAGAGGACGTGCGCGACGCCCGCGGCGGCCAGTTCGGCCTCCAACGCGGCGAGGTAGCCGTTGGCGCGGACGGATTTGCCGTTGGAGATGACGAGGAGCGCCTTCTTGCCGGGCAGTTGTTCTTCGTGGAGTTTCTTCAGCGCGCCGGGGCCGAAGAGGACTTTGGTGGGGACGTGGAATGTGTAGCTCATGGGGGTTCCTTTGGGTTTTGGGTTTTGGGTTGAGGGGTGAGGGGGGATTTATCTCACGCAAAGTTCGCAAAGTTCGCTAAGTTTTCTTGGAGAGCGGTCGGATATTGCAGAAGGGGTCATGTGGGGAGGTTGTTGACGATGCGTTCGATGCCGTTCCGGAGGGAGGGCATGCCGAAGTTGATGACGAAGCCGAGGCGTTTGTCGAGGAGTCGGAGGTAGGTGAGGCACTGCTTGGCGAAAACGGGTTCCTGGCGGCTGACGGATTTGAGTTCGACGACGATGGCGTCATCGACCAGCAAATCCACGCGGAACATGTTGTCGTAGGCTGTGCCGTTGTAGGTGAAGCCGCAGGATTTCTCTTCTTCGACCCCGTGCCCGAGGCGGCGCAGTTCGGTGGCCAGGATGGTCCGGTATGCCTTTTCCAGCAGGCCGCTACCGAAGCGGGAATGGATGGCGAAAGAGGCGTCGAGAATGTCTTTTCCGGCTTTTTCGATATCCATCGGAGGGGTTCCCTTTGCGGACTTCGCGGACTTTGCGTGGGGTTATTCTTCTTCCTTGGCGTCGACGCGTTGGACGGAGGGCGGTTCGCCGCCGTCGAGGGAGACGAGGCGGAAGGCTTTTTGGCCGTAGCCGAGGGCTTCGGCGTGGTCGAGGATGTGCGGGCCGAGGCGCGTTTCCATGCGCTCGCGGAGGGAGGCGCTCGTCGCCGGGTCGGAGGCGTAGACGAGGGCGACGCACGCGGCGTCGAGGGCCACGGGGTCGAGCGAGGCGAGGATGCCCACGTCCGCCATCTCGGGCTTGGCCGGGTGGCCGTTGCAGTCGCAGTCGACGGAGAGGTTGTTCATCACGCTGATGTAGACGGCCCGGTCGCCCATGCAGTTGACCACGGCGCCGGCGGCCTCGGCCATCGATTCGATGAAGTCGGCCTGCGGCGGCAGGTCGCCCCAGACCTTGCCCGCGTCGTCGGTCTTGCCCGCGGAGTGGATGCGCGCCTTGCCGGCGGTGGAGGCGACGCCGATGGAGAGGTTCTTCAGCGCCCCGCCGAACCCGCCCATCTGGTGCCCCTTGAAGTGGTTGAGGATGACGAAGCCCGTGTAGTTCGTGAAGGCCGCGCCGATCAAATCCCGCTCCAGGTGGACGGACCCCGCCGGACAGGGGATCTCCGTCTCGGCGAACTCGTCCATGATGACGACGGGCGCGATGGCGTCGAAGCCGTGCTCCTCGATGGTCCGGCGGTGCTTGGGCGTCTCCTGGCGCGAGCCGCCGTAGGCGGTGTTGCACTCGACGATGTCGGCGCCGAGCGACTGCACCAGCGGGCCGATGAGCGCGGGCTGGAGGTAGTTCGTGTTGCCGGCCTCGCCCGTGGAAATCTTGACCGCGACTTTGCGCCCCTCCAGCGGACGGCCGAGCGCCCTGTAGGCCTTTTGCAGACCGTCCGGCGAGATGTCGTGGGTGAAATAGACCGTGGCGGGCGCCTGCACGTCCGCGGCGGCGGCGGGGGCGGCGGCATCGGCGGCGGGGTTCTGCGCGCAGCCGCAGAGCGGCAGCAGGAGGGCGGCGCAGGCGGCGGCGAGGAGGGGGAGGGAGCGGGCGGGGCGTTTCATCGGTGGGGTCCTTTCTTCACGGGGTTTTGCGGAACACGTCGGGGAAGAGGGAGGGGTCGAGCGGGCGCATGGGGGCGAGGCGGAGGGACTCGATCATGTGCGGGGTGCCGGTCTTGTAGCGCAGGAAATGCGGCGTGGCGAGGTGCGACTTGTAGGCGGCTTCGTCGCGGTAGATTTCGACGATGCGGATGGACGTCGGCTTCTCGGCGTCCTGCATCGGGAAGATGCACAGCACGCCGGGCTCCTCGCGCACCGAGGTCGCGCCGACGTCGGCCGCCGCCGCGAGGTAGGCGTCCAGGTACTCGGGCTTCACTTCGATTTCGGCGATGCGGAAGATGGCGTTGGCGATGGGTTGCGTCATGGCGGGTTTCTCCTTATCGGGGTCGGGGGCGGAATCGGG
>Ga0265298_10011051_pt1 | contig 10607 bp, 13 predicted proteins | sample AusTroGonzalo_MG_3_FD_193486 | JGI IMG/M metagenome (GOLD analysis project Ga0265298, IMG submission 193486) | Bovine rumen microbial communities from tropical cattle in Woodstock, Queensland, Australia - Gonzalo_01 | ecosystem: Host-associated > Mammals > Digestive system > Stomach > Rumen ... | reverse complement strand
AGCTGTTGCGGATCCTGAATGACCTGAAGTCGTGAAACACGACAGCAGCTGAAATAATAAGACCGTTCTTGAATGAATCAGGGACGGTCTTCTGTTTGGTGAATAACAATACTGTTCAATGTCAGCTTATATGATTATATCATTTCGGAAGCTGACCGGGACACTGAATCTGAAGACGTTTCAAGGTTGTCTGCGTTTAGGTCTTTTGACTGGTATCTGTTCTTTGTCATCAAGATAATAATTCATTGTGGTCACCTCAATTTGAAAACAGAAAGAAGTCCCCGAAACACAAGGGACTTCTTTTGTGTGTTTCTTGCAGCATGCCTCAAAACAGAAGATCAACGAGAAATGTTTAAGACCGTACTACCAAACATATTATATTATATTATGCTTGAAATGAAAATCATATCAAAACAAATTATTATGAAAATCTTTTCATATGAAAACTAAAATGATATAATATGAAATATAATATTTGACTTGTGAAAGGATAATACTACTATGAGAAAATCAGAAAATAATACTGTATTAAAAGGCGAACTTTCACCTATTCCGAACACTGAGAAGATCAGAAGCACTGTGGACGCTCTTATGCAGCGTAGATATGCAGCTAAGAACAAGAACAATGAAACCAGTGAAGCAATCAAGAAGGCACGTCTTGAACTCAGGACAGCAGCTGCAAGCCTTGAAAATGCAAAGACCGAAAAGGAATATACAGACACCCTTGCACGTATTGAAAAGGCAAAGAAAACGATTGATTTTCTGACAGTGAAACTCGGAAAAGAAACCGTTGAAACCATGTCAAAAGAAGAATTTGAAGTGTGCTTTGAAGCAATCAGTGACGAACAGCGAAAGATCGAAAATGAAGCTAAAGCAAAGATTTTTGAAGCTGCTGAAATCTTGGATAATGCCTACAATGATTATCTTGATAAGTTTGGATATATGACTGACACTGTCAGCTTGCTTGAAGAAGCAGCAGCACTTGATCACTTTAGACCTGACGCACGTGGTCTGTTTAATGCGATTGATCACAGCGACACTATTTATAATTACCTGTTCGAAGCTGTCAGAAGGGAACGGGGAACAAGGAACTGGCGTGAAGTGTGGTCGTACATGTTCCGCAAATAACAAGCCTTTGCAAAGGACGCTCGAAGCAGCGGATTACTCTCCTTATAGTGTGGGACAGAAAGAACTTTCAATCTGTCCCACATTTACAAAAGAAAGGATGAACAAATGACCATAAAACAATGGGAAAACACCATCAAGAAAGCAATCAAGAAAGAAGGTCACTACAAGCCTATTTTCGATAGATCGATTGTCATTCTGAGTGAAATACTCTTTGAACGTGACCGCATATATACGCAGTTTATTGATGAAGGGGCACAAGTCCTGATTGACTATGAAAGTGACCGGGGAAGTCAGAACAGAAGACCGAACCCACTTCTGAAGCAGTGGCAAGAACTGAACAACACTGCATTGTCATACATGAAGGAACTGGGACTGACACCGGGCGGACTGAAGAAAATCAAGTGTGACATGGAAATTCAGTCACAAAGTCCGCTTGATCGAATTCTCGAACAGCTTGAAAGTGAAGCAAATGAAGGGGAATGAACATGACTGAAGCAGCGAAAGAAGCAAGAAGAAAGTATTATCGTGGTCGATATAAGACCGATAAGGAAAAGCACAAGATATATGTCTGTCACGTGTGGGAAAACAAAGCACGAAAGCTGTATGACAAAGAATATATACCACCAGTCAAGGAAGGTGTTCTGAGTGAACAAGCAGCTGAACTTAGACGACAGTATTATGCTGAATATCGCAAGAAGACGGGTCCTACTCAGGCACGAAGGGACTATATGAAGCGATACCGGGCAAAGAACAAAGAAAAGATCACACAATACAACAAGGACTACTGGGAACGTAAAGCAGCAACCGATATTAACAAAATTCTTGAAACCTGATAGACGGAAGGGGACTTGATCATGTCAGAAAATTACTTTGTGGAACTTAACTCAATCAATGTCAATGATAAGATCGAAAAGAAAAACGGTCTGTCTTATTTGTCCTGGGCTTATGCCTGGGGAGAATTAAAGAAGCGATACCCGGATGCTATATATACCATCTATGAGAATTCGCAAGGATGGAACTATCACACAGACGGTCGAACAGCGTGGGTCAAAGTCAGTGTGACTGTCAACGGTGTTGAACACGTTGAAGAACTGCCTATTATGGACTACAAGAACAAGTCTATTGCTCTTGACAATATAACTTCATTTGAAGTCAACAAGTCAATACAGCGTGCATTGACAAAGGCTGTCGCACGTCACGGACTGGGACTGTATATCTATGCCGGTGAAGACTTACCGGATGAAACAGACGGCACTTCCGGGACAGCTGCACCGAAACCAACAAAGACCACAAAGACAGTTAAACCGATAAAGCAAAGTCAACCAGTGACACCGACCACACCCCCTGAAGACCCTACACCGTCAAGGACGATACTTCGAGACTTGCTGCACAAGTATAAGATCGAACCGAACTCAGTTCTTGTGGCTTGCAATCTGACACAGAACAGCAGTGAAGCTGAATGGTCAGCTGCTGTCGAATATGTAAAAAAAACTTACAAGCTAACCGCCTGAAGAAATCTGAAGATCAGAAGAAATCAAATGATCACCCGGTCACAACGGATGAATTACGGTCTATGCTGCTTATCCATCATGACAACATGCGGAAGCTATACAAAAGACCAGAAACGTCACTGCAAGGACTTGTGAAGATGTTATCTGACCGAAAGAAGGAAAAAGAAGCTGCTGAAGCTGAAGCAGACAAGGTGACAAATAATGATCAGAAATCAGATGGACAATGAAAAGATCACAGAACTACTTCTGACAATGCGACAGAAGGGAAGTGACCTGACACCATACGGAATCGCAATCAGTATGACAGCTGACATGCTGACTGCAAAACTGAATAACGAACCGTTATTCAGTCCATGTAAGACTATTCAATTCTAATTCGGTATAAGTCTGTCATAATTCCATCCGTCAGGGACACTGTGTCCGTGTGTGGTGGTATTCGGAACGGAACAGCAAGCAACGCATTTGTACGTACAAATGCAAAAATGTATGTCAGGGAAAGACCCTGAAACCCTTATGAAATCATTCGATTTTATGTATAAATATTCATTTTTGACCTGATTTGACCATATAGGACAGACGGAAGTTCCCGGAAGTCCTTATGATCATTGACTTTCGGAAAAATGTTCAATTCGGCATAGCTTGAATTTTGGTGAATTGAAGTCACAAAGTCTGCTTGTGGTGATAAAATGACAGTGTTAGTGTTTAGTCCCTTTAATCGTACATTTGAGGTGTTCAGACATGACTACTAAAGAATTGAAAAAGTATCTTGAAGACTTCCGGGATGAAAGACAATCTGTGAAGCACTGGATAGAATCACTGCAATATCACTATAACCACATAAAGCCGTATAAGGACTGTTATGCAGTCAGAAAAGAAATGTCTATCATTCAGGAACGTATCAAGAAGGAAGCTGAACAGATGGAAAAGAAGTCAGCTGTCATTCTGTCATGGTCTGAACTTATATCCAATAAAACATACAGAAGTATTTTCCTTGACCGATATATGAACAATATCACGTGGGAAGCCTTAGAGTATAAATATCACTACTGCAAATCACAGATATATAATATTTCCCGGTCTGTGTGTTCTGAGATAGTATCGAAGACACTTCTTGACATAGTCCCGGACGGTGAATCACTGTCGGTCGATCTGTAAAAGGGGGTAACGAAATGCGACACCCTTGAAGGACTGTCCACACAATCAGATAATAATACCGTCGTAATTCCCGACGGAATGGACACCACTTGTGAAGCTGTGTCGGTGAATCACCTACTCAGGTTATTATCATACGTCAAATAATAAGCGATCATGTCTGAAGACGTGACCGCTTATATTTTATGACGCAGAACTTACCAAAGGAGACTAATATCATTATACATCAAGAATGATTGTATGTAATGTCACACATTTGATATTTGACAGATTAGAACAATAAATATAAAATGACGATATACCACTACGAAAGGAGAAACACCACCACATGAAAAAACAACAGTATGACTTAACGCTGCTATTGCAAAGGATAGACAGCAAGTTTGAAGACGTGAACAAGTTCTGTGATCATGCCGGACTTGACCCGGTCAAGTTTCTTGAAGCTGTCGCAGAAAGTGATCTGTCAGCAAGCACAATCAAGATTTGTATTGAACTTCTTGAAATTCCATCTGAAGACATTGAACGTTATTTCTTTACACCACTGACAGAATATGTCGCAAGAAGGGGAAGACCGTTCAAAGCTATTCAGAAGACCACCACACCACCTGAAAACAACAGATATTACACGATTGATGAAGCGTCAAAGCTTTTAGGTCTTCACCGTCACACGCTGCAAGCAAGGCTCAGGGACAAGACTATCAAGGGAAAACTTATCGGACGTGAATGGAGAATCTATCGTGATGAACTGTTCGACAATTCATCATATATGTACTTCTTTGACTGCTTAGATGTTTTTTTCGGGGAAAAGTATCTGACACCGTGTGACATTGATCAGATGGAAAACCACAATCAAGAACCAGTGTCCCTGAAGGAAGGTCAAATTATAGAAATAGCAAGAAACCTTGAAGCAGTCTTGTATCGCTGCAAGGACACTTCCGGGACAGAAGAAATCTGTATTTATGACTGCATGGACATTTAAGAAAGGGGAAAAGACCATGACTGAAGAAATTACAATCACAGCTGCTGAACTTATGAAAATGCGTGAAGAACTGACACCTTTGAACAGATTGAAGTTCGATCTGAAGTATTATCAATTACTGGATGAAGAAAACAAGCTGACGAAAGAAGGCCTTATCGAATTCGCAAAGGAATATCAAATAAGGTCAAGTGAACTGTCCATGTCTTATGAAGACTTGGCCTTGTTCGGAACTGCATTTGAAAGACTGGGAAAAAAGTTCGGTGTCCTGGATGAATTCCACGAGAACGGTATCTGCTAAGAAGGGGACATGACACATGAAGGTAATTACAATCTGTGATCATAAAGGCGGTGTCGCAAAGACCACGACAGCTGCTGCACTTGCTCAGGGAATCGCAAGACTGCACCCGAAAGCAAAGACACTTCTGATTGACGCAGACCCACAAGGGACAGCGACACAGTCTGTATATGGAATCAAGAAGACTGTTCCGGGACTGTATGAAGTCATACTGGATGAACTGAATATCAATGAAGCGATCATTGAAACTGAAGCCGGGAACATTATTCCGTACAGTCCCAAACTCAGAAAACTTGACGCAGAACTGCAAGACGAACCGGGGAAGAACTTCTTTATCAAAGAACGTCTTGAAGGTCTGAAGGGATATACACACGTGATAATTGACACGTCACCTTATCTGAACTTGGCAAACATTCAAGCCCTGACAGCGTCAGACAGTGTCATTATTCCAATAGGTGCAAACCCTGAAACAGTCGAAAGTCTTCCGGCAACATTGACCACAATTCAAAGTGTCAAGAAGTATCTGAACAGTGATCTTGTCATATCAGGTGCCGTCATAACCTTATATGATGGACGGTCAAATGTTGTCAAACAATATGCTGAACTAATAAGCGACATTTGCAAGAAGAACAAAGTCAAGCTGCTTGACACTAAAGTTCGAACATGTTCTGCAATCAAAGAAGCACACGCTTTGAAGTGTGATCTGTTCGAACATGCACCGAAGTCAAACGCAGTCAAAGACTATACAGCTGTTATCAAAGAATTAAAGTTATAAATCATAATCGAAGAAAGGTAGGATGAATCAAAATGGTAAAGGCAAAGAAGGACTACACAGCAAGGGACGCTCAGGACATTGATCTTGTGGACGGAATCACAGAAGGTCAGACCGCAGCTGCAAAGAAACCAGTCAAGAAGGACAGCAAGTCTGAAGTTCCGCAGAATCGTTTCACTGCTCGTTTCAGTGATCTTGAATGGAAGTATCTGCAAGAAAAGCACTGGACGGACAGAATATCAGTCACAGACATTCTGCGTCAGTACGTGCAAGCAGACATGAAGAAAAACCCTGACATATTAAAAAAGGTTGATGAACTGAACGGATGATATAATATCACTACGAAATAACCATACTACCTGAAGAAAGAAGGTTAAGAATGATTGAAGCTTTAAGAACACATGTCACAAATGACGAACTAAAGGAACTCAGGAAATACGGAAATAAAATCACCGTAAGACCTTATACACTCGAATTCTCGACAGAAGTTCCCAGTCATGTGATCAGAAAGATATTTGACCTGTTTGATATTTGGGTTAACAATTACGAAATTCCGACTGTCCCTATAAGTGAAAATTCTGTATTTGATGTAAAAAATCGAATGTTTAAGACCACCGACAAGAACGGATTTGAAATTGAATTTGTCCCGGAACGTCAAGCAGTAGTTGATATATCAAGCTTATATCTTCCGTTTTTTAATGACCTACAAATCAAAGTCAAAACGTCAGAAATGACTATATATCCTGAAGGTAGTCAAGACATTGACTTTATCCCGGCATGGTTTGGAGAACCTCAAACAGTCGCTGTCACAGCAAGTGAAAACCTTGCTTATGGTAATGAATATGCACCGGCTATTGCTAACACAGCGTTTTTTGATTTGTTCTTTCGTGCTTTGACTTCACCACAGTATATAGAACACGGTCACATATCAAATGCAAATGAGAAAATCAGTGTGAACAGTGATGAAGATGGAATCACTATCACTCGAAGCACAAAGAACGGTGAATCTCATTCAATCAAAATATCGAATCTGAATTTTAGGAAAAGAAATATCAAGACAATTCAGATTTTCTCATATTTGTTTCAGAAGTTAGCAGCTACACCGGGAGCAAACACCGTATATGTTGAATATGACGAACTTGTAAAAATTGGAATGTATGAAACCATAGACGGTGCAAGACGTGGTGTCCATAACTTTTATGACTTCTTTCATGGTACGGATGAAAAAGGAAAAAAGCATATACCGGGTGTCACGGTCAAAGGTGTTTTCAAAATCAAGCGGTCAAAGGTCAATCAGAAAGAACGTGATCTTGTTATCGGACGTGATCTGACAGAAGGTGGTCAGACTATCTTCTTTAATCCGTATTGTGATCTTAGAATATTTACTGCTTTTACTTCATTTTTTCCTTTGTGGGCATATAGACTGAATAACCTTGAAGCTTTTTTATTAGTCAGATATATATTCTACACTGCAAGGATGAAGGGCGGAAATTTCAAAAGACCTGATAAAGCAGACAGCATTGAAGGACACCCTTATAAATATTTCACACTGAAGCTTGACTCAATTCGTGACGCAATTGGTCTTCCGTCACCAGCTGACGTGACCGGGAGAAAGTACAAAGAAAAGATAAGGACACCACTTGAAGAAGCAATTGAAGACGTTGAAGCGGAAATTGCTCGAATCAATGACCCTGAACAATCTGTATTAGTTACACTTACACCCATTGGAACAGATGAAGCAAAGAACATTGAAGCATATCTCAGGTGTGAAATTGAAATAGGTATCATTGACACTTTCGCTGACGAATTTATAAAAGCTGCTATGAAGCACGAAAAGAAGCTTGAACAGTTCAAAGAACGTGTCGAAAAAGCAATAGCAAAGAACACAGCTGCAACGACTGATTAAGGTGCAAGAACGACCGATTAAGGTGCAAGAACGACCGATTAAGGTGCAAGGGCGACCGACTACGGTGCAAAACATTTTTTCGGAAAAGCTCGAAACACCTATAAAATAAGGCTTTGAAGCAATTCACAAAAAGTCCGAGTTTCACTAATTAATTTAATTAATCTAATTAAATTAACAACACAAGTGTGTGTCAGCTGACGCACACACACTGTGTATTATATAAGTGATTGAATCTGAATCGAATCTGAAGCAGAACACATGGACATATCAGGACAGACCGTCAGGACATATCCCCCCCACTTTGATATTTCATAACATCAAGCCTGGGGCACGGCGGTGGGAGACTCTTCCGAGTTGGTCGAAAAATTTTGTCAATCTCCCCCATGTTTTGGGGAACTCAGGACAGTAAAAAGGCGGCAGCCACCACAGCCACCGCCCCACTACGAAATAACCATCTAATGAAAGACGGTCACTAATTATGATAAGACAATACAGCTGTTAAATCAATTTTGACCACACTGGACAGCTGAACACTACGAAATAAACCATGAAAGAAGGTATCGAACATGAATGAAGAAAAAATCAGACAAGTTTCATCCATCCCGGAAGAACTCAGAAGGACAGGACAGTTCTGCTTGTGGAAACGTGAAACAGTAGACGGAAGACAGACCAAAGTTCCTTACAATCCGAAAAAACCAAAGTACAAAGCTGCAACGAACAGACCTGAAACGTTCTCGACATTTGCTGAAGCTGTCGCAGCTGCTCAGAAGACCGACTGTGACGGAATAGGAATCAGGGTCACTGGAGATTTTATCGGAATTGACATTGATCATATCGAAAATGACACCGACCAAGAAGGAAATCTGACCGGGACACCACGTGAAATTGTGGACAATCTGTCAGCATACACGGAACTTTCACCAAGCGGTCAAGGACTAAGAATCTTTTGCAAAGCAGCCGGACTGAAGTTCGATAAATCGAAATATTACATCAAGAAGGGAAATCTTGAGATTTATGTTCCCGGATATACGAACCGTTTTCTAACTGTGACCGGGAACACTATTCTTGACGAACCACTTCTGATTGACTGCACAGACGCACTGCAAGCCGTTCTTGATAAATATATGATAAGAACACAGAGCAAGTCTCAGAACGCTTCTGAGCGTGTCTCAGAGCCTTTGACGCTATCTGAAGAAGAAATCTTGTCAAAAGCTATCAACTCAAAGCAAGGACAGAAATTCGCTGATTTATATTCAGGGAACTATCACAGTTATTATTCGTCACAAAGTGAAGCTGACCTTGCACTTTGTACCATGCTTGCTTTTTGGTGTCAGAAGGACGCAGCTGCTATTGATAGTCTGTTCCGTAAAAGTGGACTGTTCCGGGAGAAGTGGGAACGTGAAGACTACCGGGAATCTACTTTGAACCGGGCAATATCTTTGACACGTGACACTTATTCACCTAAGAAGCAGAACAAGACAGCTGTTCCCGAACCGACAGAACCCAGTTCCCAGGATGAAGAACTGTCGGAAGTCCTGAACATGACAGCTGATAGTCCGTCTGTGTCTCAGATCGAAGCTGAACAAGTCCCTGAACCGACCGACCGTGACGCACCGCCACAGAAGGAAAAGCAGCAGACACCACCGCCCGAACCACCGAAACCCGAACCCAGTTCTGAAGAAATCTTTGATGAATTCAAGTCTGAAATCAGGTCTGAACGTTTCAAGCCTATTCCGACAGAAATTCCACAGCTTGACGCAGCTTTGCAAGGCGGTCTTGAAAGAAGAACACTTGTGACCTTAGCAGCTGCACCGGGAGCCGGGAAGACTGCAATTGCTCAGTATATTCTTGAAAACATGGCATGGAACGGACACAATGTCGTATATGTCAATTTGGAAATGGACAGATCACAGCTGCTGTCCAGAAGCATATCAAGACTGTCACACAAGTTCAAACTGAACGGAAGTCTGTCTGAAGATATAACCGCACTGCAAGTCAAGCGTGGTTATCAGTGGACAAAAGGACAAGAAAAAGTTGTGGAATATGTGGAAAAGACATACAGTCAGTATATACTTCCGAACTTCCGATATGTCACCACGAACCCTGAAAACTTGGGAAGCATAGACAATACACTGTCAGACATTCTGTCGAAATTGGAAAAGATCACTGCTGAATTGAAGGAACAAGGCAAAGAAGCACCTATTGTCTGCATAGACTATCTGCAATTTATAGAATATGACATGTATGAAGATGGTCAAAGAAAACCTGACAATGCAGAAGCAATCAAGCAGACTTTGAAAATGTTCAAACAATTTGCTATGAAGCATAATACAGTCGTTCTGATGATCACTGCAAACAACCGAGCAAGCAATTCTGAAGGAAAAGCAAGCATGGACAGCGGACGTGACACGTCTAATATTGAATACTCAGGTGACGTCATGTTATCCCTTGTGTATACAGCTGTCGAAGAAGGATGGTTGCATAATTCCGGGAAGCATGACAAGAACGGTAATGACATACCGAAAGAAATTGATAATGAATTCATCAATTATGTCATTGATTATTCCATGAGAGTAAAAGAAGACAAGGAATATCCAATAATTGCAAAGCTGCTGTCATTGAAGGTGGTCAAGGGTAGAAGTATCAAGTCACGTGGTGTCGCAAAGTTCGTCTTTGACGGTAGATATTTTTATTATGAACCTGACGAAAACAAGTATCATAATCCGTACTGGTCTGAAGCTGTTGCGGATCCTGAATGACCTGAAGTCGTGAAACACGACAGCAGCTGAAATAATAAGACCGTTCTTGAATGAATCAGGGACGGTCTTCTGTTTGGTGAATAACAATACTGTTCAATGTCAGCT
>Ga0265298_10011050_pt1 | contig 10608 bp, 3 predicted proteins | sample AusTroGonzalo_MG_3_FD_193486 | JGI IMG/M metagenome (GOLD analysis project Ga0265298, IMG submission 193486) | Bovine rumen microbial communities from tropical cattle in Woodstock, Queensland, Australia - Gonzalo_01 | ecosystem: Host-associated > Mammals > Digestive system > Stomach > Rumen ... | reverse complement strand
TATGATGCGGGAACCGCTCGTGTGGATGTCTGGAACGACAAGGATATCTGCTGGGTGGACGACATCGAGTACGGTAACAGGCCTACACGTTATGGTGCGTCATCGTACTCGAGCTACGGTTCCATCGTGTACTACATGGGTAAATCGGCTAATGTCATTTACGAACTGGTAAGCGGCATCTGGCCAAAATGGGAGCCTGTCCCTGGGCGGCAATGGATTGTGGTGCCGACGCTGGAGCCAGCGACAAGCGGTGGCGTTACGACGTTCCATGTCGGCGTGACGGTCGACGGCAGATGCTATGCGCATACGGTCGCGGGTGTGAATAAAAGCAGCGTGGCAAACTATCTGGCGAAGAACAACAGATCGATAGTCGGGGCGATGCCAGTTCCGTTCGCCGGTGGCTCAGTCGCCGGCAGTGGAGTGCATGCGATCGGGGAAACGGTTGCGCTGGCCGCGACGCCGAATGAAGGATATTCGTTTGCCGGATGGTTCAGCGATGGGGATTGCACCTCGCCGCTGACCGTGAATCAGGATCACCTTGATTCCAATCTTCAGTACACCGTCGGCAACGGGAACGTGATCGCCTACGCCAAGTTTGTTGAGGCGCAGATACAAACATATGCTGTTTCCTTTGATGCGAACGGCGGCGATGTTTTCGAGGCTTCGCGTGAAGTTGTCGAGGGCGAGCCTGTCGGCGAACTGCCGACCCCGACGCGGGAAGGGTACGAGTTCCTTGGCTGGTATGTCGGGGAGGAGCAGATTGACGAGACTTATGTCGCGGTGGGCGACATCACTGCGGTTGCGAAGTGGAATCCAAACGGCTATTCGGTAGGGTACAATGCCAATGGCGGAGAAGGGGAGATCGGGGATCAAGAGTTCGTCTACGGGAAAAGCCAGGCGTTGCGCCAGAACACATTCACGCGCGTCTGGCACGACTTCGCCGGTTGGGCGACAAACGAGACTGGCGAGGTCGTGTACTCCGATTGCGAAATTGTTTCGAACCTTACGGCTGTCGCGGCCGGACGGGTGGAGCTGTATGCCGCATGGGTGGAGAATGGCGTTGCGACGCCTGAGGTGACGCCGCCGGACGGGAGTGAGTTCAGAGGTGATTCTTGCGTTGTTGCGATTTCGTGCGCCACTGAGGGCGCGAGCATATACTACACGACTAACGGGGTGACGCCAAAGATAACAAGCAAGAATCTCTACACTGTACCATTTGTTGTGTATGGCACTGTGAGCATCAAGGCTGTCGCGGCAAAGAACGATCTGACGAGCGGATATGCGACGGCGACAATAACCAAGCACACGCTTACGCTGGCGGAAGTATTGGGTCTGGATTCCGCCGTAACCATAACCAGTGGTGGCGGAGCCGAATGGTTCCCCGTGCCCGACGCGACCGCGGTTGGAGGATTCTCCGCGCGGAGCGGGGCTATTGATGATGGTTGCGTGTCGTGGGTGCAGGTCGAGCTTTCCGGTCCGGGGACGCTTTCCTTCCGGAGCAAGACGTCATGCGAGCATGATGATGACGGCACCTGCACTTGGGATCGCCTTGAGATCTTGGTGGATGGTGATGAACGGACGGATTGGCGCATTGACGGGCAGACGGAGTGGATTCAAAGAGAATTGGTGCTCACTACTTCCGGATCGCATACGATCAAATGGTTGTATCGAAAGGACGAAAGCGATTCTGTCGGCGAGGACTGCGCATGGCTGGACGAGGTGATATGGACGCCAGGCGCGGCGGCAGACCCGATTCCTGCGGTTGCCGATGATGCGCCGTCAGATGTAGTTGAAGCGACGGTAGAGGGTGTCGGCTTTGCTGACGGGAAGGTAAAGGATGTAATCGATGGAAGTGTGAAGGAATACAACGCATTCAAGAGCTGGGCCGAGGGCGTCGAGGGAGGCGCGGCGGCGGTCGTCGAGAGCGAACATGCGGCGGCGGCATATCTGCTGGGCGCAGAAAAGCTTTTCGACAACGCGCCTGTTATAGAGATTTCCGAGGTTGAGGTCGGCGACGGATCAGACGATCCTAGCGAGAAGGGGACGATAACACTCAACGTTACGGTAAAGGATGGCGAAAATCCCGTAAATGTCGCTGAGGAGAAGGTTGCCGCGATGTTCGAGGCGACAAGCGCATTGTGCGACTGGGACGGCGAGGTGAAGCTTACGCCGACGGTCGAGGTCCTGGAGGGCGACGGCAACACTATGCGCTTCAAGGTCAAGCCTGGCGACGGCACGTCTGCAAGTGCGTTCCTGAGGATCAGGAGATAGGGTTGCTGCTCGCAACAGGAGCTTCTTTACTAGAGCTAATTTGGCACTCCTGGGGTGCCTGTGATAGCCGGGGCGACTAGAGATGCGTTGCTTTTATTCTGCCGCGATCGTCTAAAACATCTTCCCTCGGCCATACCTCAGCGTCTCTGCGCGAGGAATTGTTCAATACTCATCGGGCAATTCAAACCTTACGTGAAAGCGACAAAATGGGGTGCCAAAGTGGAAAAACCGGTCAGCCTTTAGACGAAACGCGTCGACGGGCTGTGCTGACCTGTAGAGTTAGGACTCTGGACCCCATAGAGCCTCGCTACCGCAGGCCCGTCCGGGAAAGCCTTTCCTTGGTGGGCCGTTCCTGTCGGCACATCTCCGCCAGAACAGTCGCATAGTCCACCATATCCTGATTAGACAAGACCTGTTTTCCCTCAATCCTCGGATTTTATGAAGTCCGTCGGTTATTGCGGCGGGTTGCGGCGAAATGATATAATGCGCGCCATGACATTTGAAGATGTAGTGGCGATTTTGGAGCGCACCTTCAAGCTTGAACTTAAGGTTGTGGAGGGGACGACTGTTTTTGAGGTCGCGAGCGAGGATGGCGGCACCAAGGTTAAGGTTCTCATGCAGAATGTCGGCGAGCACAACAAAGTGCTTCTCTCGGCCGACCTGTGCGAGCCGCCTCAGGGGGGCAGCAAGGCGCTTTTCCGTACGATGCTTGAGGCGAACAACCTTTTTGGCGGCACGGCCGGCGCCACTCTCGCGCTGGATTCCGCGTCCGGGTGCTGTCGTCTGCAGAAGTACGAGCCGTCCGACGAGTTCGCCAACGATCCGGCGAACCGGCTAGAGACGTTCATCGAAACGGCGCTCAACTGGAGCCGCATGATCGCTGATCACCGTCCGGAGCACGCCGACGAAGATTTCGACCCCGGCGAGATGCGAAGCGTCGGCGCTTTTACGATGGTGCAGGTGTAACCTTTTGCGTTCTTGCGTGTAGACACTGCGAGGAATTGCACCTAGGAGGGGAAAATGGGTATCGACCTTAGCAACATCAACATATCGCTGGATGCGTTCAACGCCCAGGCCAGAGGCGACTACAACATTGGGCAGATGAAGCTCAGTGAGGACGGCACCAGCATCTATCGCGCGAACAGGCACAAGACGCTGACGTTCCTCAATACGACCAAGATAAGCCAGGCGGAGGCGCTCGCGGTCAAGGATGCGTTCTGCAGGGCGCTTTCGGATCGCGGCCTTCCGCCGGAGGATCTCGCCGCCGTCAAGAACAAGCTCGGCATCGGCGACAACAAGTTCGAGTTCTTGAAGGCCGGCAAGATAACACCTCTTTCGGCTGCCGAGGTGCGCGAAATCATCGACCAATACGCCACCACCCTCAATGCGAGCGGGGCGACAAAGCTGGAGACCAGCGCCGACATCTACAAAGGCGTCAGCGAAAAGACGATGGAAAAGCGTGCGGAAAAGCGCGGTGAGGTCAATTATGATACCGTCAGCTCCATGATGTCGGAGGGGGATACTACGGTAAACAAGCTGATGGACATTCTTGACGACGGCAAATGCGGCGACTCCTTCGGGGTTGGCACGAAGGGAACGGCCCTGGAGATTAAAGAACGTCTCAGCCATACTTTGGCGCTCGCATCCACCGGCGCCAAGCTTCATCTGAAGACGTGCAACATGGAGCTCGAGTGCAGAAGCGACGGCATGATTGTCGCCAATATCCTGCTTGAGGGCGGCAATACGCTTACAATCAGCACGGAAACCGACAAGGAGGGTCTGCTCAAGAAAGTCCGCGACTTTTTGGATAGGGCAGACGGCAGGATTCCCTCGGTTGAAGATTTAAAAACGGAGAACCAAAAGGCGGAGGAAGAAAAAAAGATCGCAAAGGACGCGATGGATAAAGTCACGGAGGCCATTAAAGACATCACCGACAAGGACTATGTAAACAGCCTGGTCGACGGCAAGCTGAGGGGTGTCACAGAGAAACAGCTGGCGGACTTCAAGCGCAAGCGCCCCATTTCCGAAGATGACGTCATAAAAGGGTTCAAGACCAGTGTTAGGATCAATGTGCGCGACAGTATCATGGAGCCGGCGGTAGAGGCCTTGTCGAAGGCGTTAACGAAAATCAGGGGCCTGGACAACAGAAACACCATGCTTGTGAACAAGCTTCGCAATGTCGGCTATGGTGAAAAGGTGGATGTGAAAGATTTTCTTGATGAAATATCCGAAGCGCTCGGTCTGAAGCCTAAGGCAAAAGTCCCCGATCCGCAGGACATAGTCCTGAAAAATGACGTCGACGGCAGCGATGACGACGACGGTATCGAGACGCTGAACATAAACGCATTTTTAGGGGAAGCCTAGCCAGGGGGCGGTGTGGAGGCCTTCCGTTTCTCCCGATCATCCCCTTGGGCTTTTCCCTCTTCTCCTTGTGCCCGACCCACTTCGGTACTCCATCATAGAAAAGTGTTCCATTAGATATTACACTTTCCAAGGGTTGCAATCCTAGCATGTTCGTTGCTCCAATTGGGCGGTTTTTTTGGTATAATACTGGTGTTTTGATGAGAGACGGTGCAAGTCGTCTTGATTCGGGGCGCTAGATTTCCCGCGTGGCGGCAGGGGCGGCTCTCCGAGACGCCCGCTGCTCGATACGTTTGGGATTGCGTCGTGAGAAAGACCAGAGAGCCTTAAAAGGCGCATCGAAGGGCACAGCCCTAAAAAGGAGCCATGCCTTCTTTGATGTTTCTTTTGAAGGATATCTCTGGCACTTCTCGCGGAGCATCGAAGGAGGCGTCTGTTCCCCGCGCCGACTCTGATTATGCATCTACGGCATCGCGCCGGCGATGGGATGCGGGGAACGAAAGGAATCGACGATGGACATGAAGCAAATTAAGGTGCTGATGGCGATGATGGCAATATTGGGAGGTGCGAGTTTCGCATCGTCCGCGATGGCAACGCCGGATGTGACGGACGTCGTTGCCAAACAGAGGTATCCGTGGAATGGCCTCGTGGACATCACCTGCAAGGTGACGGGGATAGAGGGTGAGACAAACGGACTCAAGCTTGCCGTTGCCGCCGTGATGCCGGATGCGGGTAACGCTCGATATGTTTCGCATTTCTGGGTGGTTCAGGGCGGAACGAATTCCACCGACTGCGAGGTTCATGTCAACGGCGACTACCGGCTCTTGTGGGACGCCCGCGCCGACCTCGGAATCGTGCGCTACACCAACATGGTCGTACGCGTCACGTTCGACACGCACGAGAAGGTGCCGCTCTGGGAGGACGGTCCATATTGGGCTACCATGAACATCGGCGCTGAAAAGCCGGAGGATTACGGCTACTACTTCTGGTGGGGCGACACCGTTGGCTACAAACGTGAAAACAACGCCTGGGTGGCAACGGACGGTTCGTCGTCGAATTTCTCATTCAGTGAGGGCAATGTCCCCACCTACAATAATAAGAGCATTTACACCTTGAAAAGCGAGGGTTGGATTGTGACCGAGAACGGAACCAATGTTCTCGCTTCTGAACATGATGCGGCGCAGGTGCAATGGGGCGGCGGCTGGCGGATGCCGACGTATCAGGAACTGTACGATCTTTGCTACAAGTGCGACTGGACGTGGACGACACAGAATGGCGTTAACGGGTATGTCGTTCGCGGCAGGGGCGACTATGCCGCCAACAGCATCTTCCTCCCCTGCGCTGGCTACGGCGACGGGACTTCGCTCTACTATGCCGGTTGGCACGGCCTCTACTGGTCATCCGTCCCGTACTCGGACAACTACTACCACTCGAGGTACCTTTACTTCTACTCGGGCAACCACTGGACGCACTACCCCGACCACCGCTGCTACGGGTATTCTGTTCGTCCTGTCCAAGGTTTCACCAAATAGCGAACGAATGTGAGCGCATGCAATTCTTCTATTCTTTAATTCTTTTCGAACGGAGACCAAGGTGGCGTCCATTGAGAACAGCTTAAAGCACGAATTCGAGCCTACCAACGCGCGGGCCGCGCGTTGTACTATGGGGGCATGCCTAGTAGAACGGGCGGCCAGCCCGTTCAAGAATAGGATTCAGAATTTGAAAGGAACACGAAAATGACGATAATTAAGTACATGTTGGCATTGACGGCGGTTCTGGCTGCTATGGTCACCCATGCAGGAGATTCCGCGTCGTTCCTTTTGGACACGGCGGAGGGAACGCGCATCGCGCAGGAAGGCGAGGCAATCCCTGTCGCCTACTCGCCGCATTGGAACGGTGCGGCGAGCTGCACGGTCACTGAAATCGGGAGGGCCGCGCTTGTCGCGGCCACAACCGAGGCGGGTTCTTTCACTTGGACGCCATCGGGCATCGGCGGCCACACACTCACGCACACGGCGGGCGGCGAGACGCTTACCGCGCAGTTCACGGTGCTGGGCGACGATGTGGCGGTACATGAAGGGACGAACGGGACAATAGGGACAAACGAGACATGGGGGACGAACAAGGTACACCTTGTCACGGTGGCACTTACCGTGTCATCGGGCGTATCGCTCACGATCGAGGCGGGCGTGGTGGTGAAGTTCATGCCTGGTACGTCGCTCACGGTGGCGAGTGGCGGCAGCTGCACGGCAAGGGGCGTGATATTCACACATGTCAATGATGATACCATTGGCGGCGACACGATGATGGATGGCGATTCCACCGTCGCGAAAATGGGTGACTACACCATTACCGGAACTATTACCGATGACGATTCAACGGAATATCGCTACATGCTGCCGCAGACGTTGACGAGCAGCATTTCGAGCGACACGCGGCTTCGCGGCCACCGCACGTACATCGTTAGCAATTCTGTGACGGTGGCGAGCGGCGCGACGCTCACGCTCCAACCCGGCACCATCCTGAAGTTCAACACGGGCTGCTCGCTTACGGTGAACGGTACCCTCGATGCACAAGGCACCCGAGCCGCACCGATTGTATTCACTTCGCTCAAGGACGACGAACACGGCGGTGACGCCAATGGGGATGGGAACAAGACGTATGCGCAACCTGGCGATTGGCATCAGATAACAGGTTCTGGTACTGTCAAGTTGAATTACTGCAAGGTGCTGTGGTGCTGTGCGCAGAACGACCAAGGTGCGCTTTATCCGAACGGTGGTACGTGGCAATTCGACAATTCCATTGTTGCGCACTGCCAGTATGACTGCATGCGCAGTTACGGCGGAACGTTTACGGCGCGAAACTCCGTGTTTATGGATTCCTCGATGGGCGCGGCTCCGTCAAGTGGTACGGCAACATTCATAAATTGCGTGTTCAACTATTTGACTACGGCTGTAAGATGGGGCAATGGAACATTCCGCAATTGTATTTTCAGTGACATCTCTGAGGACATTATCGACAAGAAGTTCTACAGCTCCACCCTTAATTCCAAATTCTATAATTGCTGCTTCTGGAATCCTGAAGGGACGGGTGACCATGCGAGTGCAAAGGTCGGGCAGAACGGTTGCATCTACGCCGATCCGCTTTTTGTTCTCAATCCTCGCTTTGTTGATTTCGACAATGTCGATTTTTGCCGCATCGCGGCGAACTCGCCGTGCGTGGATGCGGGCGACGGCACATTTGCGCCCGAAACCGACTACTACGGCCAGCCGCGCATGGATGTGAAGCGAATTAAGGACACTGGAACGCCAAACGGCGACGGCGTTTGTCCCGACATTGGCATTTACGAGGTGCCGGGTACGGTTCCGGTGCCGCTGCCGGATTTGGCGGTGGTGGTGGTGAACGCGCTGGCAGCGCGTTCTACTAGTGGCGACATGATAACCGTGAACTATGTCGTGACGAACCGTGGTGTGGCGGCGGCGAGCGGGCTTGCGCGCGACCTCTTCCGCTTCAAGGGCGCAGACGCCTCGCTTGGAGGTCAGACCATTGATGCCGCCGAGATTCAGCAGGCATACAACATAGCGGCGGGGGCAAGCGTCACGCAGACGGCGACGATCACCGTGCCGATGTTGAAGGCAGGCAAGTGGAAAGTCGTGGTTGCTGTGAATACCGACAATTATCCGTATGAACAAAATCTTTCCAACAATAGCGCAACAACGGAAGATGCGATAGACGTTGGGCTGGAGGCGATGGGGATTGGGACGCAGTCGGTGACAGTGGGCAAGGGAGAGTTGGCGGGATTCGTCCTTCCGGGGCTGCCGCTTTCCGGCGGTGTCGTGCGCGTGGCTGGGATGACGGACGCACTTGCGGTCTACGGTGGCAATGGTGCCGTGCCAAACAGTAGAACGGGCGGCTCGCCCGTTCAAGGGGGAACGACCGAGCCGGCCGTTCTACCACTGCAAGACGGTTCGTTGCTTATCGTGTTCCCTGCACGGGCGGAAGGCGAGAACGCCTACCTCGTTCTGGAGAATGGCGGCAACGCGGCGGCGACTGTGTCTGTGGAAGTGAGGGAGATGAATCTTGCCCTTTACGGCGCGACGCCCGGACGCATTGCCAATACGGGCGAGGCGACGGTGACGATTACGGGAAGCGGCCTTTCCGCCGATACGACGGTCTCTCTCGGTGGACGTGCGGCGAAGTCCGTGGAACGGCTCAATGCCGCGCAGATCGCCGCGACGTTTGACGTTGAAGGCATGGCGGACGGGGTGTACGATATAGCGGTATCCATCGCGGGAGCCGCCGGGCCGGCGACTCTACATGATGCCGTTGAAATCTATGCTGCGAAGATGGGACCGAAGCTGCGGGCGTGGCTGGAGGTGCCGTCATCAGTGCGCGACGGGCGCGTGTTCACGGGCTACGTGTGCTACGCGAACGAGGGTGACTCGCCGATGATGATGCCAGTGTTCAAGGTGGCGCGGGAGGACTTCCGCACGAAGATGGGGCTTGTGGCGAGCGAGGGCATGACGGAAACGACGCTTTACGTCGGTGGCATCTCGCCGACGCATCCTGCGGGTGTCCTGAAGGCGGGCGACGAGGCACGCATCCCGTTCTACTTCCAGCCGTTCGGCACGTACAAGATCAATCTTTCGCACATCACGGACGCGGAAGATCTTGCGGCCTATCCGACGTTCGGCGGAACAAAGGCGTATCTTGCGGCGATGTCGGCTGCGGCGACGCGGCTCAACATGCGCGGACGCACCGCGTACGACATCCACGACTTTGTGGATCAGGCGCTCTGGGAGAAGAATGGCGTCGCCTGCGCGGCGGCGAGCGGATACCTCATGGACGCCAAGACGGGTGGGCCGCTTGCCAACGCCGACATCTCGCTCGTCTGGGCTGGCGATTCCACCAACTTGCCTCCGGCTACGGCAACCACGGATGAAGCGGGCTACTTCCAGCTGACGAACCTCGCCGACGGCGAATACCGCTGGCTGCTCGACGGCGGCAATATGCTTGCTTCTACCAGCACCAATACGGTGACTATTGCGGGGCAGTCCGACCTTAACGGCCTGACGGTTCACGCGACGCCTGGCGGAAGGATTTCGGGGTATGTCCTTGGGGAGGATGGAGCCCCTGTCGCCGGTGTTGGGGTGGCGAGGACGGATGTTTCCGGAGGCGTGCTTGAAGTCGTGGTTGCCGACGACTACGGTGCCTATCGGTTTGCCGGTCTGCCGAATGGTACGAATGTAATACGGGCACTCGCCACGGATGGCTGGGCCACGACGGATTCCGGAGTGGTTGTGATTGACGAAGCGTCACGTTCCGCCGAGGTGTCCGTATTCATGCGCAAGGGCGGCGTCGTATCCGGCGTCGTGACCAAGGACGGCCAGACGTTCACAAACGGTTTCGTTCGCGCGATTGCACAAGGCGGAGAGGCATTCAACGTCATGGTAGGAGAAGATGGAAGCTACCTTTTTGACGGACTCATCCCAGGACGCTATCAAATCGGCTACTACTCCGCGACCGATGTCTCAGACGACGCATACGTGACACTCGTGGCAGGTGACACCGCGACGATAGACCTTGCCGCAGCGGCCCGCCCGCTTTTCGAGCCCGCGCTTCGGGTCGGTTTCGGGAAGTTGGAGACCGCGTTCTTCTTCACCGATCCCAACCGGGCGACCAATGTCGTGGCCTGGGCTTGGGACTTCGATTCGGACGGAAGCGTGGATTCAACGTCAGCGATGCCCACATGGACGTACACGAAGCAAGGCACGAACACCGTCACGCTGACGATAACGGAGGTTGGAGGTGCACGGACAACAAGCGTCTATCCCAACTGCGTACGCGTCGAGGAAGCTGTCGAGACTATCCTGAAGAGCGGTGCGATTGTGTTTGGCACGAACTCCGGGACGCTTGAAACATTTGAACTGGAAGAAGACACGCTCGTGCTTTCCGGATCGCCGTCGGTCGGTGACA
>Ga0265298_10011049_pt1 | contig 10609 bp, 12 predicted proteins | sample AusTroGonzalo_MG_3_FD_193486 | JGI IMG/M metagenome (GOLD analysis project Ga0265298, IMG submission 193486) | Bovine rumen microbial communities from tropical cattle in Woodstock, Queensland, Australia - Gonzalo_01 | ecosystem: Host-associated > Mammals > Digestive system > Stomach > Rumen ... | reverse complement strand
TATTTCATTTTCGTGAATATGCTATAAATTGTGTATTAACACGATATGATATAGCAAGAGATACATATAATGATTATGATTTATGTCCGCAATGTCAGTTGGAGTTAGAAAGGTGGTTCAATGTTCAAGGCAAAAAGAATTGATAATGGCAATATCGAAACAATTCTCGCGGTTGATTATAATGATACTTTCCATCAAACCTATTTTCTTGTTTGGTCTGCAGGTGCATGGAGATGGCGGCCAGCGCATAAATATGTACCGCCAAATGTATCAATTGAATCACTTGAGCCAGTCAATATACGAACTTCAATTGCAGGAGATTTAATTGATGAAAACTAACCATTTTGAAACAAATGTAAATGATAAATATCATTTTAAAGAAATAGATACATATATGGAAGAATTTTGGAAAACTCATATAATGGTTCCTCCACATGAGGATGACCCTCCATGTATAGTAGCACGTATAGTAGAAAAAATAAAAGAAAAATGAAAGAAATTATTTCAATATCAATATTAAGCATATTCTTATATATATGTTTTAAATTAATGTTACAATCTGTACAAATTGATTATAAGAAAAATTTGACTATGGAAGAAAAACCAATTAAAATTACAATTGAAAACTATTGCGGACAAATTGTCACTTTTACAATGTCGTCCGATGCGGAAATTGAATCATCATTATGTATTGAAGATTCCGTAGTAACCGAAGTCCATATCAATGCATATGACAAAGATATACTAATTGAAAAAGAGGATATTTAATGAATTATACAGCACAAGATATTGAAACTTTGAGCTTTCGCGATGCGGTACGTGAACGTGTAGCTATGTATATGGGAAGTGCCGATAATCAAGGGGTACTTCAATGCGTGCGAGAGATTATAACTAATTCCATAGATGAAATGACTATGGGATATGGAGATACTATTTATGTAGAATTAGACAAAGATAATTGTGTAACTGTAAGTGATAATGCACGTGGGGTTCCTTTTGGTTTACGCGATGACGGAACCGAAGCCATGGAAGCCATTTACACATTACCACATACAGGAGGTAAATTTAACGAAAAAATTTATCAAAACGTAGCAGGTCAAAATGGTATTGGTTCAAAAGGGGTTGCTTTATCTAGCTCCTTTTTTATGGCAGTTTCTACAAGAGATGGTCAGCAAGCTACTTTAATTTTAAAAGATGGAATTAAAGAAAGTTTTACCATTGAAAAAAATATTGGTGGTAAAGAACATGGTACATTAGTTTGTTTTAAACCATCTCAAGAGGTATATAATTTAGAGCCAATACAAATTAATTTTGATGACTTAAAGGAAATGTGTCGTAATTGGTCTTATTTAACCAAAGGGGTTACTTTTAAATTAGATAATTTAATTACAAATGAAACTGTTACATACAAATCTGAAAATGGAATACTTGATTTCCTTAAAGATTCAATTAAAAAACCAATTCATAAAACTCCTTTATATATATCCATAAAAGAAGATGGAATTGAATGTGAGGTTGCTATGCAGTGGGCGGCCGACCGTAAAGAACACTGGTATGTATTTACTAATGGACTTGCCAATGCAGAAGGCGGCACCTCGCTGACAGGTGTAAAAACAGCCATTACAAATTTTTTCAAAAAGAAATTCAAAGGTGAGTTTAGTCCTGAGGTAGCAAGGTCTGGTTTATTCTATGTAGTGAATTGTAAAGTTCCAAATCCTTCGTTTGCAAACCAGACAAAAACGAAAGTAAACAATCCAGAGTTGCGCGGACTCGCACAGCGTGCGACAGGACAAATGCTAGATGAGTTCAGTCGCAGATATGTAAATGAGTTTGATTCCATAATTGATTTGCTTACAAAAGAACTTAAAGCAGAGCGTGCCGCAGAGAAAGCGCGTAAGCAAGTTCTTGAAGCATCGAAAGAAATTGAAAAGAATCAAAAGAAAAAGGTATTTGCTTCTGACAAACTCAAAGACGCAGAGTTCCTCGGACCAAACGCAACGCTTCTCGTAGTAGAAGGAAACAGTGCTATGGGTGGTATGGCTCAGGCAAGAGATTATACCAAATATGGAATACTGGCTATTAGAGGAAAGATTATTAACTGTCTTTCTAACCCAGAAGAAAAGATTTTTAATAATGAAGAAATTAAACTTCTTCTTTCAGCCATGAACATCGTCCCAGGCAAATACAATCCTTCTAAATTACGCTATGGCAGACTTGCAATTTGTACCGATGCTGATAGCGACGGCGCGCACATAGGTCTGCTTATAATGGCAGCACTACAATATCTTGCGCCGGAGTTCATTAAAGAAGGTAGGCTTTGCTGGCTTCGTTCTCCACTTTATATCGTTGAAAATAAAGGTAAAGAATCATATTACTTTACCGACGATGAGTTTAATAAAGTAAGGAATAAGGTTAAAGGAGAAGTCACCCGTGCTAAAGGACTTGGTGAGCTTCCCGCAGAGACCGCGCGAGCTTCGATGTTTAGTCCAGACTATCAGCGAATTGATATAATGGAATGGAATGATAGGGCAATTGATTTGCTTTATAATTTAATGAGTGAAGATGTAGAACCAAGAAGAGATTTTATAATGAAGAAAGTTGATTTTAGTAAGGTGAGAGAATAATGGAAGAAGTTTGGAAAGTAATTAAAGAAGCTCCAAATTATTCAGTATCTAATTTGGGTAGAGTAAAAAACAACAAAACAAATTATATTTTAAAAACTCAAAAGTCAGAAGCTTATGAAAGAATAGGATTAATTTGTTTAGATGGAAAAAAACATAACAAAAGAGTACATCGTTTAGTATTAGAAACTTTTAATCCAATCGAAGGAATGAAAAAATTAGTTGTAAATCACAAAGACGCTAATCACTTTAATAATAATTTAAATAATTTAGAGTGGTTAACGCAAAGTGAAAATACTAAGCGAACGTGGGAAAGAGGAAGAGTACATTGTAATAATACTGAACCATTATATTATATAAATTCTATAGAATCAGAATATTGGATTCCAATTAAAGGATACGAATTATATGAAATTTCTAATTTAGGTAGAATAAGGGTAGTTAAAACACAACAAATTTTACGTCCAAGAGATATTAATAAATATTTATATGCTCGATTAATGGATGCCAATAAAACACAACGAACCTTATCTATTCACCGACTGATGATGAAAAATTTTTATCCTATAGACAATGCTGAAGAAATGCAAGTAAATCACATAGATGGCAACAAATATAATAATCAATTAGATAATTTAGAATGGTGTACTGGTAGTGAAAATATACAGCATATGCTTAAATTAAAGGAACAAAATAAATGAGTAATTTACAACCAATTATCGAAGATAGTTTTATACAATACAGTGGCGCAGTTTTACAGAACAGAGCACTCATAGACGTTCGCGATGGTCTTAAACCTTCTGCTCGTCAAATCTTCTACTCTATGCTTCTCAACAAACTCACCCACGACAAACCATATAAGAAAACTGCCAATGCTGTTGGTATGGCAATGGCAGACTTCTATATTCATGGCGACAGTTCATGCGAAGGCGTTATAATGCGCGCAGGCCAGCCATTTGCGATGAGGTATCCACTCATCGATGTCAAAGGTAATGCCGGTTCACTTATCGAATCTGGTAACTGGGCCGCGATGCGTTATACGGAAAGCCGACTTTCCAAAATATCAAATGTTCTTTTTACTGATATAAATAAAGATACAATTGATGAATGGAGAGATAGTTATGACAATACGAAACAGTATCCGGCTGTTCTTCCTACGAAGGGATATTACAATGTTTGTAATGGCGCCATGGGAATTGGAATTGGTATGGCTTGCTCAATTCCTCAATATAATTTAAAAGAAATGAATCAAGCCCTCGAACACTTACTTCTCAATCCAGAATGTAGTTTCGATGATATATATATTGCACCTGACTTTGCAACAGGCGCAGTATTACTTAACGAAGATGAAGTTAAAGAGTCAATGAAGAAAGGAACTGGCTTTGCTTGTAAGCTTCGTAGTGTCGTAGATTATGATAAGAAAGAAAACTGCTTTGTGGTTACTGAAATACCATATTCGGTCTATACTAATACAATCTGCAGCGAATTAGAAGATATAATCAATGAAGAAGAAAATCCAGGAGTAGATAGATTCAATGACCTGACTGGTAAAACCCCTCTAATCAAAATCTATCTAACGAAGCGCGCGAACCCAAACAAGGTATTAAAGTATCTCTATAAAAATACCTCACTCCAATCTCACTACTCAATTAATTTCACAATGCTTGACAACGGTCGCTTTCCAAGGGTATTCACATGGAAAGAAATGCTTCAAGCACACATCGACCACGAAAAAGAGGTATATATGCGTGGTTTCCAATTTGATTTGAAGAAAATCGAAGACAGACTCCACATAATCGAAGGACTTCTCAAAGTTATCGAAGACATTGACAACGTTGTTCGCCTTATCAAATCATCAGAATCCACCGCAGTGGCGCGCGAACGACTCATGTCGACGTATAACCTTGATGAAGTCCAAACAAAAGCGATATTAGATATGAAACTCTCTCGTCTTGCTCACCTTGAAGTTGAAAAACTGAAATCTGAAAAGACAAAACTTGAAAAAGAAAGAGAATTCATTTATAATATAATTAACAATGAAAGTGAGTTTAATGCTCAACTCATTAAAGGGTGGCGAGAAGTCGCAGACAAGTTCGGTGATGCCCGCCGCACTCAAATTCTAAACATCTCAAAGGACGATGAAGAGCCTACTGAAAAGCAAGAGCTCCTCATCAATCTGTCCAATCAGAACAATATCTACATAACAACCACCTCAACTCTTTATACACAGAGACGCGGCGGTGTAGGTAATAAGTTCAAAATGAGTAAAGGAGAATATGTAATCGCGACCGCATCGGGAACAAATCTCGATACTGTCCTCCTATTCTCCAATCGTGGAAATTGCTACCACATAACTCCTTCCGAATTACCTTTTGAACAGGTAGTTCCAATCGAAAGCATAGTTGAAATCCAAGCGCAAGAAAAAATTGAAGAACTTGTTTTTCTCAACAAAAAGAAACAAAAAGAACACATAATCTTTTTCACGAAAAAAGGTATTTTAAAGAAAAGTAGGCTTTCAGAGTATAACATTAAACGTAAAGTTGGTGTTAAGGCTTTAAACTTAGATAACGACGATGAAATTGTGTCAATTCTTTTTGTGAATGAAGAACGAGTCGGTATGATGACTGCGCGCGGCCAGTTCGTAGTGTGTGAGACAAAGGATGTGCGACCAATTGGCCGCGCAGCAAGGGGAGTTAAGGGTATAACTCTTAACGATGGTGATTCTCTTGTATCCGCAAAGGTTATACCAGCTGATACAAAAGAGTATTTAAGCGTAAGTGAAAAAGGATATATAAAACGAACAACCGCAAAAGATTTCACTGTCACCGGAAGGGCAACTAAAGGAAGTAAAATCCACTTACTCAAAGATATAGATGATAAACTAATTTCATTCGCTCCAATTACTAATGAGCAGGAAACGATTGTAGTATCCTCAAATGCACAAATTAAAATTAATTTAAATGAAGTAAATTTACTTTCAAAAGGTGCTCAAGGAACTAAATCAATGAAACTGTCTAACGCAAAAGTAATTGGACTATTAGTTGTGTAGTCAGAGAGTTAAAATTTGAGTTTTATTAAAATTTATAGTATAATATTTATAGAAAGTTAAGGATAACTTTCGCAAAAACAAATCATTTAAAAATTTATTTAAACAAGGAGAAAACAAAATTATGAAGCTTACAGAGAAGAGTAATGAAGTATTTGAGTATGTAAAGGCTAATGGCGGAAAGGTTTCCATTCCTGAGCTTGCACAGGCACTTGACAGAACAGAGCGTTCGGTAGGCGCTAACGTAACTGACCTCACAAAGAAGGGTCTCGCAGCTAGAGAAAAGGTTGAGGTTGAAGGCGCAGAGAAGCCAATCACATACGTAGTTCTGACAGACGCAGGTAAGACTTTTGTTCCAAGCGAGGACGAGGAGTAATTAAATAGGAGGGTTGTATAACCCTCCATTATTTATTCTTTTTTAAACAAACTGAACAAACAGAACTAGACAAACAGGAGAAAATTAAATGTTAAGACAGGCAGAAAACAGATGTAAAATTGAAGGAGTTCTCGCAGAGGTTGATATTAAGCCGGGTTCATTTAATAAGAATGGACAGACGGTTGAGTCAATCGGAGGTTCGATTATCGTTAAGGTAATCCAGAAGATTAGCGGAGAAGAGAAGGAACTGGCTATTCCAGTTCATATGTTTGCTTCGAAGCTGACAAATAAGGGTACACCTAACCCAGCATATGACTCCATTAAGAAGATTATGGACGAGTATACAAGCATCGCCGCATCAGAGAATGGTGAAGATGGTGCTGATAGAATTCGTATCACAAGCGGAAGTATTCGTATGAATGAGTATTATAGTCAGGATGGAAGACTTGTTTCTTTCCCACGCGTTAATGCTTCATTCGTTCAGAAGATTAATAAAAGCGATTGCAAGCCAGAAGCTACTTATACAACTGAGTTTGTAGTTGCAAATAAATCAGAAGAAATTGACAGAAATGGTGAGCCTACGGGTAGATATAGAATCGACGCAATTATTCCACAGTATGGTGGAAAGGTTGATGTTGTTCCTATGTATGCACAGAGTCCAGGAGTCATCAGCGCAGTTTCTGAATATTGGGAAATTGGCGATACAGTAAAGGCTAATGGAAGACTTGACTTCTCAGCTACAACTGAAACAATTATCGAAGAAGTTGACTTCGGTGAGCCAATTGAGAAGACAAGAACTGTCAACAGAAGCGACCTTATCATCACTGGTGGTTCGCAGACTGCACTTGAAGGTGATTTTGCATATGACAATGTAGAAATCCAGGACGCACTTGCAAAAAGAAAACTGAGACTTGAAGAGCAGAAGACTAAAGATATGTCTAGAGCAGCATCTAAGCAGACACCACCAAAGACAGCAAAAAATGGATTTGCAGATCTTGGATTTTAAGGAGGTAGGCTTCAATGATTGATATTTTATCCATTGAGCCTACGGTAATTTCAAGAGATTTAAAAGGTAAATATTTGTTATTATACGGGAAGCCGAAAACAGGGAAAACCACAATGGCTTCCCGTTTTCCTAAAAATCTTTTAATTGCTTTTGAAAAAGGTTATAATGCTATTGATGGAATTAAAGCTGTTGATATTAATAAGTGGTCAGAATTTCGTCAGGTATTAAGGCAATTAGAAAAGCCGGAAGCTCAAGCAATGTATGATACGATTACGATTGATACTACAACAATTGCTTATGAAATGTGTGAACAATTTGTATGCAGTCAAAATGGGGTTCAATCAGTTCGAGATATTCCATGGGGACAAGGATGGACTCTTGTAAAAAAAGAATTTGAATCATGTCTGAGAAAAATAACAATGCTTGGTTATGGTCTAGTGCTTATTTCACATATTGAAACTAGAAAAGAAAAGACTGCTGATGATAGTGAGATTGAAATTCTCGCGCCATCAATGCCGAAGCGTTGTTATGAAGTTGTAAATCAAATTGTAGATATTATAGGTTATATTGCTACAGAATGGGATGATGAAGGCAATAGCCATAGATGGCTGTATACTAGACAGACACCAACCGTTATGGCGGGCAGTCGATTCCCATATCTTGCGCCGAAGATTAAACTTGGCTATGATGAATTAGTCACAGCAATAAATGAAGCTATTGATAAACAGAGAGATTTAGATGGCGCGACAGTAGTAGATAAGCTTGAAAGAAAAACAGAAGAAGAACTTAACTTTGAAGAGATTAGAGATGAGGCTCAAAAGATTTGGGCAAAACTCGTAAATGCAGACCCTGCCAACGCAGAGAAGGTTCTAAAAAAGGTTGAAATGATTTTCGGAAGAAAATTAAAACTTTCAGAAATTACCGAAGATCAGAAAGAGCCTTTCTTCCTCGTATTACTTGAAATGAGAGATATGGTTAAATAAGTTTAAAACGCATCCAAAAGGGTGCGTTTTTTAAATTTGACAAACTTTTATTTTTCTGATATAATATAATTAGGAAGAAAGGAGATTTTTATGGCACAATGTAGATTATGTAAAATTGAAATTAATAAAGAAAAAGACGATTGGGTAATGCCATCGCGCAACTACTATTATCATAAGAAATGTTATGAAAATTGGAAGAAAGCACAACCTGATAATGATGAAGCATATGTTGATTTAATTTATGACTTTATTGCACGCGACCTCAAAGTCACGTATGATTATTGGGTATGCGAAGCACAACGAAAAAAGTTTTTGAAAGAGAAGATGACCAATAAGGGCATCTTATTTGCGTTGAAATATTTTTATGAAGTAAAACATGGTGATTGGGAAAAGGGACATGGAGGAATCGGTATAATTCCTTTTGTATATAATGATTCATGTGCATACTGGGCCGCGCGTGAACGTAGATCGGCTGGAACAATCGCAGAGATTGAACGTCAGATGCGCGAAGCAGCCGCAAGAAAGAAAGTGCGTATACAAAGACACGAAACAAAACCTAAATATACAATTGATTTTAGTGTGTTAGATGGATTGGAGGACGAAGAATGACTTTTTATATAAATGAAGTACATATAAGTGAATCCGATTGGGAACATGAATGTATAGGACTTTTTGATACAGAAAATTGGGCAGGTGAAGGAAATTTTTGTGGCTGGTATGGTGCAGAATATTATAAAGATACAACATTAATAGCATATGGAATTCAATTAGGTCATAGTAGTATTTATAATCCAAAACGTCCATTTAATGGTGGTTTTAAAGTTGTATATAAACACTATGATAAAATACCTATTGGTTCTTGTTATTGGACGAGAAGTTTTGATGCTAACTCAATAGAAGAAGCTATAGAAATTTTTAGAAAGCAAGAGTGGGAAGATGATTGATAAACGAGATACTCAACAAATACTCGGCTGTTTAATGAAGAAACCGCAGTTATTAAGTGAGATTGATAAGTACTCATTTATCTTAACTGATTTTCCTTCGAGATTTGAACGGTCAATATTTATGGCAATAAATGGGTTGTATAGAAGTGGAGCCACAAAGATACAACCTATTGATATAGAAAACTTTATAGAACCAGATCAAGTATCTGCGAAATTATTTAAAGATAAGAATGGAATTGAATATTTACAGGATATAGTAGAGCTATCAGAAGTTGACAACTTTGATTTCTATTATAATAGATTTAAGATGTTCAATTTGTTAAAAGATTTGAAGAAACAAGGTTTTGATACAAGCGAGTTTTATTGTGAAGACTTGGCAAATCCAAAAGCAGATGAGATAAACCAAGCATTTAATATGTTGAGTCCGAAACTGATAACTGATGCAGTTAGAAAAAAGTTATTAGGAGTAGAAGCTAAATATGAAACAACCGATGAAATAGAAATTGAAGCCGCCGCAAAAGGAATGGCAACATTGGTTGATGAGTTTGGCGCAGCCTATGAAATTGGTATGCCAGTTCAGGGTACGATATATAATCAAGTAATTGATGGAGCAAAAAAAGGTACTCTGACGATTAGGTCTGCAGCCAGTGGTGTAGGAAAGACAAGAAACGCAGTAGCTGATGCTTGTTATTTAGCTTATCCTTTTAGATATAATAGCACAACTTGTAGCTGGGAGCAAGAAGGTAATAGTGAAAAAGTTTTATTCATCGTAACAGAGCAGAGATTTAAAGAAGTTAGAACAATGATTCTGGCTTACTTAACAGATATAAATGCTACAAGATTTAAATATGCAGATTTCTCTGATAGAGAGCGCGCAGTCATCACACAGGCGATTCATTTAATGGAAAAATATAATAATTTAATTCTCGTAAAAATGCCGAATCCAACAATCGAGTCGGTTAAAACAATTGTAAGAGAGAATTGTATTATTTATGATATAGGTTATGTATTTTATGACTATATATTTATTGGACCGTCATTATTAAATGAGTTTAAAGGTTTTGCTTTAAGAAATGATGAAGTATTGTTAATGTTTGCTACGGCACTAAAAGATTTAGCGGTTGAGCTAGATGTAGCAATGTTTACTTCAACACAGTTAAATGCAAAAGGTGATGATAATAAAGATATAAGAAATGAAGGAACTCTCGCGGGCGGCCGCAGCACAATTAACAAAGCAGATAATGGTGCAGTAATGGCAAGACCGACGAAAGAAGAATTAGAAATACTCGCGCCGCTGTATGAGAATAACCCAGAGAATAAACCGAACTTGGTCACTGATATATTTAAAGTTAGAAGTGGTGAATGGACACAGGTTCGTATTTGGTCTGATATGAATTTGGGAACCTTAAAGAAAAGAGATTTGTTTATAACTGATTCACGAATGGACCCAATTGATAATTTTAATTCACGAATTGAATATAATATTAAGAGTTGGGAAGATTCGGAAGATGAACATATAAATGTAATAGTAGAAAGGTTAAATCAAGGTGAAATAATTGATTGATTATAGAAGTATAGTTGAACAATTAGATACCCATAAAGTCATTCAATTAATGATTACGCTTGGTGCAGA
>Ga0265298_10011047_pt1 | contig 10610 bp, 9 predicted proteins | sample AusTroGonzalo_MG_3_FD_193486 | JGI IMG/M metagenome (GOLD analysis project Ga0265298, IMG submission 193486) | Bovine rumen microbial communities from tropical cattle in Woodstock, Queensland, Australia - Gonzalo_01 | ecosystem: Host-associated > Mammals > Digestive system > Stomach > Rumen ... | reverse complement strand
CCCCTCATAGGCATGGAATACTGGCTTTGTCTCTCTATGGCTTCCATAGGAGACTTTCCTGCCGCAAGAATAGCGTCCATTACCTGCTGCTCCGTCACACGGGTAGGCGAGTCGTGAGGTTCTGACACGGCCTTGAAGTAGTAGCTGAAAAAACCCTTGCGCCGCGGTTTCGGCTTGCCGGCCTTCTTCGCTTCCTCTGCTGCCTTACCGGCCGCTTCCCTTTCCTCCCGGGTGGCCTCCTGCAGCCCACGGGCAGCCAGATCGTCGATGAGCGCTTTAATGCCACCGATGTTGTCCCCGTTCACGTTGACCCGCAGGCTGATATCAATACCGCGTTCAAGGGCCAGCGCCACATTCTTCAGGATACGGTCATAGGTAGGCAGACCGTCCCGATGGAGACGGCGGCGGTCATTGAGCTTGCCCACACCGTCTACCGTCACCTGCAGATGGGTAACCTCGAACTCCTCCAATAGCCCGATATATGCGTCGAGATCGTAGCCGTTAGTGATGCCTGACAGCTCCAGTCCCATCTCCTTTGCGTGTTCACAGATATGACGCACCGTTTCCATATTTTCCTTCAGAAGCGGCTCGCCGCCGTAGAGTGCGCATCCATCCACCTTGCGTCCGGTTTTTCTCTGCTTCTCGAGCGCGGCAAAGACCGCATCCACCATCTCGGGCTTCATCTCATGGCCCAGCCATTCCTCTCCCCGCGTCAGACGATGGCGTTCGAAACAGTACGGGCAGCGGAAATTACAGTTATAGGTAGGCAGGATCACCGGACCGACGCCGGCATGACCGATCACTTTGCTCCAAACACGTCCCAGAAGCTGCGCGTCGGCCAGTTCCCCCGCCTCGTCCTTCCGGGTGATATGGCCGCGCAGGGCCAGCCGTTCCCGCATGGCAAAAGGCAGATCCGTAAAATTGCCTTCGCGAAGCTTCGACGCCGTTGCCTCATCCACCACGTCCAGGGCGCCGTACAGCCCGTTTACCAGCAGCGCCTTGCCTTCGATTTTTTTGTCGTCTTTGCCGATCAGCGGCAGAATGATTTCATACGTACTTGTTCTCATACTTATTTCTCCTTTTTTCATTTTCTAAGGCTGCTCTGTAAAAATGGCCGGCAAGTTGCCGGCCAATGTTTGTTTCTGGTATTTCCCCTTCAGGTTAATCATTGTACCGCATTTCATGGAACCGTTGTCTCTGGGTAGCCGGTCTTGATGCCGCCAGCCACCTTCTTCAGCTCTTCGTCGTCCAGTTCCCTGTCGGTAAGTTCGCATTCGTCTATCTTTTCCAGTTTCTCCCGGTTTCGCTTCGCTACTTTCTCCTGAAACTTTTGCCACAGCCGGCCGATCTTTAGGCCGGAGTTTTCAGCAGAAAAATCCGCTTCGCGGAAAAGCCGGTCCATGTCCTCTGCCCCGGACATTTCCCCTGCTCCAAACCCGTTCATCTTCTCCACGTCAGCCATCGTATTACCTCCACACGTCGCGCTGTTGTTTTTCATTTATTATACAGCGCTGCGGTTATTGTCATTCATTGATATAACATCTTTTATTATTATATACAAGACACGCCCACCAAAATTGACGCATGCCTAAAAAATTTCTAATTTTTTAGTTTTCGGCAAATTCATTCCGATCCTTCGCCATATTCCCTGTCGATCCGACGGCATTTGGCAAGCAGGCGGTGATACTTCTGGCTCACTGCCGTTGCATTGGAACCGGTAAGCTGGGCAATCTCCCCGTTGGTCAGTTCCATCCCGTAACGCAGAGACAGGAATTCGCGCTCCTCATTCGTCAGCTTTTTCAGGATTCGGTATGCACGCCGGCTTACCGGGTTTTCCAGAGTCCCTTCCTCATTCTCCCGCCAGCCGAAATCAGAGGCAGAACGTTCAGGAACCACCCATACGCTGATTTCACGCCGGGTATGCGCACTGGTCTGTTGGTTCACCACCAGGTTATGGGCAATGGCGGACAGCCACGAAAGTATGCTGCCCCGCGCCGGGTCGAAGCCGTCATAATGTTCCAGTGCAGCGAGAAACACGTCGTCCGTCACATCTTCCGCTGTTTCCCGGTGAAGGAACTGCCCGTAAACATAGTTATATATCCTTTTATAGTATTGGCGATAAATAAGCTCAAAGTCAGGCTTGTCCTCAACGCCCTGCGTAAAATGCCTGGGGATATTCATTCTCCAAGGACCCCTCCGAGATATTGTATTTCTGTCATCAGGGTTAAATTTCTCCAACCCCGTTTCTATTATTTATATTATAATAAAACGAACGTCAAAATACTATGGCGGCACGAAAAAACCTATTGCAAAAGATAATCCTTCCGATAAAGCCGCTCTGCGATACTGACGCAGAGCAGTTGCTGCAGGATATCTCGTTTCTGCTTTTTCTGCGACAAAAGGGATTCGACTTCCTGTTCTATGCCCTCAAGCACTGCATCGACTGCGTGATATACAGCAGGTTTCTCCTCCGGAACTACATTGCGGCAGTAAAACATAAGCCTGCCGGTACAGATGTCCCTGCCAGGTTCCAGACCAAAAAACAACCGCTGCCGCGCCGCGCTGAAATCACCAAATGCGGCAAGCTGTCCGAAGACATCCGCAGCAATTTCATCCAGGGCATGGTTCCGCATGTCGCCGAACAGTCGCAACGTCTCGTAATGGGTACATTCGTGGGCCAGCCGCAGCCTGTATGAGCGCTCAAGCCAGTCCGTTTCCTCCAGGCCCAGACGGTCAGCGGGAATATTGCTGTATGGAGCGCTGCCCAGCAATATGACAGTGTGCCGGTAGATTTTCGGCGCTCTGGCCTCAATGGTAAACGCATTCACCGCAGGAGGGTATTCTGCGACCTCTCTGCGGCCGTTCAGTACCGCCTCCATGCTGCAAAAATCATCATGGTTGCCTGTTACGATAACAGGCAGCCGGCCCCCCAGTGTTTCCGCAAAATGTATGCGCAGGGCGTCTGTGTTTTTGAATGGAAAACGGTAAATATCCCGGCTGACATTTTCCTCCAGAAAGCGCAGCACATCACTGCCTTCTGATTCTTTCCAGAATGCCGTAAAGCTTTCATCCCCGGGCTGGAGCAACGGCTGCTTTTCCGATACCGGGTAACGGTATGACAGATATTCACCGGCTGTCAATTGCTTGATCATGGGAGTGTTTCCTTAATTAAATCCAGGAAGATAAACTTGCAGCTGCTTTCTAGGCCTGTACCGTTTTCGCCAGCGGGCAGAAGGCCCTGCTTTCGCTCCGGGCCGGACACGGCAGGCAGCGCCGCTCGTAACTGCAGCCTGCGCAGCGTTCCCGGTTTTCGCTGTTTTTACGCAAAGCCTGCAGCGCGGGAGACTGTTCCCAATAATCCGCCAGCGCTGCTTCTTTTCCGATGCATCCCTCATCCGGCAGCAAATCACATTGTGAAGCGTCATCCGGTTTCACATGCAGGCAGGGCACAAAACGACCGTCCGCGCGGAGGCCCATAAAGGTAAGCCCCGCCTCGCAGCCCCTTTCGACGCCCCGGTTGCCGTTGCGTTTTGGGTCCGGACCTTCCAAATACGTCCGCAACTGCGAGAAACAGCCTTCCACATTGATTTGCATCCCCTCAGGCTCAGGAGCGCTTTCCGCATCCTGCTTCAAATCCGCCTTTTTGCTTTCGCCTTCCTGCGAATCCTCAACAGAATCGGTCCATCCGTTATATTCCTTTATGAATGCAGCAGCAGCATCTATCTGTTCACAATCGGGATACGTTTTCCCGTTTTCTTCACCGTATGGCTTAATGCCGGTCACGATCAGTTCCTGTACACCGGCTTCCTCCGCAGCTTTTGCCACAGCTGCCAGTTTCCCGGCATTGCCCTTGTGCATGTACCAGCGCGCCCGCACGTTGGTACATCCCTGTTCCTGCAGTATTTTCAGCACCCGCAGGGCATACTCATCGGCCTCGTTATCCATGTCCACCAGGAAGCTGTCCGCGCCGGCCGCAATCATAGAGGTCAGCCGGCTGCGCCCAATCCGCGGCTTGCCGTTCGCTTCCCGGCCAGCCTCCTCATTATCCTGCGCAATCTGCCGTGCCAGCGCCACCTCCGCATGGATTCCGTCTTTCGCGCACGCCTGCAGCAGACGTTCCAGCGGTTCATAGCTTTCGCCGCCAAAGAAACGGATTGTGGCCACCCGGTTTGCGGCGCACTCCTTTATGCAGGACAAAGCCGTTTTTTCCGGCAGCACCGCCTCACCTTCAGCCAGTTCCATGTCAAGACGGGCAGGCTGCTGATAATGGGAAAAATAGTGATGGTGAACATAAGGCGACTGCTCCAGGTAGGCTTTTGCCTCCGTGACGCGCCCTTTGGCATAATTCAGTTTAAAATACGTAACCAGCGTCTGGATAAAGGGGTCGCCGTCTGGCAGGATCCGTATCCACCGCCGCAGCGCGGCCCCTTTGGAGGGAAGGCAGAGCCCGGCTTCTTCCAACCGGTCGATAAACTTATCTACAAGCAGGGGATGGCGCCAGCGGCCGAACACTTCCAGCCCGGTTTTTTCCAGCAGGCCGTTTTCTCCCAGGTCAATGTTGACAGCAAACCCCTGGGCTTCTTTCCAGGGGAGCAGCGCCTGCTCCATAGCCCCGGTATCACCCGGCCAGTCTACATCCCGCAGCCAGGCAAAGATGCTCTCCCACCGGTGGAAGATGACCACCAGCCGGAGAATATCCAGCTCACCACGGGGCGACATGGTACCGATCTGCTTGATCGTCGCGTCCGGCGGCAATGCGGCAAGAACCCGGTCAAGCTGTCCCCGGAGCCGGGCCGCCCGTTTTTCCCCCGCAAAGGGAGGCAGCACCGAATCCCAGAACTTCTTTCCCATGGGAGGAGCAAACGGCTTATCCTGCCGCTGCACACTGTCATCTTCCACAGCAGTGTGTTCCTGTTCGTCCGCCTTTTCTTCTTTATAATCAGACGTATTGACAAAGAGACAGGGGGAAATTTCCCCGCCCCTGAGATAATCCGCGTAGTCGATTTCATACCATATGCACTGGATACCGGGGACATAGTCCTGGTCCACGCACATAATATAATCCACAAACCGGGCCGGGTTGCCCAGCCGCACTTCCAGCCCTGCTCCATGGGTGATGGTATCGCCAAACTGCGCCTGCACGTTGGCCAGCGCCGCCACGCATTCCTCGTCCATGAGCTCCGGTACGGGGTGACGCCGCAAATGTGCAATGTATGCCCGTGCCGGCAGTTCCTGTATCTTCATGTTCGCTTCTTCTCCTTAACTTTTCGCATAACAATCTGCCCGTGTCAAAGGGCAAAACCGAAATCGGCAAAAACAGATTCAACTATATAGCTGCCCCGTTTTCTCAGATACCGGTTGAAACGCTTTTTATCCCTTATAACGGACAGCCATCATGGTAATATCGTCGGACTGCTCCGCTGCGCCTGCATGGGCTTTGATGTCCTTCCGGACAGCAGCCAGTATATCCGTAACAGGCACATCCTCTCCTGTCGGCAAGCCTTCAAGGACTGTCTGCAGGCGTCCTTCCGAATACACGTTTCCTGCTTCGTCCATGGCTTCCGTTACACCGTCTGTGTAAAAGAACATCATGGAGCCGGGAATCAGGCGGACCGTCTCCTGAGTAAAGCTCAAGCCCTCTTCTACGCCCAGCATCAGGTTCTTTTTCGCCGGACGCAGGTATGCGTATGTCCCATCCGCGCCCTGCCGCAGCAGCGGCGGGTTGTGGCCGCAGTTCACGTAGGTCAGTTCTCCGGTATGTATATCAAGTACGCCGAAGAAGACCGTCACGAACAACATTTCTTCGTTATTCTCACAAATTTGCCTGTTGGCGCGGCCAATCACCTCCGAGAAATCCTCTTCCTCTCCCGCAGACAGGGTGGAATTCTTCAGGATCGTTTTGGCAATGACCATGAACAGCGCGGCAGGCACCCCTTTGCCGGATACGTCGGCAATGGTGATGACCAGCCGGTTCTCATCCAGCATGTAAAAATCGTAGAAGTCGCCGCCCACTTCCTTCGCCGCATGCATGGTAGCAAACAGGTCAAAGCCTTTGTTACGGGAAATCTCCTCAAAGTTACGGGGCAGCATCCCTTCCTGGATTTCGGTGGCTACGGAGAGCTCGGTAGCGATCCGTTCCTTTTCCGCAGTAACTTTGGAAAGATTCTGTATATGTTCCTTAAGGTCCACGGCCATGTCGTTGACGCTGCCAGCCAGATAGGCCAGCTCATCATTCCGGTCCAGTTCGATTTTTTCATCCAGGTTGCCCTGGGCGATTTGCTTTACCCCATCCACCAACGTAATGATTGGCTGTATAAACTGTTTGGCAACTGATGAACTGATAAAAAACAGTACCGCCAGCAGCAGAAGAAACGCCAGTAACGCCCAATGCAGTACGGATTGGAAAGAAGCCCGGATGGCATCCCGGAAGCCTTCCATCTGGGAAAGGACATTGTCCCTGGCATAAGAGGCCGGATAAACCACCTCACGTTTATGATTCAGGACACCAAAACTCCAGTCCGGTTTACCGACAGGAGCATAAGCCAGATAATAGTCCTCACCGTCCAGAGTCACCAGCATCACGCCCTTCTCCCCGGCCGCCATGGAAGTCGTAACCCTGGCTATACTAACTTCCGCGCTTTTGCGCAGATCAACAGGACTGTTCGGGACCGCCAGAGTTCCCTTTTCAAAGGTTGAAAATATAACACTGCCTGTAGCAGTATCCAGCAAAAACCGTTGATTGATAGGTTTATTACCGTCAACATCTCCGGCGCCATCATCTTCCGTCAGACGGAATAACGTTTCGGGATTGCAGTCAATACCGGCCACCCCGGTCAGTTCGCCGTTTTTGAAAACGGGCGCCACACATGTCAGGCAGCGCTGACCGTTGGAATCGGTATAGAGACTGGTATATCCGGGTTTTTTACTGTTGGCCGCCAGGGTATACCAGCCCATCTTCCGCGGATCGTAGCTTTCCAGAAAGGCCTTGCTGAACTGTTTGGCAGACTTGTCATGCGTCACATCCATGGCGATAAGGTAACCGTGTTCAGAGCCCACAAAGGCAGCGGTATACCACTCCGGCATCAGCTCCAGGTCGTCCGCAATATTAGAAGCCAGGCCGATTTCCGAAGCATAGGCCCCAGCCCCGTATTGCCGCACCATTTCCCGGCTGAAATGGACATAGGCCTTACCGGAACCGATGACGTCCTGCCGGGCATTCGGCAGGCTGCGCAGGTTATAATGCTGCGGATCCTCCAGGATTTTTCTCATCCTGTCGGCCAGGTAGGTGGTATCGTCCAGTGTGTTTTGCATCTCATGCCGGATCAGTTTCGCCCTGCCGCCTGCCTCTGAGGACAGCCGCATTTTAACCTGGTTTTCCGCGAAACGCTCCGTGAAAGCAGCCGTGTTATCACCCAATAGGGCGCCGGTCTTCTCTATATTATTTTGAAACGTATACACAACCGCCAGAGAAATTGCACCCGCAATGACAAAGGATACCAGTCCGACAGCTAAAAGCAGGTAGAAAATCCTGCGCTGCAGGTTCATATTATATTTTCCGAACTTCACAGTGTCACACTCCTGACGCAGTTATCCTTTATCCAGCAGCATAGACATATGATTGGCCATATGTCCGAACATCTCTTCATACTTATATTCTACAGACTTGAAATTTTGCTTTACCAGGAAAATACCGTAGCCTCCGGGCTCCCTCTCTTCCAGAGGGGTATCCTCCGCCGGGCGGCGGTCCTTCTCCAGCGGGTCGAACTGTTTGCCGTGATCCGCAAACTCAATACGGAAGTCTTTGTCGCCATCTGTGGTTTTTACCCAGACATATCCGGGATCTTCATAGGCATAGGAAATAATATTCACCAGTATCTCTTCAAAACCAAGCTCCAGCTTCAGCATCTGCCGAGGCGATACGCCGGCTTCTTCCGCAGCGGCAACTACATCCTCCCTGATGCGTTCAAACCATTTCATGTCGGCATCGTACCGTTTCCAGTCTTGTTCCGCATTGTTATTCATGGGACATACCCCCTACTCTGCTTCATTCGGCGAAGCCCATACCGAGAACAGCGCATCCATGCCACTGTCTTCCAGAACGGATTTCACAATGCCGGTAGGTCCGGCCAGGGCAAATTCTCCGCCTTTCTTTTTCGCCAGTTTGTTCAGTCGCAGCAATACCCTGAGGCCGGCACTGGAAAGATATTCCATCTCCGTCATATCCAACACCGTCTTCGGGTTGCGGAGTATAATCTCTTCCCCTGTAGCATAGGCTGCGTCCGCCGTCAGCATGTCAATACGGCCGCTTATACCCCAAACCGTCCAGCCATTAGGGCCTGCATACTCTTTTTGTGAAAATTCTTTGTCCATGGTCATCTCTCCTTTTACAGATAAAATCTCTATTCGCATTTCGGAATACATTTACTATAATAATTGATTATATCACAAAAAGTTGTATTATTGTGTATCTATTTTCATTCCCTTTACGAAATGCTTGCTATTGTCTTCCCCGAACCCGCTTTTAGTGCCCGTGAATTTGCTACATTATCCTTTCACATAGTTCCGCAATATACCGATACCTTCGATTTCGCACTCTACCACATCGCCGGGTTTTAAGAAAGTGGGCGGCTTCATCCCCATACCCACACCGGCCGGTGTGCCGGTGGCGATCACCGTACCGGCTTTCAGGGTCATGCCTTCGCTCAGCATCACAATGATATCCGTGATGCCGGTAATTAAATTAGCCGTACTGGAATCCTGCCGCACTTTCCCGTTCACCCTGCAGGATATCTTCTGCTTCGGCGGAAACGCAATTTCATCTTCGGAAACGATGCAGGGACCCATGGGCGTAAACCCGTCCAGACTCTTGCCAAAGTACCACTGCTTATGCCTCGTCTGTAAATTCCGGGCACTCACATCATTGACGATGGTATAGCCGAAAATATAGTCCTGTATTTCGTCCCGTTTCACATTCTTCGCGTCTTTTCCTATAACAACGCCAAGCTCGCACTCATAGTCCAGGGAATCCACCAGCCCGGTATATGCAGGAATGGGCGCATCCGTCCCCTGGGAACAGCATACCCGCTTGGAAAAGAAAATGGGATACGGCCGTTCCCCACCGAAGCTTTCTTTGGAAAAGCGTTCCGCTTCTTCCGCGTGAGCCGTGTAATTGATACCCAGGCACAACACGTCCTGCAGCGGGCGGGGAATCGGTGAAAGGAGTTTTATGGCTTCCAAGCTCACCTTCCGCGCATCTTCTGGAATTCCCTGTACTCCCCCGGCAGCGATCAGCGCGTTCATGTCTTTATATTCATTTAACACATATAATACCTTGCCATCCGTACTGACAGCCACTTTTTCTGCATCATTCAGCAAAACCGTATAGTAACGCATAAAAATCCCCTCGCAATCTTGCAAAATTTCAGAACCGGATCAACTTACAGCAGCTTTTCTTCCCACTCGGATTGCTTAAATCCGGTCAGTACAAAACCCTCTCCCACCAGAAGCGGACGCTTTACCAGCATCCCATCGCTGGCAAGCAGACGAAACTGTTCCTCTTCACCCATATCCGGCAGCTTCTTCGACAGCTCCAGTTCTCGGTATTGCATGCCGCTTGTATTAAAGAAGCGCTTTAGCGGCAACCCGCTCATGGCGTAATATTTCCGGAGCGCATCTTCTTCCGGATGATCCGCTTTGATATCGACCACTTCGTGTTTGATTTTCTTCTCATCCAGCCACTTCAGCGCCTTTTTGCAGGTTGAGCATTTACTGTAGCAATACACCTTAAGCATGTCTGCACGTCCTTTCTTACATCTATAATGAATTGTTTACAAAACCGTTTTATTAAAACACATTATTTATAATTATAACATGATTTATAATGTGTAGAAAATAAACAATCAGATTCCTGCACCAAAATTGTCTCAGTTGTAACAGTATTTTCACTATTATGATTTTTTCCCGTTTTCATTATAGAAATATTCTTGAAGTCTTCAAATTAGTTGTTTACAATAATTGCGGGAAGTTCAATTCAATACCGTCAAGGTATCTCATGCACTTATTAAAGGAACTTCTAAATTTTACTATAGTAAGAGGGGGAATCATATGAAAAAGCTTGTTTACCTGTTACTGACTCTGACTATGCTGCTGGTGTCCTGCACCGCGCTGGCAGCCGGGAAACTGGAGACCATCACCAAACGCGGTACCCTGCTGGTAGGAACTACGGGCGACTACAAGCCTATGTCCTATTTAAACAAAGAAACCGGACAGTATGAAGGCTTTGACTACCAACTGGCAGAAAACCTGGCCGCAGCGCTGGGCGTTAAAGCGGTTTACGTTCCAACTACATGGAAAACACTGACTCAGGACACCCTGGATGGAAAATTTGATGTAGCCCTATGCGGAATTACCCGTACCTTTGCCCGTGAAAAAGTCATGAACATGTCCGACGGCTATCTGCAGTTCGGCAAAACAATATTAGTTCGCAAAGCTGACGCAGGAAAATTCAAGTCCCTGGCTGATGTTAACAAGCCCGGCGTAAAAGTTATGTACAATCCCGGCGGCACCAACGAAAAATTCGCCAAAGCAAGCCTGGCGAACGCAACGCTGGT
>Ga0265298_10011045_pt1 | contig 10611 bp, 9 predicted proteins | sample AusTroGonzalo_MG_3_FD_193486 | JGI IMG/M metagenome (GOLD analysis project Ga0265298, IMG submission 193486) | Bovine rumen microbial communities from tropical cattle in Woodstock, Queensland, Australia - Gonzalo_01 | ecosystem: Host-associated > Mammals > Digestive system > Stomach > Rumen ... | reverse complement strand
ACGCAACTGCCATCACTGCTGCTTCCGTTCCCTGCGTATGGTCAGACAGCCCCGGGATCACATTCGGAAACTTCTCTCTGATCGAATTGAGCTTCAGAATATTGACATCCTTCTCCGGCGTCGGATACTGTGAAGTGCATACCAGCAAAGCTGTCGGATTCAGCTCCACTTCACGTAAAGTCCTGCCTATTTCCTCTTCATCAGCCATTCCGCAGGACAAAACCATGGGCAAACCGTATTTTGCATAGGATCTGACCAGCGGGATATTCACGAAATCGTCTGATCCGACCTTGATCGCCGCGATCCCGACTCTCAGGAGCAATTCCAAATCTGAATAATTCTGCGGCGTGGACAGAAAAGTGATTTCATTCTCATCGCAGAATCTTTTGATTTCAAACCATTCGCTTTCCGTAAACTCGTTCCGCCTGAACATGTCAAGCATGGATTCGGTTACTTCCTTGCCCTGAGAGGTATACGTATAGGTCAGGCTCTGATCCTGAATGAACTCTTCAGAATGGAACGTCTGGAACTTCACCGCGTCCACCCCGGCCTCTTTTGCCGCAAGGATCATTTTCTTTGCAAGATCAATATCCCCGTTATGATTGATCCCCGCTTCGGCAATGATATAGGGTTCGCAGTCCTGTCCTATCATCCTTCCGTCAATTCTGAACGTCTTCATTCATCTTCCTCATCATGATTTTGTACTTCATCTCGGCAATTTCCCAATCGCTGTAGTTGTCAATATCCTGCGCTTCCGCATCCGGAACAATGAAAGGTACTGTTTTATTGGCTAAAATGTCCGGATTTTCCAGGAATGCTGCCGTCTTGCACCAGTAAAACTGTCCGCAGTCATGATAAACCGTCTCCAGATCCTGGGAACGCTTGTCGATGAATTCCGGATAAGCCGGAGCCATATACTTTTCCCGCACAATCATGCCGCGCTGCGGCGGAAAGGAAAAGGCCGTCATAGGCACCACATTGTTCACATCCGGCGCCTGAAGCATTTCCAGACTGCTCTTCAGTTTCTCCGCCGTAACGAACGGGGCAGTAGGATAGATGCAGCAGAACGCATCGTACCTTTTCCCCCGCTTCTCATACTCCCGGAGCACCTCCTTCAGAACGTCCGTCGTATCTGCGTAATCCCCGGAAGTCGCGTCGCTGCGCATAAAAGGAACTTCCGCCCCATATGCCTTTCCGATTGCCGCGATTTCCTCTGAATCTGTACTGACCATCACCGTTTCAAACAAACCGCTCCCTATGGCAGCTTCAATGCTGTACGCAATGACCGGTTTTCCGCAGAATTCCCTGATATTTTTCTTCGGAATCCGCTTGCTTCCACCACGCGCGGTAATAATAGCAATAAATCTCATCGCAAAGCCTTTCAAACAAAATCAGATCATCTCGCGCAAAAGCATAAATGCTTCCGCATATTGCACGCCCACATTACTGCCCCTGTATTTAGCTAAAGCCATTAGTGCTTCCGGACTGCGCGGATGCGGATCAGCGGCGCTCTCGCTGCTGTAACATGCCATTCCGTTAATCTTTGCCTGAATAGTCTCGGATACATCGAAGTAAACGTTCGGTCTGAAGGATTCACCATACGTATAGTTCCATTCTGTTGAGGAGGGTGTTTCAAAAGCCAGAATCTTTTTAACCGAATAATCCCTGACAGGCCTGGTTACCGTCAAAACCGCTTCGCATACAATCCGGTGATCAATATTCAGGTCCCCGTGATGATGCGTAAAGACCGTATCCGGCTGATACTGATCCACATATTCCTGAACCACTTTCACCACATCCAGCAGATCCATGCTGTCCAGTCTGTTATCGGGAAGTTCACAAAAATCAATGGATGTATATCCTACAATCTCTCCCGATTTTCTTGCGTCCCCTTGCAGTGTTTTCAGCTCAGCAAGATCCGTATCGCTTCGTTTTGCCCCTCTGGAAGTCAACCCTTCCGCAACAATCACCGCGCGGCAAACGGCTCCTTCATTGGCAAGTCTCCGAATCGTTCCGGCCAGTCCCAGGATCTCATCATCCGGATGCGCCGCCACTACCAAAACATTTTTCATTTGCCACACCTGCTCTGCCAAAGATTGCGACAGCCCGTTATCTGTAATATTCCACTACTTTTCTGATCGCGTGAATCACGTCTTCCGCGTCCTGGTCCGTCATCTTCGGGTAAAGCGGAATGGACATGATTCCTTTGTATACCTCTTCAGCCTTCGGGCAAAGGCCCTTTTCATATCCCATATGCTGATAATACGGGAACCAGTAAACCGGCACATAGTGAATCTGGCACTGGATGTTTTCCGCGCTCATCGCGTCAAAGAATTCCCGCCGGGTGCATTTCAGTTTGTCCAGATCCAGCCGGATGATATACAGATGCCGGCAGGTGTCCGATTCCGGAATCTCCTTCTGGAGGATGATTTCCGGCAGTTCCCGGAAGGCTTCGTTGTAGCGGAGCACAAGCTCTTTCCTTCTGGCCACAAACATGTCCAGTTTTTTGAACTGGCTGTGCAGCAAAGCCGCCTGGAAATCCGTCATCCGGTAATTGTATCCCAGCGAAATCTGCTCATAGTACCATTCCCCTTCGTGCGGGGCGCCTTCCATCTGGCTTTCGTCGTGGGTGATCCCATGGGTATGGGCCAGGACCAACTTCCGATAAAGCTCCTCATTGTTGGTCGTGATCGCGCCGCCTTCCCCGCTTGTGATCGTCTTCACCGGATGGAAGGAGAATGTCGTCATATCCGCCAGGCTCCCAACCCGTTTCCCGTTGTACTTCGTGCCAAGGGAGTGCGCCGCGTCCTCAATCAGGATCAGCCCGAACTCGTCGCAGATTCTCCGGATGGCGTCGAACTCCACCGCCTGACCGGTAAAGTCCACCGCCACAATGGCTTTCGTCTTTTCCGTCACATGAGCCCGGATACTCTCCGGATCAATGTTGTAGGTCTCCGGGTTAATATCCGCAAACGCAGGCCGTGCCCCGCAATAGAGCGCGCAGTTTGCGGAGGCAGCAAAAGTCAGCGGCGTGGTGATCACTTCATCTCCGGGGCCAATCCCGGCGGCAATACAGGCACAATGAAGTGCCGCCGTCCCGTTGCTCACCGCCACGGCATATTTCGCCCCCGTGTATTCCGCCAGCTGGCTTTCCAGCTCGTCCACCTTCGGGCCACAGGTAATGAAATCCGAGCGCAATGTCCGGGCAACGGCATCTACATCGTCCTCGTCAATCCACTGCCGGCCGTAATAAATTTTCCCGCCCCGAACAGGTATTCCGCCTTTGATAGCCAGTTTCTCCATTTTTCCTTAAAACCTCCGTATGCAGCTGATCCGTTCTACTTCATGCTACCTTAAGCAGCGCCATGAAAAACCGATACAGCCCTTTAAGATCTCCTTTTTTCAGGCAGGCCCGCCATTCCCAGAACAGCGGATGCGTAATGCCTTCCTTCGGAATGGGTGCCAGCAGGTCTTTTTTGCTGAAGGGATACCCGTCCGCCCGGTTCTCCATGGCGCGGATCAGGTCCTCGCTGGGTTGATAGACCCGATCCGGGCTGTAGTTGAACAGATCAAGGATAAATGCGTCGTTCCCCGGCAGACGGCGGAATGCCGTGCCATCCAGCACGTGCCCGTCCACCTCTCCCCGGACAATCTTTGTAGATTCCATCAGTTCCCGGTTTCCGATATAGCTTTCGTCCTCATAGATCAGCGTGGGTATCCCCCTGATATACGCTTCCAGCGCCACCGTGGAACCGTAATGAATCAACAGCCGCGTGTCCTTCAGCAGCATCCCAACGATCATCGACCGATCCAGAAACAGCACGTTCGGAAGATCCTTAAACGCACCGAGATAGTATTCCCTGCTGCGGGGCTGCTGGTATTCCGCCGGATGCGGTTTCACCACAAAAGGAATTTCGGGATGCAGCTCCGCCGCTTTCCGGATCATTCGTACATATTTATCCCGGAAAATTGCCGTGTTACTCCTGTAGGATTCCGCGAAAGCATGCAGCTCTTCCGGATCGTCCGTAATAATCTCGCCGTCGGCCTTGAAATCCTCGTCGGTCATGTCCGCCTGCGGAAATCCCGTCAGGGCAAGCACCATTTTTTCCCCACGGCAGTGTTTTCGGACCTGCTCCAGCAGCTCCTTTTCCTCTTCCGTCATCAGCGTCTCGATGTCTTCCGACTTCATTTCATAGTTGACATAGCCGCAATAAGAAACTACATCCTTATCCCTGATGAACCCTTTTTCCATCATCAAGTCCGCCGAAACCCTGGCCGGTTTCTCGCCCCAATAGAAATAACGATCCACCAGCGAAGTGGATCTGGGCGTAACGCCAATCCGTGTCCGGACGGATTCCAGATCGTCGTAGTCCATCAGCCCTTCGTTTTCATAGATAATAATCCGGGCCCTGGTGAGCAGTTTCAGCATGGTCAACCACTGTACGCTCAACGAGTCCCGCAGGGTATACATCAGGATGGAATCCGGCTGATAGTTCTCCCGGATCACCCTGGACGCAATCTGATCAAAGGTGATAATCCTTACCTCATTGTCCGGGGATTCTGCCTCGACCTTCCTTCGGATATATTCCGCCCAGTATTTATCCCGGGAAACCATATGGATAATAATCAGATGTTTCAAAAGGTTTATCCTCCAGGATGATTTATTGAACCTGCGGCCGTTTCAGCTTGCTCCGAACAAAAGCGGCCACCTTCCCGCGCTGGTCTTTATCGAATCCGACAAACCACAGTAGCAGGCAGTAAAGTCCCGCATACACAATAGCATAGGCCGCCACCCCGCCCCACGTCGTAATCTGAAGCTGCAGCTGTTTTGTAATAAACCAGGCCGCCACGAAATACAGCAGCGCCGGAATCGTCCATTTCAGCATTTCTTTCCAGAAGGTGAAGATGTCCAGCCCGATATGCCGCTTGTAGTACCAGTTCATAAATACGGATCCGGTCAAAGAAGCCAGCAGTGTTCCCATGCAGGTACCGACAATGCCCCACATCCGGATAAACCAGATGCTGATAACAACATTAATCATCGCCACAAAGAACAGCACCACTGAGCGAATCTGGTGCATGTTCTTCGCGTTCTGAATGTCGATGCCCAGTGTCTGCAGCGCACCGATATATCCCGCCCACATCAAGATAATCCCGGCATAATAGGAAAGATCGTATTTGTCCCCGACCCACAGCGTTACAAACTCCCGCCCGATCAGTACGAACCCCGTTAGAGGAAGCAGCACAATGTAGTTGTTCATCTTCCCGACGCGGATAAACAGTTTCGACAATGCTTCGTTATCGTTTTTCTCAATCGCCAGCCGGTTCACCTCCGGGGTAAACATTTCCGGAACGATCCATGTCGTGATCGCGAAGTAGGTACTGAAGGTAAACCCCACGCTGAAAACGGCCACCGCCGTGGTCCCGATCATTCTTCCCAGCAGGAATTTATCCACATTGGAACCGATCTGGTCCACAATATCGCTGAGAAAAATGAAAAAGGTGAATCGGAACAGATCCAGGAACACTTTCCGGTCAAAATAACGGATGTTAATTCTCATGCCCAGTTTCTTACGGCAGAACCAGACATTGATCACCATCCGCAGCAGGGAAAGGAACAGCGTGACGCTCACCACGCCGACCGAGCCTTTACCCCAGAGAAGCAGCGGAATGTTCAGGATCGGAACCAGGATATTGATGCCGATCCCAACCGCTTTCTGGAAGATAAACCGCTCGTTGGCATTGATGAAGACCATGAACAGGCTGCTCGGAAAGGAAACAGCCATGTTGACGACCATGATAATCAGCAGGATCCGGGCCGTTCCGTACTCCGCCGCGGTAATCTTGTCCCCCAGCAGTCCGATGTTTGTATACAGAATCGCCCCAAGAATCAGACAGATCATGCTCAGAATGCAGAACACCCGCATGAACAGCCCGTTGATGTTGGCGACTTCGTCCTCGCCTTTTGTCTTCGCGATGGAGTAATATCGGATATAAGCCCCCGTCAGTCCGAAGTTCATCAGGTTCATGTAGTTTACGACGGACTGAACCAGCTGATAAAGGCCATATTCGCTCTGATCCAGAATCCGGATCATAATCGGCGAATAAAGCAGTCCGACGACAATGCTGATCACCTGGGAGATGAAGGACAACACCATCCCCAGCTTAATTTCCTTCTTCATATAACCGTATTTTCAGAATCTCTCCGTTCAATCTTTCTTTTGGGAAACCAGCTGTATCTTTTCCCGATCTCTTCCAAATCAATTTGGGGATCTATTTTTATGTAAAGCTCATCCTCGTGCGCCCGGATCATCTCTTCCGTCAAAGCTTTGTAATCGCAAGTCAGCATATATTCTTTTACATCTTCGCCAAACCGTTGACGGATGGGATGCGCCGGAATCCCCATAGCAATCGAATACGGAGGAATATCATGGGTCACCACCGCCCCGGCTGCCACAACCGCCCCCTGGCCGATATGCACCCCGGAAAGAATTATAACCCCTTCACCAATCCACACGTCGTCGTCCACCACAATGTCACCCCTGGAAAGCGCATCAATCCCATTCCCCAGCACCTTCGCCCGAAAGGGGAAAGTTGAGATCAAATCCAGCGGATGATCCGCCCCCAGCAGGAACTTCACATCCCCGGCAATAGAACAGAAATCCCCGATGATCAGCTCGTGATCCCTGTTATCCGAAGATACATAGATCCCGCCGTAGGTATATCTGCCGATATGGATCCGATCCATATCCCCATATACTTTCCTGTAGAAAGTACCGTTATGGGCGTTGATCTTTCTCCATTTTCTTCTCATCAATTCTTCTCTGATCAGATTCGCTATCATTACTGATACGCTCCAAACATACTTTTGATCATGATCTTTGCCACCCCGGTTTCTTTCCCTTTCGCAGCAGCATGAACCAGTTCCCTGATCTGTTTTTTTCTGTCGCTGTCCAGCTGATCGTATATCAGCAGGTCATGGCAGATAGATCCCTGAATCCTTCCTGAACTTTCAAGATAATGCTGAAACTTCTGCTCTCCCAGCCTTCTCCGGAGTCTGTTCCGGTTGGCATACATCATAATCACAGAATATCCATATCGTTCCAGCATCGCATCCTGCCAAGCATGATCCGTAAATTCCAGTCCAATATCCATCCCCCATACATTCAATGTCGACCGTTCGATCATCGTCATTCCGGAATAAGTGCTTTCCCCAGTCTGTCGATAGGCATAAACAGTTCGGTCAATATACCAGATTCCACCGTAATGCAGACTGTTCATGAAAAGATCCTGATCATCAAAAGAACCAATTTTCCGCAAATATGTAAGTCTTTCCCTCCCCCCGGATAAGCGGTGTAAACCTGCCCCGCCGGGCGTATACATCCTCCGTAGAAAGGTTTCTGTATCCAACAGCTGATTTTCCTCCGCCGGCAGCAGCTTTTCCTCGAATGTCCCGTCCCTGAAATAGCTGAACCCGAACGCAACAAAGGAAACCTCCGGATGATCTTCCAGCACGCAGATAGCATCCCGGGCAAAAGATCTATCTGTATAAAAGTCATCCCCGTCCAGTATACAGAAGCAATCTCCTGTGCAATGTTCCAGAAGATTCAGCCGGTTCTCGCTGGCTCGCAGAACCGGATCATATTTCGCGTCCTGTTCCCGGGGCATCACGAACAAATGAATATGTTCCGGATCACGGCTAATGTATTCCCGCACAATCCCGGTCGTACCGTCAGAAGATCCGTCGTCTCCGACAAGAAGTTCCCATTCCGCCGGCTTTTCAGTCGCCAGAATGCTGTCCAGGCTTTGCTGCACATATTCTTTTTGATTATAGTATGTAACAAGGAATGAAATCTTCAATCCATCAGCTCCATTATCTGGCTCACCGCAACTGAAAATCCGGTGTATTAAATTCACTGCTTCTTTTGAAATCCCTTATCAGTTGGTCTTTGCCGTTTTCTCTCAGATAGATATATGGCAAATCTCTCGAAAGGAACAAACCTGGCGCTTCCGTAACAGAATAGGCTCCACATCTGTGGAATTCCAGTACATCACCAATCCGAAGCTCATCCAGTTCTACGTCTTTCGCTAGAACGTCCGCAACCGTGCACAGGCTTCCGCACAACTGATATTTCTGTCTCTCCCCTTCTCTGCATTCCTGCTGTACAATCACTGGTGTTTGCATTGCCATCATCTGGCCATGATATTTCAATTGGTGGCTTCCGCCGTCAAGAATGGCGTACTGAATCCCATAATTATTCTTTATATCTTTTACTTTTGTATAATAGATCCCACACCCTGCGATAATGAATCTGCCCATTTCGATTCCAAGCGGGACTTTTCCCGCTAGATCCATAAGAGCCGGAGCTGCCGTTTTCATCAGTTCCAGATCGATTTCTTCCCCGTTTTCTTTAAAATACTCAACGCCAAGCCCGGGCCCGTACTCAACGAGTTCCGGCTTGTAGCCATATTCATTTCGGCACTTTTCTATAACGCCCATCATCCGCTGAATATCCGCTTCAATCTGTTTCAGCTGTTTTTTTTGGGTTCCGGAATAGTAATGAAAGCCATACAAGCAAATATTCGGATACTTTTCCCTGTTGCAAACAATGGAACAAATATCCTCCGGATCCATACCGAACTGATTGTCGCTGGAAATCCTCAGAAGTACATTCACATCTTTATCTTCTTTGGCAGCCAAAAATGAAATCAATTTAAACTGGTTTTTGCTCTCCGCCGTAAGGATATGGGTGCAATATCGGATGGCCTCCCGGATGTCCTCTTCTTCTTTCATGACACCCGAATAGATGATCTGTTCTGGATTGATCTGCAACCTTTTGCAGATATCTAATTCTCCAGGGCTGCAAACTTCCACATGGGAAACCATTTCACTGACCGTGCTCGTAATAAAGGAATTTGCTTTGACCGAAAAGGTCAGAGGAAGTCCCGATATTTCTTTGCGGATCACTTCAATCCGTTTTTTCAGCTGATCAATGTCAAAAACATAAGCCGGTGTTTTGATCATCTCTGCAAGTTCTCCACCATTTTCACAATCTTATCAATGGAGTCAAAATTCTCCATTGTGATATTTCTGCTCCCGATCTCAATCCCAAATTCGTTTTCCAATAGGGCAATCAGCTGAATCAGGTCAAAGGATTCTAAAAGTCCATCGGCAATCAGACCTTCTTCTTTTTCAAACTCAATATCCGGTCGCAGTTCCTCAAGAATGGCAAGGATTTTTTCTTCCATATTCTCTTCCTCCGCTTACTGTTCCTTTTCCACAATGGTTTTGAGTGTCGTCAGATCTGTTTTTCCGTTTGGAAGCTTTGGCAGCTGATCCAACTGCCTGATTTTCCGGGGAACCATGAACCCCGGCAATTGCTTTCGCAGTCCAATAGATATTTCTTTCACAGATGCATTCCCGCTGTAAAACAGCCAAAGTGTCTCTCTCTCATGATTGTATACGGCAGCATTTTCTTTCACATTCGGTATAACAGATGTCGCCGCCTCAATTTCATCCAGTTCCACCCGGTGTCCCATCATTTTCACCTGTCGGTCTTTTCTTCCGTGGAACCAGATCAGTCCGTCATTCCTGATCTCGCCGATATCACCGGTTTTATAGATCCTTTCCTCATATGCGTCGTTCAACGGATTCTGGATAAAGTCCTCCCGGGTTTTCGGCATATTATGATAATAACCCAATGCCAGAATCGGCCCGCCGACACAAATCTCGCCTTCTTCTCCGATTCCAGCCTCAGTTCCGTCTTCTTTTAGAATCAAAACCCGATAATTTCTGTACGGTTTCCCGATCGGGATCGTTTCATCTTCATCAACCAAATGATCTACCACGTAGTAAGTGCAGGAGGCTGTTGCTTCTGTGGGACCGTATTGGTTCACAAATACTGCATCAGGGAGCATCTGCTGCCATTTGCGAAGAACACTGCCAGGCATGACGGAACCCGAAAAGCAGATCTTCCGAACGCTGTAAAAGGAACGGTTCTCCGAGATCCCAAAGGATGTCAACAGAACGATTGCCGAAGTGCTCCATCCCAATGCAGTAATCCGCTGCTCCCGGATCAGCTCCGACAGCTTGTCCATCTGCATAAAATAGTTCTTCGGAATCAGATAGGAAGAAGCCCCTTTGTACAGCGGAATATAAATATCTCGGATTGCCGCAATATAGTCCAGAGGAGACTGATTTCCAAGACGGTCATTTCTGTCAATCCCCATCACTTCAACATAAGCCTCAATATAGCACATCAGGGAATGATGAGAAGTAATAACGCCCTTTGGAATACCGCTTGATCCGGATGTAAAGATGATATACAGTGGATCTGTTTCAACCATTTTCTCCCGGATTGCAAGAAGATAACCTTCATCAATATCTGCGTTCATTAAACTGTTAACATCTGCAATCCGGTCAGATACCCTCGCCGATTTGCAAAGAAGCCGGATCCTCTCTGCATATTTTGCTTCTGTCACAATCAGGGATGGCTGTAAACAGGAAAGAATCTTTTCAATCCTCGCGTCCGGTAAAGAACTGTCAATTGGTGCATAAGCTCGTCCGCTGTAAACAACACCGAGAAAAGCAGTAATGGTAGTAACTTCCTT
>Ga0265298_10011043_pt1 | contig 10611 bp, 10 predicted proteins | sample AusTroGonzalo_MG_3_FD_193486 | JGI IMG/M metagenome (GOLD analysis project Ga0265298, IMG submission 193486) | Bovine rumen microbial communities from tropical cattle in Woodstock, Queensland, Australia - Gonzalo_01 | ecosystem: Host-associated > Mammals > Digestive system > Stomach > Rumen ... | reverse complement strand
CGTCTCGGCTCCGGTTGCGTTCAGGTTTGTTGCCAGCCCCCTTTCTGCCCTTCCTGTGATTGGAAAACCATCTTGCATTTGTTCCCGTCTACTGATAAAATAAATTTAATCAATAAACACGTGAGATCAATAAGCAACTGAGGAACAGCAGCATGAAACAGGAAAGGAAGCAGGAAGGGCAGCGCTCCTTCGGGGCTTTGTGGAAAACCCTGGGACGGTCGATTTATACGGGCGACCGCCTGAAAGCCAACCTGACCGCGCTGACGTCGGTCAGCGTTTTCACCGCGTTCCTGGGAATCGTTCTCGTCGTCATGAACCTGGTGAATCCGCCGGTCAATACGGCGAAAATCGTCATGTCCTGCGTAACCGTCCTGGCCGGAGCCGGCTGCGCGTATCTGAGCCATTTCAGGAAAAACAGGAATGCGGCGGTCATGATTCCTACGCTGTTCTGCTGCATTGTTTTTACGTATTATGCCCTGACCGGCTATGCGGAAGGAACCGGCATTCTCTGGTCCTTGCTGCTCCCCATCGGCATGTGTTATTTTGTCGGAATCCGTTATGGGATTGTGCTTTCCGTATATTATTCCGTTCTTTATTTTGTGGTGTTTTATTCCCCTCTTGGCAGCAATATCCGGCAGTACTATATGGATTCTTTCTCCATGCGTTTCCCGATGATGTACGCCTCCCTTTCCGCCTTTACGATCCTGGCCATGGTACAGTACCACAGGACAGCGCTTTTCGAGATCGACCATACCAACCGGCTGAATGAGGAAGTAACCCGGCAAACCGCCGTAGCGGAGGAAAGAAGCCGGAAGATCGAACAGATGTCCCTCCAGACCATCCAGACCCTGGCCAACGCCATCGACGCGAAGGATCCGTACACCAAAGGCCATTCCACCCGCGTCAGCCAGTATTCCGTCGCCGTTGCGGAAGCCCTGGGCTGGAGCCGGGAGCGGGTGAATGATCTCCGCTACGCCGCTCTGCTGCACGATATCGGAAAAATCGGCGTCCCGGATTCCATTCTCAATAAACCCCGCCGCCTGACCGACGTCGAATTTGAAATTATCAAATCCCATACCAGCATGGGCGGGGATATCCTGAGGGACAAAATCATCATCGAAAAGGCGGAAACCGTTGCCCGCAGCCACCATGAACGGTATGACGGCAAAGGATATCCGCGGGGCCTGAAAGGGGAGGAAATTTCGGAGGAAGCCCGGATCGTCGCGATTGCGGATGCCTTCGATGCGATGAGCTCCAACCGCGTATACCGGAAAGCCTGCTCCAGGGAGCATATTCTGGGCGAGCTGCAGACTGGGCGGGGAAAACAGTTTGATCCGCGCTTTACCGATGTCTTCCTGGCGTTATGGCAGAAAGGCGCCCTGGATGCCATTGTCAGCAATGACGGTTCCGAAAATGAAGAGCAGGAAAAGGAGATCCCCTCCGTGCTGCTGCAGGAGGTGATGGAAGCCTTTGCCTCCCAGACTTCAGCGGGACAGGTGGATGTTATCACAGGCCTGATGAGCCGGACCGCCGGAGAGTCTGCAATCGCCGGTTGCATGAAGGAAAACCCGGGCTGCTTTGTATTCTTTGATATGGATAACCTGAAGCGGATCAACGATACCTGCGGCCATGAAGCCGGGGACCGTGCGCTCCGCCTGATGGGCGAAACGATCCTGTCCTGCGGTAAGGACAGCCTCAGCTGCCGGCTCGGCGGGGATGAGTTCCTTCTGTATTTGAAAAACGTCTCCCGGGAAGATGCGGAGACCCGCGTCCGGGCCATCCTGAACCGGTTCAGCGAGAAGAAAAACGAGGATCCGGAAATCTCCGTCTCTTCCCTCTCGGCCGGCATGGTCATGTGCACGCCCGCCGATTCCTACACCGCCGTGTATAATAAGGCGGACAAAGCCCTGTACCATGTGAAGCAGAACGGGAAAAGCGATTGCTGTTTCTTCCAGGAGGAAAGCGACGACTTCGGAAACGAGCTGGTGGATGTAAACAGGCTCGTCCAGGGCATCCGGGACAGCGGAAACTACCAGGGTGCTATGGATGTGGAATACAGGCAGTTTGCGAAGATGTATGAATTCTTTACCAATCTGGAAAAGCGTTTCGGGCAGCCGTTCCTGCTGTTGATGGTCACGCTGGAAAGCGCCACCGGGGACGGGCCGCAGCTGGAAGCCCTGGAAAAGTCCATGTTCTGTATGGAGCAGTCCATCCGGCAGGCCATCCGGAATGTGGACGTCCTGACCCGTTACAGCCGGCAGCAGTTCCTGGTCATCCTTCTGGGAACGGATTCAGAGGGAGCGCGGATTGCCGTAGACAGAATCATCAAGGGGTATTATAAAATGAACGGCGGCAGTGAGTTCACGCCCACCTGGTCCATGGCAGACCCCGCCGGTGAAACCGCCTGAAAAAAATTTTTGACGTTTTTTTCCATTTTCACTGCCATCACGCTTTTTGCGGCGTATCAATAAGTGCAACCGGGAATCACCGGATGCAGAAATACAAAAAAATTGGGGAAGATTAGAGGAGGATAAAACCATGACGGACGAAATCATGAACAACGCTACTGAACTGAACGAAGAAGAACTGGAAGAGGTTTCCGGCGGAAAAATTTCCTTCAAGAAGCGCCGCGACAAGGCCGGCTGGACCCAGCATAAGGTCACCGCGACCGATACCCTGATCAGGATCGCCAAGCAGTACGGCATTGCCGACTGGCGGAAGATCCGCACCTGGAATCCCCATATTGACCATAAGACCAACCTGATCCGCACCGGCGAATGGCTGTGGATCAAGCTGTAAGCAGCGCGAATACTCCCGGTCATGAACAGCCGGTCCCTGATTCGCCCCCTCGGGGCATCAGGAACCGGCTGTTTTTGTTGGAAATATTTTTACAAAAATGGTGACAAAATAAAAAGTAAGTGTTATTATAATATTACGAATTTGTTTCAAAGGAGGTTTGCATCATGAAAAAACTGGTTGCCATCCTGCTGGCTCTGATTCTTTCTCTGTCTGTGGCCGCCTCCCTGGCGGAAATTGTTAATCCCCTTTCTCCCCTGATCGACGTGAACCGTCTGGAAGGGCGCTTTGTCCTGGCCAGCGTCCGGTCTGCCGGCAACGGCAGGATTGAATTCACCCTGTATGAAGCTGAGCGCTATGCCAAAGCGGACCTGGAAAAGCTGAAGAAGGGCGATATTCTGGTCTCCGACGGCCAGGAAGTCACGGTGCAAACGGTTTCCCTGGTGAACGAAACCTGCACGGTCAATGCGGGTCTGGAGGATGAAGTGCTGCTTCAGGCCAATGAGTTCGGCGAATACCTGATCAGCCTGGACGACGACTTCCACCCCCTGATTAATCTGGGTACTTTCACCCAGGAAGTCAATGAGTATATTCCCTTCCTGGATAATGTGGATCCTGCGACCGGCGAAATGCGGGAACTGCCCACCGTCGCCAGCGGAAAGGATTTTATCGATAATCTGGATTCCGATCCGATCGGCTTTGATCGGGACAATACGTATCTGCTGTTCGGCGCTTCGAACTATATCCACATGATCGTCCGTTACTACAGCGTCACTCAGTAAACCGGCCCAATCATGAACGGGGAGGCATCGCGCCTCCCCGTTTTTTCATCCTGGCTTATTTTTTCGGCTTCTTGGTTGACAGGCAGGAATTCCGGATATATCCTTTCCCCTTCGGCGTAGACACATAATCGAAGGCGGCGCCGTGCGTCAGCACAGTCACCTTCGTTCCCTTCTTCAGCTGGCCCATGGAATTGAAGCTGGTCGCCGGGCCGAGGCGAAGATTGGTCTTGTCCTCGCTGACATAAGCGGTGTAGCGCTTGCAGGCCGTCAGGTATTTTTTCTGGACATAAGCCGTTTGCCCGCCGGGACGGAAACGCACCTTGGCCCAGCCGCCTGACAGGTTCTTGATCACGGTCACAGCAAAATCCCGCCGATAGCTGTCCAGCACCTTGGCGGAGTATTTAGGCTCACTGTGGGCCTTCAGCCAGCTGGTATTCACCCGGTAATAGGTTGCAGCCAGCGCCGAAGCCACCGGCATCATCAGGGCCGCAACCAGAAGAATGGCAGCGATTCGTTTCAAGGTCTTCATGTCATCCACCTCGCATTCATTGGTTATTCGCAGTTTTGTATATATTCATCATATCATTTTTCTCCCCGGATAGCAAGAAAAGCCGAAAAGCGGAAACCGTAAATCCTGATTGACCGGGCCGGGCACATGTGTTAGCATAATGCGCAGGGAGGAGGGCTCGGCGCATGGAAAAGGCAAAAGCGGAAGAAACAATACAGGATTTTAAATCGTTTATCGCTTCAGAGGTCAAAAAGTATAAGGGGATTTATGTCCCGGTCCGATCCGGGTTTCTCCGGCGCGCGCTGGTCAAGGAGCTGCCCTGCCGGAAGCTTCATCCGAACCCGGATGACGAGTTTACCTTTCCGGACATCGGCCCGAATGACCAGATTATTGGTCAGTATGTATCGACAATTCAAAAGGCCCAGCAGTACGGTATGAGGATTTTTGATGAGCCGCTGACAGTGGAGAGGATCCGTCCGGATGGCTATATGCTGCTGAACGGGCATCATCGCTGGGCCGCCGCGATCCGGATGAACCTGAAAAAAGTGCCTGTAGAGATTGTCAACCTGACCCAGCTGTCGGATATTAGGGAGATGCTCGGAAAATCGCAGAACACGAAGCGGGCCACGCTGGATCTGGACGAAGTGGTATTCCGTCCGGAGCGGGACGAGCTGACCGAAAAATCTCCGGTCATTTTCTTGAGGCACCTGTATCGGGAGAACCTGCGGCTCGGAATCCCTGCCCTGTTCCGCTATCTGAATACCCACGGTTACGATGTCTGGGTTTATTCATCGGAATACCACTCGCTGGACCATATCCGCCACCTCTTCCTGGTGTATCATGTCAACGTCACCGGGATTGTCACCGGTACCGGGCGGAAAGGCCATCGGCGTATGGAATCCAAAGAAATGGACAGGCTGATTGCGGAGAAATATCCCGTCACGCTCCATATCGACGAAAAAGCCGTCGTTCGTTTTGAGAACAACGGCTTTGAGGAAATACCGCTGGCCGCGGAGGGCGCCCAGTGGTCTGCCGGCGTCATAGATGCCATTGGAAAATTGGAAAAGTAAATCGCGTCACAGATGCTCCCGAAGGCGCCTCATGATCTCCTGGTACGCGTCTTCCACGCCGCCCAGGTCCCTGCGGAAACGGTCCTTGTCCAGCTTTTCTCCCGTCTTGCTGTCCCACAGCCGGCAGGTATCCGGGCTGATTTCGTCCGCCAGCACAATCGTCCCGTCTGAAAGCCGGCCGAACTCCAGCTTGAAGTCCACCAGGGTCACGCCGCATTCAGCCCAGAAAGCCTTCAGCAGCTCATTGGTCCGGAATGCGTATTGCTTGATGGTTTCAATCTCTTCTTTGGTTGCCAGCTTCAGGGCCAGCGCATGGTATGCATTCAGCAGCGGATCGCCCAGCGCGTCATTCTTGTAAGAAAACTCGATCGTCGGCGCATCGAACACGATGCCCTCCTCCACGCCGTAATGCTTGGCGAAGGATCCGGCTGAGATGTTCCGGATAATGACTTCCAGCGGTACGATGGATACTTTCTTCACCAGCGTTTCCCGCTCGTTCAGTTCCTTCACAAAATGCGTGGGTACCCCGCCTTTTTCCAGATACTGCATCAGCAGGTTGCTCATCTGGTTGTTGATGACTCCCTTGCCCCGGATGGTTCCCCTTTTCAGCCCGTTGAACGCTGTCGCATCGTCCTTATAGGATACAATCAGCAGTTCCGGATCGTCCGTTGCGAATACCTTTTTCGCTTTTCCCTCGTACAACTGTTTACCCATCATCATACCCATCTCCCCTTTCCGGGTGCCATTATACCCCGCCCCTCAGCTTTGTCAAGCAGCGCTCATACGAAAAAACCGTGCCAGTGCAATGCCTTGCCTCTTCCCGGAGTCCCGGTGCGCTGCCTCACGCTGTTTCCGCCTCCATCGCGCTGTAATAGGCTTCCAGCTTCGGGCGGGCCCGCAGGTAAACCGCTTCCATCTCCGGGGCAAACTGGCTTCCCATGCCGTCCATAATGATGCCATTCGCCTTTTCGAATGACATTTTTTCTTTGTAGACCCGTTTGGACACCAGCGCGTCGTATACATCCGCGACCGCCATGATCCGGGCCTCCCGGGGAATCGCCTCCCCGGCCAGCCCATCGGGATAGCCGGAACCGTCCCACCGTTCGTGGTGATAATGGGCCACGTTTTCCGCGATCCGGCGGAATTCCGCGTCGTCGGTCCCTGCCAGGATTTCGTGAACGATCCGGTACCCCTCGGCCGCATGGGCTTTCATTTTTTCAAATTCTTCCGGTGTAAACCGGCCCGGCTTCCGCAGGATCATGTCGTCTACGGCAATCTTTCCCAGATCATGCATCGGGGCCGCCTTGATCAGGTTTTTCCGGAAGTCTTCCGGCAGCTCCGCCGTTTCCTCCCCCTCCATCGCGTCCAGCAGCATCCGCACGCCCTCGCTGGTCCGCCGGATATGCCCGCCTGTGGAATTGTCCCGGCTTTCAACCATGGTCGCCATGGACAGGATCAGCTGGTCATGCATTTCCTCGATATGGGCCGTTTTCTCCGCCACCTGGCGCTGAAGGTCATCGTTGTACCGCCCGATCAGGCGGATAAACCGCTGGTCTTCGGTATCGTCGGTGATTGTCAGCTGGTATCCCCTTCTTTTTTGGTCGTTATACAGCCAGGACAGTTTGACCAGGTAAATCCGGCTGTCCTTCTCGTAGTGCTGGGTGCAGCGGGTATCGTTTTCCTGAAAGGTATCCAGCCAGGGCGTCACCAGGTCCTGGAAGCTTTTGATCCGCTTGACGGAAAGGTCCACGGTCAGGTCATGCAGTGCCGGAAAAATCTCTTTCGCCGTTTCGTTGCTCCCCAGGTAGTGGTATTTGAAGTCGATGGAAAGCAGGCCGACGGCCCCGTTCTCCACCAGGGAATCGACAGCGGTTTCCGCAACATCGTATAGGGCCATCCGCGACGCGATAATCAGGTACATCCCCTGGGCAAATAGATAAGCCAGCGGCACCAGCTCCACGTTTGGCAGAATCTGCCGCCCGCCGAAGAAAGCAATCATGGCGACCACTTCCGGCAGAAACAGCAGCGCGAGCACCTTCCGGGATACCTGGTTTTTCCTGAACCAGGTGTAAATAATCACACCCAGGCTGATCAGGAAATAAACGAAAACCATGGCGCGGAACACGGTATGCATCCATCCGTAGTCCTTCGACAGGGCCACAATGCCGTTCTGGTTGATAAAACGCACATCGGTATAGAAGATTTTGGACCTGCCGATCGTCAGGGCGGATAAAAACACCCCGGTGCTGATCAGGAAAAACAGGCATCGCAGCAGCCGATGCATTTTCACATTGCATAGGCTGAACACCGCCAGCATAATCAGCAGCTCCAGAAAGCATCCCCCGATAAAGGACAGCATATTGACCGACAGCGCTTCGTCCAGGCTTTGCGCCCTGGAAAACAGCACATAGCCCAGGTTCACCACCGGCACCAGCACAAAAACCATCGCGATATGCACGTCAAAATGCTTGTGCCATTTGTACATATAAAGCAGAGTCATCAGAATGGACAATAAAAAAACAATCAGATAAAACCACTGGAACCAGTTCTCTCCGGCCATTGTTTTTCCTCCGGCGCTTGTTTCCGCTGGTTGCAGGGGCCATCCCCTTCCCAGCTTCTTCCATATTTTTTCGCCGTGCAGGGCAGGATTCCCTCCATGCCCGGGTCTGAAACCGGGATATTCGTTCTTGACTTCACCGTAATAAAGTGCTATGGTGATAAAGGACTCAAGAATTTTATGTAATAACAGGAGGTATCTTCATGAAAAAACTGTTAGCCCTGATGCTGTGCCTGATGCTGCTGCTGAGCTGCTGCGCCGGTCTGGCCGAGAGCGATAAGGAAGCCGTGCTGGCTAAGGGAAAGCTTGTGGTAGGAATCACTGATTTCGCCCCCATGGATTATCGTGGCACGGATGGCAGCTGGATCGGCTTTGACGCCGATATGGCGCGGGCGTTCGGCAAGTTTCTGGGCGTTGAAGTGGAGTTCATTGAGATTGACTGGGACAATAAGGTCCTGGAGCTCAACAGTGGCAACATTGACTGCGTCTGGAATGGCATGACGCTCACCGATGAGGTTCTGTCCGCCATGAGCTGCTCCAATCCTTATGCCAACAATGCGCAGATCGTTATCGTCCCGGCGGAGAAAGCCGACGATTATCAGACGGTGGAGAGCCTGAAGGGCCTGACCTTTGCCGTGGAAGCCGGCAGCGCGGGCGAAGCCGCAGCGCAGGCGCTGGGCAATGCGTTCAATCCGGTTCAGAACCAGGCTGCTGCGCTGCTGGAAGTGGTCGCCATGACCTCTGATGCGGCGATTATCGACTCCCTGATGGCCGCCGCCATGGTGGGCCAGGGCACGGACTATGCCACCCTGACCTACACGGTGCCGCTGACGGAGGAGAAGTATGGCGTGGGCTTCCGGAAGGATTCCGATCTGGTGGACGCGCTGAACACGTTCTTTGCCGCCGCCTGGGCCGATGGAAGCATGCAGACCATCGCGGCCCTTTACGGGGTGCAGGCCGCCATGGTTCCGCAGGAATAAGGACTTGAACGATGATGAATGCGGCAGGGGCGTCTTGCAGATGCCCTTGCCTTTCTCTTTGAGGGGAAAAGCTGATGGATCAATTTGCACAACAATTTCCGGTGGTCTTCAAAGCCCTGAATGTCGGGTTTTTGCAGACGCTGAAGCTCTTCTGTGTCACCCTGTTGGGCGCCCTTCCGCTGGGGCTGTTGCTGGCGTGCGGGGAGATCTCCCGGAGCCGGGTGTTGCGGACTGTCATCAAGGTGCTGGTCTGGATCATCCGTGGATCCCCCCTGATGATCCAGCTGCTGATCATCTATTATGGCCCCGGCCTGTTGGCCAGCAGCATCTCCGCTGAGGCGGCTGCCTCCAGCCCGTTTTTGAATATGCTGCGGAATTTCAGGTGGAGCGGCGGTGAAGATGGGCGTTTTGCCGCTGCTTCGGTAGCCTTCATCATCAACTATGCCTGCTACTTCTGTGAAATCTTCCGCGGCGGCATCCAGGGCATCCCCGTGGGCCAGGAGGAAGCCGGCCTGGTGCTGGGCATGACCGGCAGGCAGATTTTTTTCAAAGTGAAGCTTCTCCAGATGGTGAAAGCCATTCTGCCGCCCATCTCCAACGAGATCATTACCCTGGTGAAAGACACATCCCTGGCGCGGATCATCTCCCTGCAGGAGGTTATCTGGGCCGGGCAGGCCTTCCTGAAGGGCAGCCAGGGAATATCCGGCGTCATTTGGCCTCTTTTCTTCACCGGTGTCTATTACCTGGCGGCCAACGGCCTGCTCACCGTGGGCTTTGCGAAGCTTGAGAAAAAACTCGGATATTTCCGCTGAGAAAAGGAGGAGGAAGCCATGCCGATCCTGCAAGTCGAACACATCCGGAAATCCTTCGGCCAGACGAAGGTCCTGGATGACATTTCCTTCTCGATGGAGCCCGGGAACACGCTGTCCATCATCGGCTCCTCCGGCAGCGGAAAAACCACCCTGCTGCGCTGCCTCAACTTCCTGGAGCGGCCCGATGCCGGCGTCATCCGGGTCCGGGATGAGGTGCTCCTGGACGCCGGCGAGCCGAAAAAGGTCACCGACCGGGAAACCCGGCGGAAGCGCCTCCATTTCGGGCTTGTCTTCCAGTCCTTCAATCTCTTTCCCCAGTACACGGCGCTTCAGAACGTCACCCTGGCCGAGGAGCTGCTGGCGCATGATACGCCCGAGTGGAAGGCGGACAAAAGCAAAACGCTGAAACGCATCCGGGATCATGGGGTGGAGCTTCTGGCCGAGGTCGGCCTTGCCAACCGCATGGACAACTACCCTCACCAGCTCTCCGGCGGCCAGTGCCAGCGGGTGGCAATCGCGCGGGCGCTGGCGCTTCGGCCGGATATCCTTTGTTTTGATGAACCCACCTCCGCCCTCGACCCTGAGCTCACCGGCGAAGTGCTCCGAAGCATTCGCAAACTGGCGGAGCGGAATACCACCATGATCATCGTCACCCACGAAATGGATTTCGCCCGGGATGTTTCCAACACCGTGATTTTCATGGATAACGGCCGCATCTGTGAGCAGGGCGACCCCCGGGAAGTCTTCGACAATCCGAAGCAGGAGCGCACCCGCCAGTTCCTGGCCCGGTATCACGGGGAGGATGCGCGGTGATGGCGAAAATGCCCGGCCCAAAAACAAATTTGGGACTTTCGTCAACTTTCCCGGTTTTTTCGCTTGACATGCGCTGAAGACTCTGTTATAATACGCCTTGCGGTTCGCCGCTGTTGGGGAATGGTGTAACGGCAGCACCTACGACTCTGACTCGTATTGTCTAGGTTCGAATCCTAGTTCCCCAGCTTTTTTGTTTTCCTGGCTCCGTTGTCTAGAGGCCTAGGACGCGGCCCTCTCAAGGCTGAAACACGGGTTCGAATCCCGTCGGAGCTGCTTTCAGAAACCCTTGCAAA
>Ga0265298_10011042_pt1 | contig 10613 bp, 10 predicted proteins | sample AusTroGonzalo_MG_3_FD_193486 | JGI IMG/M metagenome (GOLD analysis project Ga0265298, IMG submission 193486) | Bovine rumen microbial communities from tropical cattle in Woodstock, Queensland, Australia - Gonzalo_01 | ecosystem: Host-associated > Mammals > Digestive system > Stomach > Rumen ... | reverse complement strand
GGACGGTAAATATGAAAAAGCCATCAAGGCTTATAATAAAGCCCTTTCCCTCAACTCAAAAAATTTGGATGCGTATGCTGCACGCGGATCCGCTTATTTCTTTAATGGGCAATATCAACTCGCGGAAGATGATTTTTTACACGTATTAAAAAATAATCCGTATTATGCCGATGCCTATACGGCCTATGCAAGCACGTTAGCAGTACGAGGGGATTACAAAAATGCCCTCGCATTATTGGAAATTGCCCAACGGCTCAAACCGGAGAAACCGGAAATTTATTTTTCGCGCGCAGGGATTTATTTTATGTTAGAGCAGTACGATAGGGCCGTAGCGGATTATACGTTTGTCCTTTCGTTACGTCCGGCAATAGAAGTATTTAATGCGCGCGGGGCGGCGTACCTTAAAATGGGATTAAAGGATTTAGCGGAAAGAGATTTTGAAACAGCAAAAAAAGAACCGTTGCCCGAAAAATTAAATGCTTACTCCATGGTAGATTAGTAAGCCGACGGCAAAATGAAAAAAGTTGCGTAAGCGGATGAATTTCTGCTATAATATAGGTACAGTTTACGTCACCGTAGCTCAGCTGGTTAGAGCGAGCGTTTCATAAGCGCTAGGTCGGTGGTTCGATCCCACCCGGTGACAAATTTACCCTTCCCAAAGGAAGGGTTTTTTATTGAAAAATAAAAAAGAATGTGCAAAAAGTATCAAAATGTACTAATATAAGGGTACGGAGAAATTATGAAAAAAATGATTCCTTTTGTTTTACTGTTTTCTATGGCCGCTTTACCTGTGAGTGCGGCTTCCACTTGTGAAACACGTGTAGATAACCATCAAGATGCTTCTACAACCGAGCGGGTGGCTTATTGTTTATCCGACGATGAAACGGTTACCTCAACGGAAAAACCCGAACTGATTTATTCCGACATTTATGCTAATCCGCCGCAAACGGATGAGAAAATTACACCGACTAAAAATAAAAACCCGTACTACAATCCCAAAAGAAAATCGGTAGCGCAGGAATATGTAAGTTCGGAAAAATTTCCCGCGTTCAAGAACGGTACGATGAGTGAGCAGGAACGCATCGAGTTGGAACAAAAAGTGGCATTGGCCAAACAACTAGCGGACAATTACCACGCGACCGGGCAAAAACCTGCGCGGACGGATTCCGTTAAACAAGTGCTTGTGCAAACGCAAAGCGGTTTACAAAAGCGCCAAACAAAACCGCGCCGCTTTATGAAAGAGGTTGTTATCCAACAGGAAGAAGTATTGACTGAAACTTCTCCCGCAGCGGAAACAATGTCGGAAACAACGGAAACAACCGTTTCCGAACCCGCAGCGGATGTGCCGGATACGCAAGATTTTTCTTACGGGGCACAAAGCCAACAGGATTTAGAATCGTTACCGCCGGCAGATGCTTCGCCGTATTCCTCCTTGGATGATGCGGTTCTGCCGATAGAAAACAATTAGGGGATAAATTATGCAAAAAGTAATTGCTTATTTCAAAAGACCTTATGAAGAAAAAGGATTTTTCTTGGGAATGTGTGATGTAATAATCCGCATCGTTACCGCGTTTGTATGGTTGTATCTGCTGACCATTTTATTCCGTTTGGTATGGGATTCGTTGTTGCTAGACTATAACCCGTTAGCAAAAGTATGGTGGTTCTCGTACAGTTTCTTTATTTTCTTCGGGGCTTCGTGGTTGGCCTACATTTTGCTTTTTGTACGTGATTATTACGAAGAAGATTAAAAAAACGGTTTTCGGAAAAGGGCTCCTGCGGGAGTCCTTTTTTATTGGAGTAATTTTTCGGCGTGTTGCTTGTCGGCCGTTAATTGTTGTTTTAACGCTTCAAGTCCCTGAAACTTCATTTCGTCGCGCAATTTTTCTACAAACCAAATGGTAATTTTCCGTCCGTAAATACTTTTTCTGAAGCGAAAAATGTGTACTTCCACTAACGGCATCCGTGTATGAAGGGTGTTTACCGTCGGACGGAAACCGATATTGCAAAAGCCGTTATACATTTTTTTCCCGACGCGCACTTTCACGGCAAATACGCCGAGCGGCAAAATTTTGTAAATTCCCGTATCTAAATTGGCTGTCGGAAAACCGAGTTTACGCCCTAACTGAAACCCTTTGATTACTTTTCCGGTCAGTTCGTATGGGCGGCCCAAAAGGGCAGTGGTACGGGCAATATCACCCTGCGCCAACGTTTTGCGGATAAGGGAAGAGGAAATTTTTGTATTTCCTTCATTAAAAAACGGCATAATTTCGCACGGAATATGGGCCTGCGCACAAGCATCCCGTAAAAATTCCACACCACCTTGACGGTTTTTTGCAAAAGCGAAATCCGCCCCGATCAGTAAGCCGCCGAGTTGGTAATCCTTTTGCAACCGTTTGAAAAAATCAGCCGCACTTTGCAAGCGCAGCGCACGAAAATCAAGTATGCGCGCGGGAACACCGTGTGTACGGAACAGTTTTTTCTTTTCTTCGGGAGTTGTTAAAACCGTCATTTCCGGGTGCGGGTTTAACAGTGTTTTCGGCGGGAGGGGGAAATACAACACGAGCGGTTTTAACAAATACTGCGCGGCAAGTGTTTCCAAGCGGGCAAACAAACGTTGGTGCCCTGTATGGACCCCGTCAAATGTGCCGATGGTAATCATATTTTTACGCTTCATAGAGGTTGCACCCATTGGTATAATTCATCAGTCGTACACGTTTTTAAGCGGTTTCCGTCAAAAGCCTTTTCTACTTGATAATTGCCCACGGATAAACGGCGCAGTTGCGTTAAATGGCCGACGGTGCCTAACTGTTGCGCCAACATAAAGCCGATGGCGCGCACATACGTTCCGCACGAACCGTGCAAACAAAAGGAAATTTCATCCGGTGCCGTTAACTGCACTTTTTGCCATGTGACGGTTACTTCATTATATTTACGTTCTATTTCTTTTCCGTCGCGCGCTAATTCATACATACGTTGGCCATGCACGCGTTTGGCACTGTAAAAAGGAATCGGTTGCCGGACAAGGCCGGATAATTTTTGCACAGCTCCTTGCAGTATTTCCGGCGTGAGAGGGGGTACCGAAAGCGTTTGGACAACTTCACTATACGCATCCCATGAAGCAGTTTCTTCCCCGAGTTTCAGCGTGGCCTGATAGGTTTTATCTAATTTCAAAAAACGCGCTTGCAAGCGGGTGGCTTCCCGTCCGACGAGTAAGATTAAAAGTCCTGTTGCCATCGGGTCCAACGTGCCGCAATGTCCGATTTTTTTTGTTTTCAGTACGCGGCGGACGATGGCAATAATATCATGGGAGGAAAAATCGGCCGGTTTATCTACGAGCAACAAACCGCTTTTTTGCGGTTCAGGCGAGGCGTTTAACGACATCTTCCACCACTTCCGCTAATTTGTCGGCCACTTCATTGACGGACATTCCGGTCATCTTAAATCCGGCTGCACGCGCATGGCCGCCGCCGCCGAATTTTTGGGCAATTTGGCTGACGTCCACTCCGTTACGCGAACGCAAATTGACGGATACTTTATCCGGTTCTTCTTTAATCAGTGCGGACACTTCCACCCCGGGAATCATCGTCGGCTGGCTGACAATTCCCTGTGTTTGAGCCGGGTTTGCGCCGAAAGATTCAAAGTCGCGCTTTGTTAAAATAATTTGGCTGTATTTATTATCAAAGCGCATTTCCATTTTTTCAAATGCGCGGCCTAACAGTTTCAGTTCAATGTAAGACTTTGTAAAATAAATGACTTGGTTAATTTGCTGAATATCGGCCCCCAATGCTACTAAAGCCGAGGCCACACGTAAGGCTTCTGCCGTCGTGTTGGAGTGAACAAAACGACCCGTATCGGTCACCACGCCGGTATATAAGCAGGTGGCTTCGTCGGGCGTAGGCAATACGGCGGAGGATTGGCCTTCTTCAAACAATTGGAAAATTATTTCCGCCGTAGAAGAGGCCTTGGAATCAATATGGTTGACCGTGCCGTATGCATCACTTACCAAGTGGTGGTCAATGTTAACGAGTGTCCGTGCGTTGGCGAGGATTGCTTCCAAATCGCCGCCGCGTTTCCGGTCGGAACATTCCAATAAAATAACCGTATCAAAATGGGGATTTTCGGGCAGAACGCCGATATGTACTTTTTCCAAATTCGGTAAAAATTTCAAATCATTTCCAACGGCGGGTGCCGCATACGCATACACGGTTTTGCCAAGCCGTTCCAACAGTGATGTCATCGCAAGGGTGCAACCCAATGAATCGCCGTCGGGGTTTAAGTGCCCGGCAATAAAAAAATGCTGTCCCTCGTAAATGGCTTTCCACACTTGTTGGAGACTTGCTTCTTTATTTTCCATTATTTTTTTCCTTTTCAATGATTTGAAAAATGGATTCTACCCGCGCGGCTTTTTCGGGTGTGTCGTCGTACTCGAAACTGAAAGACGGAATCCGTTTCAGGTGCAACCGGCCGCGCAAAGCGGCGCCGATTTCTTTACGCAAAAGGGAAAGTTCCTCTTCCGTTTTTTTGCGGTCTTCCGGGCTTCCGAATACCGAAAAATATACCTTGGCGTTCGCCAAATCTTTGGATAATTTAACGGCAGTAATCGTTACGAAACCGCCAAAATCACCATTGGCGGCCTTTTTGGTAACGAGTGTATTTATTTCTTCTAAAAAAAGGGTTTCTAATCGTTTAATTCTGTCAATCATAATAATTATTATAGCATTTTGGGAAATGAGGCATATAGATTATTTCATCCGATAAAAATGTTGAAAAATTTTTCAAAGAAAGTTAAACTATTAGTAGGGTTTTTCCCTAGAATGTATCTGTATATAAGGAGATGGATAGTATGGAAAAAGGTTTTACCTTAATTGAATTATTGGTAGTAGTATCAATTATTGCCATTTTGTCAGCGGTGGCATTACCGCAGTATAACAAAGCCCTTGAAAAATCCCGCGGTTCGGAAGCCATCCAGTTACTCAGCGACGTAGCCAAAGCGGAACGCATTTACAGAATGACCTACAATTCTTATACGTGTAACTTAAAACGCTTAGATATTAAAATGCCCGGTCTGAAAAGTGATTCCTCTTTCGGTACAACAAATTTTAAGTTTAATGCGGACACTTGCTCTTCTAATGCCTTTAAAATGACGGCCTCCCGCGGTCAGTGGAGCGGGTCAAACTTCCAAGCACTTTCTTCCCCTAAAAACTACTCCGTGATAGTAAACGTTGACGGAGACGGCTGCATGACAATGCGCTGTACCGGTGGCGGAAAAAATATCTGCCAAGCCATTGCCAACGGGAATACGGACGGTTGGATTAAACAATGCCAAGCGGCTGCCGTGGGAAGTTAAAAAATCAGGCAAAAGGGCCAACGGCGGTACATACAGTTGGCTTCCGGAACCGTTTGAAAATTTGTACAAGAAAGCGTGAGGAATTGAAACCTTGCGCTTTTTTATTATATGGACGATTTGATAAAAAAACGAATAAACAGTAGCAGCAAAGGGGGGAAAATAAAGGGATTTTTAACCATCGGCAAAAAGAGATTTTCCGACGGAGAAATCCCCCAATTTGACAAAATATCAAAAAAAGGTTGAAAAATTTGAAAAATAAAGTTAAACTATTTGTAGGGTTTATCCCTATGAACCATCTTAAAGGAGATTAAAACTATGAAAAAAGGTTTTACCTTGATTGAATTGCTGGTAGTGGTACTCATTATCGGCATTTTATCGGCTGTGGCGTTGCCGCAATATACCAAAGCCGTTGAAAAATCCCGCGCTTCGGAAGCGGTACAGTTGTTGGGTAACTTGGCCAAAGCGGAAAGCATTTACCAAATGGCCAACAATACCTATACCAACAACTTGACATTGTTGGACGTAGAAATGCCGGCTATTTCCGGTACCCAAGTGTCTGTATTGAAAAACTTCAAACTTGAAACCTACGGAACGGCTTCTGCTTCTGCTTTCACTGCTAAAGCCACCCGCGGTTCTTGGAGCGGAACCACCTTTACGGCTGCCTCGTCCCCGAATAACTACATCATCACCTTAACGATGAACGCAAATGGTATTGCCTCCGTACAATGTACCGGCGGCGGAACCGGTTTGTGCAAAGCCATTGCCAACGGTGAAGCGAGTGGTTACGTTGTGAAGAACACCTAGTTGTTTTGCTTAAATAAAAAAGCGCAAGGAATTTTGACCTTGCGCTTTTTTTATGGCCTTTAGTGAATATGTTTATAATGACGGATGACAAGTCCTTTCGCATAGTATATCTGCAAACAACCATAAAACCGCCGGAAAAATCCTCATAGTCCGCACGCATCCACTTACGCATAAGAAAACCCCGCCGCTTTCGCTTTGGGGTTTTCAGCGTCTTTTTTATAACTTACATTTTAATCCGACGTGTTACATTTTCCTTCTTGAAACATTCAATGATGTCGCCTTCGGCTACGCCTTTGAACCCTTCAATATTTTACGCATAAGAAAACCCCGCCGCTTTCGCTTTGGGGTTTTCAGCGTCTTTTTTATAACTTACATTTTAATCCGGCGTGTTACATTTTCCTTCTTGAAACATTCAATGACGTCGCCTTCGGCTACGCCTTTGAACCCTTCAATCAAAATGCCGCATTCGTACCCTTTTTCTACTTCTTTTACGTCGTCTTTGAAGCGTTTTAAGCCGCCCACTTTTCCGTGGCCGACTTCTTCACCGTTTCGTTTGACACGTACTTCGTAGTTGCGGAAGATGGTGCCGCTGTCCACCAAAGAGCCCGAGATAATACCCGAACTCAATTTGAGCACTTTTTTAATGGTGGCAGTACCTACAACCGTTTCCACTACGTCCGGTTCCAATAACCCTTCCATAGCGGCTTTGATATCTTCTAAGAGTTCAAAGATAATGTTGTACTTGCGGATTTCAATGCCTTTCCGTTCCGCATCGGCTTGGGCCTTATTCTCCGCACTGACGTTAAAGCCAATCACAACAGCGTTACTGGCCTCGGCAAGCAAAATATCAGATTCATTAATATTGCCCGGCGCAGAAAGAATAATATCCACTTCCACTTCATCGGACGGAATCCGCAGCAGCGCATCTTTGATGGCTTCAATGGACCCCTGTACGTCGGCCTTCAAAATTAAACTTAACTTTTTAACTTTGTTACCTTCTTCGTCCGATTTGCCAAGCGCCATTAACGACATTTGTTTGCGGTGCGCTTGCGAATCTTCCCGCTGTGCCAATTTGCGTTTTTCGGCGGCATAACGGGCTTCTTTTTCGCTTTCCATAATATAAAGCGTATCGCCCACTTGCGGCGGTTCACCGTTGATACCTAAAATTTCAGCCGGCACACTCGGGCCGATTTTTTGGTAGCGTTGCGCGTTTTCATCAATGAGTGCGCGGATGCGCCCGTAGTTCGTACCTACAAGAAACGGATCCCCTACTTTCATGGTCCCTTTTTGCACGAGTACCGTGGCTACGACACCGCGTTTATTGTCGCGCTTACTTTCCAAAATAACACCCACACCTAAACGGTCCGGATTGGCTTTCAGTTCCATCATTTCCGCCTGCAAAGAAATCATTTCCAACAATTTATCTATATTCAGATTTTTCTTCGCGGAAATATCTACAAAAATGGTTGACCCTTGCCACTCTTCCGGCACAAGCCCGCGGGATGCCAAATCTTGGCGGACACGGTCCGGATTGGCACCGGGTAAATCAATTTTATTGACGGCTACAATAATCGGCGCGCCGGCCGCTTTGGCATGTTCCATGGCTTCTATGGTTTGCGGCATGATACCGTCCGTGGCGGATACCACCAAAACCACTATGTCCGTGGCTTGTGCACCGCGTGCACGCATGGCGGTAAACGCTTCGTGACCGGGCGTATCTAAAAATGTCAGTACACCGCGCGGCGTTTTAACACGGTACGCACCGATATGCTGTGTAATTGCTCCCGCTTCCCCGGCAACGACGTTTGATTTGCGGATAGCATCTAATAAACTCGTCTTACCGTGGTCCACGTGCCCCATTATCGTAATAACCGGGCTTCTGGGTTTTAACGAGGCCGGATCATCTTCCGTTTGCATAACGGCTACCGTTTCTTTATCCAAGTCTTCGGCTGCCATTTCTGCCTTGAAACCGCACTCGTCCACAATCAGTTCAATCATGTCTTTTTCAAGACGTTGGTTAATCGTGGCAAAAATACCCATCATCATGAGTTTCTTAATGAAATCATTGATTTTGAAATTCATCTTTTCCGCTAATTCTTTTACCGTCGGTTGCCCGACAATGCGGATGACTTTTTCGTCCTTCGCGGGCGCAGGTTTTTGCGGAGCTGGTTGGGACGGTTTTTGAGGTGCCGGTTGGGCATGCGGTTGCGGAGCGGGCTTGTGAGAGACCACAGCCGGTTGTTGGACAACGGGTTTGGCGGAGGGCACACTCTTTTGTGCCGGCGTAACGGGTTGTTGTACTACCGGTTTCGGTGTTGGTTGTTGGACCGGTTTTACCGGTTCTTTTATCAACGGAGTTTCCTCTTTTGCAGCCGCAACCGTTTCGGGGGTGGCTTTAGGCGTAAGCGGTTTTTTCGCAACGGATTTTTCGGAAATCGTTTCCGCCGGTTCCTTTTTAGCGCCTGCGGCTTTTTTGCCGGTTGCCTTTTTGGGTGCCGGTTTTTTAGTGTCCGTCTTGGCGGCGGGTTTTTTGGCCGCTGCTTTTTTACCTGTTTCTTTTTTGGACGGTTCTTTTTTGGTATCGTCCTTTTTTACGGATTTGGTTTTGACGGTTTTAGCCGGTTTTTTAGCATCTGCTTTCGCCGTGGACTTTTTCTTGGAGGAGTCCTTCTCGTTAATCGTTTCCGTTTTCGTCATGGGCAGGCTCCTCTTTGGCGGCTAAATGTTTTTTAGCGCCTTCAATAATTTTGACAGCGGTTTTTTCCCCGATTCCTTGCACAGTACAGAGGTGTTCTGCTGCCACTTCAGCCAATTTTTCTACCGTCGTAAAACCGGCTTTTTGTAAAAGTTCCGCCATCTTCGGCCCGATACCTTCTACGTCAGACAAAACGGATTGTATCGCATCGGACGCTTCTTTGCCTTCTTGCGCTTTTTGGCTTTCGCTCTTTACTTCCAATTCCCAACCCGTTAAGCGGGATGCCAACTTTATATTTTGCCAATCTTTACCAATGGCAATGGCTAATTGATCATCCGGCACGATAATCGTGGCTTTTTTATCTGTCAAACTGTCAATCTTGACGAAATTGGCTTTGGCGGGGGAAATGGCGTTCATCAGTAACGTGGAAATATCCGTTGAGTAATTGATTAAATCAATGCGTTCGCCGGAAAGTTCGTTCATAATCGCACGGATACGGATACCGCGCATACCAACACACGTACCGATCGGATCAATTTTGCTGTCAATGCTAGAAACAAGCACTTTGGCACGGAAACCCGGATCGCGTTCAATTTTCTTAATTTCTACGATACCTTCATTGATTTCCGGTACTTCTACCTTAAATAATTCTTCCAAAAATTTGCCGTTGCCGCGCGATAAAATCACGTACGGCCCGCGTTGGCCTTTGTCCATCTTAAAAGCGGCAGATTTGTAGCGCAACAGAACCGGGTCTTCCCCGACATTGGCCAAATCGTTTTGGTTGAGCACCTTGGCAATGATGGCTTTCACACGCGAACCGTTGGAATAGCGTTCTTTGCGGATTTGTTCGCAATAGGGCAAAATGGCTTCCACTTTCCCGAGGTCCACAATAATATCACGGTCCGACATGCGGCGCACGGAACCGGTAATCACTTCTCCTTCACGCGGTTTGAACTCTTTATAAAAATTATCGCGTTCAATGCCGCGTACCTTTTGAATCAGTACCTGTTTGGCAATTTGTGCGGCAATACGAGAGAAGTCTTTCACTTCCAACGTGTTGGTAACAACATCGCCCACTTTGGGGTTTTTAAGGTACTTTTTAGCGCCTTCCACGTCAATTTCGGAATCGGTGTTCGTCACTACTTCCACTACATTTAACGTCTGAAATGCTTTGATGGACCCGTTGGCTACGTCAATCGTCGCGGTAATTTGTGCGGTCTTGCCCAAGTTTTTGCGTAAAGCGGATACAAGCGCATCTTCAATCGTTTTCAAAATATCTTCGCGTTTGATATTTTTTTCTCTCTCAAGGCCTTCCAAGGCCAAAATAAAGTCTTTTGCATTTCCTTCCATTTGATAATCTCCTCTAGTTATTAAAATTCAAGAACAGGGTCCAAGTGGGCTTTCTTGATATTGTCATACGAAAAATTAAATCGGTTGGTGCCGTCGTCTAACACAAAGTGGTCGTCCTGCGCGTCGGCAATGATGCCGGTAAACGAACCGCGCCCTTCCAACTGAATTTTTAGGACTACTTTTACACGTTCATTGATAAAACGCTTAAAGTGTTCCGGTTTTTTGAGTACGCGCTGTACACCGGGGGAAGAAACTTCCAAAATGTACGCGCCGTCTATCAAATTTTCCATTTCCAAAATGGCATCTATTTTATCGGTCAGGTCGCCGCAATCGTCTAATGTTACGCCGCCCGGTTTATCCACGAAAAACTGTAAAACTTTTTTGCGCCCTTGATTTTGGATAACAAGGTCCACCAGT
>Ga0265298_10011041_pt1 | contig 10614 bp, 9 predicted proteins | sample AusTroGonzalo_MG_3_FD_193486 | JGI IMG/M metagenome (GOLD analysis project Ga0265298, IMG submission 193486) | Bovine rumen microbial communities from tropical cattle in Woodstock, Queensland, Australia - Gonzalo_01 | ecosystem: Host-associated > Mammals > Digestive system > Stomach > Rumen ... | reverse complement strand
TCATCATAGGATTCGTATTTGCAGCTATCTTTAGTGGCATAGGGGCAATGTAACCCTATCATCTACAATAACATAGTTTTCCATATGCAGAAAATCGCAAGCTGCCCCATGTGTTCCCCCAGCGAAAAGAGGTGGATATGTTTGCCATGATGACACCTGCAAGGGAGGTGGGCGGCGACCTGTATGGCTACGTGCTACTCGGCGACCTGCTCTATTTCTGCGTGGGTGATGTCAGCGGAAAGGGTGTGCCTGCAGCCCTGTATATGGCTGAGGTAACCCGTATGTTCCGTACACTGGTTGAGGGAAAACTCACACTTCATGAAGATGGCGTCATCCTAATGCCTGGCGCAATAACTGTTTCTGCTGCTCGGTAAGGTTAGTGGGCAGTTTGACCTGATAGGTGATGACGAGATCACCAAAGGTGCCATCACCACGGTCGTAACCCTTGCCACGCAGGCGGACCTTCGTGCCAGGCTGTGTCTCAGGCTTTACCTTCATCTTGACTTTCTGACCATTGGAGAGTGACAGAATGACCTCGCCACCCAGCAAGGCTGTATAGAGGTCGATGGTGACGTTGGCATTCATCTCGCCCGAATGGGTGCGCACCGAGGCACCTGAGCCCGAATGACTGAAACCCTGGAAACCACCGAAGCCCCCACCCTGCTGGCCCTTGCGTCCGAAGAGATTCTCAAAGAAATCGCTGAAGCCGCCAGCACCTGAACTGAAGCCCGAGAAGTCGAAGCCACCAAAGGGATTGCCGCCTCCGGCGCCTCCTGCTCCTCCGCCAAAGCCCTCGAACTGCTCAGCCTGTTTCCACTGCTCACCATACTGGTCGTATTTCTTCCGCTTTTCAGGATCGCCAATCACCTGATAAGCCTCCTGCAACGCCTGGAACTTTGCCTGTGCCTTGGGGTCATCGGGGTGAAGATCAGGGTGAAACTGCTTGGCGCGCTTCAGGTAAGCTTTCTTCACATCTTTCTGCGGTATCGTCTTGTCGACGCCTAAAATCTTGTAATAATCAACAAATGCCATAATTATTCCTCCTTATTTTTAATGATTCTTTGCTAAAAAAGTAGCAAAAAGTGTACCAAAATTTGCAAAAATCGAGAAAAATAGCTATATTTGCAGCAAAATTCAACCAACGATGAAAAGAATTGCCTTACTGACAACGGCCCTTCTGGCCACATTATTATCAACCACAGCCCAGCCAGCCACAAAGACTGTGAAGCTAAAAGTAATTGAAACAAGCGATGTTCACGGACATTTCTTTCCCTGGGACTTCATGAACAACAAGCCTATTGACGGAACCCTCACTCGTGCCAACACGTATATCACGAAACAGCGTCAGCAATATGGCAAGAACCTGCTGCTGATAGACAACGGCGATATCCTGCAAGGTCAGCCCTGTGTGTATTGGACTAACTACGTGATGCCCGAGGATGAGAACCTGGCTGCATCGGTTATCAATTATATGAAATACGATGCCGAGACCGTAGGTAATCACGACATTGAGCCCGGACATAAGGTTTACGACAAGTGGATCCGCGAGGTGCGCTGTCCGTTGCTGGGTGCAAACATCGTGAAGGAGGAATTCAAGAACGGTAAGGCCGACCCACAGAGCATCTATACCGGTCTGCATCCCTACTCCGTACACTATGTCGACGGCGTGAAGATCTGCATCATCGGTATGCTGACACCAGCTATTCCCAACTGGCTGAACAAGTCAATCTGGAAAGGAATGGAGTTTGAGGAGATGACCAGCTGTGCCAAGAAATGGGTGAAATATATCCAGGATACGGAGCGCCCGGACCTGATATTCGGACTGTTCCATTCAGGATTGAAAGGTGGCATCAAGACCGATGAATACGAGGAAGACGCCACAGAAGCCGTTGCCAAAGAGGTGCCTGGTTTCGATATCATTTTCTTCGGCCACGACCATCAGGTACATAAAGAGTGGATTACCAACAAGGCCGACAAGAAAGTGCTCTGCATCGACCCCAGCTGCTATGTGAAGAACGTGGCAGAGGCAGAGATCGAACTTACGTATAAGAACGGTCATCTGGTGAAGAAGGATATCAAGGGCGAGATTGTCAGCGTGACCGACGAAGCCATCGACGAACAGATGCTCAGTCATTTCCAACCGAAGATAAATGCCGTGAAGGAATACGTGGCCCGCAAGATAGGCCGCTTCGAGAATCCCGTCTATTCGCGTGAGGGATTCTTCGGCAACTCCGCCTTCACCGATCTGATCCACAACCTGCAGCTGAAGATATCCGGTGCGGAAATCTCATTCAATGCACCATTGGCATTCAACAGCGTGATTAAGGCTGGCGATGTGACGCAGGGCGATATGTTCAAGCTCTACCGGTTTGAAAATCTGATGTTTGTGCTACGACTGACGGGCGAAGAGGTGCGCAAGCATCTGGAGTACAGCTATGACATGTGGACCAACACGATGAAGAAGCCCGAGGATCATGCCCTCCTCCTGAATGATAATTCGACCGACGACCAGCAGCGCACGGGATTCGTGAACTACACCTTTAACTTCGACTCTGCCTGTGGTATCGACTACGAAGTAGACCTGACAAAGCCCAACGGCCAGAAGGTGAAGATACTCCGGATGTCGAACGGCGAACCCTTTGATGAGAAGAAAGAATATAAGGTGGTGATGAACAGCTATCGTGCCAATGGTGGCGGTGAACTGCTGACACTCGGTGCCGGTATCCCTAAGGAAGAACTGGAGAAGCGTGTGATCTGGCAGACAGAATTAGACCAGCGCCACTATCTGACCGAGGAAATCCGTAAGATGGGAACTGTGAATCCACAGCCCAATCATAACTGGAAGTTCGTGCCAGAGGACTGGGCTAAACCCGCACTTGAGCGCGACTATAAAAAATTGTTCGGGAAATAATCCCCGGATTACTCAAATTGAATGAAAACATACTTTTTTGTATTTTGTAAGGAAGATCTGCTGTTGGAGAAATGTGCTGACGGCAGTTATACCATTCCCCTTCAGGAGGAAGCCCCCACTGAGGTGAAGCCCTGGACAAACGTGATGAACATCACACCATTGGACGGTATCGAAGTGAAGACCTATCGCATTGATGCCCCTGTGGTGAATGATCCGCGATATGAAATGTGCCCCCTGAGACAAAGTTATTTCAAATTGACGAAAGCTCTGTATCTGAAGGCTGGCAAATGTCAGGAACTGCTATATTGGGATCAGAACACGAAATATTGTGGCGTATGTGGTGCCCCGATGCGGATGGATACGGATATCTCGAAGAAATGTACGGAGTGTGGCAAGGAAATCTGGCCGCAGCTGGCAACGGCTGTCATCGTATTGATTCATCGGGGTGACGAGGTGCTCCTGGTGCGTGCCAAGAATTTCAAACGCGACTATTACGGACTGGTAGCGGGATTCGTAGAGACAGGCGAGACACTTGAAGAGGCTGTTGCCCGCGAGGCCTTGGAGGAGACAGGCGTCACCATCACCAATATCCGCTATTTCGGCTCTCAGCCCTGGCCCTACCCTTGCGGACTGATGGTGGGTTTCAATGCCGACTATGTGTCAGGCGAGATTCACCTGCAACAAAGCGAGATAGCCAAAGGCGGATGGTTCAGGAAGGATAATCTACCAAATATCCCTGAAAAACTCTCAATAGCCAGAATGCTTTTGGACGCCTGGACGGGCGACTAATACTCGATGGTCTTCATCGACACTTCGCCCTTGTAGGAGATCAAGGTCTCTACAAGGTAACAGCTGGCGCCATCGGGAATGCATAGGGTGGCGTTGAAGTGCAGGCCTTCGGCATCGATACTGCTGAATTCCATATTACCCAGTACCGCCTGCTCCAGGAATTCGGCAGGCACGTATTTGGTGTACTGACTCTTACGGAAATCACTGGAATAGACTTTCTGCGCACCCTTATAGACGCTGATGTGCATGATGTTGTCGTAATAGACATTATCCACCTCGACACCAGCATCGCTGTAAGTATGCTTCACTACCTTGTATTTCGTCGGATTGATGGCGATGTACCAATGGTAGCGCTCACCGCCATAGCTCACCACTGAATCGGTCTTCACCTGATGGGTATAAGTCATGATACGCGGTGTATCGTGAACCCAGGTAGAATCCTCTTCAGGATCATTACTCCGACGATATTTCACGAGGTCGCCATTCTGATTGTGGAACCAGAACAGATTCTCAGTGAGTTTGTCGATGTTATAAGAAGCGCCAGAAGCCAAAACGAGCGAATCGCCAATGATGCGGAAATAGGCTGGCATACTGGTGGAATCGGAATAGAAAATGGTATCACCCTTCACAAGGACGGCCATTTCCTCGGTCTCATCATCCATCCAGAAGCCTTGCAGCATCGCCTTTGAATCGCGGTCTTCCTCCTGATTTGTCGCAGGAGCACTGGCAGAGCGATTACCGCAGCTGCCAAGCGCCAAGGCCAAAAGAATTATAATCGATAATTGTTTCATTTACCTATACAGTGATACTCAAAGCCATTTTCATCGAGCTCCTCCGTATCAAAAATATTGCGTCCGTCGATGACCAGCGGCTGTTTCATAGCTTTTCTGATCACACCCCATCCGGGCAGACGGAATTCCTTCCATTCCGTGAGCAGCAGCAGGGCATCGGCATCGAGCACAGCATCATACATATCGCGGCAGTAGATGACGGCATCGCCAACCCTGCGCTTACACTCCTCCATTGCCACTGGGTCATAGACGCGAATCTGACAGCCTGCTGCCAGCAACTTCTCAATCATCACAAGCGCCGTAGACTCACGCATATCATCGGTCTCGGGCTTGAAGGAGAGTCCCCACATGGCGATGGTCTTGCCTTTCAGGGCTTCCTCGCTGCCGTAGGCCTTGACAAGCTTTTCGAAGAGCACACTCTTCTGCTTCTCATTCACACGCTCCACAGCCTTGAGCACTTCCATTGAATAGCCAGCCTGATCGGCCGTCTTGATGAGAGCCTTCACATCCTTGGGGAAGCACGAACCACCATAGCCACATCCAGCATAGAGGAACTTACGTCCGATACGGGTATCAGAGCCTATGCCCGCGCGTACCATATTTATATCCGCGCCTACGCGCTCGCATAAATTAGCAATGTCATTCATGAAGGAGATACGCGTGGCCAGCATCGAGTTGGCAGCATACTTCGTCATCTCTGCTGAGGGGATATCCATGAAGATCACACGGAAATTGTTGATGAGGAAAGGCTTATAGAGTTTGGTGAGCACCTTCTTGGCATGCTCGCTCTCTACGCCTACCACCACACGGTCAGGTGACATGAAGTCCTTGATGGCGTTGCCCTCCTTAAGAAACTCAGGATTCGAAGCCACATCGAACTCGATGTCGACACCACGCTTGGCCAATTCGTTCTCGATGGCCTGACGCACTTTCTTGGCAGTACCTACGGGCACCGTAGACTTGGTAACAACTACCACATACTTATTGAGATTCTCGCCGATGGTCTTTGCCACCTGCAACACATATTTCAAATCTGCACTGCCGTCTTCGTCGGGGGGCGTACCTACTGCGGAAAAGACAATCTCCACATCATTCAGCACCGATGCCAAATCAGTAGAGAACTTCAATCGCCCGGCAGCCACATTCTTCTTTACCAGTTCGTCAAGACCTGGCTCATAGATGGGAATAATACCCTCTTTCAGACGCTCTATCTTCTTGGTATCTACGTCGACACAAGTCACATTAGCACCCGTATCAGCGAAACATGTTCCTGAGACAAGTCCAACATAACCGGTTCCTACAATTGCAATATTCATATTGATAATTTATTGTTAATCAAACAATTCCGCTTCTTTAAATAAGGGTTGCTTTAAATCCTTTTCGCTCGTCTGGACTACAGCAGTGTCGATGGGCCACTCAATGGCAAGGTCGGGATCATTCCAACGGATGCCTGCTTCCTGCGTGGGAGCATAGGGATTATCTACTTTATAGGTAAAGATGGCTTCATCGCTCAGTACCAGAAATCCATGGGCAAACCCACGGGGAATGAAAAGCTGGCGCTTGTTATCTTCGCTCAGTTCAACCATTATATGCTTGCCAAAGGTGGGGCTGGACTTGCGGATATCAACAGCCACATCGAGCACACGACCTTTGATCACTCTGACGAGCTTCGTCTGGGAAAGAGCACCTTTCTGGTAATGCAGTCCACGAAGCACCCCATAGGAAGACTTCGACTCATTGTCCTGGATAAACTTCACAGGACCAATGTGCACATTAAATTCCTCTTCCTTCCAAGCTTCCATAAAATAGCCTCTGGCATCGCTGAACACTCGCGGTTCAATAATATACACACCGGCTATTTCTGTCTTTATAAACTCCATTATTTCCGATTTTGGATGCAAAGTTACATCAAAAAATTTATTTTTGCGAAATTTTAAGAGACTTTTTATTTGTTTTTCTCAGAAAAAAACATTAATTTTGCACACATGATTGAATTAGATAGACATATTGAGATACTTCTGCTCAACAATGACTGTGTGATAGTGCCTGGTTTAGGGGGATTTATGACCCATCATGTGGAAGCGCGCTATGATACAGACGACCAGATGTTCCTCCCCCCTTTGCGCACGTTGGGCTTTAATCCCCAGCTGACAATGAACGACTCGCTGCTCGTGCAGTCGTATATTGAAGCCTACGATATCAGTTATCCGGAGGCGCTTCGCAGGATAGAGAACGAGGTGGAAGAACTGAAGCAGCACATCGATGCAGCAGGCTATTATGAGCTGAACGATATAGGTGAGCTCTCTCGGAACGAGGATGGGAAATACCTGTTCACACCATGCGAGTCAGGTATCCTGACACCTGAGCTCTACGGACTCAGCACTTTTGAGATGAAACCCATCGCCACAGCTGAATCCGTAGCAGAAACAAAGACTGAGACAGAGGAAAAAGCAACTCCCGTACTCGTCAATCTGACGACAGACAACGCAGAGGAGGACGACGAGCGCGCCTTGGTCATCAAGATGTCGTGGATCCGCAATACGGTGGCTGTAGCTGCGGCCGTATTAGCTTTCTTCCTGATGACAACTCCCGTCAGCAACAGCGATTCTACACAGATGAACATGGGTGGGCTGAATAATCCGTTGCTGGTGTCCAAACCCCATAAGCCTGCTGTGAAGCCTGATACCACCCTGAAGATTGCAGCCGATACGACCGTTGCCAGCAAAGCTGTAGCTGAGGTAAAGAAAGACTCCATCGTCGCCCAGCCAGATGTCATGAAGACAGGCTATTGTCTCGTTCTTGCCAGCCATGTGTCTATGAAGAATGCGCAGGCCTTCGTCGAAGAATTGCACAAGCGCGGCTTCTCAGAGGCAGAAATCTTCGTCCGCAACAATGTAACACGCGTGGTCTATGGCCATTTCGATACTATGAACGCTGCCTATAACCGCCTGAATCGCATCCGCGACAACAAGGGTTTCGAAGAGGCTTGGGTTCTCAAACTAAAAGACAAGTCCTGAACCTATGAAGCGTGTACGCTGTCCGAAGTGCGACCAATACATCACTTTCGACGAGACTCAGTATGAGGCCGGACAATCGCTGGTCTTCAAGTGTCCTGATTGTGGCAAGGAGTTCGGCATCCGCATGGGCGTAAGTAAGCTGAAGAACCGTCAGAAAGATGAAAATCCAGACGAAAATGCCAATGAGGAAGGCTGCGGGTCGGTGGTCGTCATTGAAAATGTATTCCATTACAAACAGGTAATTCCCCTCAAGATGGGCGACAATGTGATAGGCCGCTACCAGAAGGGTAACCCAGCAAACTGTACCTTTGAGACCGTAGATCCCAGCGTTGACCTGAACCACTGCACCATCACTGTCTCGCGAGACAAGCACGGCCGTCTGCGCTATACCCTCAAGGACAACAACAGCAACACAGGCACCTTTGTCGACAATGTGGAACTCTCGCCCAAGGAACGGCGCATCATCGACGACGGCACACTCTTCACCATTGGTGCCACGAGCATCATCCTCAGAGCCACCGACAGCGATTAGGATTCAGTAAATATTCAGTAATTATTCAAAATACTTTAAATTGCAAAATTTTCCTTGAATAAATGATTGATAAATCAGAATTTCTGTGTACCTTTGCACGCGATTTAAGAACAAGGATATCAAAATCAACCCAAAAATGAAAAAAGAACTGAAAAAGGTGTTGGTACTCGGATCGGGTGCCTTGAAAATCGGACAAGCAGGAGAGTTTGACTACTCTGGTTCACAAGCATTAAAGGCACTTCGCGAAGAAGGCATCAAAAGTGTACTCGTTAACCCTAACATCGCTACCATCCAAACAAGTGAAGGTATTGCAGACAAGGTGTATTTCCAGCCGGTGAATACACATTTCGTCACCGAAATCATCAAGAAGGAACGCCCCGACGGCATCCTACTGGCATTCGGAGGACAGACCGCGCTGAACTGCGGAACAGAACTATACCTGAATGGTACCCTGAAAGAATACGGAGTTGAAGTCTTAGGAACAAGTGTCGAGGCCATCATGAATACTGAGGACCGCGACCTTTTTGTTAAAAAGCTGGCAGAGGTTGATCTGAAAGTGCCTGTATCCCACGCTGTAGAGTCGATGGAGGATGCACTGAAGGCAGCTCACGAGATCGGCTTCCCCATCATGATTCGTTCTGCTTATGCCCTCGGTGGTCTCGGCTCAGGCATCTGTCCTGACGAGAAGCGATTCATCGAGCTGGCAGAGTCAGCCTTCACCTTCGCACCACAGATCCTCGTCGAGGAAAGCCTCAAGGGTTGGAAGGAGATTGAGTTTGAGTGCATCCGCGATGCCAACGACCGTTGCTTCACGGTGGCCTCAATGGAGAACTTCGATCCCCTCGGCATCCACACTGGTGAATCCATCGTCGTTGCACCGACTTGCTCGCTCCGCGAGGATCAGGTGAAGATGCTGCAAGAGCTCACCATCAAGTGCGTGAAGCACCTCGGTATCGTGGGTGAGTGCAACATTCAGTTCGCTTTCAACGCAGAGACCAACGACTATCGTATCATCGAGATCAACGCCCGTCTTTCGCGCTCTTCAGCCCTTGCCTCAAAGGCCACCGGTTATCCCCTCGCCTTCGTTGCAGCAAAGATTGCCCTTGGTTATACCCTCGACCAGATTGGTGAGATGGGTACTACCTCTTCAGCATACGTCGCTCCAAGCCTCGACTATATGATCTGTAAGATTCCTCGCTGGGACCTTACAAAGTTCGTTGGTGTGAGCCGTCAGATCGGTTCTTCAATGAAGTCTGTGGGTGAGATCATGTCTATCGGACGCTCGTTCGAAGAGATGATGCAGAAGGGCTTGCGTATGATTGGTCAGGGTATGCACGGCTTCGTGGGCAACGACCATACGAAATTCGAGAACCTTGACGAGGAACTGGCTAATCCAACTGACCTGCGTATCTTCGCCATCGCACAGGCCCTCGAAGAGGGTTACAGCGTTGAGCGCATCGAGGAACTCACGAAGATTGACATCTGGTTCCTGGAGCGTCTGAAGCATATCGTAGACCTGAAGCACGAATTGCAGCAGTACAACAAGCTTGAGGAACTGCCCGACGAGTTGCTGTTGGAGGTGAAGCGTTGCGGATTCAGTGATTTCCAGATTGCCCGATTCGTACTGAAACCCGAGGGTGGTAACATGGAGAAAGAGAACCTTGCCGTTCGTAAGTATCGTAAGGAGAAGGGTATTCTGCCCAGCGTGAAGCGCATTCCTACAGTTGCATCCGAGAATCCTGAACTCACGAACTATCTCTACTTCACATACACCCATACACCTGCTTTCGGCAATCCTAAGGGCGAGCAGTATAAGGCTGCGCACGATATCAACTATTACAATAACGAAAAGTCAGTAGTCGTCTTAGGATCAGGCGCTTATCGCATTGGTTCTTCTGTAGAGTTTGACTGGTGTTCTGTGAATGCTATCAACACGGCTCGCAAGCTGGGTTATAAGTCGATCATGATCAACTACAATCCCGAGACGGTATCTACCGACTACGATATGTGCGACCGTCTTTACTTCGACGAACTCTCTTTGGAGCGCGTGCTCGATGTGATCGACCTCGAACAGCCTAAGGGTGTGATTGTCTCTGTGGGTGGTCAGATTCCTAACAACCTCGCTATGAAGCTTTACCGTCAGGGTGTGCCCGTATTGGGAACCAGCCCTGTGAATATCGACCGTGCAGAGAACCGCGATAAGTTCTCGGCTATGCTCGACAAACTGGGTATTGACCAGCCCGCATGGCGTGCACTTACAAGCTTCGACGATGTGAAAGAATTCGTAGAGCAGGTAGGCTATCCCGTGCTCGTACGTCCTTCGTATGTGCTCTCGGGCGCTGCCATGAACGTGTGCTACGATGAAGAGGAACTGCACCGCTTCCTCAACATGGCCACCGAGGTATCGAAAGAGTTCCCCGTGGTGGTATCTAAGTTTATGACGGAAACCAAGGAGATTGAGTTCGATGCCGTTGCCGATAAGGGTGAGGTCATCGAGTACGCCATCTCCGAGCACGTAGAGTATGCCGGTGTGCACTCTGGCGACGCCACGATGGTGTTCCCAGCCCAGCACAT
>Ga0265298_10011039_pt1 | contig 10614 bp, 6 predicted proteins | sample AusTroGonzalo_MG_3_FD_193486 | JGI IMG/M metagenome (GOLD analysis project Ga0265298, IMG submission 193486) | Bovine rumen microbial communities from tropical cattle in Woodstock, Queensland, Australia - Gonzalo_01 | ecosystem: Host-associated > Mammals > Digestive system > Stomach > Rumen ... | reverse complement strand
ACTGCAGGGCCTGGGAGCGGATATCCAGCGCATTAGTGTGAAAGACTGAATGGAGAGACAATAATATGTTTGGTGGTAATACAGACATTGGCATCGATCTGGGGACGGCCAATATTCTGGTTTATGTTAAAGGTAAGGGGATCGTAGCGGTACGCCCGTTGAAGGAAGGTGTAATCGCCAACTATACAAGTACTTAAAAGTTGCTGAAATACATCTTGAACAAGTTGGTGGAAAATCCGCTGGACTGCGTGGCCATCGGTACAGGCAAGGCTCAGGATAACCTGGATAAGCTGTGTCCCGGTACAATAAACAGTAATGCCATGTTTTAAATTGAAAATGTATCAGGACGGTTTTGGAAGGTTTTGATAAGACCCTTGATTCCATGCCGTCCTGCTTGATTTTAAAGGAATATTCATTATGAAAAACAGTTTTAGTTGGATCTTAACGGGAACACGCAGGTTCATGCTTTTGTTTACCGTGATGTTATTGTTGCTGCAGTCTTCTGTTCGGGCGCAGGTGACGGGCATGCGGGTCGGCAGCGGTGCTTCCCGGATCCGCATAGTATTGGACCTGGACAGCCCGACAAAATGGAAAGACCGCAGCACACAGGACCGGATTTCCCTGGACATTGATACCGCTGCGAAAAACAGGATCCAGCACAAATTAAACGATGCTTCAGTTTCAGATGTTGTACTGGAAAAAGCCGGGAAAAAAACAGCCCGACTAGAGATAAGCCTGAAAAAGCCGGCGCAGCATAAGGTTCTTGTGCTGAAGAAGCCTGACCGCCTTGTCATTGATGTGTACCGTATTCAAATCATTAGAATCAGCAAAGAACTGGGGAAGGGCTTGCAGTATACCTTTTGGCAGGATGATATGAGCGGACTGCCAGTGCGCTTATATGTGCTGAGCCTGGCGCCGAATAGTGGGTATTACCTGAAACCGTTTCCCGGCGCTGTATATTCCAACGGCCGGGGCAAGCTGTCCCACGCGACTGCGGCTGTCGGCGCTAGGGCTGCCGTGAATGCCTGCTACTTTGATAAGGACGGCTGGGTAATCGGCAATTGTAAGTGGAATGACAGATACTATGGTGTGGAATCGTCTCCCCGCAGTGCGTTTGTCGTGAGCCGGGAAGGAAAACCTTCTGTTCAGAAAGATCTAGCGTACCAGGGAACAGTGACCCTGCCGGGCGGCAGAACTCTTACTGTTTTAGGGATGAATCGGCAGCGGATTGCGAATGATCTAGTGCTGTTTAACGGGAATTATGGCAAAGGGACCCATACCAATGAACATGGCCGTGAAGTCCGGATCCGTCAAGGGCGGGTCGTGGAAATTTCCACCAAAGGCAATATGTCCCTAGACAATAACTCCATCGTCTTGTCCGGCCACGGCGTGAATGCGGATGCATTGGCAAATGTTAGAAAGGGCGACCGGGTGGCTGTCAGCCAGACGCTGGGCAGCCGTATGGCAGACGAGGCTCAATTGGTTGTGGGAGCAGGACCCCTCCTGCTGGAAAGCGGACAGGTCAACGTCCGTATCCGGGAAGAAGCCATTGCGTCGGACATTGCTTTCGGACGGGCTCCCCGAACCGGGGCAGGCGTTACGGCAGACGGAGCGGTGCTGCTGATGGTCGTAGATGGCCGCAGCCAGCATTCTGCCGGTATGACTTTAAAGGAATTTGCCCAGTACCTGAAACGTTTTGGGGCGGTGACTGCCGTAAATTTTGACGGAGGAGGATCTTCTGAAATGGTGTTGGACGGCAAAGTTATGAACCGTCCTTCTGATGGTTCGGAGCGGCCGGTGGGTATTGGTCTCGGCATTTTTAGGAAATAGTCGGTAGCCATCCGGAATAGTTTGTATTATTTTAAATTATTACGTAAATTAATTTTAAAGTACTTTGCCAAAATAACGTTTTCGTTGTATAATAAAACATTATAATAGGTGTATTATACATTATTAAATTGTTTTTATAAATTTGGGATAGAAAGGATGAAACCGTAAGGTCTCTTCTGTAAAGGAACTCATTCATGATAAAATTATTTCTGTTGTTTTGTATAGTTTTGTCTGTTGCGTCTCAGGCTTTGGCTCGGACACCGCTGATGCCGGTGGAAAACCTGAAAGTGGGAATGCAGGGTTATGCGAAAACGGTCATTTCCGGTGATACCATTGAGACTTTTCCGGTAGAGGTGCTTGGGGTGACGGGCAGCGATTCCATGGGGTATCAGATTCTGATCAGGGCCAGCGGAGACGTAATGGAGCGTAGCGGCGGTATTGCTCAGGGGATGAGCGGCAGCCCGGTGTATATTGAAGACAGGCTTGCAGGCGCCATCGCCTATGGTACGGCTTTTACCGATCCGCACTACTGTCTGCTGACGCCGATCCAGGACATGCTGGATATCCTGGATAAACCGGAGCCCCATAGGAATGCTATGACCGCTCCGTTATTACCTAAAGGTACGCCGTTGTTGGCAGGCGGCTTTACGTCCGCGGGGATTTCTGCATTGCAGGAAGGGCTGCAGCCTTTTGGACTCACGGTTGCGGATACCGGCGTTTCCGGTACTGCTTCTTCTGCTAAAGATCTGGAACCGGGCAGTTCTGTAGGGGCTGCCCTGATACAGGGAGATCTGACGCTGGGGGCGTTGGGTACAGTGACCTGGACGGATGAACGGGGCCGGCTTCTGGCCTTTGGGCATCCGTTCATGAAACGGGGTGACGCGGATTTCTTTCTGACTAAGACATGGGTCCTGGCATCCCTGCCCAATCTGCAGACTGCTTATAAAATCGGCAACATCGGCGCAGCGGCAGGTACAGTCAGTCAGGATCGCAACGCAGGCATCGCGGGGCAGATCGGACGTCTGCCTGCGTATATTCCGTTATATGTTTCCGTTTCCGATTCTACCCGTTCCCGGAACGGCAGTGCCAGGGTAAAAATTGTCAATGATGATCAGCTGGCTCCCAAGCTGGCTGCTTCTGTCCTTACAAGTCAGGCTGCCAAAATTGCCGATCACGGGGCAGGGGGCAGCGCCCGTATCCTGTTTGATATCACGGCGCAGGACAGCAAAGGGGAATTACTGCATATTTCCCGGGAAAATATGTATTTTGATAAGGCGGCCCTGATGAAACAGCTTCCGGCTGAACTGCAAGAAACCGTGCAGGTATTGCTGCAGAACAAACTGGAAAAAGTCAGGATCACCAATATCGACGTCAATGTAGATGCCAGCACAGAAAGCCTGGTAGCGGAAATCAAAAAGGTTGCGGTGCAGGAAAAGGAACCGAAACCCGGGGATACGATTCATCTGAAAGTTACGTTGAAACCCTACCGGGGGCAGGAGTTTGTTCGGACAGTAGGATATAAGCTGCCCAAGGATGCGGCCGGCGAGGTACGGCTAAATGTGAGGGGTGGCGCTTCTATGGCCTGGCTTCAGGAGTTGCTGCGCAAACAGAAGGAAAAAGGGGATTCACAGACAAAGAAAGAAGAACGGAAAAAAGATATAAAGCTTTCCGACTATGTCCGGGAAGTCAATCAGGCAGACCGCAACAACGATATTATTATCGAATACGCGCCGGATCAGAAACGGCAGACCGCCCGTAGCGATGAAGAGGGAGAAGCTTCGCTGGCCTCTCTGCTGGCGGGCGGACGCAACAAGCAGGCTGTAGCCATCGACTATATTGTTGATGGTGAACAGAAAGTCACGGTCAAACTGCCTTAAAATTGTCATAAGTTTTTAGTATTATACATGTAGAAATTTCAGGTTGACATATTTTGCTATTACCGAAACCGTTTGTAATTTGAGGACTGGGTTTCGGGGAAAGGAGAGCAGTATATGCTTCAAGATATATGTACTGTCGTTGGGACCGTTATCTTGAATTTTTGCCGGGCAACCGGACAGATGATGCTGCTCTTTTTAGACACACTGTTCAGGATCAAAGAAGTTAGTATCAAGGAGATGCTGCGGCAGATGGCCCTTCTGGGAGCGGATTCCCTGCCCATCGTTTTGTTGACCATGCTGTGTACCGGTATGGTTTTCTCCGTGCAGACGGCGAAAGAATTTGTAGCGCTGGGAGCTTCCGGTACCGTAGGTGGAATCGTGGCCATCGCTATGGGGCGGGAACTGGTGCCTGTCCTGACAGGGGTCGTGGTGGCCGGACGTATCGGCGCGGCCATTGCGGCAGAACTGGGTACGATGAAGGTAACGGAACAAATTGATGCGCTGCGGGTCATGGCTACCAGCCCGGTACAGTATCTGGTGGTGCCCCGTTTTCTGGCTATCGCGCTGATGATGCCGGTGCTGATTGTCTTCGGTAATTTTATCGGCAACGCGGGAGGGTATTTTGTCGCCCACTATTACGCTGACATCGGTTCTATGACGTACGTGAACTCCATTAAGCAGTTCTGCGAGCCTTTTGACCTGTTCGGAGGTATGATAAAGGGCGTGGTCTTCGGCGCCATCATAAGTATAGTAGGCTGCTTCAAGGGTCTTAACGCAAAGCAGGGAGCGGAAGGCGTCGGGCTTGCCACGACGGCTTCGGTAGTCCTTTCCATCATTTTGATTTTTATCTTCGATTACTTTCTGACCGTACTTTTGTATGTCAGTGAATAAGTGAGGCTTTATGGCTGAATCTGTAATATCCCTGCAGGGGCTGGAGCTTGCTTTTGGTGAAAAAAAGGTGCTGCAGGGAGTCGATTTGGAAGTGAAAAAAGGCGAGACCATGGCGGTTATCGGTCCTTCTGGTACTGGCAAAAGCACCATCCTTAAGGTGCTGATCGGTCTGTTGGCGCCCACCGGCGGAAAAGTCTTTATTGAAGGACAGGATGTATCCGGTCTGGAGGAAGATGAATGGAATGAAATCCGCAAGCACATAGGGATGGTATTCCAGTACTCTGCGCTGTTTGACTTTCTGGATGTGGGAGAAAATGTAGCTTTCGGCCTGCGGCAGCATTTTCGGCTGCCGGAGGAAGAGGTGCGGCAAAAGGTGGACGATCTATTGGAAGACGTCGGGATGCTGGATGCCAGAGCGATGTACCCGGTGGAACTGTCAGGCGGTATGAAAAAGCGGGTGAGCCTGGCCAGGGCATTGGCCTTCGGACCTCGTATTGTTCTCTATGACGAACCCACAGCAGGCTTGGATCCCATCCGTATGAGGAACATCAGCCGCCTGATCCGCGAGACGCAGAGCAAGCACAAGGTAACGTCAATCCTGGTAACCCACGATATGGATTCGGTATACGTGGCAGCCGACAGGGTCGCCCTGATCAACAACGGGAAAATCGTAGCAGTAGGAACGCCGGAAGAATTCAAACACTCGGGAAATCCCCTGATTAGGGGGTTTATTACCGGGGAAGAAATCACAGGAGCAACGGAGGCATTTCGATGAAAACAAGTGAGACAAAAGTTGGAGCATTGACGCTGGGGGGTGCGGTGATCCTGGCGGGCATGATCAGCTTTTTGGGAGCTTTTAAACTGTTTGACGGTGGGTATGACCTGAATGTGGCCTATCCTTCGGTAAATGGCCTCCAGATTGGCAGTAAGGTGCGGTATGCAGGTATTCCCATCGGTTCTGTCAAAGCTGCCAAGGTGGAGCCAGACCAGGTCGTGATTACGATGCATGTCAACAAAGGTGTTCAGATACCTCAGGAAGCGGAGTTTTCCATTGGTTCGGACGGTGTGATGGGAGAAAAATATGTAGATGTACGACCGCCCAAAAAATACAGCGGTGTTTATCTGAAACCCGGCAGCACCCTGACTGGACAGCCCGGCGGTGACATCAATGACTTTATGGCCAATTCCGGCAAGGTATTGGAAAAAGTGGAAGGTATTGCGGATGCCCTGAATAACGTATTTGGTGACAAAGAAGTCCAGAAATCCATGCGGGATGGCTTTATCAATGCCCGGGAAATCAGTAATAACCTAAATAAATTTACAAAAGTGATGGCTGACTCTGCCAAGGAAAATCAGGCGGAAATCAAAAATATGATTTCCCAGTTTAACCAGATGAGCGTGCGCATGAATCAGGCAATGGGACATCTGGAAAGTCTTATGGAAGGCGCGGACGCCAATGGTCAGACAGGGAAAAATGTGGCTGTAATGGCACAAAATCTAGCTGTTACCAGTAAAAACCTGGAAGATATAACGCAAGCCCTGGCAGAAGTGGCCAGAGACCCCCAAACAAAAGATGATTTGAAAGCGACCATCCACAATGCCCGTGGCGTGACAGAGCGGGCCAATAAAATATTGGGGATGGGCGACGGGATGAAGGTGCAAGCCCATGCAGATGTGTTCCACAACGTCAAGGGCAGCAATTGGCGCAGCAACTTCGGGCTGCAGTTTGATAAACCGAAGAAAGGCACTTTTGCTTATCTTGGTGCTTCCAGTATTGGGGACGATACCAAGCTAGATTTGTATGTGGGTAAACGTTTCCATGGTTTTAATGTCAGTACCGGCGCCATGCAGGGAAAATTCGGTGTAGGGCTCGGATATGATTTTAATCCGAGGTTCCGCGTCTATTCTCAATTGTATGACTTTGGCGACAGTAAGCTTCGTGTTGGCGCGGAGTATATGCTTAAAAACAAAATATTCCTGGCGGGCGAAAGCCTGGATGTGCTTCACGGCAGCAGACGGGATGTGTATGTAGGCGTAAGGGCCTATTTCTGATATCTGATTGGCATATGATTTATACCGGACAGGCCGGTAATGTTGTTCCTGTAGTTATAGATTTGACTTTCGTGTCAAAAACCATATATAATTATTTGACTGACTTTTTGGTCAGAAACTGGAGGTATGGACATGGAAATGAAAAAAACCGCACGTACAGCCTTGTTAAGTGCGCTGTTTACTGCGTTACTAGCGCCTGCTGCTTTTGCGGAAGGAACCTTGCCTATTGATTTGCAGACAGCAATTGATAAAGCCTTTGCCACTCATGCGAGCATTAAAATGGCGGAATACAGCCTGGATTCGGCACGGGCTGATTATAATGCTGCCAGGGAGAGTTTTGGGCCCAAGGTAGGCTTGTCCCAGACTACGAGCCGGGGCGGATATTGGGAAAATCATTTGAGTATGGGGCAATACAATAAGCAGATTGGGAATTCCTATACCAGCTCGGCAAGGTTGTCAGTCCCTATTTATAACGGCGCCCTTTTTGCTGCGGAAAAAAGGGCTAAAGCCCAATACCAGAGCAGTGTGTTGGGAGAGGAACTGGCGTTCATCAAGCTGAAACAGGACGTTTCCGATGCCTATTACACCCTGCTGGCGGCTATAGATGCCCAGCAGGTTTGCGAACAGTCTGTGACCGCGTTGCAGGATCATCTGAAAAATGTGCAAGCCCAGTATGACGTGGGTGTGGTGGCTAAGGTCGACCTGCTCCGCAGTGAGGTGGAGCTGACCTCGGCCCAGCAGGATCTGATTAAAGCGGAGAATCGTCATAGTATTGCGGAAGCCAGACTGAACAATATGATGGGCATTGCCCAGGATACCAAATTGGCCCCAGTAGAGGAACTGAAGTATGTTGGCTATGACGGAAAACTTCCGGACTGCATCAACCACGCAATGCTTCACCGTTTGGACCTGCAGCAGAGCCGCCTGCAGGTAAAAGCTGCGGAAGCAGCCCTGAATGGGGCGAAGGCTGCTTGGGCGCCTTCCGTCAGTGGTACTGTTTCAAACCAGTGGTCTGACGGTCACTGGCCCGGTGATGATGATTCCAGATGGGGTGCGGGATTTACCATCAGTATGGATAATGTATTTGACAGTGGCGTCACCAAATCCAAGGTGGCTTCAGCCAAGGCGGATTTAATGAAAGCCAAGGAAGCCTACCGACAGGATACAGATAATGTGGAGCTGGATGTGCGGAACTGTTATAATACCTTGCGGGAAGCGGAAAAGCGCATCTCTACCACCCAAGTCGCTGTAGCTAAGGCAGAGGAAGATTACCATATCGCCCAGGTCCGTTACGAGGCTGGCGTCGGCACCAACACGGACGTGCTGGATGCCCAGGTAGCGCTGCATCAGGCACGGAATAATTTCAATACATCCCTTTATGATTACAACCTTGCAAAAGCCTCGCTGGATACGGCCATGGGCATTGAAGCCCGTCCTAGCGACTACAAATACCTGACTTATGGCGAACGGTATAAAGCTACCAAAGCGGTATATAATGAAGCGATTCAGGCTACGGATTCCGACAGGATGGTAAAAGAAACGGTAAAGGCTTTGGAAAGAGCCCGGGTAGAACGCCGGAAAGCCGCAACGGAAGAAAAGAAGAAAACCGAAAAATAAAAATTGGCTGGTTTTATAATAATTTATGTGAAGAACCTGACTGCCAGCCGGAACATCATTTCTGCAGGATGATCCGGCTGGCAGTTTTTTATATGCGCGTTTTAAAAGATTGTTGATTTAATAGAAAAATTCACAGATGTGATACAAAAAAGGGCTGTATTTCCGCGTTTTTTTTGCTATAATATCTGTAACATGGGATATTAGTGTTATTTATAAGCAAAACCAGCCTGGCAATCTGGAATATAGACAGGTATAGTTATTTGGATTTGAACGTAAAAATCAAGAACTTACGGGGGCGCGGATAACGAAATGAGTCGTCTGGCAAAATGGCTTATAGGCATTGCGGCGTTTTTTTGCGTCCTGTTTCTCGGTATAACGCAGATAGTGTTGCCGGATTTACTGGAAAAGGCAGGTCCTTATGCGGAGAAAATGGCGGCCGATCACGTCAACGGCACAGTGCAGATTGGTTCCATATCCTGGCCCGGAAATAATAAGCTTCTAATACAGGATATTGCAGTCAGGGACCAAAAACAGCAGACTGTTGCTACGGTGCCAACAGCCCGTATTACTATTAATCCGTTTAAGGGTTTTTCCGGTTTGGAAAAAGCGGTTTCCGTAATCGACCTGGAAAAACCAACAGTTTACATTATACAGGACAAAGACGAGAGTTGGAATTATGAGAACCTGCTGAAACCGTCCCAATCCGAAACCACCCCATTTTACGGGAAAATCAATGTACGGCAGGGAACTGCCGTGGTACAGCTTCCGGAGGGTATGTGGCAATATCAGATTGAAGGTTTTATAGACGGGAGTTATAATCCGGCTTTTGATCTGAACCTTAAGGTTGATGCGCCCGGTATGGAAACAGTGACCGTGTTGGGCAGTGTTGACAATAAGGGCGTGGGAAAAATCGTCATGAAATCTGACCGGGTGGATTTGGCGCCGTACCACGCTCTTGCGCTCCGCTACGGCCAGGTAAAAGATGCTGCCGGTCAGGTTACGGGGATTGACGGTACTTGGAACAATGACGGCAAGGATACCGTATTAAAAGGAAAATGCAGTCTGCAGGATGTGCGGGGAAAATATCTGTGGAAAGAACAGGAGCTGGCGTTCCGAATCACGGGTGATGTGTCGTCGTCGGATCATGTCATCGCTGTGGATAAGTTGCAGGTCAGTCTGAATGAACAGGTTGCGGTTCTTTCCGGTGTGCTGGATATCCATGACCCGGATAATCCGGAAGGCCATCTTTCCCTGCAGTCTGACAAAGTAACATATGATGGAGAAACCTTTACAGATATAACGGCAGAAGCGGTATTGGCTGGAAACAAAGCTGCGGTGAATTATTTAGCTGCCGCGTACCGGGGCGGTCGGATTAACGGCCAGGGTGTATATGAATTGTCGTCCGGCAAGCTGACGGGAGCTGCCGATATCCGGAAAGTAACCCTGGATGGTGAAAAGGTCAACGGGGAAAAGTTCCTGCTGAATGCCGCAATGGCAGGCAGCGGGACATATGACCGGGAAACCGGGCAGTTAAAAGTGAATGTGGCCGCTGACACGATGAACCTGCAATGGCGGGATACTATACTTAACGTCGTGGATTTTGATGCAGACCTGACCAACGCCGGGGTGGATCTTCGCACGTTTTCTGCGTTGACGGGAGGCGGCGCGCTGCAGGCTTCAGGCAGGGTGTACTTTGATGGTGACTTCGACCTCAGGGGGCGGATGGCAAATATGCCCCTGGCTCCTGTTATTGCTTTGGCCGAGGAGGAAGGCCGCGGGTATGTTTCCGCTTCTTCATTTCATGCGTACGGCGGGGCGGGCCATTATAGTTTTGAAGGACCGGTACAGCTGCAGGAAGTGGCGTACAGGGATATGTTCCTGCAGGATGGGCACGGCGTTGTTACAGTTCGCGATAATGTTGCAGAAATAAATGATTTTCAGCTGGTTATGAACCAGGGAAGCCACACGGCAAACGGAACAGTGGACCTGCGGGGTGAAGAACCGCGGTTTGCCCTGGCTGTGGATACGGAAAAAGTCCGTATTGAACCGTTGCTGTCAGCGGCGAAACTGAAAGATACGATTACAGCTACGGGGAATTTGACAAATCGAATGTATATAACAGGTACATTATCCGACCTTAGCGTACAGGGCGATGTAGATATGTCCGACGGAAGTGTGGAAGGGTATCTGGTGGATTCTGTGACTGGCAGGTATTATTATCACGGGGGTGACCTGAGGTTGGATAATGTTGTAGTTAAAGCATTATCCACCACGTTAAAACTGCACGGAGTTATGGATGCCGACCATCATCTTGATTTTCAGGCCGAGGCGTCTGATGTGGATTTGG
>Ga0265298_10011037_pt1 | contig 10615 bp, 5 predicted proteins | sample AusTroGonzalo_MG_3_FD_193486 | JGI IMG/M metagenome (GOLD analysis project Ga0265298, IMG submission 193486) | Bovine rumen microbial communities from tropical cattle in Woodstock, Queensland, Australia - Gonzalo_01 | ecosystem: Host-associated > Mammals > Digestive system > Stomach > Rumen ... | reverse complement strand
GGCACGATGTCGTAGGGTTGCTGTCCCGGTACGTTATTGGTGTATTTGCCGTAGAGGTAACGCTGTACATGGTTTGCGTAACGCTGATACTGTTGGCGGCAGGCATTATAGATGGTACTCAGATCATCATACTGACCATCGGGTTGTGCCGTCCATTTTTCAATGTTCTGCATCACACGCTTCAGGTTTTTCAGGCCGTATTCGTTGGCTTTCATCTGATTATCTCCTAAGTCCTCTGTTTGTGAACGGGGATCTTGTGCGCGTCCTTCATCACCGCTCCACCACAGACGACGGTTGCCTTCCAACACCTTGGTCACCTCTGCCCGCAGCGCCTTTTTCTCCGCTGCAGGATTCTTGAACTCTGGACGATATTGATAACCCCATTTGATGGCCCACTTATCGTAGTCGTTGATACGGGGGAAGAGTCCTTTCTCACTGATCTTGTCTTCTGGTTGAGCCACATAGTTGAAGCGGGCATAGTCCATGATACTCGAGGTGTGGCCGTATTTTTCCACCCAGGCCTTGTCGCGTAACTTCTCCACTGGGGTGGCCTGCGAGGCAATCATATTGTGACGCAGACCAAGGGAATGGCCGATCTCATGACTACTGACAAAGCGAATCAACTGACCCATCAGTTCTTCTGGGAAGTCCATTGTCTGCGCTTTCTTGTCGAGGGGGCCACACTGGGTCATATACCACTTCTTCACCAGGTTCATCACATTATGATACCAGCAGACATGGGCTTCGATGATTTCGCCGCTACGGGGGTCAACGATACGTGGACCGTAGGCATTCTCCGTCTCAGAGGGGAGGTAGCGGATCATGGAGAAACGGGCATCGTCGACCGACATCGTCGTGTCGTTCTCAGGGAATTCCTTGGCAACGATGGCATTTTTGAAACCTGCAGCCTCGAAAGCCACGTTCCAGTCGTCGATACCTGCTTTCAGATATTTTACCCATTTCTTTGGCGTAGCGGGGTCGATATAATAGACGATCTGTTTCTTCGGCTCTACGAGTTTGCCGGCTTTGTAGGCTATTGGGTCTTTCGGCTCCAAACGATAACGTGAGATGATGGCTTCATGGTCGGTGGTCTGCTGGTTGTCACTGAACTCGGTAATCCGGTTGTTGAAATAGCCTACGCGGTTATCAAAATAGCGAGGCTGCATAGGTTTCTCTGGCAATAGGACAATTGAAGTGTTGAGTGTCAGTGTGACGGCACCTGTTGCTGAGGCTGGCGTTTTGGCGTTATTGTTCATGCCATAGGTACGCAGCGTCTGAATCTCCACGTTAATGGGATACGTCTTGATGCTGTCGATAAAGGTTCGATCCGCTTGAACGTTGGTGACGCCAACGGCAGTGCGGTCGGAGGCCGTGAAACTACTGATCTTATTATCCGACATGAGCCATTTGGTCACGCTGACCAGTTGTGCATTGGTCTGGGGATTGCGACCGATGACATCAAACTTATACACGATGGGGTCTACCGACGACTGTTTCAAGGAGATGGCAATACGGTCTTCCGGACTGGCATACTGTGACTGTACATATTCGCGGAGGAAAATGGATTTGGGGCCATATTGTTCAAAATAGACGGCAGAATGGTTCACTTCCTCACCACTGAACATCTTAAAGCCCTGTGGGGTATTGGTGAATCGAGTGACAGCCAGAAACAACCGCCCCAATAGAGAGTCGGGTATTTCAAAGTACCAATCGTCTTTGATGTGGCGCACAGTGAACAATCCTTCCCGCATAGAACCGCCCTCTTTCACAATCTTATGATAGGGTGAATTATGGTCGGTGACGGTGGAGTCCTCACAACACGCATGTTTTTTTACTGTAGTGGTTGTTGAGTCACACTTTACTGGCTTGACTTCAGTAGAGTCATTACTAACTGCAAAAGTCGCCTGCTGTCCCATCAGGAACAGCGCAGCGACTATGGTTCTTTTAATGGTTTTGTTGGTAGTCTTTGCTTTCATAGCGTGCAAAGTTACAACAAAAACCGATAATTATACGGTTTCTATCTTTTATTTATATTTATTTCACAAGACGCTTTGTCCTGCCAACCACGTAGACACCTTTGCGGAGGGTGCTGGTCTTGTTGACAGAACGGCCATCAAGGGTGAAAATCTGACTATTGCTGTCGTTAGTATTCAACTCTGTAATGCCAGCAGAGCCATCAGGCACCAGGCGGATGTCAATCTTTACAAAGATAGAACTGAATCCTGGATAGTTAAATAAGATGTTTTTTTCATCGCCCTCCCAGATGCTGGTACCATATTGGTTGACTTTTGGCGAGGTGGGCTTCCACACCTTCAGTTTCTGTGCAAAGGAACTGTTGTTGTATTCATACGGATACTCTTCTTCATAGTCGTCACCCACCAAGAAGTTAGCATTGCGGTAATTGTAAAATAACAACTTACCGAACTTGTAGCCTTGGGGCGCCTCAAAGCGCATGGTGGTGCCAGGCTGGGTATACAACATCTTTGTCATGCCAGGGTTAATACCCAATGCTGCCGCTTCTGCGTCGTTAAGTTCATATTGAGCATAGACTGACACGTTGTCGTATTCATCTAAGTCGACAGCGTAAAGCGTTACCTTGATTTTTTCTTCTGAGCCATTGCCAACGGGCCACGAAAAGTCGGTATTGTTTACAAGTGCACCATCGGAATCCCAATCTGTGTAGTCAGGTGTCCAACCCTTGGTAATATCTCTGATGAGGTAATTCCATGGGTTTTGTGTGAAGTCCATCATGACATACGTTGTGTCGTTCTGCTCCTGGGCGAACGATGTCATTGCCATCATAACGAGGCATAATGTTGCGTAGATTTTTTTCATGTTATTCGTCTGTATTTAATGTTAGATTCGGATTCTTGTCGCGTGCAGAATGCGGGAAGGGGATAATATAGAGACGCGAGTCAGGACGCAGGGTATAAGTCTGCTTCGGACGGGTCTCGCTGACATTGACGATAGGATACTCATGCGTGACGGTCTTCACATATTCAGCCTCAGTGTTAAAACGTTTCAGATCGAAGAAACGGTTGAAACCAAAGAGCAACTCCTTGCGGCGTTCAGCGATGATTGTTTTCATCATCTCTACCTGGGAGGCCGGAGTGGCGATGGCCGTCTCGTTGCCGCTGAGTCGTTTGGCACGTAGCAGATTGACATAGTTGGTGGCTTCCGACAATTGGTTCATACGGGCATTGGCCTCTGCCAGAATCAGATAGACTTCAGCCGTGCGCAGTCCCACCGACATATAGGTGAATCGGTTGGTGGTTGTGGCAGGTGTCCAGATGGCGCCGCCAGAATTGGCATCAAACCAACTGATAATGCTTGTTCCGGTGTCGCGTAAGAACAGACTGTAACGTAGGTCGTTCGGCTCAAACAGGGCTTTCAGTTCTGGACTGATAAGGCCATAATAATAGAGGGCTGCCTGTTCTGTGGTCCAGCCACTTCCCATCCAGTGATAACTCAACACCTCAGGATTGTTCTCATGCGAATAGTTGGTATAGCGGGCTACACCACCGGCATCCTTGATGACATTATAGTCAATCAGGGTCGGATTCAGTTTCAGGGCTGTTTCGGCAGCAGTCTTGGCCTTCTCCCAATCGCGGTGGAACAAGTAGACCTTTGCCAACAGGGCATAGCCGAAGGCACGGTTTGGATGATAAATGTTCACGGGCTTCTCCTGTAACAGAGCCACCGACTCTTCCAGATCCTTGATGATAAAATCGTATACCTCTGCAACGGTTGATTTAACAGGTTCTTCCTCCAAGGTGTAGTGGTCCATGATAGCCACGCCGCCATCCTGTGCTGCTGTGGCTGGGTCGTAGGCTTTGGCGTAGGTGTTTACGGCTAGGAAATGGTCGAAAGCACGGAAAGTACGGGCTTCCGCCTTGGCCAGCGTCTTCATGTCGGCAGACCCCTGTGTGTCGTCAATATTGTCAATCACCAGGTTCGAGCGCATGATGTAGGCATACATGTTCTCATAGAGGTTATTATCCGACAGGATGGTGCGGTCAGCCTTCTCGTTGAAAGTATAGTTGATACCGTGGAACGACAGGTTCTCATAGCCGAGGATGTACGACTCTTTGACAAACGCATCGTCGGTGAGGTGCCAGAAGGCAGACGGGTTATAGCATCGCATGGGATACGCAATCAATTCATAATACTGACTGGTGGAATCGACGGTAATGGCCCCTTTGGGTGTGATGTCGATATAATTGTCACAGGAAGCGAAGATAAATAAACCTGCCAACCACCATGCCCTGCTCTTTTTATATATCTTTGTCATCATAATTATCAATTATCAATTAGAACGAAGTGCTGAATCCGATGCTGATGGTTTTGGGCTGCAGGAGGGTACGCGTACCTGAGTTGAGCGAATACGACTCAGGATCGATGTCGTTTCCTGCGGCCGACCAACAGAAGAGGTTATTCACCTGTAGTGTCAGGCGCGTCTGTCCGATGCCCAGTTTCTTGATGATGGCGTCAGGCAGATGATAGGCTACGTTGAAGGAGCGCATCTTGATGTAGTCGGCACTCTTCACCTGCTGGTCGCAGTAGCGCCACCACTCTGAGAAGGTAGAGGCATATTGTTGTGTCTCAGTGCTCATCTCGTAGTAATGCTTCACGGTATGGTCGTTCACGTGGTCATCTGTCATCTGGTAGTTGTTCATGTCTGTCACATCGAGGCGCAACTTGTTACCGCCAGAGAAGACGAACAAGGTGTTAAACTCCAGTTCCTTCCAGCGGAGGTTCAAGGAGAGTGAACCATTATAAATAGGTATCAGACTACCCATGTTCACCAGCGCATCCGTACCTTTCAGCGTTGAGGAAACGGTCACCTCCGTCGGCTCGCCGTTCTCGTCGAACTTCGCCATCTCGTTGCCGTTGGCATCGAGGATGACCGGATAGCCGTTCACCACCCGACTTAGACGATAGGCCCAAAGGGTGTTGTAGCCTGTACCTTCAATGAAGTAATTGGCGGGAGCCATGATGAAACTTGAGGCGATATCCGTAGTAGCATGGTCCACACGCAACATCTTGTTGTTGTTCCAGGCGACGTTCAGACCAGCGGTGAAGTTCCAGTCCTTCGAACGGATGATATTGGCATTCAGCACAAACTCCACACCTTGGTTACGCATCTTACCGTTGTTGATCACGCGGTTGCTGGTGCCGAGGGTCGAATCAAGGTACTTACGCACCAGCAGGTCGTCGCCCACACGGTTATAGAACTCCAGAGATCCACTCAGCAGATTATTGAAAAGACGGTAGTCAAGACCGATGTTAAAGGTCGATGTTTTCTCCCAGCGCAGTTTGGGGTTGGGCAGGTTGTCGTCAGTATAGCGCAGATACTGGGTGTTCGTGGGGTCGTTGCTCTCAATACGATAACGAGCCACGAAGTAGGTGGTGGAACTCTGGTCCACATTACCATTCACACCATAGGTCAGACGCAACTTCAAGAAGTCGAGCCAGGAGATGCCCTTCATGAATTTTTCCTCGGTGATGTTCCAGCCGGCACCGATTGACCACAGAGGATGATGCTGGTTCTTGGTGTCGAGGCCGAAGAGGTCAGCCTCATCCCAGCGGATACTACCCGTGAGGTTATAACGGTACAAGTAGTTATACCCCACGTTGGCATAGAACGAAGCATAGCGGTGGAAAGTCTCCGCCTTGCTCGTGGCCAGTCCAGAGAGGCGCAGCGTATTGTTATAGACCAGACTCTCCCAGCCTGTGGAGTAGAGCGAGTTCCAATCCATACGGACGGAGGTCAACGCTTGGTCGTTGTAGCCGTACATCAGTTGTTCGATGCTCTGCGGTGTGCGGTTCTCACGCAACTCGAAACCCATGATGGCATTGACATTATGTTTGGAGTCGAGGAAACTACGCTCGAAGTTCAACTGGTTACGGAACGTATAGCGTCGCGAATTGTTAGTCTGCTGTTTGTAGCGTCCGCCATCGGCCAACAGGCATTCGCCACTCTGGTCGATGAAGGCATTATGCGTCATACGCATCTGGTAGGTCGAGGCATCGTCGTAGATCTCACTGCGTGTCTGTGCCCATTCGTATTGGAACATCATCGTGTACTTAAAGGACTTCAGGAACTTGGCCTCGAGGTTCACAAACGGACGCAGACGTACGTTGCGACTCTTGGTAAGACTTTCGTCAAGCGACTCCAGTACATTGAAGGTGAAGGGCATCAACTCTTCACAACCTGTGGTTTCCACCGAGCGGATCTGCGACAGGTTGGTAGCACTGCCGGCATAGCCACTGACGTTGACATAGGGACTATAGACGAGGTTACCCTGCTCGTCAACAATGCGGTTATAACGCTCCTGCATGGTATAGTTTACATACGAGTTGTCGGGCTTCGTGGCATTCGTAAACCTTCCGTCGATACCCAATTTCGCGGTGAGCCACTTAGAGAGGTTGAAACTGCTCTTCACATAGAGCGAGAAGGCATCGCTGTTGTCGTTCTTCGCACGGTTCTTGTCGTGTTCATAGTTGAACGAGGCGAAATGGCTCGACTGCTTGGTGCTCTGCGAGAGTGAGATGTTATAGCGCTGGGTGACGGCTGTGCGCCAGGCCAGGTCGCGGTATTGCTCATAATAGTCGTTCTTACGCCACTGATTCAGCGTCTGGTCTACCTCCGATTGTGTGATTCTGCCTTCTGCCTGGTCGCGGTAGAGTTGGTAGAGCGGCGAATAGTAGTTGGCATTATAGGTGTCGAAAAGCGTCCTTACACTACCGCTATTTATTACGCGCGCGTTATAGACTGCCGTTTCGTAATCGATGATATCTGAGGTCGAGGCATAATGCATCCCGTCGAAGTTGGGCTTCGTCGAGATATACCAGTCGGCATTCACATTCACCTTAACCTTCTCACCCTTGCCCTGTTTCGTAGTTACAACAATGACACCGTTGGCAGCCAAGGCACCGTAGATGGAGGCGGCAGCGGCATCCTTCAGCACCGTCACTGACTCTACATCGTAAGGGTTGATCTCGTTGAGCGTCATGTTGGTGGCCATGTCATCGACCACGATTAACGGCTGTGTGCCGACGCTGGTGGAGAAGGTGCCCACACCACGCAGGATGGGACTGTTCTCACCGGTATTGGGATTGACCTCCATGCGCAGACCGGCCACCTGACCTTCGAGGGCCGACATGATATCCTTGTGCATCACACGGTTCAGTTTTGTGGAGTCCACATGTCCGAAGGCTGCCGTCGATCGTTCGCGGCTTAGTTTCTGGTAACCTGTGGAGATGACAACGGTCTCTGCCAATTGTGTGGTCTGTTCGTTCATCTTCACGTTGATGTTCGTCTGTCCTTTCTTCACAGCGACCTGATAAGGCTCCATACCAATGAAACGGAACTGGAGGACGGCACCTTCCTCTGCTACGATCGAGAAATTGCCATTCAGGTCGGTCACAGCATGGTGATTACCGTTCTTGACAGAAATGGTTACGCCGTACATGGGTTCTCCTTTGGAGTCGGTTACGTTGCCTTTCACGGTTGTCTGAGCCATGGCTCCCACAACAAACAAGAGGAAAACCATACAAGATAAGAGCCTTTTATATATCATATAATTACATAGTTTGGGCACAAAGGTACGAAAAAAAATTGTTTTTTAGTTATTATGTCTAAAAAAATGCGTATCTTTGCCCCCAATCTGTATTATTATTAATTAAAAATTAAAAAAATGAAAAAGTTATCCTATTTTGCAGGCTTATTGCTGACGGCAGCAATGACCTATTCTTGTTCCACTAACGACCTACCTATTGTGATCCCTGAGTACACCGTCGAATTGGATGGTACTAAATATAAGGTCGACCAGATTGCCACCTTGCAGGGTGAGGTTGGCACAGAGGTAACCCTGGGATTGGGTGTCTACGACAACTTTGACATCTATGGCGTCGACTTCGGCGATGGTGTGATTGTACCCGATTCTGTCGGAAACCAGAATGGCGGCATTAAGGGTGAAGACGGCTTAACCAAGCCTGGTACGACTCATACCGCCACGACAACATTCACTGGTACTGTTGCAGGTGATGGCATTGTTAAGGTGTATGGCAAGAGCGACATCTGGTATCTCACCATCAGTGGCAAACTGTTGCCAACATCCTTCGACCAGCCCAAACTGGCTAATGTCGTCCAGATCAGCATCTCGGGTTCCAATGCAGAGGAAATCGTGCTGCCCGCTCTGCCCTGCCTGACACATTTCAGTTTCGGTAACAGTCCTGTGAAGAAGGTGGACGTATCGAAGGTGTCCACGCTGACCTCACTGAGCATCATCAATACTTCCGTATCTGAATATGAGCCCGCTTTGGCAAGTATTGATCTGAGCAAGAACCCCAATCTGGAAACACTGACCATTGGAGGCGAATACTACAAGAAGGGTATCCTTGCATCACTGGATATCTCTAAGAATACCGCCCTTACCAATGTGGCTGTTGGCAATAATGAGATTGCCACTATTAAATTGGCTAATTCGTATGCCAAGTTGACCTCTTTCAATGCAGCAAAGAATAAGTTGACCACATTTAGTGTCACTAATATGCCTGCCCTCAAGAATCTCTACCTGGCCTCTAATCAACTGACAGCGATTGGTAATCCCACCAACTTAGAGGCTTTGACTTGGTTTGATGTTCAGGACAACAAACTCACGGGCAACATTGAATTGAAGAGTGAGAAACTCGCCAATGTTTATGTTAACAAGAATGAGTTGACCTCTATCAAGGTGCCCAATGTCACCAAGCAGTTCTATTTCGATAATAACAAGATGACCCTTGCCACTTTGCCCGAACTGCCTGCAGGCATGAATACAACTAAAAAGAAGCTGCAGTTCCACTATGCACCTCAGGCCGCTATGGAAGTGGCTCCTGTGGGTGCCGTACTCGACCTCTCTGCCCAGGCGTCTGCCAAGGGAATGGAGGCTGAGGCTCAGGCTACGGTCTTTGCGATCACAGCAGGCGACGCCATCTTGGAGGCTGACAAGGACTATACAATCGAAAACGGTAAGATCACATTCCTCGCTGATCAGAAAGATGTGGTTGTCAAGATGACCAACGCCGGTTATCCTGACCTGACCCTTAGCACCAAGCCTTTTGAGGTAAAGAAGTAATAAATCTCAAAATAGTTAAGATTATGAGTGCTATTTTTATTCTTATCGCCCTTGTGGTGATTGTCGGACTTTATTTCGTCTCCACCCAGCGTTCGCTGGTCAATCTCGACGAATTGTGTAAGAATGCCCTGAGCCAGATTGAGGTTCAACTCAACTCTCGTTTCGATGCGGTGGTAGCCCTTGCCAAGACGGCTGCCCAGTATGCCAAGCATGAGTCGGAGACCATCATTCAGGCTGTTCAGGCCCGTGGTGCCAATATGGGTAATGGCAATCTGCCTGCTACGCCAGAGAGCATCAATCAGCAGACCGACCTGCTCGGACAGATGATGGGTCGTCTGAACGTGGTGTTCGAGCGTTACCCTGAACTGAAGGCCAGCGACCTCTACCGCGAGGCTCAGGAGGGCATGAAGCAGTATGAGGAGAATGTCCGCATGTCGCGTATGATCTACAACGACACGGCTACGAAGATGAATCGTATGGTGCGCCAGTGGCCCTCGTCCATCGTTGCCTCCATCCTCCACTTCGACCAGAAAGACTACCTGAAGGTCGACAGCGAGGAGAAGAAACAATACCCTGACCTCGATGAAGCATTTAAGAAATAAAGTGATTTTGTTGCTGGTGCTTGCATCAGCAACAAATCTTTTTGCCCGTCCTGCTCTTAGTCGCCTCGATATCAAGGTGGTCCTGAATAAAAACGGTGACGCCACGATATCTGAGACGCGCTATATGACCATCGATTCCGAAGGCACCGAGTGCTATATCGGCCTTGGCAACATGGGGCAGAGCGAAGTGCGCGACCTGAGGGTGATTGATGAGACGGGGCGCGAGTTTGAGAATGTCGGGGCTTGGGACATCGACCGCTCCCGCAGTTGGAAGGAAGGCAAGTGCGGCATTGTCACCAAGCACGGTGGCTATGAACTCTGCTGGGGTCTTGGCGAGAGTGGTGAGCGTACCTATCTCACTATTTATACCATTACGGGTCTTGTGCGTTCCTATCCTGATGCCGATGCCCTCCGTCACGTCTTCCTCGATGCTGGTGTCTCTCCCAAACCGGATGAGGCTCACCTTACCATTGAGGCTGCAGAGGATTCCGTCCTCCTGACCGAGGAGAACAGCGGTATCTGGGGTTTCCGTTTTGGTGGTGAAGTAGGCTTCGATGATGGTAAGATGGTAGCCTACAACACCGAATCATTCGGTAGCGGTGGTGCCCTCTATATCATGTGCCGCTTTGACAAAGGCCTTTTCGAACCTTGGTATCAGGAGGAAGAGACTTTTGAGGCCAAAAAGGAGCAGGCTTTCGAGGGTAGCGACTATGTGGGTGGAGATGACGATGAACTGACAGGTGAAGATATCTTCTATGGCATCGTCTTCCTCCTGGGATTCATCGTCTTGCCCATTGTGGTGGGCATCTGGCATCTGGTCTATGTCTGGCGCGCTCGCAAGAAGGCCAACAAGGATCTGCTCTGGTATCGCGATATTCCTATGAAGGGCAA
>Ga0265298_10011034_pt1 | contig 10617 bp, 6 predicted proteins | sample AusTroGonzalo_MG_3_FD_193486 | JGI IMG/M metagenome (GOLD analysis project Ga0265298, IMG submission 193486) | Bovine rumen microbial communities from tropical cattle in Woodstock, Queensland, Australia - Gonzalo_01 | ecosystem: Host-associated > Mammals > Digestive system > Stomach > Rumen ... | reverse complement strand
TGACCTATACTATTTTTAGGTTGTTCTCCTGCTGCATAATTGACAGTAGCATAATAATTTGTAGTTGCAGAAGTAATTGTTTCAGTCCATGTGTGTCCTGATTGAGCAGTTCCACCATTTAAAGTATAACTTGTAGCTGCTCCTGCGCGGTATCCACTAGTTCCATAAGCCGGGCTAATAGAACCTCTATTAAATGAACAACTAAATGTTCTACTTGCACTAGCTCCACTTTCTAATAAAGTAGTACCAGTTACACTTAAAGCAGCACTTGGATTTGTAAAAGTTGGATTTAATACTGGGTCTAAAATAGCTCTAAATAAACTTTCAAAATCTGTACCTGCTGCAAAACTATCTCCGCTCTTAACTCCACCAACATTTTGTGATGAATTTAAAACAGCTTTTAGTTTAGTAGCATCAGGATCTCCTGCCATTGTGATTGTTTCTGCAGCCACTTCATTATTTATTGTATCTAAACTAGCAATTTTAGCAACTGTTCCAGCATTATCAAATAATAAAGTTTCATTTAAAACTATATCTCTAATAGCAATTCCTGTTATTTCTGAAAGTGCAACAGTTGTTGAACCACTAATTGTTTTATTTAATGTATGAGAAGTTTTGTAAACTCCGTCACTTCTAATTGATAATGATAATGTTTTAACTGTTACATCAGTTACATCATGTGTAGTTGCTACACCTAATGTTCCATAAGTATCAGCTATTAAAGTATTATTAGCTACAATAGCATCTGCATTAATTCCTGAAATAGTAATTAAAGGAATTACTGTTGTTGCCCCAATAGTTGTACTTAATTCATTAGAAGTAATAAATGTATCTCCTAAATGTTCTAATACTTTTGTAATAGTTGTTGCAGTTAATGTTCCGCTTGACTCTGCAGTAATAACAGCAAGAGTACCATCATTATCATAAACCATTGTTTCATTTAATACTAAATTAGCAATAGTCATTCCTGTGATACTAGTTGTACCACCGATTGTTTTATTTAATGTTGTACTAGTATGATGGATACCATCTGATTGAGTATCTTTTGTAATTGTAGAAATAACTACACTAGCACTTCCGCTTATTCCTGTAACTACGCCAGCAACACCTCTAGGGTCTGTTACAATAGTCTTACCAACAATTATATCATCTAAAGTTGCGGTAATAGTTGAATCATCCGCTCTTGTTAATGTATTTGCGGCAACTGTTATTGAAGCCGCTAATGTATTAAGATTTGTAGGAATATGCCATAAATAAGAACTTTTGTCTGGGCTACCTAATGGTATCCATGTAGTTCCATTATAATAATAACTAGTTAAATCAGCTGCGACATAATATATATCTCCAGATGTTAAACCAGTTTTTGGTAGGTCTGCATAAGTTGAAACGCTACCTTTATAAATAAATATATTATCTCCTGAAGCAATTTCTTTCCAATTATCCATTGTAGTAAAATTGTTTGCAGTTAACATATATAATTTTTGTTCTGATAGAACATAAACTTGCATACCTCTATATATGTACGCCATTCCACCTGTAATTCAAGTAGCAGAAGCAGTTAAATCACTTAAGGTAGAAACAACATATCTCGCATCTAATGGAGAGGCAGCTTTTACTTCAAAGTTAGCACTAACGCTCATTGAACCTTTTTGTCTTGCCATATTTTATTCCTCCTTAATTAAATTTAATTCTAACTTTTCTGTCTGCGGCAGCGTATCCACGGTTATCTGTATATCTTATATAATTAACAGTGTTTCCGCCAGCATCTAAATGAGTTACATTTGAAGTATCAAATTCTCAAATAACTGATTCCCATTGATTATTTAATGTATTTAACATTTCAACAGCGGTAACATTCCAGTCTGATGGAACATCAAATACTTCTGGATTAGATTCTGATTGAGCAGGGAAATTAAATGTATAACTACCCGCACCTTTACTAACTAAAGATAATTTGCTAATTGTTGTAATATTGCTTGTATTTGCATACAATGCATTAACAAATTCATACTTAATTTGATTAGTAGTAACAGAACCTGCTGGTAGTGGTGAATCGTAATCTCCGCCTTCATCGTCTTTAGGTTGAGGTCCTTGAGCATAATTTACAACTGCTGTAAATGGACCGCGATTAGACTCTGTAACAGTTACATTAAATGTATTACCAACTTGTGGTGTGCTACCATTTAAACTATAACCAGTAGCTTCTCCAGCTCTTTTCCCGTTAGTTCCGTATGCAGGAGTGATAGTACCTTGATTAAATGATACTGTAAATACAGTACTTAAAGTACTTCCGCATTCTAATAGTTTTGCTCCTGTTGCAGTCATACTTGCGCTAGGATTAGTAAATGTTGGATAATTTGTCTTTAATAACATATTAATAATAATATTTTCTAAAGAAGTTCCTTGAGGAATAAAATCTCCAACTTTATAATTTCCTTGTTCGCATTTAACTGTTAAATCCCTGTTTAAAACAACTTCTGGTAATGGGTAATATTCATTATCAGCAAGACTCCATGCTCTAAATTCTCTTATATCTTTAATTGCATATAAAACATTTTCTTGACCAATTTCAGGTAAGTCATTTTCTGTTGCAACTTGCTTAAAAGAATCAATAGTCGCATCCATGATAGTTTTAACTGTAACTTTTGTAGTTTGATTAGCTACAATTAAACCATGTGTTGCGTTTGCACCTACTATTTCAGAGCCTTCTGAGTAAGGAACTGTTGGAGCAACTAATATAGCTAAATCTGTTTTATCAATATCAATAGAGTCACCAATTGCGACAGGTAAACTAACTGTAGTAGAATAAACTCCGGTTCTTCCTGATGTTCCAATTGTAATATAAGTTTCTGTAGCAGGGTCCCAATAATATGTTTGACCAGTATCTTTAGCTAAATATAATGCGCCGCTAACACCTTTTTCAGGGAAGTCACTATAAGAATTTGCTTGAGTTAACTTATTCTTTTTCAAAAGTGCATAAGTAACAATATCCATAGTTTCACCTCTTATCTTATTATTGTAATACTCATTCTCTTTCAGAGTTTAATATGTAAACGTCTCCGGTAGCTATAATAAAAGCAACACTTCCTGGACAGGCATCTTGCCCTTTTGATGAAGTTAATATATCATCTAATTCATCAATAGTATCAAGAAAGAATTCTTTGTAATTATAATCATTTTGATTACCTTGTTTAACTAATTGCATATCTTCATCCTCCTTCTGATTTTCTCTTTCTATCTCTATATTAAAAACAAAAATAATAAGTTATTTATTTCTGACCATAATAAAAAAGACATGCTGGCGCCGGTTAGCGCTCCTCCGCATGTCCTTAAAATTATCTATCTTCTTCTTTAGGTTCAACTACATTCCAAGTAATCTTTTCTTCTTTTGTAGCTTTAACTGTTAATAATTGAGAAATACCTTCTAATGCTTTTTTACCTTGAGCAACAATTGCTCCGCATACAACGCCTAGTACAGCAACTGCACTTAGTGTTGTTAAAGTGTCTTGAGCAATTAATTGTACTCCATACACGCTAGTAATCATTTCATTAACATAAGGCATCATTGTAAATGCTACTGCCAATAATGCAGCACAACCATAAAATATAACAGCTTTTAATAAACCTTTAAATAAAATTTTCCAACTAAATTTTTGGTCGTTTTTATTTATATTAAAGATAATTCCGCAAACTGTATTGATTAGGACTAACATTCCTAAAATAACTCCTAACCAACCAACAATTTCTAATGTTGATAAAATTGCTTCTTTCATATTCTTCCTCCTATTGTTTTTCTAGGGCATCAGCTTTATAGAATCCAGTAGTTCCTGAATTATTACCTACTTGATAAGGGAATGGTCTATCTTCTTTACAACCATGTTCTTTATCCCAAATATCTAAAATAGTTCTTATCCAACCAATACCAAGAGCAGTATTACTATCCCCATAACAAGACCCATTACCAGCCCCGATAATTTTAACAGTATCTCCAATTTGAAGTTTTTTGGGAGTAGGTTCTGGTTTAGGCGGTTCTACATAAGCAGTAATTGAACTTTCATCCATCCAACCTAAATCTCCTGTTGTGTTATAAGGATGTGCAGCTCCATCTGCTCTTCTTGTAATATAAGTCTCAGTAGCTCCAACTACTCCATTAGGTGTAGCATCATTAGCTGTTAGATATAAGTCTCCACTTACTGTTACATGATCGCCAATATTAAATTTATATGTTGGTGTTGGAGTTGGTGGAACTGGTGCTTCCGCAGGTTCTAAATAACTACTTGCCATATAACCTATAGCTTCATCACTAACTACTTGTACGTGATAATAATGATAACCATATTTATCATAACCATCATTTAAATATTTAACAAGAGTTCCTGTTTCATATGTTCTAATTTTTCCACCATTATCATCTAATAACCATAAAGCTCCATTAATAACTTTATAATAATCACTAGGTGTTGGTGCAGGTTGTCCATCAATCCATGCTTGAACATCACTAGGTTGATAAATAAAGCATTTGAAATAATAATTACTTCCCATACCCCATCTACCATTAGCATTTGATCTAGTTGAGTTCCAGAAAATGGCTGTGCATCCATATCCAGATTCTGAAGTATAAATACTTCCATCTCCATTTACTCTTTCAACTACACCTACATGTCCACATCCTTCAGGACCTCCGCCCCAACAGATGATAGCTCCTACTCTAGGAGTTGGACCCATTGCTAAACCATCTTCTGAAGCTCTTCCATCAAAATTAGCGGCATTACAATTTAAATTTCTATAAGTACAACCATTTGTATTTCTAGCTTCATTAATAATTTCATTAAATCTACCACTTGCATATCCAACGCAGTTAGCTAATACATCTGCATGTGGATCGCAAGGATTACCTTTGATACAAGTATTCCATCCGCCAGAACCAGTTCTGATATAATTTAAATTATCGCATGGTTTACTTGTTCTCATTGAAAAACCCATAGCTCCAACGCCTTCTGGCATTTCAGCATTTTCGTTTTCAATGACTGTATCTGGGTCATTCATTTCTTCAAGAGTATCAGTATTGAATAAGTATTGAACATTTTCATCATCAATGTCATCTCTAAGGAAAGCTTTTGCTACCATAGTTTGCATTTCTTTTGGTGCTTGCTCAACACGTTTAATACGTTCTTCTCATGATAATTGTGCCATTTTATTCTTCCTCCTTCTTTTCTATTTCTTCTTGATTTGCGGCAGCTGGTTCACTTTCTGGAACCTCAGTTTGAGATTCTTGAGCGGCTGCTGCCGCATTTTGTTCTTGTTGTAAAGCAATATTATATTGCTCAGTAGCTTCTGCCATTAAATCTTTTAAAATAAAGTATACTGCATCAATAGGCAAACCGGATTCATTAATTAGTTTGACTAATGCTTTTCTTAAATCTGTAAAAATCATATTTTTCCTTCTTTCTATTAATGTCGTCCTGCAAGATATACTGTTGTAATAATTCCTTTTTCTATAACAAAATGAATATTATCATAATCACCTGTCCAAAAATCACTTGATACTCCTGCATTTCCACTACTTGTTTTTATTTCAGTTACCCCTGTAAGATCTAAAGTATATCCATTTAAATATATTCCAGTTCCCGCAGTTAAAGTAATAGTATCTGTTGTAGAAGCCCTTTGAATAGTTCGAGTATTTCCATTAATTCAAAGTCCTCCGTTATCATCATTTAAATCTGGACGAAACTTAATTGAAGCATCATCAGAACCGCTAGCCCCAACATTTAATGCGGAAACAGTAGGATGTTTTGCTCCTATTTGTCATGCAGATCCGGCAGCCATCTGTAAATATCCTCCATTAGAAGAAATATTAATAGCTCCACCGGAAATATAAGAACCTGATAATGTACCACCATAGATATAACCATATCCATTACTTCTTAGATTGTTTCCATCCATATTTCAGTTACCAATTCTACCACTAGTAGCTGTAATACTTCCTGTAATCTCAGCATCCGTTGCGTGTAATTTTCCTTTATTGGTTACATAAAATGGAACTGAAGTTGCTCAATCAGAGGTTGACCAAGGGTCTCCTCCTCCAGCATAAAATACTGGGTCTCCAGAATACGAAGCACTTGCAAGACCGGTTACTTTATTATCTGCAGATGTTGCATATAACTTACTATCTGTAACTGTCCATCCACCAATTGTACCAGATCTAGCTTTAATAACTCCCGCATTAGTAATCTCAAATGGATTTCCTTTGGTTGAATCATAAGCTCCTAATGAAATACCATCTGTACCGATATATACTCCATTATGAGTATCATTAAAACTTGCTTTTGTATTATATAAAGATGTATTGCCAATAGTCCATCCATTAGAACCATTTCCAATATATCCAGCTTTTGCTGTCATATTTCCATTACTATCAACAATAAAATTATTATTAATATTTAAACTTCCTCCAGTTACAACTAAATTACTAGCATTAACAGCTCCTCCAAAAGTAACTCTAAATGGAGCACTACCTGCTGTGGCATTTCCAGCTCAGAAAGCATAATTTGTGTCTGCGCTATTGTCAGAACTAATACCAACTTTACCTTTACTTAATTTAGTATCGCTAATAGACCAACCAGCAATACTACCTCCACCTTTAGCAGTTAGATGTCCAGAACTATTTACTTCAAAATTACCACTACCAAATTTAATTTGTGGTCTAGTAAAATCGATTAACATACCACTTGTTCCAGCTATATAATTACCAGATTGAATTTTTGCGGTATTATCAGTTGGATCTAATATAATTTGTCCAGCTCCTTGTTTACCAAATTCAGATTTTCCTGTATGAGCATCTAAGAATATTGTTTGGTCCCCATTATGGAAACCAAATAAACCTTCTTTTTCAACTAAACTAGACTCTTTAACTTTACCCATTAAAACTCCTGTAAATTGATTACTAGAATTTTTACTACCTGCCCCAACTTGAGGAGCTAAGATTGAACCTAATTCATTATTAATATCAATACTATTACCATCTCAGTTATTTAATGATGCAATCCCATATTTATTTAAGTAAAAATGAACTGGAATATGTACTTGTGCAACTTGTGTACCATTATTTGAAATGGTAATATAAACTGCATTAGTAACACACTCTCCATCAAAAGTATCAGATGGTTTAAAATTACGAGTATTTATATTTGTAGTTTCTCCGCTTACTGCAGTTAAATTATTTGTATTAGTCCAACCTGTAGATTTATAAATTCTACCTTTTGGAGTCCAATTATAAGTTAATTTATAAGTGGTGTTAGGTGTATTAGATACATCCTCGCTATATCCATTTATTTGTTGTATTACTTTTAAAGTAAATGGATAAGTATTATCATATTGAGGTTCTTTTCCCCCACTTGAATACATTACATATCTATATCCTGTATTTTTTTCTAATTCAATAGAATAAGCATTATTAGATATGCTTTGTGTAATTAATGGGAGCATGCTATAATAATATTTGCCATCATAAATTACTTGACATTTAATTATATTAGCATAATTATCCCCAAATGTATTATAACTAAAATTCCCATTATTATCAACCGCAATAGCAGAAGTATCACTATGAGAATTATCATATTTATTCTTTAAGATAGACCAATTAACAGTCGCGGCAATTCCCTCTGTAGAGTTGCCATTAGTTACACTATTAAATATTAAAGAACCATTTTTCCATAACTGAACTTTAAATCATTTACCTGTTGCCGCAGGTGTAAAGTTAGGAGTTCCATTTATTAACATTGGATAAGTATCTAATGTTTGAGTCGTATTAGGAACTATTTTACATACTATATCAGTACCATTTGTACCTGGGTCACCATCTTTTAAAAATGATAAAGTTGTTTGACCTTTTAAATTAAGTTCTTTATATTTAACTGTTAATTCTATATTATTATTAGTTTTAAAATTATCATAAATATTAGCAATTCCAAAACCATAAGTTAATACATCAGTAGCATCATTTCCAACTAACATTGTATTTTCTTTTGGAATAGTCCATTGAATATCACAGTGACGATAAATAACATCACCTAATTCATTACCTAAATTATCATAAATTCTAAAACTTAAAGGTTGTATTTCAATAGGATCTTCAAGAGACTCACTAGTTGGAGAAACACCCATTGAGTTGTAATTAAATACTTGGTCTCCATTAACAATCTCTAAATGATATAATCCTTCTATATTTAAATTGTTTGTAAGTGTAATTGCGGCAGTACCTATATATATACTACCATGATATACTGTACATTTATAAGTTGCAGAATCTGTAATATCTTTAATTTGTGCTTTATGAATTACATTACCTTCAACTCTGCGGATATTTTCATAATCATCAAGAATTTCTTTATATCCTTCTAAAGTTGCTTTATTTGCCGCAGGCATTACTGCTCCGCTAGCAATATTTGCCATTAAAGTATCATAGGCATCTTTTGTATTATTATATTCAGTATTTTCTGCGTCTGTCTCTAATAATTTTATATATTGACCATTATTATCAACAACACCCCATTGATATGTTAATTCAGGGTCTGGAATTCCAGATCCGTTAACAGTAAGTGTCAATGTAGGGTTTCCATTGTCATAATAGAAAGTAGTTCCTTGGTCTGACACAATGTCTAAATTATATAAAGTATCATAATTATACATAGTGACACTATCTTCATATATATTTACACTATTGTAAACAACTACACATTTATAAGTAGCAGTTCCCGCACTTATATCAGATTTTCTTACTTTCCAGCTTGAATTTCCTGTAATCCAAGTTTTCATGTCAGCTCCGCTATTTACTACATTGTAGCTATTTAAACATTCCCATCCTTCTCCACCATAAGTACAATAGTTTAGGCTTCTCATTGTTATAGAAGCATTTTCTCTAAACCAATAATATTCGACTCCTGGTGTTGAAGATGTTACAGAGATTCCTTTTATTTTAAAGTTAGCTAATAATACAATTGCGTCATCATTAGTATCTAAACTATTAAAATAATTTTTACCTGTTGTAATTAAAGATAGTGAATAACCTATTAATTCATCATCTGTCATTTTTCCTGCACAAGCTAATTCAATATTTTGAACAAATATGTCATCATCTTTATCTGAGGCAGTATGAGGAAAATTTTCTGAAAAAATGTATATTTGTCTTACACTGTGGAAATTTTTCCCAGAAACATCAAAAAATTTAAATTGTGTGCTATAATCTTTTAAGTTGTAAGGGTTTCCAGAAATTTGGTTTATATCTATTGTATAGGCTCTTGTCGTTATGTCCCCAGTTACATTATCAGTAAAATCTAACTCTAATGTAAGTCCATAATTTCCTCTTATGCATTGTTCTGAAGGTAAAGCAGTTTTAAACTCTGCTCCTAATTTAATTGCATTTGTATCTTTTATATCATTCATAAAGCTAATTATATCAAGATTGATTAAATTAACTCCTGCTTCTCTATCATATAAAATTTCTTTATCATTTTCAATGTATGAACATACACTAAAAGATGAGTCTGATGATATTACATTTGGTCCAACTATTTTATATTGTGAATTTGAGTCTAATGAAGACGCATATTCAACTTCTGTCTTTTCAACAGCTCCAATAATAGTTTTATTTTGTGTCATATCATTTCCAGGTATTAATACCTGTACTAATGCGCCTTTTGGATAAGATATCTCAGTATTTGCGGCATAAGCTTCAAAAGTTCCATCTTGATACCTAATTATATATCTACCTGAAGTAGCATCAACACATTTATCTATAATGGCTTTAATAGTTTTATCATAACCAGCTTTGTCTATTGAACTATTAACAATAGTCTCAATTGCATTTAGTAATTGATTTTCATAATCTACGCTACTCATTAAAGCACTCTCCTTTTCTCTCTTTATAGTATTTCCTTTATACTATTTTAATTTTATTCAAAGAAAATTATTTATATTAGTCCAAATAAAAAAGAGGTAGTTTTTTAAACTACCTACTTTCCATTGCACGTTGACTCGCGGCATTGACTAAGTTATTAAGAGCTTCTTCAATTTCTGCGGCATTCCTTACATTAGGGAATTGTGCGTCAATATGAACTTGTTGTTCTAAGATACCTGAACCAGAACCACCATTATTATATCCTTGAGCAGTTGCTCCTGCCATTTTAGCTAACATGCTACTTCCTAATGAGTAAGCTAAACTTCTCATTATAGCGACAGTATTAAGCATATTTTCAGTATCTTGAGCATTTAATACTAACTCTTTTTGATGTAATAAAGCAAGTTTACCACTGTTATCCCAGTTTCCTGTGTATCCACCTGTATCGTATCCGCTTAATTGATCTAATCTTAACCAACCATAAGCAGAATCTGAAGACATAACATGGATAGGATATGGTCTACCATTTGCAATTTGAGTGATTCTAACTTTTCCTCCTGGGCCACGATTTCCTCAACCGCCGCCTCCATAAGAGTCTCCATAATAGCCTCCGCCTTTATAAGTAGCAGAATCCCCAACATTTGGTACTCCATCTCCGCCTCCAGCATTTCCTGAATTAGTATTAGTATTTCCAGAAGTGCTTGTGCTTGTATTGGTTG
>Ga0265298_10011033_pt1 | contig 10617 bp, 6 predicted proteins | sample AusTroGonzalo_MG_3_FD_193486 | JGI IMG/M metagenome (GOLD analysis project Ga0265298, IMG submission 193486) | Bovine rumen microbial communities from tropical cattle in Woodstock, Queensland, Australia - Gonzalo_01 | ecosystem: Host-associated > Mammals > Digestive system > Stomach > Rumen ... | reverse complement strand
ATTCTGGTAGTATTCCAAGGCTTTGGTGTAGTTGCTTTGCCTATCATACACTTTGCCGATGGAGAAAAGCACCTTGGCGGCATTGGGATGGCCGTTGCCGTAACTCTTTTCCAAGATATTCAATGATTTGTTGTAGTATTCAAGAACCTTCTCGTAGTTTGTTTGAGCATCATATACAAGGCCTATGTTGTAATATCCGGCTGCAAGATAGGGATGGTCCTCGCCATACTTGTTCAACCATATATTTGTGGCTTTCTGAAAGTATTCAAGAGCTTTTTCGTTGTTTTTCAGTTTGTTATAGACAAGGCCAACGTTGTTGTATAAGATGGCGACATCGGGATGCTCTTTCCCCAATGCTTTTTCTTTGATGGCCAAGGCTTTATGATAGTATTCCAAAGCTTTGTCATAGTCGCCTTGCCTATTGTAAACCGTCCCAATATTATCGTATGAATTGGTAAGATTTGGACTATCCTTGCCGAATGCTTTTTCCATGATGGCCAAGGCATGTTGATAGTACTCCATGGCTTTGTCATAGTCTTTCTCCTCAAAATACAACTTGCCGATAGTATTATAAACCTTGGCGACATCAGGGTGCTCTTTGCCATACGCATTTTCACGTATAACCAATGCTCTATTATAGTACTCCATGGCATTTGTGTATTCTCCCTGCAAGTAATATACCCATCCGATGGTATAATAGGAGGAGCCTATATGGGCGTGTGTTTCTCCCAGCGTCTTTATACTCCTTTCCAAATCTATTTGATAATATTCCAATGCCTTCTCATAATCGCCCAAGGAACAATATTCGCCACCGATATTACCGTATATTCGGGCGGTTTTGGGATGATAATCCCCATAAATGTTTTTGCAAATCTCCAAGGATTTGTGGTAATACTTCAACGCGTTTTCATGATCCCCCTTTTCTGAATAGGAAAGCGCGAGATTGTTGTAGGTCGGGGCGACGTCTTGATGGTCTAGTCCAAGCGTTTTTTCTTGTATTTCCAACGCCTTTTCATGGAACTCCAATGCTTTGTCGAAATCGCTTTGTGTATAATGGACCAAACCAATATCGTTGTAAACAGCCGCCAATTTGCTGTTTTCTTTACCTAGGTTTTTTTCAATTATTCTGGCTGATTCCATAAAACAATCTAGGGAACGGTCGTATTCCCCTTGCCTGTAATAGACTTGTCCGATAAGTTGTAACGTGGTCGCTACTTTGTCATTGTTTTTCCCCAAAGCCTTTTCTCCTGTTTCCAAGGCGATTTGCAGGTTGTCCAAGGCTTTTTTGTATTCCGACTTGAATATGTACGCTTTCCCAATGTTGTTATAGATGTCTACCAAGGAACTTGCATGGTCACCTATCTGGAGCAGTGACTGACGCAAAGCCGTGTTAAACAGCGACAACGCCTTGTCATAATCTGCCAGATAATCCATGAAAAACACGCCTGCGTCTGTGAGCCATCCGATGTTGGTGGTGTCCAAACGGGCCCTTAGGTCAAGGTAATAGGCGGCGGTGTCGTTTAAGTGTTGGGCGGCGAAGGTCTCATGGAAGCTGTAGCAGCGTTTCGCCAGCTCTTCGTTGTCGGCGGCGTGAACGGCTTTGGCTTGACCCAACATCTGTTCTTGTTCGTGGATGATCTGCCCTTTTTGTAGTTGTTCCTCCACCTGCTTGCTGACATCGCCTTTTGTGTTCAGCAGCGAATCGGCTTTCACCAATTCACCATTTTCGATGCAAAAGGAGACTTGGCGGTAAAACTCATCCAACTGGTCGTAGTCTAGTTCGGAGTAGCGCTTGGCCATATCGGAGATGAGCTGTTCGTTGCTTTCCTGGTCTTGGTAGAGCTTCTGTAAGGCTTGGCTGTATTCCTTATCGGTAATTTTTTTCTGCTCTTTCAAACTTTCAATTTCGTCCTCTTTTTCTTGGAGTTGTTTTTGTAAATTACGACGGATTTTCTTTTCGGCAGCCAGTTTGTCCTGCAACTGCTGTTCGGGCGTCTCCATCACCAAGTAGATAGGGTTGGCAGAGGGCTTGTAGGTTTTGGAGAGTGCGTCCATGTCTACCAGTTGGTAACCTTTCTTCCGCACCGAGTCCACATGGAATTGCGTTTCGGTGACAGGGAAAGAGAAGACGCCATCATCGGCATTTACCAATACTGCGGTTCGACCTTGAATGCTTACCGTGGCACCTTTCAGGCCTTGGCCTGGGATGACCGAGCCGTCGTTGGCCAAACGACCTTTGGTCTTCACGTAGCCCTGTTGGGTCTGTGCCGAAAGCACAATGCCCAGCATCATGATTGCAGAGAGGAGGATGATTTTCTTCATGTTATTTTTCGTTTTCTGATTTGTTTTCTTGTTTTTTTAGCTTGGATTTTCATTCTTCCATTAATAATATCTTGATGCGTTCCACATCAGCCTTGCGTTCTTCGGGGATGACGCCAGCGGCTTCGAAATCGTTGAAGTCTTGGAGGAAAGAATTTTTCTTTTCGTCTTTGAATTGACGATATACAGATTCAGCCTCATCATATTTGCCTTGGAAGAGCATGGTGGCGGCAAAGTTGGAGGCGATCTGATTTATGATATCATCTATGGCTAATGCTTCGCGTTCATATTGTTCGGCTTTTGCAAATTCTTTTTTATAAATGTATAAACCAGAGATATTATCCAACAAGGATGTCAGGTAGTAATTATATACCGATGGGTTTTGTTTTGCAAAGCATCTGAAGATCTCCAAGGCTTCCAAATACAATTTCTCGCTTTCGGTGAAGCGTTGAGTGTCAAAGTATAGTAGTGCAAGGTTGTTTAGCGTTTTAGCCAAACCAAGCTCGGCTTGCGGGTTGTCCTTGGCCAAACGTCTGCGAATTTCCAAGGCTTCCAAATACAATTTCTCGCTTTCGGTGAAACGTTGCACTCTACAATACAGGGCACCAAGGTTGCTGAGCGTCATGGACAAACTAAACTCGTAGGCTTGTGGAGTGTTTTGCGCCAGCCTTCTAATAATTTCCAGGGCTTCCAGATACATCGCCTCACATTCATCCAGACGTTGAACCTTGTAGTACAAACCTGCGAGGTCATTGAACAGCCCTTCCAACATAGGCTCGTAGGCTTGTGGGTTGTTCTTTGCCAACCGTCTGTAGATTTCCAATGCCTCCAAATACGCGGCCTCGCTTTCCGTGAGACGTTGAGTATTATAGTATAGGGTGGCGAGATTCTTTATCGTCTTAGCCACATCAGGTTCATAGGATTGTGGGTTGTCCTTGGCTTTCCTTCTAAAGAAATCCACAATCTCCAAAAACATTTGCTCACTTTCTGTGAAGCGTTGAGTGACAGAGTATAGTAGTGCAAGGTTGTTTAGCGTTTTAGCCAAACCAAGCTCATAGGCTTGCGGGTTGTCCTTAGCCAAACGTCTGTGGATTTCCAAGGCTTCCAAATACAATTTCTCGCTTTCTGTGAAGCGTTGCATTCTATAATACAGGGCACCAAGGTTCCTCTGCGTAGTAGCCAAATCGTTTTCGTAAGTTTGCGGATCGTCCTTAGCCAAGCGTCTGCAGATTTCCAAGGCCTCCAAATGCATCGCCTCGCTTTCTGTGAGTCGTTGGGTGTCTTTGTATAACACGGCGAGGTTGCTCAAACTTGCACTAAGGGAATAATTGTTGTAGTTTTGATTTTTTCTAACAATAGTCAACTCCCTAGAAAAGTACTTTTCGGCGCAGATAAAGTCGTTTTGTTGATAAAAATAATAAGCCGCATCATACTGCCAGTCCACATTGGTGGTGTCCAATTCAGCGCGGGTCTCAATGTAATACGCCGCCGAGTCCCATTGCATGTTCAACTTGCAGAGATCGAAGAACTTTTTACAGTCGGATGCAATGTCTTCCATACGCATTTGGGTTCCGGCTTTGGCTTCAGCGAGGGCAGTCTGCGCTTGGGCAATTTCCGCTTCCCTTTGCGCTTCGGCTTGCTGCTCCCTTCTTATCTCGGCCACGCGGCTTTTCATGTCGCCTTTCGAGCGTAGCAGCGAGTCTGCTTCGGTGAGCTGGCCGTTTAGAATGGCATCGTTAATGCGCTGGTTCAGTTCGTCCATCTGGTCGTAGTCCATTTGGGCGTATTCCTTGGACATGTCGGCAATGAGTTGCTCGTTGTTTTGCTGGTCGGCATAGAGCTTTTGCAGGGCTTGTTGGTATTCCTCCGTGGTAATCCTGTTGGCTTCCCTCAAGGCTTCCAACTCGTCTTCGCGTTGTTGCAGCCGGCGTTGCAAGGTGCGGCGTATCTTGCGTTCAGAATCCAACTGGTCCTGTATCTGCTGTTCGGGTGTTTCCATCAATATATAAATAGGATTGGTGGAATAATTGTAGGACTTTTTCAAGGCATCAACATCCACGAGTTCGTAGCCGTTCTTTTGCACGCTCTGAAACATGAAGGTTTGTGCTGGCACGGGAAAGGAAAACGCGCCGTTGTCAGTGTTCACCAAAACGGCTGTTCTACCTTTGATGGATACGGTGGCCCCTTTCAGGCCTTGGCCTGGCACCAGTTGTCCGTTCACCATGCGGCCTTTGGTCTTCACATAGCCCTGCTGGGTTTGAGTCTGAGCCGAAAGCATAATGCTGAGCATCATGGCGGCGAAGAGGAGGAAAAATCTTTTCATTGAGCCAATTCTTTATGGTTGTTATTGGCTGCAAATTTAAGAAATTATCCTATGAGTATAGTGGCTTTTTTGCAGAGCAAGGAATTATTCAATCAACAACACGTCGTTTTCTCCAGAGGGCATGGTGAGGATGTTGTTTTGCAAGGGAACTGGAGCCGAAACGCGATAGGTCATTTTTTGCGCTTCCAATGGGATGACGATGGAGGCGCAACCTTTTTCATCCGTTGTCACCGTGTATCCTTCAACTTGAAGTGTTGTATTGGCTAATCCAGTTTCCGTTTCGGAATTCCAAGTGCAAAAATGCACATGGCCATAAACGGCAGGGTCGCGAAACAGATTTGCCGTCATCGTCGAACTTAGAATCATCGTTGTGTCAAGACTCAGGAAATCACGGCAAGTGACCGTCATTTGTATAGGCTTGTTCAGCAATCGGTGCGGTATGTTGCTGAAAACAATACTGCTTTCCAAAGAACGTATGGTATCGCTCTTCGTCTCGTTGTCCAAGTGCATGGTCACGACGGCATCTTTCAAAGGTGGCAGATCGTCGTTATGGACGGAGGCTTCGTTGAGGCGTATTTCCACATCGAAGGGCTGACTCATGCGCCAAACGCACAACAGGGCTGCGATGATGGCAACACTTCCAACCGACCATGCCGTAGCTTTCTGAACCAGTCTCCTACGGTGCCGTTGCCAGATGGCATCGAACTCCACGCCGAGCAGCTTGGAGATGAGTTGCACGTAGGCCCGCTCCTTGTTGAGCCAGGGCTGACGGTAAATCTGCTCATGAATGTTGGCGCCAAGGATTTCGGGTAGCCCCAACTTCTCCACGACGGGATTGAAACACTCCGTTTTTGGGTCGCTGCTATGGGGAGTCCCATCCACGATGAAGAAATGGATGTTTTTCGTGCGGCCAAGGTTGTGGAAGAACTCGATTTCTTTGCCTACCCACTCTGACTGCGCCGAGTTGGGCGAACAGATGACGATGAGGTTCTTGGATGCCTTTAACCGTTCTTGCAACTCCTCGGTGAGGCCGCCTGGCTGGATGTCGGTAGGGGCGAAGAACACGGGATTCATCGGCTTGCGCTTCCAGCCGTGCTCGCTGCACAGCGTGGCGGGCATTCGGTAGTGCTCCAGCTTTCTTTGCAGCCGCTTTCCCCATGCGGTGTCCTTTGAGTTGTAGCTGATGAAGGCGAAGTATTTGAAGGGGTCAGTCATTTACTTGTTTCGGTTGTTCTTGGATGGATATTACAGGTTTGTCACGGTATGGCTGATTTTGAAATCTTTGGTTTCTTTTGCCAAACGCATTACCTTGTCCATGATTTCCAACACATCTTTATCCTTGCCTTTTTCGTGATCGTTAAGGTCATAAAAGGGCACGATGAGGTTGTGGAGCTGGTAGGTGCCGTCTTTGAGGTTGGCTTCGTGCATGTCGCGGTAGCCCGTGATGGTTCTTTCGGCGTTCCAGCGCATGTGCTCCGTTTGATAGAGCAGGTCTGGGCTCTTTTCGAGCAGGGGCCGGTAGGTCTGGTAAGTCTTGTAGATTTCGCTTTGGTAGCGGTTGGCAAAGCGTTTGTCTTCATTCAGCGCAATCCAGTTGCGGGCGGCTTCGGCAAAGGCCTTGTCTTTGTCTATCTTGACTTGTTCGAAGAAATCCTGCGAGAGGTCGTATTTGAAATGGTAATAGGCGTTGATGATGACGGCCATGTTGTCGCTCAACAGCTTGTCGTCGACACCTTGGTCCATCGTGCCAAAAACTTTCACGTTGGCGTATTTGCCGTTTTCCTCGTCCAAGAGATTGGCGAAACCCGATCGGTTGGCTTGACGCACCAAGATTTCTGTGTTTTTGTTGGGAACCACTTTGTTGTTGATGACATTGTAATAAGCTGAGTCGGGGAGGGTCAGGGCGGCTGACATACCACTGTCGGAGTCGAGGAAACAGATGGCTACGGTGAGCAGCGTGTCGTCTTGCTTGGCCACATGGTCAATAATATCTCGGATTTCAGGGTCTTCAATGCGGTTGGCCTTGTATTCGATGTCAATGTCCTTGATTTGGTCCAAATAAGGATATTGCGATTTGAAACGCGGCAACAGGTCGTCCATGTTCGGGTCGACTATGGTAATTAGGGTTTTGTTGGCCTCTGTCAGCTCGTTGTAGTTGGGGTAGTGGCAAATGCGTAACGCTTCCAGCAACAGGGCCACGCCCATTTCGTTGAAACCGGCGATGAAGAGGTGGACATGATTGTCGGTTTCAGCCATCATGCCACGGTCCAAGGTCTTGTATCCATCCAATTGATGGGTGCCCCAAAGCAAACGCGCCCAGTTCTCGTAGAAGTTGAACGGACGCAGGTAAATCACCTCACGGCCTTTGCTGTCTTTGTAAAAGTCCTTGGGGATGGTGATTCTCTTTATGGTGGAATAGGACGTGGGCTTGTCAAATTGCATGTTGACGTGCAGCGTCTTCGCCGATGCGTTTTGTTGCCTGATTTCCTTGACCATCTTGGCACACTCCATGTTTTTCGAGTCGCGACCGGTTTCCTGCAATTCGCCGATGACGAACACTTCCTTCGCTTTGTCGAGGTTGAGCCTTTGCAGGTGCTGGGCTGAGTTCATGTCGCCGGAATAAATGACGACCCTCTCCTCGGTGGTTTGCAGTTGTGTCTTGATGTCGCGCCGGATGGCATTGACGTCTTGGTTGGTCAGGATGAGGAAATAGTCAGGCTTCTTGGAACGTCGCCGCTTGCAGATGTTACGGATGATAGGGACACACGAGGCTCCATATCCGATAATGATATAATGGTCCCTTAGATGGTAGGTGTTCGCCCCGCTTTTGTAACGCTCGGCACGTGTGGCCATAAAACGGTTGATGGTAGCGATAAGCAAGCCGTTGAAGACAACTAAGCCAAGGCAATACAGGATAGCATGTTTTAAATACCCCCATCTTCCTATTGGCTTGGGGTCTTTGATGATTTTGTATTCGTCGTAGCAATCGGAATAATCAGTGTTGGGGTTTTCACGGTAATGGTAGTCGTTGTCGGGAACGTGCGTCAATTTGACGTAACTGATGATGTTCACGAGTGACGACCTGATGCCTTCTGTGGGGAACATGCACATGGCGAGGTCGACCGTGAAAACGAAGGCAAAAAAGGCCAAAACCACTTGCTTTCCCGGGCTGTTGGCAAATATGCGGTCGATGACGAGCATGGGACATTTGAGGCGAATCCATTGCACAAGGATGAGCACAACGGAAACTCCGAACATGGCAATGCGTACCCCGCTATACGAATTCTGTTGGTTGTCTTCGCTGTGATCGAGGAATGTGGTACATAATACGGCCGTCAACAAAATGATGATGGCGACTTGAAGTATTGTGGATAAAGGATTTGCGCAGACTTTATTTTTGAATCGTTTTAGAGAACCTTCTCGTTTCATGATTGTCGGTTGGTTAGATAATTTACTTCCATTCATCGCTGCAAAGTTATAAAAAAGTCTCCACTTTCAAAACTTTTCCTATTTTTGCAGCCGTTTTTGAAAAATGAATGAACTATGGATTTAAGCAAAATTGTTTCGATATCTGGTAAAACTGGATTGTATCAGATTAAGGCACAGTCTGTTGGAAGAATTATCGTTGAATCGGTTGTTGACGGCAAGTGTATCCCTGCTTTTGCTCACGACCGCATGAGCTCCCTTGAGGAAATCTCCATTTTCTCCACCGATGAAGACCGCCCGTTGAAGGAAGTCTTCAAGAAGATACATGAGAAGATGGGCGACAAGGTCGACTTCGACTACAAGAAGGCCAGCAATGACGAGTTGCGTGAGAAGTTTGGTCTCGTCATGCCTGACTACGAGAAGGAAGCCGTCTATCCTTCGGACATGAAGAAGGTTTTCGCTTGGTATCAGATGTTGAGCGACAAGGGCTTACTTGATTTCACTGAAGAGCCTGAAACTGAGGATGCAAAGCCAGAAGAACCCGCCGAGAAAGCGGAATGAGTTTCCTAAAGGATGAAAAAGAAGCTGCTTCGGCAGCTTTTTTTGTATCTTTGTCCCATCAAAAAGTCAGAAACATGACAAAACAGATTGTAGACTTCAAAGTGGTCGAGAAGCAGGACTATGGTCGCTCGGTGTTGTTGCGACTTCAATCCGAACAGCCTTTGCCCGACATTGTGCCTGGACAGTTCGTTCAAGTGCGCGTCGACGGTTCGCCAAGCACTTATTTGCGCCGCCCGATTTCCATTCACGATGTTGATTTCCAGCAAAATGAAATCACTTTATTGGTGCAGCAAGTGGGCGAGGGAACACGGCATTTGGCGACAGCCAAGATGGATGATAGAATCAATATGGTGCTGCCTCTTGGTAACGGCTTCAGTCTACCAGAAAAGGGCCACAAGGTGTTGCTCGTCGGAGGCGGCATCGGCATCGCACCGCTGTATTATTTCGCCAAAGTGTTGAACGAAAGAGGCATCCGCCCAGCCTTACTTTTGGGAGGAAAAACAAAATCTGACTTACTCCGATTGACTGATTACCAGCGACTTGGTGAAACCTTTGTGACTACTGAAGATGGCTCTTTGGGTGAGAAAGGCTTCGTGACTCAACATTCCGTTTGGCAAAAGCAAAACTTCGACAAAATTTATGTTTGTGGCCCCAAGCCAATGATGAAAGCTGTCGCAAAACTGGCTGCTGAAAAGGACATTTGCTGTGAGGTTTCTTTGGAAAATTTGATGGCTTGCGGCCTCGGTGCGTGCCTTTGTTGTGTGGAGGACACCGTTGATGGCCACGTGTGCGTCTGCAAGGAAGGACCTGTATTTAACACAAGGAGGTTGAAATGGTGAACATGACGATAGACTTGGGTCGCGGCTTGGTGCTGCGCAACCCCGTGATGACGGCGTCAGGCACGTTTGGCTACGGCGAGGAATACACCGATTTTGTGGATTTGTCGCAACTCGGCGGCATCATAGTGAAAGGCACGACCTTGCATCCGCGTGAGGGCAATCCTTATCCGCGTATGGCCGAAACTGCTTCAGGAATGCTGAACTGCGTCGGATTACAAAATAAAGGCGTTCAATACTTCATCGACACGATTTATCCCCGCATTAAGGACTTTGACACCAATGTGTTGCTCAACCTTTCAGGCTCATGTCTGGATGACTATGTAAAGGGTGCAGAGATGGTGGATGCGCTGGAAAAGATTCCAGCTATCGAGTTGAATGTTTCGTGCCCCAACGTGAAGCAAGGCGGTATGGCTTTCGGCGTGACTTGCGCGGGCATCTCGCAAGTGGTTTCAGAAGTCCGCAAAGTATATCATAAGCACCTGATGGTCAAGTTGTCGCCTAATGTGACCAACATTGCTGAAATTGCTCTTGCAGCTGAAGCCGCTGGTGCCGACTCAGTTTCTTTAATCAACACCTTGATGGGTATGGCCATCGATGCGGAGAAGCGTAAACCGAAATTGTCTGTCATTACTGGTGGATTGTCAGGGGCTTGTGTGAAGCCTGTGGCCTTGCGCATGGTGTGGCAGGTGGCCAAGGCGGGAAAGATTCCCGTAGTCGGCTTGGGCGGCATTTCCAACGCCACCGATGCCGTGGAGTTCATGCTCGCTGGTGCCTCGGCCATTGAGATTGGCACGGCTAATTTCATTGATCCTGCGGTTTCAGCAAAGGTTGCCTGTGGAATCAATGAATACTGTGAACGGCATGGTTTTGAGAAGGTTACGGATTTGATTGGGGCTATGGAAAGCTAAAATCATTCCCGCTGTTTTAATATTGGCAACCGCAACCTAACCACCAAAGGCCGATGGTCAGAAGCTGTGGGCTCATCAATGACGATAGATTCTATCGTTTCTATAGGATGGTCTTTGTACGATGCGACATAGTCGATGCATTCCTGCGGTTCGTCGGCAGGGAAGGTGGGTTCGTTGCCAGAAAGGATTGTAAAGAACTGCGTCATCTCTTGCATCAGTGGCGAGTTAGGGAGGTCATTCC
>Ga0265298_10011032_pt1 | contig 10617 bp, 9 predicted proteins | sample AusTroGonzalo_MG_3_FD_193486 | JGI IMG/M metagenome (GOLD analysis project Ga0265298, IMG submission 193486) | Bovine rumen microbial communities from tropical cattle in Woodstock, Queensland, Australia - Gonzalo_01 | ecosystem: Host-associated > Mammals > Digestive system > Stomach > Rumen ... | reverse complement strand
CCGAGAACGTGTCGCAACTGGGGACCTGCCATCTTCTGCAAAGCCTCACTCATCGACTTCATACCGAACATCAGCAGGGCAAGGGATCCGAGTAGTTTAAACAAAACTAACATAGATTATTCTTTTTATTGTGAGATTTCGGCTACAAAGATACAATTTTTTTTAGACAAAAGAACAAAAAGGAACAAAAAAAATATGTTCTTATGTTTTTATGTCTAAAAAAATTAGTACCTTTGCCAGAAATTATTCCTAAAACATATTAGATTATATATGGAACAGACCATTAAGATCCGTATTTGCAATAACGGAAAGACCGTCGAGGTGCCTATGGGCGTCACCTTGGCAGAGATTTATCGACAGTCGGGCTTACAGATGGAGCATGGCCCTTTCTCGGCTCGCGTAAACAATAAGATCGAGGGCATGCACTATCGTGTTTTTGGCCAGAAAGATGTAGATTTTCTCGATATTACCTCATCGAGCGGTAACAGATGCTATACCCGCAGTCTTTTCTTCGTGCTTTGTAAGGCTGCGCACGATTTATATCCTAATTGTAAGGTGTGGATAGACATACCTGTGAGCAACGGCTATTATGTGTATTTGGATATCGAACGTCCTGTGACGCTCGATGATGCTGGAGCTATCCGTCGTCGCATGCAGGAGATTATCGATTCCGCATTACCCATTCACCGGCATGAGACGACAACAGAGAATGCAATACAAATGTTCAAGGATCTCAATCAATGGTCAAAGGTGAAATTGCTGGAAAGCATGGGCCGACTTTATACCACCTATTATGATATTGATGGCTATAAGGATTATTATTATGGTGCCTTGCTGACAAACACTTCGCAGTTATATCTTTTCGGATTGGAAAAGTATTACGACGGATTGTTGCTTCGCCTTCCATCTACAGAACATCCCGACGAACTTGGAGAGATGACGCATCAGGATAAGATGTTCGGTATTTTCAAAGAGCATCATCAGTGGCAGAATATTCTCAGACTGCGAACAATCGGCGACCTGAATGAGATTGTAAAGCAGAACCACTTCTCAGAGTTGATCATGATCAGTGAAGCCTTGCAAGAGAAGAAAATCGCCAAGATTCCGATGAGATCAAACGACGCTCTAATCTGAGGCTGGTACTGATTGCGGGGCCTTCGTCCTCTGGTAAAACGACTACGTGTAAACGACTCAATGTCCAGTTGGCTGTTAATGGCATCAGACCAATAGGTATCTCACTTGATGATTACTTCCTGGATCGCGACAAAACACCTCTTGATGAAAAAGGAGATTATGATTTCGAGCACCTTCATGCCTTGAACCTGCCTTTGTTTAATGAACAGTTGACGGCTCTTTTCCGTGGTGAGGAAGTGGAACTGCCTCGCTATGACTTCCCTACTGGGACGAGTCAGAAGAGTGGAAGAAAATTACGACTTGGCGCAAATGAGATCTTAGTGGTGGAGGGTATACACGCCCTGAATCCAGAGTTGACCTCGCAGATTCCTGAGGAGCAGATATTCCGTGTCTATGCCTCAGCACTGACAACAATCCTGCTTGATAACCACAATTATATTCCCACGACTGACAATCGTCTGCTGCGTCGTATCATCCGCGACCATAAGTATCGTGCTGTGACAGCTCAGGAAACCATTCGTCGATGGCCATCTGTACGGGCTGGCGAAAACAAGTGGATATTCCCCTTCCAGGAGAATGCCGACGCTATGTTTAATACGGCGATGCTATTTGAACTGGCTGTGCTCAAGAGGCAGGCGGAACCGCTGTTGGAACAGGTGCCAGAGAACTGTCCGGAGTATGCTGAGGCTTATCGCTTGCTGAAGTTCTTGCACTATATCAAACCCATCCCTGATACGCAGATACCGCCCACCTCACTGATACGAGAGTTCCTTGGCGGATCATCATTCAAATACTAAATCTCTTTTGATAAGTCGGAGTGGCAAAAGTGTCACTCCGACAATTAATTTTAACTTCTTTAACCTAAAAAGGATTGTGTGCGCACAAAATAGTCATTATTCATCGTTCAGAATTCATAATTAATTTGTACCTTTGCAGGCGATTTCAAATAACAAGGATAATATTCATTTAAAATTAGATTAGTAATATGGCAAAGTTAGATTTAACACAGTATGGCATCACCGGTTCAACCGTGATTGCTCACAATCCGTCGTATGAGTACCTCTTCGAAGAGGAGACAAAGGCTGGTCTCGAGGGTTTCGACAAGGGCGTAAACACCGAGCTCAATGCTGTAAACGTTATGACTGGTATCTATACCGGCCGTTCACCTAAGGACAAGTACATCGTGAAGGATGCACAGAGCGAGGATAAGGTGTGGTGGACTTCTGAGGAATATAAGAACGACAACCACCCCATGAGCGAGGAGGTTTGGGCAAAGGTTAAGGACATTGCCATCAAGGAACTTTGCAACAAGAACCTGTATGTGATGGACGCTTTCTGCGGTGCCAACGAGGCTACCCGTCTGCGCGTTCGTTTCATTGTGGAGGTTGCTTGGCAGGCTCACTTCGTGAAGAACATGTTCATTCAGCCCACTGCTGAAGAACTGGAGAGCTTCGAGCCTAACTTCGTAATCTACAATGCTTCTAAGGCAAAGGTTGAGAACTACAAGGAGCTGGGTCTGAACTCAGAGACTTGTGTAGCTTTCAACACCACTACTCGTGAGCAGTGCATCATCAACACCTGGTATGGTGGTGAGATGAAGAAGGGTATGTTCTCAATGATGAACTACTATCTGCCCCTGCAGGGTATCGCTTCTATGCATTGCTCTGCAAACACCGATATGGAGGGTAAGAACACCGCAATCTTCTTCGGTCTGTCTGGTACAGGTAAGACCACTCTGAGTACCGATCCTAAGCGTCTGCTGATTGGTGATGACGAGCACGGATGGGACGACGAGGGTGTGTTCAACTTCGAGGGTGGCTGCTATGCCAAGGTTATCAACCTCGATAAGGAGAGCGAGCCCGACATCTACAACGCTATCCGTCGTGATGCTCTGCTTGAGAACGTGACTGTTGACGAGGCTGGTAAGATCGACTTCGCTGACAAGAGCGTGACTGAGAACACTCGCGTAAGCTATCCTATCAACCACATTGAGAAGATTGCCCAGAAGGTAAATAAGAAGAGTGCTGGTCCTGAGGCAAATAACGTGATTTTCCTGAGTGCTGATGCATTCGGCGTGCTGCCCCCAGTATCAATCCTGACTCCTGAGCAGACCAAGTACTACTTCCTCTCTGGTTTCACAGCTAAGCTGGCTGGTACAGAGCGCGGTATCACAGAGCCCACTCCTACATTCTCTGCTTGCTTCGGCCAGGCATTCCTCGAGCTGCACCCCACAAAGTATGCTGAGGAGCTGGTAAAGCGCATGGAGAAGAGCGGTGCTAAGGCATACCTCGTGAACACAGGTTGGAACGGAACCGGCAAGCGTATCTCTATCAAGGATACACGTGGTATCATCGACGCTATTCTGGGTGGTGACATCCTGAACGCTCCCACCAAGAAGATTCCTTACTTCGATTTCGAGGTTCCCACACAGCTCAATGGTGTGGCTTGGGGCATTCTCGATCCTCGCGACACCTATCAGAACCGCAATGAGTGGGAGGAGAAGGCAAAGGATCTGGCTGGCCGTTTCATCAAGAACTTCAAGAAGTATGAGGGTAATGAGGCTGGTAAGGCCCTCGTTGCTGCTGGTCCGAAGCTCTAAGAAATTGACAATTAATAATTGACAATTAAATACAGGAATTGGCTGCGCCGAAAGGCGTGGCCAATTTTTTTGATGTAAGTCAATAAGCAACGAAACACCCCCAAAATTTTCAATTATTAATTATCAATTATCAATTAATATTTGTACCTTTGCACTTGTAATCGTGAGATTACGTTCATAAATTCATTAGGTTTAGTAGTTAGATTTTAAGGTAAAGATTATGTTATTAGATTTTCAAACGACGGTTATGTTGGTCTGCGTCGTTGTAGCGATGATACTAAGTGTCATAACGCTGATGCATACCACCATCCGTTAGTAAGAAGTGCGGGGTGAGTGATTCATACCGCACTTTTTTGTGATTTACGTCAAAAAATGAAAAAAAGGAAGTTCAAAAAACAAAACTAACTTAAAATCGGTCAAATTTCAACTTATTTTCTTTAATTATAAGGTGAAAATGACACATTTTTGAGGAATTGTGCGTAAATTTGCAGCCGGAATCGACGAAAGTCGCTTGCCAAAGCAAGAATTTCGAAATTTACAAAGAACTGATGAAAAAGAAACTCTATACGATCGCCGTGCTTTTGGCCCTCGCCATAGGAGTGTCCTCTTGTCTAGGCAGCTCAGAAGAATCGGAGGTTACGGTCTATGACGATACTGCTATAGGTACGTTTTCGCTTCTGGCTGTCAATAGATATGTCCACACCACCAGCAAGTCTGGCGGCGACTCTGTCTACTTGTCGAAACTGACAGTTAGCTTATACCCCTTTACCATTGATCAATACCAGCGCAAGATCTATAATACAGACTCCTTGCCTGCGGATTGTGATCTGAAACATATTCTTGTGACGGCCACAGCTACCAGTTATTCTGGTGTCATAGGCATAAAGAGTGCTACCAGCGATTCTGTGCAATATTATAGTAATACCGATTCCATCGACTTTTCTACTGTTCGTGAATTCCGTGTCTATAACAATGTAGGCTCGAAATACCGTGCTTATCAGGTGCAGATTAACAAGAAACAGCAGCCATCATCAACAACGATGGTATGGAAGCAGATGCCTGAGGGTACTGTGATGCCTGCTACGCCGACGACAGATTGGGAATTTCGCTATAATGCAGAAGGTAACGGTATTCTGGCTTCGCAGGATCATTGGGCTACCGTCATCGAAGAGACCCTTGATGAAGATCCTCGTCTGCTGCCTGCCAGTGCCAATAGCTCATTTGTCAGTTGGGATTTGGGTAATGGAAAGACTTATGCTCTGCTCGTTGGCAGCTGCGATGCACAAGACAACTATATGGCTGTATGGCGTAAAATTATCGATAACGATAATCCCACCAATTCAAGTTGGGTTTATATCCCCGTAACTCCCAATAACATCTATTGTTTGCCTAAGGGCCAGCACTACTTCCTGCTGCCCTATACCAATGGTAGTGTGTTGGCCATCGATGGCAATGGTACTATCTACCAGAGTCTCGATCAGGGTATTACCTGGAAGACTTCCAGTACCCTGCAGTCGCCCATCAGCAGCGTAGCGGCTGCTTCTACTGATGGCAATGGGGGCGTCTGGCTGTTGGAGGGTGCTGAGACAGGTACGATATGGTACGGAAAGTAATGCTGACGATGCTGATGGCTGTTGTTACAATGGCCATACAAGCCCAGGACGAGCCGGAATATCGGTTGGAGATTGGTGCTGGTGCTGGTGTCGTGAACTATCTGGGCGACTATAACGCCTCTATTTTCGGCGAACTACAGCCTATGGGTGCTGTGATGGCCAGATACAAGGCAAATCCGCGTGTGGCGGTGGCGCTTATGGCAGGCTTCGGCAAACTTCAGGGTTCCTCAGACAAGGCTAAGACCTGGTATCCTGATGAAGAGCGCTATGAATTCAACAAGAGCCTGATAGATATCAATCTGCGCCTCGAATATAACTTCTGGGCTTATGGCACTGGCCGCGAATACCGTGGTGCCCGTAAGTTGGCCCCCTTCATTGCCTTGGGTTTGGGATCTGCCATTCATGGCGATCCAGAGAAAGGCTTCGCAATGAGCCTGCCCATCGGAGCGGGTGTCAAGTATAAGATTGCTGATCGTGTGAACCTCACAGCCGAATGGCGTGTCCATTTCGCCTTGAGCGACCTGCTTGACGGAAAGAAAGATCCCTACGGTATCAAGAGTAGTGGACTCTTTAAGAATACCGACGGCTATAGTGTGCTGCAGCTTGCAGTGAGTTATGACCTCTGGGCAAGGTGTAAGACTTGCCACAATGATAGAGATTAATAATAGTGATAATTGAAAGAACAGATATATGAAAGAACAATTGGACATGAACCGCATCCCCCAGTCTGTTGCTATCATTATGGATGGTAATGGGCGCTGGGCTACTGACCGTGGACTGGACCGTACCTATGGACATAAGGCCGGACTGGAAACTGTCAAGAAGATCACAGCAGAGTGTGCCCGTCTGGGTGTGAAATACCTGACGCTTTACACCTTCTCAACAGAGAACTGGAATCGTCCAGCCTATGAGATTGAGGCACTGATGGGGCTTGTGTTGGGTTTCGTGGAAATTAATCTGTTTACTGACAATAATATCAAGTTCCGCATGGTGGGCGATATGGATCGTCTGCCCAATGGCGTACAGGATAAAATCCGTTATCTGGAGGATATCACGAAGGATAACACCCGTATGACCGTTGTCATGGCCATGAGCTATTCAAGCCGCTGGGAAATCACCAATGCTGTTCGTCAGATTGTGACGAAGGTGAACGATATGGAACTGCCTTTTCCGCAGAATCAACTGAAGAAGTTGGTAACGGGAGGTATCCGTGCCGAAGATATCACAGAGGAGTTTATCAGTCAGCATCTCTGCACCAACTTCATGCCCGATCCTGAACTGCTTATCCGCACCGGTGGTGAACTTCGTATCAGCAATTTCCTGCTCTGGCAATGTGCTTATTCAGAGTTCTATTTCTGCGATACTTACTGGCCAGATTTTGATGAGGAAGCTCTTTACAAAGCTTTCGTCGACTATCAGAGTCGTCAGCGTCGCTTCGGAAAGACCGAGGCCCAGGTGGAGGAGGAAGAGAAAAGTGAATAATTTTGCTACCGCTAAAAAAAGAATGAAGTATACATATATATATAATAAGGTGGAGACAAGTTTGAAGATGAAGCGCCTTCTGTTGTTTATGGCATTCTTCACTCTTCACTCTGCATTCTTCACTTTATGGGCGCAGGATAAGATTGTACATCCAGATATCTCTTATGCCGGTACGCCACGCACGTGTATCATCGGTGGTATTGCTGTTGAGGGTGTTGAAGGCTATGAGGATTATGTGCTCACAGGTCTGTCCGGCCTCACTGTCGGTCAGGAGATAGAAGTGCCTGGCACACAGATTACCGAGGCTGTGAAGCGCTATTGGCGTCATGGATTGTTCTCGAGGGCACAGATCAGCGCCGATTCTATCGTAGGCAACAAGATTTATCTGCGCATCACGCTGGCCATGCGTCCTCGCGTGAGTACGATTAATTATTTCGGTATCAAGAAGTCGGAGCGCGACGATATGGAAGCGAAACTGGGTATTATCAAGGGAAGTCAGATTACGCCAAATATGATTGACCGAGCCAAGATTCTCGCCCAGAGGTATTTCGATGAGAAAGGTTTCAAGAATGCAGAGATCAATATCGTACAGCGCGACGATCCTGACAACAAGGGGCAGGTGATGCTCGATGTCAACATCGACAAGAAGGATAAGATGAAGGTGCGCAACATCTATCTGACGGGCAACAGCAAACTTACCGACAAGAAAATCAAAGGTGCGCTCTTTACCAAGGGTGCCTTTGGCAAGATTCATGAGGCTGGCAAATTCAGCAACTTCTTCAAGGCGAAGAAGTTCACCGATGAGCGCTATAAGGAGGCCAAGCAGAAGCTGATTGAGAAATACAACGAGTTAGGCTTCCGTGATGCCACCATTCTTGAAGACTCCGTCTGGAACAACGACGAGAAACATGTGAATGTCTATCTGCGTGTGGACGAGGGTGAAAAATACTACATCAGAAATATCACCTGGGTAGGCAACACCGTCTATCCCACCAATAGAGTGGCTGGTTTTGCTGGTCTGAGCGAAATTCTTGGCATGAAGAAAGGCGATCCCTATAACCAGCGCCTGCTTAAGAAGCGTTTGCAGGAAGACGATGATGCTGTGTCCAACTACTATTACAACAATGGTTATGTGTTCTCCAGCATTGATCCTGTGGAGGTGAACATTGTCAACGATAGTATCGACCTTGAGATGCGTGTCATGGAGGGTCCGCAGGCCCGTCTGAACCACGTGCGCATCTATGGTAATGACCGTCTTTATGAAGAGGTTGTGCGTCGTGAGCTCCGTACCAAGCCTGGCGACCTGTTTAATAAGGATGCCATCATGCGTTCTGCCCGTGAAATCGGTTCTTCCGGATTCTTCGATGCTGAGAGCATCAACCCCGAAATCAAGCCGAATGGTGAAGATGGTACCGTCGACATCAACTGGCAGCTCGAACAGAAGAGCAACGACCAGCTGGAGTTCTCGTTAGGTTGGGGACAGACGGGTATCATCGGACGTATCGGTATCAAGTTTAACAATTTCTCACTGCGCAATCTCTTTGGCAAGAACAAGCTCCATCGTGGTATCCTGCCTTATGGCGATGGCGAGCAGTTAGGTTTCAACTTCCAGACCAACGGCTCTTATTACAGCTCGCTGAGTGCCAATTATGGTACCAGTTGGTTTGGCGGCAAGCGTCCGAACGCATTCAATATCAGTGCTTTCTATTCGAAGCAGAGCGATATCAACAGCATGTACCGCAATAATGCCTTCTATAGCAATTTCTATAATTACAGCTACGGCTATGGCGGCTACAATCCATACACCTACAACTATGAGTCGATGCTCGACGACGACAAGACGATGACGGTATTCGGTGCTGCAATCTCGTGGGGTAAACGTCTGCGCTGGCCTGATGATTACTTCCAGCTCTCCGCATCGTTGGGCTATACCCGCTATATGCTGCGCGACTGGCAGTACTTCTATATCAATAATGGTAACTGTAACAACATCAACTTAGGATTGACCCTGTCGCGAAACTCTACAGATAACCCGCTGTTCCCACGTCACGGATCAGAGTTCATGGCTTCCGTAACACTCACACCGCCTGGTCGCTCTTCGACAACAAAGATTATGGTGGTCTGGCCAAAAACCGTCAGTCGCTTACCTACGAGGACGAACTGCAGGATGTGTACCGCTGGATTGAATACCATAAGTGGAAGTTCAAGTCACGCACATTTACCGCACTCAGCGGAGGCTCAAAATGCTTTGTGCTCATGACGCGTGTGGAGTTTGGTCTGCTGGGCGCCTATAACAAGGATAAGCGTTCACCGTTCGAGACCTTCTACGTGGGTGGTGACGGTATGAGCGGCTACAGCTATGGCTATTCTGAGGAGACCATCGGTCTGCGTGGATACGACAATGGTGCCATCTCTTACTCCTCGTCTTACGACCTGATGCGTCAGGGAATCAACCCCTCATCGTATAATGCCTATGCCTACGACCGTTTCACCCTCGAGCTGCGCTACCCGTTTATGCTGGGTAACACCACCATCTACGGTCTCGGCTTCCTCGAAGGTGGTAATGCCTGGGCACGCACTAAGGACTTCAATCCCTTCAAGATGAAGCGCTCGGCAGGCTTCGGTGTTCGTATCTTCCTGCCGATGGTAGGTCTGATGGGTATTGACTGGGCTTATGGTTTCGACTATGTCACCACCAGTCAGTCGGGTGCTCGTTCGAAAGGTGGAAGCAACTTCCACTTCATCCTCGGACAGGAGTTCTAAACGAAAACTTTTAAACCACAGCCGAGTTTTCTCGTCAAAGGTGGTGTAACATTAAATAGAAAGGAATATGAAGAAATTAATCATCTGCGCAATCTGCGCAATCTGCGGTCTGGCATCTGCCTCTGCCCAGAAGTTCGCATTGGTCGATATGGAGTACATCCTGAAGAATATTCCCGCCTATGAGCGTGCTAATGAGCAGTTGAACCAGGTGTCGAAGAAATGGCAGGCTGAGGTCGATGCATTGACCACTGAGGCCCAGACCCTGTATAAGAACTATCAGAACGAGGTGGTGTTCCTGTCGCAGGAGCAGAAGAAGACCAAGCAGGATGCCATCGTCGCCAAGGAGAAGGAAGCTGCCGATTTGAAGAAGAAGTATTTCGGCCCCGACGGCGAACTTTTCAAGAAGCGTACGGCTCTGATGACGCCCATTCAGGACGAGATTTACAATGCTGTCAAGGACATTGCCGACCTTCGCGGCTATCAGCTCATTCTCGATCGTGCCAGTGATACAGGCATTATCTTCGGATCCCCCAAAATCGACATCTCTTCCGAGGTGCTTCGCAAATTAGGATATAGTAATTAACATCAATAAAGTAGTAGAAAAATGAAAAAATTAATCATTTGCGCCATTTGCGCAATCTGCGGTTTTGCTACCGCTAACGCACAAGGAAAGTTCGGACACGTGAATACCCAGGAGATTATCCAGGCTATGCCAGAGTATCAGAAGGCCCAGACAGAAATCAAGGCCCTTCAGGACCAGTATGAGGCTGATCTGAAGTCGATGCAGGATGAGCTTCAGAAGAAGGGTGAGGCCTTCGATAAGGAGCAGGCCACTCTGCCCGACAACATCAAGCAGCGTCGTCAGCAGGAGCTGCAGGATATGTACACCAAGATCCAGCAGAGCTTCCAGGACAACCAGCAGGCTCTCCAGAAGGCTTCTGGCGAGAAGATGCAGGCCATCCAGACCAAGGTGCTCGATGCCATCAAGTCTGTAGGTACCGCTGGCGGTTATGTCTACATTATGGA
>Ga0265298_10011031_pt1 | contig 10617 bp, 6 predicted proteins | sample AusTroGonzalo_MG_3_FD_193486 | JGI IMG/M metagenome (GOLD analysis project Ga0265298, IMG submission 193486) | Bovine rumen microbial communities from tropical cattle in Woodstock, Queensland, Australia - Gonzalo_01 | ecosystem: Host-associated > Mammals > Digestive system > Stomach > Rumen ... | reverse complement strand
TGATGTGCGATGCCTTTCCTATAGATCCAAAGCCGTCGGCATCGCCCAAGTCACCATAGTGGTCGGCACTGACCTTGAACTGATATGTAGTCGGCGAATCGGGATTATCTGGGTTGTCGGGATTATCGGGATTGTCAGAGCCATTGCTAAAGACAGCGGTCAGCACCACGTCCTTGCCTGGCATGGTGTAATCGGCATATATCTCACCCCACTCCGAGGTCTTGGTATCCAGGGATATGACGGTGCCGTCTTCCTTCCATTCCTTCAAGGTATAACCCTCAAGGCCGCACATTGGATAGAGTCTCACCACCTTGCCTTCGGGGATGTCCCCTTCATCTTCACCGACGAAATCCATACTTCCATCGGGGTTCAGTATCAGGACGCTTGTACCATATTGATCTCCATGTGGCGTTATTTCCACTTTCAGATGATACGTCTTGCCAAAGACTGCCAGAGGCAAGCAGACCAGAGCTATCAGATATAATAAGTATTGTTTCATAGTTGTTGTCATTTATTTGTTAATGTTCTTTTTCCCGTTACTGATCACGATGCCCTTGTAGTCTGCGCCCACCTTCTGGCCACTCAGATTATATATGGGCTGATCCTTCACGTCTGATTCTTCCCGCATCGCTTCGTTAATGCCTGTAGTGTGGCCTATCAACAGCTTAAAGCGGTTGCTGATGGTGCCAGGAATTGCAGAGAAGGTATAGGCGTCACCAGCATTGAATCGTTGGCTGATGCCTGTTTCATTGTCAATGAGTGTAATAGGCAGTTCCGATTCGGTCTGCATCCTCAGCGTGTATTCACCACTCTCGGCAATCATCATACCGATGTTAGCCACACCGTCGCCCGTCGGTCGTTCATTGATGGCATAGTTTGTACCGTCGGCGATGGTGTAAATCTGTTGCAGGTTGTTTCCGGAATCAAAGAATTTCGTTGCATCGCGGCTAATCTCATAGTCAGGCTTTGCACTTTCGTTGATGACGATTCGGGTGCGGTCGGTGAAGTCTGTCAGACTGCTTTCAAGCACGATGTTCAGCACCTGTCGATTCCCAGCGGCCTTGGCCCTTCTTAGCTGTATTTGCCTTGCATAACTGTTCCCATCTCTGGAATGCGAACGGCCTTCAAGCGGGAAATCGAGGCTGCTGACCCCATTCTCCACCTGAATGAAAAATGCTTGGAATGGAAAGAGAACAAAGTTATCGTCGAGAGGCGAGCATGCATAATAACCTCCGTATTCATAGATTGTGACAGGATTGGTGATTCCAAGTGCCTGGAGGTCATAAAAACATGGATAGGGATTCCCAATCAGGTTCCAGTTACAGTCTTGGGCGAATTCGCTGGGGCTTTGCTTCAGGGGGATGCTCACCTCCCTCGTCCTGAAAATATGATTGCCGGTGCTTCCCGATGCAGGTACGACAGCCGTGAGGCTTTGATCATCAAGGTCATCAGCCCTATTAAAGATGACGTAACCCTGATAGGCCTGGAGCGTCTCGCCAGCCTGCACATCCACCCAGGTCTCATCCATCCGACAATTGGCTCTGGCGTCACCATCGTATTTCCGGATATAGGTGGGTCTTTTGCTGTTGACGGTGATGTCGCTCATCTTCACATCGAATGGGAACATCACATAGTTCCATCTTCCTTCATCGAGCGTCACATTCAGTACTACAGTCGAGGCCGTCACCTTATCTTTACATATCATAGAACTGAAATAGGAACCATCAAAACCGTGCGAAAGGTCGACATACTGAGAAAAGTTTCCGAAGGTCATCGCTTGATCCAGTGTCAGCCTGCCTGCACCTGGTGAAATCAGCAGTTGAAGGTCGGGACTATTGTATGGGACTCTAGTAAAGGAGAAGTCCGAATGCACGAATACCGTTTTCGGTTCATCATCAATAAACTCAATGGTCCCGAAATAATTTGTGCCCTCCTGATAATTATTCCATTCACGTTTATTATAATAGTCATCATATGCCATCGCCGGTACTCGCAGCGTGCATTTCTCTCCATCGGTAACTATATGACTATAAACAGTACATGTTGGTGCCTGTACCGCATAAGAGGTTATAACCAGTCCGTTGCTGCCGTTAAACGGTTCATCACCAAATGTAAGCAACGTTGATGGCAATGTAACTTCTTTGAGCGGACAATCCATAAAAGCACCCTCATCGATATCGGTGACCGTATATGACTTGCCCTGATAAGTCACCGTCTCAGGAATCTCTAGCGATGTAAGGGTAGAGGCTCCACCTGTTGCAGATACCGTCGTAGAACTGATTGGGGTGTAGGTCACACCATCTACGTCAAAACTCGTTTGCGCCGCACTGATCAATACCGTGGGCAAGATTATCAATGTAAAGATGATCCGTCTCATAGGTTATTATTGTATTTAGAATTAGTTAATAGCTATCGAATATTTCGTGGTTTCCCACTAATCGATATGCAAAGATATAAAACTTTTCTGAAACTACCAAGAAAAAACATCAAAAAAAATGAGCATCAGTCAGGAAAATAAATAGGTGTAAAAATGGCACTTAATGCTTGGCGGTGAGTAGGATGCCGTTGTGCTGGCACGCCGCATCAAGACTGACTACGAGAGAACCGCAGGCATGCTCTACTGGGTCAAGGAGCGGAAATAGGGTGTTTTCGCACACAATCTGGATGTGTTCGCACACAACGAATTGATTTACATCAAAAGAAATGCAGTTTTTATGCAAAAATTGGGTGCAATCCATTGCGGGTTGGAAAATTCGCCGTACCTTTGCATCGTCAAAAGGAACAAAGGGGTCACAAACCTCTCCTAAAGACAAGAGATCTTCAATAGAAATAGTTTTAGTTAGGTAATAGATTCGTTTTAGTTAGAGTTAGTTAGTAGTTAATAGTTAGTAATAAGTAATGGTTTTAAGTTGATAATAGGTATTACAGTGGTAATAAAGATTTGTTAGTAAGGATAATCAACCTCGTCGTGAGACGCAGTTGTTTTTTAAATGATCGTAAGGTTTTTAGTTATTCATAGATTGTTGGTGCCGCTCCTGAGTCGTTGATGATTCGAGAGCGGTTATTTTTTGTATGTATCCGAGCTTATTTCTTGGCGTCAGTGGCAGGCAGGTCACGGACAACGGTAGCCTTCAGGATACGGACATCCTCCAGGGGACGGTTAAACCTGTCGGTCTTCGTCTGCTGGATACTGTCAACAATCTCCAGGCCTTCGACGACCTCGCCGAAGACGGTGTACTGCCCATCGAGATGGGGCGTGCCGCCCTCCGTCTTATAGACCTCCTTCATTTCCTTCGTCAGCTCCACGCGCCCGTCGGTGGCGGCATCGATCCTTTCCTCCGCCCTGGCGAGGGAAGTGCTGTTGTGAATCCTGCCCCAGACGATATAGAACTGACAGGCCGAGCTCCGCTGTTCTGGATTGACATCGTCGCCCTCACGCGCCATCGCCACAGTCCCACGGCGGTGGAAGATCTGAGGCAGACGGAACTCCGGGGCTATCGTGTAGTCGAAATCGCCCGTACCAAGGCGGTCGCCAGGCTTGGCATGCTTGCTGTTGGTGTCACCGCCCTGGATCATGAAGTCCTTGATGACGCGGTGGAAGAGCAGCGAGTCGTAGACACCCATCTTCGTCAGCTTCAGGAAGTTGTCACGATGAGCCGGTGTCTCGTCGTAGAGGGCGATACGGATATTGCCCGCCGTGGTTTCTAACAAAACTTCAGCAGTCTTGGTCTGCGACCAAGCAGTGAATAGTGAACAGTGAATAGTGAATAGTACAAACAGAATCTTACGCATAATCATTATCTATTGTCAATTATCAATTCTTAATTGATGTTTCACATCGAGTCTCCTCACGCTCGGGATAGCTCAAGCGAGCTTAGCTCTCCTTTCGCTTAATCGCAGCCTTCTTAACTTCTCTGCCCAGTGGCCCTTGAAGAGACGGGCAAGAAAAATGCTGCCACGGAAGGTGAGTTCGATGGCCATCGCCGTCCATACGCCCTTCAGTCCGTACTTCGGTGCGAGGGTTGCCGCCAACGTCAGACGGACAGCCCACATCGAACCAAGGCTCATAAGGGCCGGAATGATGGTATCACCAGCACCGATGAACACACCGTTGCAGACGATGGCTGCAGCAAACATCGGCTCTGCCCACGCCTCAATGCGGAGCACCTCGGTGCCCAAGGCTATGACCTCCTCAACAGGCGACATGATGCTCATCAGCTCTGGTGCGAAGATCCACATCAGCAGACCCATCACCGTCATCACGGCAATACCCAGACCTACTGACATCCTAGCAAAGGAGCGCGTCAGCAGCTTCTGTCCAGCGCCTATGCCCTGCCCTACGAGTGTCGTGGCAGCCTCAGCGATACCATAGCCCGGCATGTAGCAGAGACTCTCGACGGTGATGGCGAGGGAGTGGGCCGCGATGGAAATGGTGCCAAGTGGGGCCACGATGACGGTACTCACGATGTAGGCCCCTCCCATCATCATGTGCTGCAGACCCATCGGCGCACCGATCTTAAAGGCCGTCCGGATGGTGTCCTCCTTAGGTTTGAAGGAGCCAGGACGCCCCTTGAGCGCCAACATCTTCGACCTGACAAGCAGGAAATACATCATCAGGGCGGCTGTTATCAGCATGGCCAAACCCGTGCCGATGGCGGCGCCCACCACGCCCATCTCCAGTACATATATAAATAGGTAGTTGAAGCAGACATCCATCACGCACATGCCGATGTTGAGGATGGAGGGAATCTTCATGTTACCCGAGCACTTCAGCATCGAGCCCGCCAGCCCCTCCATCTGGAAGAAGATGCCGCAGAAGCCGAAGATGGCAAAGTAGAGCGAGGCATCGCGGGCTATCTCCTCCGTACCGCCGAGCCAATATGGCAGAAACGGTGAGATGACCACCGAGATCAGTGAAATCATCAGGGCCCATATGAGACAGCAGACCATCGACTGCCGCAGCACGCGCCGCGCCGCCTCGAAGTCATTGGCGCCGATGAAGTGCGCCACCTGGACGGAGAAGCCCATGTTCGCCGCAGACGCCAGACCACCCATCAGCCAGCCCGTGGTCTCCACGAGTCCGATGGCAGCAGAGGCCTTGGCCCCCAGATGGCCCACCATCGAGGCATCGATGAAGAACATCACCGTCGCCGAGATCTGTGCCAGGATGGAGGGAATACTCAGACTGACGATGAGCCAGAGCTTTTCCCTTTGGGTCATCGTCCGTCCTTCCCGGATATAGGACAGGAGCAGTTCGCTATTCTTGATGGGCATTTGATGTCGTTATTCGGATGGTTCAGATACCATTGTTTCAAATTCACCTGAGTCGGTCGCCACCTGGCTGAGCTCACGGGCAAGGCGACTGATATCAGCGGCACTCTCCTTCATGCGCCCTGTGATATCGGCGACTTCTTCGTCAGGCAGGTCATGGTGGCTGACAGTGAGTACCTGGGCGAAGCCGCTGACGATATTGAGGGGCGTGCGAATATCGTGGTACATATTCTGTATGAAGGCCGCTTTCTTGTTGGTGGCGTCGATCTTCAGGCGGTAGGCACGAATCAGTTCGGCGTTGCGCTGCTGCAACTCTTCATTCACACAGCGAAGGTCATTAACCGACTGCGCAAGCGACTGCTGCATGCTGATAAAACTGTTCTGCAGACGGCCCACACTATCACTACGCGGACTTTCGGGAAGGGTCTCATCGAAGTCTCCCCCTGCAATCCTTTGCGCTTGCAGGTCAAGCTGTTTCAACGGCATGATGGCACGACGCACAGTTTGGTAACAGATGATGAGAAGAAGGAGCAAACCGACAACGATGACCATCCAGACGAAGACGACCAGACGGTTGTAGCGTGCGAAGACGTCGCTCTCGGGGCAGACGATGGCGATGCTCCAACCGGTACGTTCGAGCGGTCGGTAGAAGATGAAGACATCGTGGCCGTCGACGATGGTCTCCGTCATACCGCTGCGCCCGGCGAGCATGGCGAGGCCCATGTTCTCAATGTCACGCCGCGCCTCAGGTGCGGCATCGCTGAAGATGGTCTCGCGGAAGAGCTTCGCGGTGTCAGGATGGACGAGATAGGTACCGTCGCGCCCAATCATGATGGCCGACGAGTTGGGATAGGGATGGATGGTAGTAAAGGCCTCGCTGAGCCACTTCAACGTGAGGCTGGCAGTGATGCTGCCGATATAACGGCCTTCGGCGTCGCGCATCGGACAGCAGAAGGAGGTCATGACATCGGGCGAGGAAAGCGTGCCCTCGTTGTAGTCGTCGAAGGCATCTGTCCAGCAAGACGTGCCAAGCGTCCGCGGCGTCTTGTACCACACGGCATCGAAGTACTCGAACGGTCCCTCGCGGACAGTGGTGATACTATCACCCTGGCGCAGCGAGTAGGCCGAGAAGTAGCGGCCCATCTCAGGAAAGAAGTAAGGTTCCATAGAGATGGCGAAGCCCATGAGGAACGGGTTTTCGCTGAGGGTCCTGTGGGTGAATACCAGCAGCGAGTCGGGCTTCAGATGATTGGGCGTGGCGAGGGCCATGAAACGGGTCACAGTCTCTGTCTCGTCCATGATACCAGTGATGCGCTCGGCGGTATTGTCCAAGAGCTGGGTGGCATGTTCGATGGCTGCTCGCTGGATGAATCGCCTGCAACGGTAGAAGAGAATATTGAAGAGCAGCAAGAAAGCCACCGTGATAGTGAGTACGATGACCAGACCGAGACGCAGTGAGAGACGCTGCCGGAAGAAGTTGAAGAGGCGTTTCATAGGGCAGCGGTATTAGGGGTGAGTGTATCGTCTGATTCGGGTACCTGACGGCTGGTACTCTCCGCCGTCTTCTTCATTAACTGGTCGAGCAAAGTGGTGATGGCCTCCGAACTCTGCATGATGCTTAGTTGCAGCCGTACCATCTCAGGCGTGGTCATCGTGGCGTAGTCATTACAGATGCGGTCGGTCTGTTGGCAAAGGTCGGCCACAGGAGCTGCCATCCGTTCAGTCATGTCACGCAAGAAATTGGCCTTCATCGCCTCGTAGTCCTGCACGTCAGCGTAGGCAGTATTCAAAGCGGCGTTCTGTCGGCTCAGCATGGCCTGTTTCTGGCGCATCTCGTCAATATAGGCTTTCAACGAGTCCTGCATCTTCGACAGGCTGTTCTGCAGTCGTCCCGTCTCGTCCTGATGGCGGGTATCAGGAATCGGCGTATCCAAATTACCATGGGCAATGCTTTGCGCCGCGTCGGCCAGACGATGCAACGGCAACAGATGGCGCCCCAAGATCACGTAGAGCAGGTACAAAAGGATCAGTACGCCGACAATGCCCCAAAGCAACAGGAAGCCCTGCATGCGATTATACCTGCCACGGATGTCGCTGCTGGGACAGACAGCAATAAGGCTATAGGCCCCCTCATGCAACGGGTGGTAGAAGATATAGCTCTCCTCACCCTCATAGTCGGCCTTGCAGTAACCAATCTCGCCAGAGGTAACAGAGGGGAGCTGCTCATTGGGCGACGACATTTCTTCGACGTGGAGCGTCGCGTTCGGCAACGTATGTCTCAACTTGGCAAGGATGCCATTCTCATCTATGAGCTGCCCGATGCTTTCACGGTCAATCGTCAGCGTCTGCTTCTCCATCCTGGCCGTCATCTCCTTCTGCCGCAACGTATTGTCTATCCGTACTGCCGTATTCTCCAGGGCCTGCAGTGTCGTCTCCACAGTCTCGTCGTGGATGACATCCTGCGAGAACAATGCCAACAACATAATGACCAGCACACTGATCACCGTCACGAAGCCCGCTACCCACAGCGTCAGCTGTGTGGTGAACGAGGTTCGTATCTTCTGTACCAGCGTCATGTACTCCTGTTTTATGGATGAGGCATAATCGTTGCAAAGATACAAAAAGAAGTGAATAATGAATAGTGAAAGGTGAATTATTTTATACCTTGATAGCGTTTTTTAACCTTTCCGCCCCATCTAATGCCATAACTTAACGACTCCACCTATGACCAGCATGCGGCCAGGAGAGTACAGGGCATACTTCCGGTTCGTTGAGTCTATCCTTCTGTCTACCTTGTCGAAGATATTGTCGATGCCTATGCTCGGCTTGAACAAAAGTCCTTTCAGGATTGTAAAACTGTGAGTGGTATTCAGATTCCAGATACCATAGCCAGGGGCATCCTCGTAGTCGGGATAGTAGGTCTTTGACTGCAGGCGGCCGTTCAGGTTGACGTTCAGCCCGTATTTCCGCCAATTGTGATGATAGTTGACGGCTATGGTCGCGGCATGTCGGATGCTACGCTCCAAGAGCGTCCATTCATCCTCGCTCATGGTGCGGGCATAGGTATAGACATAGTTGGCTGAGACGTTGAAGCCCGGGAAGATGTTGGCAGAGACATTGAACTGCATGCCCTTCACGTCGCCCTTGTCGCTGTTCTGATACAAGGCATAGCTCACCAACTTCGTAGCTTCGGCATCGGTCATCTCGGGGAATTCCCGTTGTAGCATGGCCAGTGACGCAGCATCCACACTGATATTCTGTTTGACCACCATGTCGTTGATACGGTTCAAGAAACCTGTGACGCTCACAGCTATCATCTCTGTGCGGTATTCGGCATTCAGCGAGAGGTAGTGGCTCTTCTCCGGCTTCAGTTCCTGATTACCGAAACTGATCTGGGGTTTACCACGATTAACAGAATAATAATGGTAGTATAGCTCATCGAGGCCCGGGGCACGGAAGCCTGTGGAATAGGTGGCGCGCAAGCGGATATTCCCTGGTGCATACATCAGCGTGGCCTTAGGCGTCAGATGATTGTTGAAGGTCTCGTGGTGGGTATAGCGCAGACCGAGTGTGGCCGATAGGTTCTTGACAATGCGCATTTCGTGCTGGGCATAGGCCGCCAGTGTATAGACGTTCTGGTCGATGTTGCCCGATGTCGCGTCGAGGTAGTCCTTGCGCCAGTCGGCTCCGAGGATGGTGGTAGAGTTGGCAGTCAGTCCAAGGATGGCTTTAAGCTCTCCCTCCATCATACGCTGTTTCTTCGACTGTACATAATCGCCCACGGCATAGGTCTTAGTCTCCACGTCGTACTCCTTGCCATAGCGGAAACGGTCGACGGTGAAGTCTGCCTGCAGCGAGTGGCGGTTGGTAAATTTATAGATGCCGCCGACATTCCAGCGCAGGCCTTTGTAGCGCATCTCGTAATCTGTACCGCCAGTGATGTCCTGCCGGGTTTCTGGACGGTCGGTGATCTTGTATGAATAGTCTAAGCCCGCATTCAGCGCCAAGTGCTGGGTGGGGGCATAGGTGAATTTCTGTCCGATGATGTTTGAACGATAGCCTGTGAACAGGGGAGCTATCGTCTGTTGGGTCTCTGTCTCAGAGCCTTTTATGTATTCAAGGTCTGTCGTCTGATAGCTGTCGGCACGATCGTGGGTAAACGAAGTGTAGGAGCCGAAGCCGTTTTTATAGAAATCCAGGCTGACGGACTCGGTCAGTACGCCGTGGCCACCTACCTTGGTATCGCTGGTAATGCTGACCAGATTCTGTGTCGGCTGGTCGGTGATGATATTGATGACACCTGCAATCGCATCAGAGCCGTAGAGCGAAGAGGCGGCCCCGTCGAGCACCTCGATACGCTTCACACGGGCCATATTGATACGGTTCAGGTCTACATTATTGGAAATGTCGCCTGAGAGTTTCTGACCGTTGATCAGAATAAGGATATATTTGTTGCCGAGACCATTCAGGCGGAGGAAGGTTCCCATAGAACTGGGAGCCATTGAAGCCTGGGGCATCATGCGTGTCAGCGCACCGTCGAAGGTTGTAATGCCCTGCTCGCAGATCTCCTGACTGCTCAGTACCCTGACGGGTGTAGCCGTGCTTTTCAGACGCTGGTGATGACCCGAGCCTGTCACCACCACCGGATTCAGATTGTAGGTTCGACTCACCATCGATGAGTCTTTACGCTCCATCTTGTGGATCTGTGCCTGGGCATGGATACTGCCCAAAAGAAGCAAAAGGAGGAGAATGCTGTCTCCCGACAGCACCCTCTTCCAAAAACTTATATAATAATACACGTAAAAACTCATTTACTCTTCAGGAGCCGTTGTCGGTGTAGACAGAGCCTCATCGGTACCCAACTTGGCGATGGCCTCACGGGTGTGGTTCATCCACAGCTTACGGACGGCGCTGCGCTCTGCCAGGCCGGGGATGTACTCATCGCCAGACTTGTACTGTTTCCAGCATGCCTCCTTGAAACCGGTCTCATAGGCAGCAGTCTCGATACCTGCCTCGTTGAACAGCGAGAACCAGCTCTCGTCATCCTCGTCGTCGGCCATATCGTTGTGGGCGTGGTCACCGGCGATGGACATCAGTACGAAAAGCTGAGCCTTCTTGTTGCTGTTCTCTGGATAGGTGATCGTCTTGGTGACGTCGCCAATCTGGTAGTCGAACGTACCGCCTGCAATGTGATCCAGCACATCCTCGGCATAGGTCTCGTCCATATCAACGGTTCCTACGTAGTAGTCGGGACTGATGGCGCGGAGGTACTCCTCCAGTTGCAGGTAGCGGACGTTACCGCCGTAGTAGTCGTAACCCTCAGGATTACCATGACCCATGAAGGCA
>Ga0265298_10011029_pt1 | contig 10619 bp, 13 predicted proteins | sample AusTroGonzalo_MG_3_FD_193486 | JGI IMG/M metagenome (GOLD analysis project Ga0265298, IMG submission 193486) | Bovine rumen microbial communities from tropical cattle in Woodstock, Queensland, Australia - Gonzalo_01 | ecosystem: Host-associated > Mammals > Digestive system > Stomach > Rumen ... | reverse complement strand
CCAAAGGAGGAAACAAAAATGACGGATGAAGAAAAAGAGATGCTGGAGAACTACGACGAGGAACGGGAACAGCAGTTTATGTTGCGGGACTTTTTTGACCAGCTGTTCTTCGAATTCCAGATCATGAGCCGGAAACGGCCGGGGTTCATCGTGAACGAGAACAAGGTGAGGCGGATCAACAAGGTTCTGGAACCGATCATGACCATGCTGAAGCATGAGGCGTATGCCGGATTTCTGGAACTGATTCCGGAACCGGAGATCCAGGAAGATGAAGATGGAACATGCGTGCTGACCGGGTTGAGCTACAGCGACGTATCGCTGCTGCTGACGCAGTTCAAAGGGGCGCTGAACCGCTATTTCCAGAAGAAACTGTGAGGGAATTTTATCATTGCAAAACAAGCGTGGATTTGATACAATCATTTGAGGTTGTTTATATACATGAGAGGGGGCCGAGCACGGCATGGATCCTGCAGTCAAGAAGGAAACAGGGTACATTGCCGTCTGGGTCGTTCTGCTCAGTCTCGTCATGGAAGCGGTATTCCTGATCACCGGGTACTGGAACCTGTCCGTACTGTTCGGAAACATTGGCGGGGCGGCGATTGCGATCGGAAACTTTTTCCTGATGGCGCTGATTGCTACCCGCGCGGTGAACCAGGCGCTGGACAGCGGCAAGCCGGAAGAAGCGGCCAAACGGGTCAAAGTTACGGCGGCGCCCCGGCTGCTGGGTTGCCTGGGTCTTTGCGTGATCCTGATTGCCGTTTTCAAGACGAATGTATACGCAACGCTGATCCCGTTGCTGTTTCCCCGGATCGGGATCGCGTTCCGGCCGCTGATTGACCGGAAACGCGGAACGGAAGCCCCGGGGACGGAAGGAAGTGATCTGATTGACTGAAGAAAGGGTGCCGGACGTCAAGAGCACCCGGTTCAGAATGGTCGACTATGCTCTGATCGCGATGATGATTCTGCCGATCCTGGCGTGCATTGTGCTGAAGGTGCTGTACACGCCGGCAAGCGAAGGCGTCAGCATCGCCGGCGCGCTTGTATTCTGGTCAAACGAGCCGGAAATCGGCACAACCACCCTCTACATCTCCGAGAGCCAGGTGAACACCTGGGCCGTGATGATCTCCATCTTCGGCCTGTGCCTGTACCTGACGCACGGGCTGACGGCGAAGGCGGTGTGCAAGCGCCAGCTGGCGGCGGAATGGATCGTGGAGAAGAGCGAGAAGCTGGTGAAGGACAATATGGGCGGTTTCTTCGCCCAGTGGGGTCCCTTCATCGCGGCCATCATGGGACTGAGCGCGTTCTCTTCACTGATCTGCCTGGTAGGACTGTTCAGCCCGACGGGCGACGTGAACGTTACGTTCGGCTGGGCGATCCTGGTGTTCTTCCTGATTATGCACTTCAAGTTCAGGGGCGGGCTGTGGAACTACTTCGTGGGGCTGTTCAAGCCGATTCCCGTGTTTGCTCCGATGAACCTGATCGGGGAAGTTGCCACACCGGTGAGCATGGCCTTCCGTCATTATGGCAACATCCTGAGCGGCGCGGTTATCGCGGCGCTGATCGGGAGCGCGCTGACAGGGCTGAGCAAGCAGTTGCTGGGATGGCTGCCCGGGGTGCTCTCGGATATGCCGCTGCTGCGGGTTGGCCTTCCGGCGGTGCTGAGCGTATACTTTGACGTGTTCAGCGGCGTGATGCAGGCGTTCATCTTCGCGATGCTGACGATGCTGAACATCGCAGGCGCGGTGCCGTGGGACGACTGGAACAAGAAGCGGGCGAAACGGAACAAGCCGGCGCTGGAAAATTAATTCGGAATTCAAAATTCAGAATTCAGAATTATGAAATAGAATAAACCAAGTAAGAAAAAACGGAGGAAAGAAAAAATGGAAGACAACAATGGAATGCTTCAACTCGCAACCGGTATCATGCTGGGATTGCTGGGACTTGGCGCCGGATGCTCTATGATTGCCGGTATCGGCCCCGGTATCGGCGAAGGTAATGCCGTGGCGAAGGCCTGTGAAGCAATCGGCCGTCAGCCGGAATGCAAGAGCGACGTCACCTCGACCATGATCATGGGCTGCGCTATCGCGGAAACCACCGGTCTGTACGGCCTGATTGTTGCAATCCTGCTGATCTTCGTGGCTCCCGGTTCCTTTACCAGCATCCTGAAGAATATCACCAATAAATAAGAAAGTTCTTGATCAACAACACGGAGAACTGAGAGGGAAAACATGCAGAACTTAGATGTGATTTCCGTCAACATCTGGGCGATAGTGGCCTCCCTGGCCAATCTGCTGATCTTGACGCTGATCGTGAAGCGGTTCCTCTTCAAGCCGGTGAAAAAGATTGTGGACGCGCGGCGCGCCGCGATCGACAATGACTATGCCCAGGCCCAGGCGGCCCGGGACCAGGCGGAAGAGAGCCGGCTGAACTATGAGGCCGCCATGGCTGCCGCAAAGCAGACAGGGGATCAGATCATCGCGGATGCGACCCGGACAGCGGAATACCGGAGCAACGAGATCGTTGCGGAAGCTCGCCAGAAGGCAACGGATATCCGCCGGCAGGCGGAAGCGGATGCGATATTGGAGCGGAAGAAGGCGGAAGACGATATGAAGCACGAGATTGCCGAAGTATCGACGCAGCTGACCGGTAAACTGCTGCAGCGCGAGATCAATGAGGACGATCATAAGAAGCTCATTGATTCGTTCCTCAATGATCTTGAGTAAAAATGCGAGGGCTTTCCGATCGCCCTCGCGCTCCTTCGGTCCCGACATGTTTGAAAAACATTCGGGTACGATGCGTTTATAATAAAACCTTCGGAGGAGATATTAGGGAATGAATACAACAAGCAGGGAATATGCCGAGGCGCTGTTTGAGCTGGCGGTTCAGAGCAATCAGATCCGTGAGACTTCCGACGGCGTGGTGACGGTGGAGAGCGCGCTGCTGCAGATGCCCGAATACCGGGCGTTGCTGGCGAGTCCCGCTATCGGCAAGAAGGAACGTCTGGCTGCGCTGGATCAGGTATTCCGCGGAAAGATCCCGGACATTCTCCTTGGAATTCTGGGAATGATGGTTTCCCGCGGACATGTATCAGCGCTGAAGGGAATGGTCAGGGACTATGAGGAACTGGCCCGGGATTACCGCGGTGAATCCGTTGCCGTGGTGACTTCCGCCATCCCGCTGACGGAAGCCCAGACAGTCGCGATTCGACAGAAACTGGAAAAGAAATTAGCCCGGACAGTGATTATTCATTGCCAGGAGGATCCGGAACTGATCGGAGGAATCCGCGTGGAGGTTGACGGACGGGTTATTGACGGCAGTATACGGAACAAGCTTGAAGAGATCAAGGAAGTGATGAACTCATGAGCTCCAAGGCAGGAGAGATCAGCAGCATTATCAAGGAACAGATCAAACAATACGAATCCAAGATCGAAATGAAGGAGAACGGGACGGTTATCACCGTCGGCGACGGCATCGCTACGGTGTACGGCCTCCGCTCCTGCATGGCCAACGAGCTGCTCCGTTTTGAGGACGGAAGCTTCGGCGTGGCGCAGAACCTGGAGGAGGAGACGGTTTCCGTTGCCATTCTGTCAGATAAGGATTCCATTCAGGAGGGCAGCCTGGTTTACCGCTCGGGCGAAGCGCTTTCCGTGCCCGTGGGCGAGGGACTGCTGGGCCGCGTGGTGAATGCCCTGGGCGAGCCGATCGACGGCAAGGGACCGGTGGAGACCGACGGGAGCCGCCCGATCGAAGCGATCGCTGCTGGCATCATCCAGCGGAAAAGCGTCAGCGTTCCGCTGCAGACCGGTATCAAGGCTATCGACAGCATGATTCCGATCGGCCGCGGCCAGCGCGAGCTGATCATCGGCGACCGGCAGACCGGAAAGACCACCATCGCCGTGGATACGATCATCAACCAGAAGGGGAAAGATGAGATCTGTATTTACGTCGCCATCGGCCAGAAGAAGAGCAGCGTGGTGCAGATTGCCCAGGAACTGGAAAAAGCCGGAGCGATGCCCTATACGATCATTGTGTGCGCGAGCGCTTCCGAGAGCGCACCGCTGCAATATATCTCCCCCTATTCCGGCTGCGCCATGGCGGAATATTTCCGCGAGAAGGGCAAAGACGTACTGATCATCTACGACGATCTTTCCAAGCACGCGGTGGCATACCGTGCCCTGAGCCTGCTGATCCGCCGGCCTCCGGGACGTGAAGCCTATCCGGGCGACGTATTCTATCTGCATTCCCGGCTGCTGGAGCGCGCGGTCTGTATCGCGCCGGAATACGGCGGAGGATCGATTACGGCACTGCCGATTATCGAAACCCAGGCGGGCGACGTTTCCGCCTATATCCCGACCAACGTGATCTCCATTACGGACGGGCAGATCTTCCTGGAAACCGAACTGTTTCACAGCGGTATCCGGCCCGCCATCAACCCCGGTATTTCGGTCAGCCGCGTCGGCGGTTCCGCCCAGATCAAGGCCATGAAGAAGGTGGCCGGCGAGCTGAAACTGCTGTATGCCCAGTATCGTGAGCTGGCGGCTTTCTCCCAGTTCGGCAGCGATCTGGACGCGGACACCAAGGCCCGTCTGGCTCTGGGCGAACGTATTGTGGAAGTGCTGAAACAGAAGCGCTCCGCTCCGGTGGAAGTGGGCTGCCAGGTTGCAATCGTGTACGCGGTTATCAACGGCTACCTGAACGACGTGGAAGTGAAAAACGTCGCCGCATACGAAGAGAAGCTGTTCGAATACCTGCATGACCGTTACGGCCAGCTGCTGGACCGGATCGAAGCGGGCAGCTGGGAAGACAGCGATATCGAAGAAATGAAGAAAGCTCTCACAGAATTCAGGGGGTAACGGATGGGCGCTGATATCAAATCATTGCGGACCCGCATCCGGAGCGTTGATTCCACCCTGCACCTGACCAAGGCCATGGGCTTGGTAGCGGCTTCAAAGATCCGCCGGGCTACCCGGATCATGAACCAGAGCAGGGAATACGCTTCCGCCATGGATGATGTGGTCTCTGTGCTCCGCACCTCACCGGAGTGCGAGCGTACGCCTTATATGCAACCCACCGGAGAGGGGACCCGGCTGGTGGTGATCGCCGGGGACCGCGGACTGGCAGGCGGCTACAACGCGAACATTTTCCGCCTGGCAGCTACAGAGCCGGACGCTGAGGTGATCCCGATCGGCAAGCGCGCGTGCGAGCGCTGGAACAAACCTTTTGTTTCCTCGGAAAAATACCCGGCAACAGAGGCGAAAAAGCTGGCGGACGAGCTGTGCCGGGATTTCCTGGACGGTAAATTCTCCCGGCTGGGCATCCTGTATACCCGGTATCGCTCGATGATGAGCCAGGAAGCGACGCTGCTGTGGGTGCTGCCGCTGGAGAAACAGGAAAAGAAAGAGAACGCGGAGGCCGCGCCGCTCTTTGAGCCGGATGAACAGACGGTGCTGAACGCCGCGGTTCCGACCTATGTGAGCGGGCTGCTGGCAGCCTGCGTCCGGGAAAGCTTCGCCTGCGAAGTGGCGGCACGCCGGATGGCGATGGATTCCGCGGGCAAGAATGCGCAGGATATGATCGACAATCTGCAGCTGCAGTATAACCGGGCGCGTCAGAACTCCATCACTCAGGAGATCACGGAAATTGTCGCGGGGTCGGGACTTTAACAAATTCAGAATTCAGAATTAAGAATTCAGAATGACAGGTTCCTCTATTTGTCAGGAAGGAGACTTGAATTGTGGATAAGGTAAACACGGGAATCGTTGCCCAGGTCATGGGACCTGTGGTGGACGTTCACTTTGAGGAGGGTCAGCTGCCTGCCATCTATAACGCGCTGACGTTGCCGATCGGAGACCGGACGCTGACGGTGGAAGTGGCTCAGCATATCGGCGACAACACGGTACGCTGCATCGCCATGGGCTCCACGGACGGACTTCAGCGCGGCGTGACCGTGACGGATACCGGCAAGGGCATCTCCGTTCCCGTCGGCCGGGAAACGCTGGGCCGGATCTTCAACGTGCTGGGCGACGTCGTGGACGACGGCCCCGCCGTGGAGACAAAGGAACGCTGGGATATTCACCGTCCTGCTCCTTCCTTTGAGGAACTGTCCACTTCCACGGAAATCCTGGAAACAGGCATCAAGGTCATCGACCTGATCTGCCCCTACGCCAAGGGCGGTAAGATCGGTATGTTCGGCGGCGCAGGCGTGGGCAAAACGGTTATGATCATGGAACTGATCAACAACATCGCGAAGCAGCACGGCGGCCTGTCCGTGTTCACCGGCGTCGGCGAGCGCACCCGTGAAGGCAACGACCTTTACTATGAAATGAAAGAGAGCGGCGTGCTGAAGAATACGGCGCTGATCTACGGTCAGATGAACGAACCGCCGGGAGCCCGTATGCGCGTCGGCCTGAGCGGCCTGACCGTGGCGGAATATTTCCGCGACGTGGAGAACCAGGACGTGCTGCTGTTCATTGACAACATCTTCCGTTTCACCCAGGCAGGTTCGGAGGTTTCCGCGCTGCTGGGCCGCGTGCCTTCCGCCGTCGGTTACCAGCCGACGCTGGCAACGGAGATGGGTGTGCTGCAGGAACGCATTACATCAACCCACAAGGGTTCCATCACTTCCGTTCAGGCTGTTTATGTGCCTGCGGACGACCTGACTGACCCGGCACCGGCGACAACCTTTGCCCATCTGGACGCAACGACGGTGCTTTCCCGTTCGATTGCCAGCCAGGGCATCTATCCCGCGGTGGATCCGCTGGATTCCACCAGCCGGATCCTGAGCCCGGAGGTTCTGGGCGAAGAGCATTACCGGATTGCCCGGGAAGTGCAGCGGATTCTGCAGCGCTATAATGAGCTGATGGATATCATCGCCATCATGGGTATGGACGAACTGGCAGAAGAAGACAAGCTGCTGGTTACCCGTGCCCGTAAGATTCAGCGCTTCCTGAGTCAGCCGTTCTTCGTGAGTGAGAAGTTCACCGGCCTGCCGGGCGTGTATGTACCGCTGAGCGAGACACTCAGGGGTTTCAGAGAGATCATTGAAGGCAAGCATGACGATCTGCCGGAAAGCGCCTTCCTCTTTGCCGGCACGATTGATGATGTGATTGAGAAGGCGAAGAAAGGCGGCAAAGCGTGAAAACCTTCCCATTGATCATTTCGTCTCCGGACGGGGATCTGTTCCGCGGAGACGCGGAGATGCTGATCCTGCGGGGCGCAGACGGCGACCTGGCTATCCTGGCCGGGCATATCCCCTTTGTGACGGCAGTTGTCAAAAGCAACTGCGTAGTGGAAACCGCAGAAGGGGAACGGAAGGAAGGCGTCATTGAGGAAGGCCTTCTCACTGTGGACGCGGAGAAAACGACAGTGCTTACTTCGGCACTGGAATGGAAATGAGATAAGGGGGCTTTCCGATCGCTCCTTTAAATCCCTTCGGCCCGCATGGGAATAAGAAGGATGTCAGTATGAATGAGTTTGGCGGACGGGATTTCCCGTCCGCCGGTTTTATACAGGATTTGCTTTATACTTTGATGCCGAATTCACCGGGAAGGAAGCGGGGACAGGTGTTTTCCAGGGAACAGATGACTGAGGAAGCAAGGCGGGTGCCGATGGCGCAGGCCTCAGAGAGCGGCTTACCATAAGTCAGGCCTGCGGCGACGCCGCTGAAGAACGCATCGCCTGCACCGGTGGTGTCCGCGACGGGGACCTGCTGGGGCGGACAGAACCCGGAATTTCCTTCACGATCTGCCCAGACGGCACCGTCAGCGCCGAGGGTGACCACCATGGCGGGAATGTTTCCATCCTTTACGCACTCAGTGAGCCGGGCTGCCAGGCCTTCCGGATTATCGCTTTCGAAGTCCTGAGAAAAGAGAATGCCGGCTTCCTGCCGGTTGCAGACGAAGCAGTCTGTCTGTTGCAGATATTCCCGCCGGTCCAGAGCGATATTGATGTTTGAAACAGCCGCGTAGACGCGCGTGCCGTATTTTTGTTTCAGCCGGTAAATTTCTTCGACCAGCGGCTGTTCCAGATCCAGTTCGATCAGGACGCTGTCCGCCTGACTGAAGACCCGGTTGCCTTCTTCCTGCAGGACGGTGAGCAAGGGCAGCAGATCGGGCCGGTGGGAGATAGATGCGCAGACATCATTATTGTTGTCAAAGACAGCCAGCCAGGCGCCCATTCCATCCTGCTCTTTCCGGACGAGGCTTGTATCGACCCCGTGCTCCTGCAGGCGTGAAAGGACATCTTCTCCGGAACCGGAGAAATCTGTCAGAGAGATGAACAGAGGAGCCAGACCCAGGTTGCCGAGATCTTCGGCAACATTCCGGCTGACGCCACCGTGTACATAACGGACTTTACCAGCGTTGCGACCGCCCGGAATATAGGCGGCATGAGGATAGCCCTTGATGTCTACGAAGATGGCCCCGATCACCGCAATGCTCATATTGTTCGCTTCTTTCAATTTTTTTCAATATTAGCACAGGATAAGGATGAAAAACAAGCGTAAAACAACAGAACAGAGTCGAGTATGGTAATATATCATAATGGGAGGGGATGTGAGCAGTATGCGGTATGGCGGACCGAGAGCGGAGAAACAGCGGATCCGACTGGAGGCACGGCAGGTTTCAATGAATCTGGATCCGGTGTACCGGGCGGAAGCCAGCCGCTCCATCGCACGGCAGGTGCTGGAACTGCCGGCCTGGCAGAAGGCAAAGACAGTGATGGCTTATGTCAGCATGCCGGAGGAGCCGGATACGAAGGCAATTATCCGGGAAGCACTGGATAAAGGGAAGACGTTGTTGCTGCCCTGCTGTGTCGACCGGGAGCACATGGTTGCCGTACCGGTAACGGACCTGTCCGGCCTGAAGATCGGCAGGCTCGGCATTCCGGAACCGGAACCGATGGCGGAGGAAACGGTGATCCCCGAACCGGAGGTGATTCTGGTGCCCTGTGTTGCCGCAACGCCGAGCGGGATCCGACTGGGTCACGGCGCCGGATATTTCGACCGCTTTCTGGCTGAGCATGACGGGATGACGGTCTGCCTCTGCTTCCGGCGGCTGCTGAGAGCGGATCTGCCGACGGAGGATACGGACGTGCCGGTGGATCTGGTGATCACGGATTGAGGGATTGACGCTGGATTTTTCCTGAGGTACACTGCTTTCTGGACCAATATTTCGGGAGGTGTTCCGGAATGAAGAACACGATTTTTACAGGCGCTGCTACCGCGATTATTACACCATTTACTCAGGAGGGTGTGGACTGGGATGCGTTCGGCCGCCTGATCGATGATCAGCTGGCCGGCGGAATCAACGGCATCGTAGCTGCGGGAACCACCGGCGAGGGCAGCACGCTGACCGACCGGGAGCATGAGGATGTGATTACGTTTTGCGTGAAGCGTGTGGCGGGCAAGGTGCCGGTGATTGCCGGGACCGGGTCCAATAATACAGCCCATGCCATTGAACGGACGAAAACAGCCTGCAAGGCCGGAGCGGACGCAGTGCTGCTGGTGACGCCATATTATAACAAGACAACTCAGCGCGGCCTGATTGCCAGTTTCTCGGCGATCGCCGATGAAAGCAGCGTTCCCTGCATTTTGTATAATGTTCCTTCCAGAACAGGATTGAACATGTTGCCGGAAACGCTGGCTGTACTGGCAAAGCACGAAAAGATTTCTGCAGTGAAGGAAGCCTGCGGAAATATCAGCCAGGTGGCGAAGGAAAGACTGCTGTGCGGCGATGATTTGGACGTGTATTCCGGATGCGACGATCAGATCGTGCCGACGCTGAGCCTGGGTGGAAAAGGCATCATCTCCGTCATTGCCAACATCCTGCCGAAGGAAACGGCGAAAATTTGCAGCCGCTTCTTCAGCGGGGACGTACAGGGTGCAGCAGCGCTGCAACTGAAACTGCTTCCCCTGATGAACCAGCTGATGATTGAAACCAACCCGATTCCGGCCAAGGCGGCCTGTGCTGCGATCGGTTACGGACAGAATCTGCTGCGGCTGCCGCTGGTGGAGATGGAAGAAGGAAACCGGCAGAAACTGCTTGAACTGATGCGCGGAGCCGGACTGGAGGTCAGGGAATGAAAATTATTCTTTGCGGATACGGCGGGCATATGGGCCAGGAAGTCCGTGCTTGTGCAGAGCGGGATGAACACAGCGAGATCGTCGCGGGCGTGGATCCGATGATCCCGGCGACAGGGGTTTGCGTATCCTCTTTTGCAGACTGTAAGGCGGAGGCGGACGTGATTATCGACTTCAGCCATCACAGCATGACCGGCGCATTGCTTGACTTTGCGGAAGCGAGGAACCTGCCGGTTGTTCTGGCAACAACAGGGCAGACGGAAGAGGAGAAGGCTCGTATCCGGGAAGCGGCTGAAAAGGTTCCGGTCTTCCTGGCGGCAAACTATTCTCTGGGCATCGCAACGCTGACAGACCTGGTCAAGCGGGCAGCGGCGCTGTATCCAGACGGTGAGATCGAGATTGTGGAGCAACACCACGACCGGAAACTGGACGCGCCCAGCGGGACCGCGCTGGCACTTTTCAATGCTGTGAAGGAAGTCCGTCCGGCGGCTGAAGCAAACTGTGGCCGCAGCGGACAGGGAAAACGGACAAAGGACGAGGT
>Ga0265298_10011028_pt1 | contig 10620 bp, 6 predicted proteins | sample AusTroGonzalo_MG_3_FD_193486 | JGI IMG/M metagenome (GOLD analysis project Ga0265298, IMG submission 193486) | Bovine rumen microbial communities from tropical cattle in Woodstock, Queensland, Australia - Gonzalo_01 | ecosystem: Host-associated > Mammals > Digestive system > Stomach > Rumen ... | reverse complement strand
TTTCGGGCCGGGTCGACGCTTCCGTCGTCCCGGCCCGGCGCAGCTACGCTGCCGCCCGCGCGCTACCTGCGCGAAAAATCAGTCATTTGTAATCCGTGTAATACTGCGGCGGCGCGAAGATCAGCTGCGCTGTCCTGCGCGCCTGAGCTCGGCGACCATCGCCGAGGGGTCGTCGCGTCCGGCGACGACGCGCTCCATCGGACAGCTGCCGGTGAGGCTGCGGTTGAGGATCCTGGGGACGGTCCTGTCGGCGGAGGCCGCGACGCCGTGCGCCCTCAGAAGCGCCGATGCGTCCGCGCCCATGACCGACGCGTGCACGCCCTTGACCCCGCCGACGACGCAGATCGCCGCCGCGGCGCGTCCGACGACCCTTGCGGCGACGAGCGACCGCCCGAGCTTCCCCTCGTCGAGGAGCTTCAGAAGCGACTTGACGCCGAAGCCGGTCTCGTTGCCGACAATCACGCGGTCCCGCGCCGCGACGCACGACGAGCCCTTCTCCACCAGCGTCTTCATCTCCGAGAGGAGGTCCGACTCGCCCATCGGAAGGACGATGCGCTGACGGTCGAACCCTTTTACGAAGATCGCCGGCATCGGGCGCGCCGGGCAGACGTGCTCGCACGCGCCGCAGCCGATGCACTTGCCCTTGTCGACGACGGGGAACCCCTCGACTACGTGGATCGCGCCAACGGGGCACTTGCGCGAACAGGCGGTGCACTGCACGCCCTCCGTCTCGCGGATGCACAGTTCGCGCTTCCATATCGCGTGGCCGGCGTGGACGTCCCTGCGCCCGACGCCGTCGAGCTGACGGATCGCACCGGCCGGGCAGACCCTGGCGCACTGCTGGGCGCATCCGACAAGGCAGTAGCCGCGGCTGAAGTCCATCTCCGGCTGGCCGAGGCGCCTGAGGCTGGTCGAGACGGCGAGGCACCCCCCGCGGCAGTTCGCGACGCAGAGTCCGCAGGCGACGCACTTCAGGTTGAACTCCGCGCGGTCGACCGCGCCGGGCGGGAGGACCGGCACGGGGCGCGCCGGCACGCCGGGCAGCGAGACGTCCGCGAATCCGCCGTCGGTGGTCTTCTCCGCCGCATTGACCGCCGCGAGCGCCGCGACGCCCTTGAGCGCTTCGCGGCGCGTGACGGACGTGGAGTCGCTTTCTTTGACAGGATTAACAGGATTGTCAGGATTAGACGCTGTTTCTTTTTTAAGGAAGCACGCCTTGCAGTTCGCACAGCCCCTGCCGACCTTGTGGGCGCAGACGGACTTCCTCGAAAGGAGGCTGAAGAGCGTCCCGGCGGGGCACACCCAGTTGCACCAGATGCGTCCCCTGCCGAACGCGGCAAGGACGAGAACGAGCGAAAGGAGCGCGACTCCCGGCCAGAACAGCGTCAGCGCCTTGCCGTAGATGGAATAGGGGGTGACCAGCCACGCGACCGCGCCGTATCCGGACGCGGCAAGCGCCGCGGCGGCGGCGAGGACGGTCCAGCGGACGATCCGCTGCGCCTTCGCCTCGGGGAGGCGCGTGCAGACGCGGCGGACGTGCGTCCTCGGATGGAACAGCCAGTTCACGACGGTCTGCAATATGCCTAGCGGGCAGAGGCACTCGCAGAAGAGCCGCCCCGCGAGGGGCGTCAGCAGCAGGACGGCGAGGAAGGCGACCGTCGCGGAAGGCTGTACGCGGCACGCGATGTACGTCGGCGCCCCGAAGAACGCGGCGGTGACGCAGCCCAGCATCGCGGCGGCAGCCGCAATCTTGAGAATCTTCTTCATCGTCCGGCCTCCTCGTTCCTAAGGGAGTCGATCCACTCGTCTATCACCGCAAGCTCCTTCGGGATGTCGATCGACTGCGGGCAGTGCGGATTGCACCTGCCGCATCCAGTGCAGTGCTCCGCGCGGCGCAGCTCCTCGGGCACGGCCTTCGCGTACATCGCCAGCGTTTCGCGGGCGGTGGGCGGCGTTGGCATGGAGAGGACGGCGTTCCTGAAGGTGAGGATCGACGGGATGTCAAGTCCGTACGGACACGGCATGCAGTACTGGCAGCTGTTGCAGGGGATCGTGTTCAGCTTCAGCAGGGCCTGCGCCGCGCGTTCGAGCGCGGCGAGCTCCGCCTCGCTGCAGGGCCTGAGCGGCGAGCAGGTGGCGACGTTCTCCTCGATGTGCTCCGTGCGCGTCATGCCGGAGAGGATGGTCGCCACGTTCGGGAAGGTCCCGCAGAACCTGAGCGCCCATTTCGCGAGCGAGGCCTCTGGGTCGAGCGGCGCGAGCTCCCTCGCGAGCGCGTAGTTGTACCGGGCGAGGCGTCCGCCGAGCAGGGGCTCCATCACGACGACGGGGATCCCGAGGGCAGTCAGGCGCTCGTAGAGGTACTTCGCGTCGAGGTTGCGGTCGTTCACCTCCTTGGCGTGCCGCCAGTCCACGTAGTTCATCTGGATCTGGCAGAAGTCCCATCTGTACTCGCCGTGGTGGTCGAGGCACCACTCGAACGCCCTGGGGTCGCCGTGGAAGGAGAACCCGAGGTTGCGGATGCGCCCCTCCTCGCGCAGCTTCGCGCACCAGTCGAGCGCGCCGTTCTCGAGATAGCGCCTGGAGAAGGTCTCGAACCCGCCGTTCCCGATCGAGTGCAGGAGGTAGTTGTCGACGTAGTCCGTGCGCAGGAACCGCAGCGAGGCCTCGAACATCTTCCTGCATTCCTCGATCGGATACTGCTGCGGCGCGAAGTTGGAGAGCTTCGTCGCTATGACGTAGTCGCCGCGCGCGTAGCCGCTGGCCGCGAGGGCGCGTCCGAGCCTGTCCTCGGACTCGCCCCGGCAGTAGGCGGGCGACGTGTCGAAGTAGTTCACGCCGCTGTCGAGCATGTACTTCACCTGGGCGTCGAGCGTCTTCTGGTCGATGCCGGAGGAAGAGTAGCCCTCCTTCGCCCATCCGTTTGCGTGTCCGCCGTCCACAGTCGGCATGCGCATCGCGCCGTAGCCGAGCAGCGAGACCCTGCGTCCGTCCTTTGTCTGTCGCGTGGTCATAGTCTGCGTTCACCGCTCCATGTCATGGTTTCGAACTCCAGGTTACGGCACAATTCCAAGGAGTGGAGCGGGCGATGGGAATCGAACCCACGTAAGAAGCTTGGGAAGCTCCTATTCTGCCATTGAATTACGCCCGCAGAAAAGGCTCCGTCCTTGGCGGAGAGAGAGGGATTCGAACCCCCGATACCCTTGCGGGTATGCATGATTTCGAGTCATGTGCATTCAACCAGGCTCTGCCATCTCTCCAACGGTGGGATATGATATCAAATATGGCGCGGCGTGTCAATGCCCAGCAGTCCGAGTCCAGTCGAGAGGACTTTGCCAAACAGCGCGCAGAGCCTGAGCCGCGCCGCGCGCACGTCCGCCTCGCTCTTCAGTATCGGCGAGCTCTGGTAGAAGCTCGAGTACATCTGCGCCGTCTGGAACAGGTAGTCCGCGAGGACGCTCGGCTTGTACGCCTCCGCGGCCCTCACGACGGCGCCCGGGAACTCGAGGAGCTGCAGCGCGAGGCGCTTCTCGGAAGAAGTCGAAATGTTGAAAGGTTGAAAAGTCGAAAGGCGGTCTCCGGACTCTTCCGCCTTCTCCATGAGCGAGCAGACGCGCGCGTACGCATACTGCAGGTACGGGCCCGAATTGCCCTCGAGCGCAAGCGCCTTGTCCCAGCTGAAGTCGATGTCGGTGGCCGGGTCGTGCGACAGGTCGGAGTACTTCACCGCGCCGTAGCCGATCTGCTCGGCGAGCGCCTCGTCCGATGGAGCGGACGGGGTCTCTGGCGACCCCGAACCCCTGCCGGTGGAAGCGGCTCTGTCTTTCACTATGGCCAGCGCGCGGCGCTTCGCCTCGGCGAGCAGCTCCTCGAGCCTTATGAGGTTGCCCTCGCGCGTGGAGATCGCCTTGCCCTGGTAGCTCATGAGCCCGAACGGGACGTGCACCAGCTTCGTCGTGCAGCCCATCTTCGCGGCGATCGAGAACCACTGCTTGAAGTGGAGCTGCTGGCGCGCGTCGGTGACGTAGATGATCCTCTCGGGGTCGTACTCCTCGACGCGGGTCTTGACGCACGCGAGGTCGCTCGTCGTGTAGTTGTAGCCCCCGTCCGACTTCCTCACTATGGCGACGCCGAGGTTCTCCTTCTCGAGGTTCACCACGAGCGCGCCCTCGGACTCGACCGCGAGCCCCGCCTCCAGGAGCCTGTCGACGACGCCGGGCATCGCGTCGTTGTAGTAGGACTCGCCGCGGTACGTGTCGAACCTGACGCCGAGCTTCGCGTACATGCGGTCGAACTCGCCTATCGAAATGTCGATGAAGCGCCTCCACAGGGCGAGGTTGTCCTTGTCGCCCTGCTGCAGCTTCACGAGCTCCTGCTTGCACGCGTCCTTCCAGGCGCCGTCCTCCTCCTTGGCCTTGGCGGCGGAGAGCACGTAGCACTTCTCGAGGTTCGCGACGGTGAGGTTCTCGCGCTCGTCGTCGGTGAGAAGCTCCCGGTAGCCCTTGATGAGGATGCCGAACTGCGTTCCCCAGTCCCCGAGGTGGTTGTCGGCCACGACCCTGTAGCCAAGCGCGCGGAAGATCCTGTCGATCGCGTTGCCGATCACGGTGGAGCGGATGTGGCCGATGTGCATCTGCTTGGCCGCGTTGGGCGAGGAGTAGTCTATGACGACGCACTTGCCCTCGCCGCGCTGCGGGATTCCGCACGAGGGGCGCGCGTCGAGGTCCGCGAGGCGGGAGTCGAGCCATGCCGGCGAGACGGTCAGGTTCAGGAACCCCGGGCCCGCCACCTCCACCTTCTCGAACACGTCCTCGCCCTTGAGGGCCTCGGCGACCCTTGCGCCGACTTCGCGCGGGTTCGCCTTCGCCCTCTTCGCGAACTTCAGCGCGTCGTTGCACTGGTAGTCGCCGAACCTCGGGTCCGTCGCGGGCACCACCCTGACGCCGCCGAAGTCCTCCCCGGGGTACGCCTTCTCGAAGGCCGCCCTGACGATATCGCTCAGTTCCATCTCTCTCCCCGGCTTCCAGTCCGCGTCCTGCGGCGTCACTCGCCGAACACGCAGTCCAGCGCGTCGGAGATCATGTCCACCGCATCCTCGAGGGTCTCCTCCTTGAGGACGAGCGGCGGGAGGAACCGCACGACGTTCCTGCCGGCCGTGAGGGCGAGGATGCCCTGGGCCTGCAGCGCCTCAACGACCTCGGCCGCGTCGAAGTCCACGACGAGCCCGAGCATGAGGCCCTTGCCGCGGACCTCGAGGACCTTGTCGTACTTGTCGACGAACACCTGCAGGGACTCGCGGAGGAGGTTGCCCATCTCGACGGCCCTGGCGAGGAGGTCCTCGCCCTCTATGACGTCTATGACGGCAAGCGCCGCCGCCGCGGCCACGGGGTTGCCGCCGAAGGTGGAGGCGTGGCTCGGCGCGACGAGGACGTCCGCCAGCTTCTCGTTGGAGACGAGCGCCCCGATCGGGAGCCCGCCGCCTAGCGCCTTCGCGCAGGTGAAGAGGTCCGGCTTGACGCCGTAGCCCTGCCACGCGAACCAGGTGCCCGTGCGGCCCATCCCGGACTGCACCTCGTCGCAGATGAGGAGGAGGTTCCTCTCGTCGCAGAGGGCGCGCAGGCCCTTCATGAACTCCTCCGTCGCCGGCGTCACGCCGCCTTCGCCCTGGACCGCCTCGAGCATGACGGCGACGGTCTTGTCGCCGACAGCGGCCTTCGCGGACTCGAGGTCGTTGTAGTCGGCGTAGGCGAACCCGACGGGCAGCGGGTCGAAGCCCTCCTGGCACCACGCCTGCGCTGTCGCGGCGAGCGTAGCGAGCGTGCGCCCGTGGAAGCCCTGCCGGAACGTCACTATCTCGTACCGGCCGCCGTTCGCCGCGCCCCACCTGCGCGCGAGCTTGATCGCGGCCTCGTTCGCCTCGGCGCCGGAGTTGCAGAAGAACACCTTGCCGCCGAGCCCGGACAGCTCGACGAGCTTCTCCGCGAGGCGGGTGGACGGCTCGTTCACGAAGAGGTTGGAGCAGTGCGTCATCGCGGCGGCCTGGTCCTGTATCGCCTTGACGACCTTGGGGTGCGAATAGCCCACCGCCTGGACGCCGATTCCGCTCGTGAAGTCGTAGAACGGGCGGTTGTCCACGTCCCTGACCGTCACGCCCTTGCCGTTGGCGAGCACCGCCGTCGGCCTGTAGGTGGGCATCACCTTCGACTTGTAGATGTCCAGGATTTCTGTCTTGCTGCTCATTCCGTTATCTCCGTTCCCACGCCTTCACGCGTGAATATTTCCAAAAGCAGGGAGTGCGCCATGCGCCCGTCGACCAGATGGACCTTCCTTACGCCCGCCTCTATCGCGTCGGCGCAGCTCACCACCTTGGGGAGCATCCCGCCGGATATCACGCCCTTGTCCGTCAGCGTCGCGACGTCGCGCAGGTGGAGGGTCGAGATGAGAGTGGACGGGTCGGCGGGGTCGTTCAGGATGCCCGGCACGTCCGACACGAGCGCGAACTTCCGCACCTTGAGCTCCTTGGCGAGCGCGGCGGCGGCGAAGTCGGCGTTGATGTTGTAGAGGTGCTGGTCCTCGACCCCCGTCCCGATCGGGGTGACGACCGGGATTATCCCGGCGTCAAGCATCTCGCACACGGCCCGGGCGTCCACCCGGACGACCTCGCCGACGTAGCCGCGGTCAGGGTCGGTTATCCTCCGCGCGGCGAAGAGCCAGTTGCCGTGCAGCGGGCGGGCGTTGGCGCCGCGGGACTGCAGCCGGCGGACGAGGTCGGGGTTGACCACGTTGTTGAGCGTGCGGCGCACGACCTCCATCGTCTCCTCGTCCGTGACCCTTAGCCCGTCGACGAACTTCGGCTCGTGCCCGGAGTCCCTGATGGCCCTGGAGATCGCCTTGCCGCCGCCATGGACGATGACGACCTTCATGCCGACGGCGCGCATGAACGCTATGTCGTCCATGAGCGAGTCGAGGTTCTCCTCGACCTCCATCACCGACCCGCCGAGCTTTACAAGCACGACGGACCCGCGGAAGTCCTGTATGTAGGGCAGGGCGTCGGTCAGGACCGACGCCTTAGCCACAGCTGTGTCCATTGTATCCATTCAGGGGATATAGTATATCATATTTCCCCGTCCGGCGGGGAACTGTGTGCGTTTTTCGGGGAGCGGAAGGCGACGGCGTACGCGAACACGGCGGAGAAGCATATCACGGGCACGAAGAACGAGGCCCTCAGCGACTGCGACGACGCGCGCAGGTTTGCGTCGACCGCCGCGTCGAACATCGGGACAAGCTTCGCCCAGAAGCCCGGGTTGTCGATGATGGACGCCATCCACGGCGTTATGATCGCCCCGCCGAGAATCGCCATGATGAGCCCCGACGCGCCCAGCTTCACCGCCTTCTGGTCGAGTCCGCCGAGCGCAATGCCGTAGATCGTGGGGAACATGAGGGACATGAAGCCGGACATCGCGACAAGGCAGAGGACGTTCGCGGAGAACGGAAGCGAGCCGACCGTGAAGAGAACCTTCGTCGGAATGTACATCACGCCCGCGCAGCAGGCGATTGCCGCCGCCGCGAACACCGCCATCATCGCGGCAGGGTTGACATACTTCATGGAGAACGTCGCGACCCAGCGGCAGACTATGAAGAGCGTGATCGCGATGGTGTAGTAGACTGCGCCCTGCGCCGGGGTCACCCCAAGCTCCTTCTGGCAGTATGCGTTGAGCCATGTCCAGGCCGCGATCTGCACGCCGACGTAAAAGAACTGCGCGACGACCCCGCACCAGTAGCGAGGGGTGCGCGCGAGCGTGGCCAGCATGGCGCGGTACCCCCCCGCCAGGAGGACGTACGCGACCGGCCCGCAGACGCCGCAGAGGACCCACTTGATCTTGTCCATCTCGGGGAAGAGGAAGTAGAGCACCGCCATCGGCACCACGGAAAACGCAAGCGCGGCGCCGGCGCGCGCGAACGCGGAGCGGGGCGGGGAGGACTCCCCGTCGCGCCTGAACAGGAAGAACAGCCAGATCATGAGCGCAGCCGCGCACAGCCCGACATACGGCGCGCACACCCAGAAGAGCTCCCTGTCGATGATCGCCTTCAGCGCCTCGGGCGCCATCTGCGCGCGCTCCTCCGCCGTCGCCGGGTTCAGGTGCGAGAGTATGAGCTGCTGCGCGAGGACTATTCCGCACATCGAGCCGACCGGATTGAACATCTGCGCGAAGTTCAGCCGGCGGACCGCCGTCGCCTCGTCGCCGAGCGAGAGGACATACGGATTGCAGGTCGTCTCCAGCAGCGAGCATCCGCCCGCCACGATGAAGATCGCCACGAAGTAGATGTCGAAGCTCTGCGCGACGCACGCCGGTATGTACAGGAGCGCGCCGGTTATGTACACCGCGAGCCCTATGAGGACGCCCTTCCTGTAGCTGAACTCCTCCGCGAGGACGGCCGCGAAGATGGCGAGCACCGCGTACGCGCCGTAGAAGGCGACCTGCACGAGGCCTGCCCTTGACTGGTCCATCGTGAAGATGCGCTGGAACGCGGGCACGAGGTTGTCCGTCATGTTGTTCAGGAGCCCCCACAGCGCAAAGCAGCTCACGAGCATCGCGAAGATCGCGAGGCAACTGCGGGGGACCACGGGCGCGGGCGCGCCGCTGGCGCCGGCGTCATTCATCGGCCACGCCCTCGAACTCGATGTCCGGGAATATCTCCTGTGCGCTCTTCAGGTACTGCGGCAGGCCCTTGACCGCGGCCTTCGCGATCTGCTCGGCGCGCGACGCGGCGTGCGCGTCATCGCCGCATATCACCTGCATGGTGAGGGCGGCGCCCATCATGGCGTCGGCCCAGGGCTGGAGCCCGAGGCGCTTGCCGTCCTTGAGCCTGCTCGAGTCCTTGCCCTTCTCGATGAACCTGACGATCAGCTCGTTGAGGTTGCCGTGGCACTGCTGGTAGAACTTGACCCACGTCATCTTCATCGGCGTCTTGCCGTCGGCCTTCATGAGCTTGAGGCCGTCCTTCTCCGTTATGTCCACGATCTTGCAGCCCGACAGCTTGGACTTCGTGAACTTGTATCCCTTGCAGTTCGCGATGAACACCTCCTGGACGGTCGCCATCATGTTGACCTTCTTTATGTACACGTCCGCGTACAGCTGGCTTTCGGAGTACTTGAACTCGTTCTGCAGGCTCGTCAGCTGGCGGACGGCCCCCTTCCAGTTGAGCTGGCGGAACGTCCCGGCCTCAACGAGCGAGTCGAACTCCCTCTTGACCCTGTCCCTGTCCTCCTCGATCGCCTGGGCCTTGAGGTCCGCCTGGCGCTTCCTCCCCTCCTCCGCGGCCTGCTTCTTGCTGAGCGACTCCTTCTTGCGCTCGTTCTCCTTGACGGCGACGTGCAGCCTGTTGACCGCCTGCTGGACGGTGTTGCCGCCGCGCTGGCGGATGTAGTTCCCGGCCTTCTGGACCTTCGACGCGTCGTCGGAGGCCTTTGCCACGTCGTACGCGTCCTTCACCTCCTTGCTGAAGTCGGCGGCCTTCTGGACTGCCGCGACGTCGTCGCCCTCGGCCTTGAAGGCGTCTATCCTCGCGACGAGGTCGAAGAGCGTCTTGCGGACGCGCAGGGACGCCGCCTTGCTGGCGTATGCGCGCTCCCAGAGCTCGCCCATGCTCTGCGACGCGCTCGCGACCACCTCCGCGACCCTGGACTTGAACTCGGCCTCGATCGCCTCCATTTCGCCTGCCGGCGCCGGGGTCTCCGCCTCCGCCGCCTGCGCGGCGCCCTCCGCCGGCTTCGCGTCCGCGGCGTCGGCCTTCGCGTCCGGCGCCTTCGCGGCGGCGACGGCGTTCGTGCCGGCCGCGGGGGTTTCGGACTGCGCGACGGCGTTAGTGAGCGCGATCGCCGCGATGAGCTCCGCCGTCGGCGGGGGCTTTATGGCGTCGAGCTGCGCCGCGTCGGCGCTGTCCGCGAGCTCCTTCCTGAGCCTGTCGGTCGTCTTCTCGCACTCGGAGACGGACTTGTCGGCCATCTGGCAGAGGTCCTCGGCGAACTTGGCGGCGTTCTTGCGCGTGTCGGCTATGGACGCCCTGGCCTCGTCCATCTTGCGGGTGATCTGCGAGCGCAGCTCCGCCGCGCGGGAGCGCTTGTCGGCGACGACGTACCACGTCAGACCGCCCGCGACGAGCGCGATCACGGCTATCGTTATGCCGACGACGCCGAGCACCTTGCCGAGGACGCCGCCTTCCTCCTCCTGCGGCTCCGCCTTGAGCTCGGGGACGTCCGCGCTCTCGTCCGCCTCGCCGTCCGTCCCGCCATCCCCGGCCGCGGGGCCGGCCGCCGCGGGCTTCATCTTGAAGCGCCTGCGGCTCCTCATGACGATGCGCCCGCCCGGGGCTGCGGACTGGGCGCCCGTCGCCGTCAGCCCGGACGTCATGACGCGGCGGAACTCGTCGAGGAGCGCCTCGAACGACGGAAAGCGGTCCGCCGGGTTCAGCGCGAGCATCTTCAGGATGAGCGCGTCGATCTGCGGCGATATGTCGGCTCGTATCTTGCTGGGCGGCACCGGCGCCCCGTCGAAGCGCTTCCTGACCACGGCGGCGGCGTCGTCCCCCTCGAAGGGCGCGACGCCCGTGAGGGCGTGG
>Ga0265298_10011027_pt1 | contig 10620 bp, 16 predicted proteins | sample AusTroGonzalo_MG_3_FD_193486 | JGI IMG/M metagenome (GOLD analysis project Ga0265298, IMG submission 193486) | Bovine rumen microbial communities from tropical cattle in Woodstock, Queensland, Australia - Gonzalo_01 | ecosystem: Host-associated > Mammals > Digestive system > Stomach > Rumen ... | reverse complement strand
CGGCACCACGCAGTGAGAATCCCGGATGATAACCGCCACGAATGAGCGCGGCCAATTGATGACCTGCCTTCGTCTCCTCGAGCACGACCATTCGCACCTTCAGGTCGTTACCTTCCATGTGCATATCCTCGATAAGGGCGCAGATGCTGTCCAGGTCCATCTCGAAGATCGGATAGTCTTTCGCATCGCCTTCCGGGGACAGTCTCGGATGGTTCAATGACGCGGCGAGACGGCCATGACGGACGAAGTCCTTTATCAGTCGGTTCATCTCGCGTTCGATGATGCGCTTCGGGTAAGCGCGGTTGTTGATTCCCGGAATGTCGCACTGGATGGCAGTTCCCTCGATGATCAGACGCTTGACCGGTGCGCCAAACGCGTCCTTCCTGTCCACCATGGAGGCGGTGGAACCCTCGAATATCCATTCACCGTACAGCTCAGTTGCCATATAGAACCTTCCCCTGCTCGCCGATAGACTCCATCACGGCCCTGGACGCCTTTCTCACCTCGGCTGACATGCACGACTCGAAGTACGAGCCCACGATCCGTTTAACCGTGGCGGTGTCGTCGTTCAATATGCCGGTCAAAAGCTGTTTTGCGTCCTTGTCGTTCATCTTTATGGTAGTTCTAACGGTCAATTACCCGATAGTTTATATAATGGCAATTTTGCTATATTTTTAGCAAGTATGAAAAAGTCGTGCATATACCCACTCACAACGCTCAATCTCACCAATGGTAGCCTCCTTCCGTGTTGCGCATCGCACCTCCCGACATACGAGGCAGAACTGCTGATGATACCGCCAGAAAATGCGATGGACGCTTGGAACAGCCCCGAATGGAAACGGTTCCGCAGAAAAATCGCCGATGACGACTACGGCGCTTGCCACGCCTGCCCGGTGTTCGCCCAGAAAACAGAGTCATGGTATACCGAGGAAGAGATAAAGGAAAAATATCCCGAAGTATACTTGTTCAAGAAAGGCAACGAATACATTAAAAACGTGCCAATTCCCTCGACCGTGATAGTATCCTTCGACGACAGGTGCAACCTTCACAAAAAAGTGTGGGCAGGAAGATGCCGTCCCTTTAGGGCGGCATAGGAATGCCCACTTGCCAAATAGAAAATTATAAACTATATTGTACACAACGCTGAAAGTCTTGCTGAAATAAAAGGCACTCATCTAAAAGTCCAAAAGAGGCTCGTGGCTTGGTGAGGAAACGGTTTGATTGGATTCGGTAGCCACATACATAACGGATTCAAGATGCATTACGAGTAAAGCGGATTGCTGAAATGCAGTCTAACCATCCCGGTTCGTATGCTCGTCATACCTATCGGGCAGGCCGAATGCCAACCGGCCAATCGTATGTAAGTCTCCTCGGTGGAAACACGTTGGAGCTTTACAAGCTCCCGCCCTTTAGGGCGTGGGTAGTTGACCGACCCATTGCATAAACGCATTGATGCAATCGTCAAAGAGTCCACGGCTATAAGGCTCTGCAAGCATCGCAGGCGGGAGGTGCCCATACTTGCCACCCCACACAGAATCCAATACAAGTTGACATACTCCCACGACTAAAGTCGTGGGATTCTAGCCGTTGCTCAATTTGAGCAACATAGGCTAAAGGCAGATGCCCCTACCTTTTGTAAATTTAGAGCAGCGTTGAAATCCCTGTCGTGCTCCACACCACATTTAGGACATATCCAATGACGGATTCCTATGTCCTTCAATGCTGTGTTCTTATATCCACAAGAACTACATAACTGCGAAGATGCAAAATACTTATCCGCATACATTACGGTCTTTCCCGTCCTGTGTGCCACGTATTCCAATATATTCAAGAAAGCATTGAATCCGAAGTCATACATAGACTTCTTATACTTCTTGGATAGATTCGCCAAATCCAGTGTCTCGAACACCATAACATCGTAGTCATGACACATTTGTCTAGCCAACTTCCAGTGCATATCGGAACGCTGATTAGCAACCTTCTCGTGTAGCTTCTGCAATGTACGCAGCGAACCTCGCTTACCCTTGCTCTTTCGGTATTTCTCCGATAGGTTTCTCAAAGAAGCAAGGTTCTTTCGCAACAGCTTAGGCATACTACAATCGTCACCGTTAGAGGAAACCAAGAAGTCATGCAGACTGAAGTCGAAACCAACGATTTCACCCGATTTAGTCCACTCGGTCTGTGTACATTCTTGCTCAGCGACAACAAAGATGTAGAATCCGTTGCTCTTGCGTTTGACGGTGAGAGTCTTAATCTTACCGTCGAAATCTCTACTATTCCAGTAGGGGAAGTCTTTCTTGCCTATCTTAACCCGATTTAAGTCGTGAAACTTGTATCCAGCTTGCTTCGTTGTGAATGAACGGTATTTAGCCGTCTTCTGAAAGTGAGGAGGATTAGTCTTCTTCCCAGATTTCAAGTTCGAGAAGAACAACCGATATGCTCGGTCTATTCTATCCGTTATATCTTGAATGGCTTGCGAAGGAACCTCGTTCCACTCTGGATTCTGTTTCTTTAACTTTGTGAGATGCTTCTGCAACTGATATTTATTGAGCATCTTGTGGTAGATGCCGTAGTACCTACGGTGCAAAGCTATACAGTGGTTGTATATCCGTCCAGCAACTACAAGTATATTGTCGAGATACCGAAGGGCATCCCTATTATACAGTTTGTACTTGTATGTCTTCAATTCAACCATAGATAAGCAAATGTCCACCGAACGCTTATTTTGGCCGTCAGCATTCCGAGGACATTCTAAAATCTAATCTTGATAGGAGGACTGCCAAGAACTCTTATCATAAAGAAGTTTATAACAATCTATAAAAACTTTTCTGAATTGGCAACTGTTTTCATCATCCCACGGCTAAAACCGTGGGCTTTTAGTTCAGCGTAAAAATCCTTGTAGAAAAAGCGGGGCGAAGGTGCCCCGCTAGGGGTGAATCTTATGCGACCTTCCACACATTCACTCGGACGTGTTTGCGGATAATGTTGTAGCCCGCAACGACCTTGGAAACCACTTCGCAGCGACCCTTGTCACCGACCACGATTCCATTGAGAACCGAGTAGCCGTGGGTGCCTGTGGTCACTCGCAGGTCCTTGCAATCGGTGGCGGTTCCGATGCAGTTGGCGACACGGTTTGCGAGGTCAATCACGAGGATGTGAGCATCTTCCTTGCAGGAGGCTTCAATCTGTTCATCGGTCACGGCAGCGAGGCGTTCAAGTTCTTCCTGTTCCTTGCGGATAGCCTTGATGCGGTCATATTCCTGCCATTCTGCGGAATCAAGCCTGCGGGAAACTGCGTTAGCCTTTTCAAAGGCATTGCAGGCATCTTCTCTAGTTACCCATCTGCCATCTTCCTTGCGTTCGGCAATTTCATTGATGGTCATATCCCTGCGGAACTTGGAATCCTTGATGAAGGAATCTGCGAGTTTCGGTTCGTAATCCTTGATAGCCTGCGGGATGGAGTTGATTTTGTCATTAGCCTGTGCGAGTTCCTTGCGGAGCGATTCAAGGTCGTATTCGCCACCGAGGATGGCACTCTTGTTTCTTTCAATGCTCTCACGGGCTTGGTCTGCCGTGCGGACAGGACCCCAAGCAATGTCCCAATTACGGAACATATCGTAAGCCCCATCTACATCCTTGCCGTCACCCTTGTATTCATAGCCTGCCTTCTTGCACTTGGCAATGGCATTGGCGAGGCGGGTTTCAGCCTTGGCGATGGCTTCTTTAGCCTTGGCGATGCGGGTTTCTGCACGGGTGATTTCGTTTTCAATAGTAGCGATTTTACGCATTGGGCTATCCTCGGTTGGAAGTGGTTGTCTTTCCTTTACACCCATAATATAACAAAATACCTAATGATTGTCAATAGGTATTTGTAAAATTTTTCAATTTTTTTTACGGTCGCCCACACCGCTTTCGGGCTTGGGCACTGTTGGCACTTCTCTTGAGCATTTCTTTAAAGGCTCTAGCCTCCTTCTATTTTTTCCGCTCGGCTTCTTCTTGTTCCCATTCTTGCCTTCTGCGATGGGCACTACTCAAGCAGGAAATCGCTGCTGCTCCGAATACACTCATTATTCCTCCTCTATCAATTTGCCTACTCTAATTAGATTTTCAAGGGGCTTTCTCCACAATCTCAAAGGAATCTTCGGGCAGGAGTCGCAGGAACCCCCAAGTCCCTTTAATGTGTCCACGGTCATCAATGTGGGTTACGGTGCCCACCTTCCCGATAAGGGTCTTTTCGGAAATCGGCAGGGTGCCATCGGAATCCGTAGCGAATCCCAAGATTCTAATTTTATCGCCAACTTTTACCATACGTGATACAATTCTCCATAGATTGCACAGCATCTAACTTCTTCCCAAATTTGGTAAGAAATTTCTTCAATTTCGGGATGTTGCTGAAAAGCATCCCACAGGGGCTTCGGTTCGTAGCATTCGTCTACAGGCTTTCGGCAGAATGCCACAATCGCTTCGGGTGTCCCTTCGGGAAAGATAAATTTATCTTGGCGGTCGTGTACCTTCCCGAACATATAAGTCGGGTTTATAACGCTCTTTTCCACCTGCTTTTCATCTTCAATAAACTTCGGATTGAGGGTCGCCCCGAAGCACTTGGTTGCGATGGCTTCCACTTCTTCGTAGTATCGGGGATAGGAAGCACTACCGCCACCCCAACTAAAACTTACGCCCATTGCTAATCTCCTTTAGGGTAAAATTTCCATCATCAGCGGGTATTTCGCATAGGTGGTTTTTTCCAAATGGTTACAGACATTCGTGATGGTGAACTTCAACATTTCCAAGATGCGGGGAGCAAAATAAGGAATGTTGTTCTTTTCTTCTTTCATATACAGGGGACGGCTACGCACATCACCGAATAGGATGTCTTTGTAAATCGGGAAAGCCTTGTGAGCATCCACCCGATTATCCCCGCAGACACTCTCCAATCGCTTCATTAAATCCTTGAGGTCGGAGCGGGTAAGGACAAATCGCCATTCTTCGTTCTTCGGTCGCAGGGCATAGTTATCCGATTTGTCGGACTTGACAAGCAACTTTCTACGGCGATTGAGAATCCATTGAGCAAGGACTTTGCTCATAGAACTACCCGAATAAAGGTAGGGCAACTTTTCCATATTGGCAAGGCTCTTGAGCGAATTAGTCCTTCGCATCAAGACAAACCACTTGTCAAATTCCGCAGGTGTCACAACCTTGTAGATGGGAATTTCATCTTTGACAGAACTAGCCTTACGCTTCTTGTCAAATACTTCTTCCCATTCACGGTACAACCTGTCCGTATCTGCATCAAAGATGGCTTTGTACTTTTCGTAGAGTTTCTGTTCAAGTTTGTCAAACTTGTCTTCAACCTTGACAAAGTGCTTGAAGGACTCTGCGTCCACACGATACCAATAAGTGCTGCTACCCATAGATTAAACCTCCAAGCTGTCAAATTCATCGTTCTTGTCACCCCAAGCAATGCCTGTGAACTTTTCCACCCACGGCTTCTCCGATACAAGGGTGCCCCAAATATGGATGTAGAACTTGGAGCGTGACCCCGCCATCGTGAAGGTGCGATAGAAGCAACCGCTGTCGGTTATCTGGTAGCCGAAGCCCTTCAAGCGTTCGCAGGCTTGTTCAATGGTGATGGCGTTGGACTTGAGTTCCTGTGCCAAGCCTTCTGCAAAAGAAATGAATGCCTTCTTGATTGTGGACATACCTGCTCCTTTACGATAATTCAAGTTCAATGATTCTAACATTCCATACCGTGTCCACCGCTTGAGTCGGGGGCAGGAAGGGCTTTGCCATCACTACAGGGGACTTTGCTTCCTTGAACACTTTCAAGTAAGCCTCGGCATCCTTGCGGGTAGCGAACGGCACAGACACCACGCAGGTTTCCACAATCGGGTCATCGTCATAGCGGACATCTGCGATTAAGTAATACATATCCTTAAACTTCTTGCATTCTCCCAAGTTGCGACTACCAAAGTAAGACTGCATCTTGTCAATGCCATAGGATGCGGTAGCGTGGGTATCACCATAGCCATCAATGTTGTAGCCTTCGCCATCTTGACGGAAGGTGAATCCATAGGAACTGCTGTTGTCCCTTACGCTCACGCACCAACCGCAGGAATCATTCCAATACAGGTTTGCTTCTGCATCACGAATTTGGGAGGCGTACGCAGCGAGTTTCGCAATCACAAAGGGAATGCTCTTGCGGGCATTGATACGCACCATATCCTGTTCTGCAAAGTTTTTCTTGAGGGTCTTGACAAGATGTTGCCTCACCGAGAAATACTTGTTTCCACCATAGTTGCGGTTGAGGTAGTCAAGGAATGCCTTGACATCGGCTTCCATAGCCAAGCACTGTTCCTTGACGGCTCGGTTGTTTACATTGAAATCCTTGGCGGGTGTGAGAGTGAGTGTATCTGCCATTGGTATATCCTCGGTTTAAAGTGGTTGTCTTTGTACCTACAATATAACAAATTATCTACTACCTGTCAATAGGTATTTTTAATTTTTTTATTTTTCTTTCAACCAAGCAAGGTTCCCATCCACAAGCACCTTCTTCGGGTGTAGCAGGCACTTGGTCGCTAGGGCATCAATCGCAGATGTAAGGACGCTATTCAAGCCAAGTTCCTGTGAAGTGGAAAACTCTTGGTCTTCAAATTCAATTTCAATTTTCTTTTTCATTAGATTAACTCCATTTGTTGCGGTCTCTTGTGGTAGGTTCTAGCGGGATGTTCGGAAACCGCACGACATTCCAACTAGGGTCGGCAGGGGTGATGCGTGACCAATAAGCGGGTGTTACATACACATCGCCATTAAACCATTCGTTAGTACCATCCTCATAGTTGGTAGCATTACTAGGGTCACAGATGTGGTAGAATCCGTTTACATCTTCCACTAGGACTTCGCCCCTTTGGGTGCAATCCTTCGGGGTCGGGAGTTCATTGCGGACATCGTGCCATTCGGGATATTTTTGACCCCTGCAATGAAGGTTTCTATAGGCAACTTCGGCAATCTGTCCTAGCTGTGTTCTAGGGTTGTACCCGATTGTGTGATGCGGACCACGGAACATATTGCAGATGGCATTGGTGGTCTGTTTGTTGAGGCAAATATCCGAACAGAAATGGCGGGTGATTCGGGTGCGGGTCAAGTCGTCATTCTCATAGACTGTCTGTCCCCTAGACATATAAGACCTCAAGGAACTCTCTGCGATGGTGCTATATGTGCCATCGTTGTTCTTGACATACAGGGTTCTCGGAGGAACATCCGATGCCTTGTCATAGGTGACAGTTCGGGTCTTGCGGTATTCTTGTAAATCCTTGATGCCATACCACAGGAAATAAGCACCCGCTAGAGCAAACTGAATGATGCCCTGTCCGTAGGGTGTATTCCACAGAGCGATAGTAACCCCTGTAGTGTAGCCGAACACAAGGATTGACAGGACACCCGACCACCAATACATTTTATTGGCAGACAGGATTAGTGCGATGACTGCGGTAATTAAGGCGGTGATTGCCCAAATGATTGAAATATCCATTGTGACTCCTCCTAGAGTCTGTGGCTGTCAAGCCGTTCGTTTAAGGTTTCAAATTGATTTCGCACATATTCAGCGAATCGTGCCATTGTCCATTGTTGGCATTCGTAGGAAATGTCTTTATCCCACCAATAGGATTCTTTTCTGTCCTTAATGAAGGCATCCGCTTCGGCAGGACTACCGACAAACTTGATGGGGTCATCATTATGTCGGATTTCCTTCTTCTCGCCTTTTTCTTTAACGGTTCGGACTTTGATGATAGCCCCGACTACACATTGTTCAATCATTTCGGATTCTCCATTTTAGTATTGGCGTGCATAAATTTCACAAGTTCTTGGATTTCCTCTTGAGTGTAGTTCCTGCCCTTCTTGACATCAATGATGTTGCCCTTGGAATCCCGAACCATAAACATTTCTGTGTCCTTGCCCTTGGCGGTGTCCACCTTTTCTTCGGCAGGCTTGGGCTTGTAGGTCACACGAGCCATAGCGTGAATATAGACGGTCTCGCCCTTTTCGTGGGCTATCTTGGCTTCCTTCTCGGACAGGACTTGACACTTGCCATACTTGCCGACTTTGTACAGGGTTTGTCGGGGGACATCCAAGTAGCTCGCATAATACTTATGCGGGCGATAGAGTTCTACAAGGAACATCACCACGTCATAACCGCCTGCGAGTCCCACCGCCAAAATGAGTTTGCTAGGGTATAGTCCAAAAGTGATTTGGAATCCTGCGGGGTCTACGATTCCATACACAATGAGCGATGTAACATACAACATCCCCAAGACACGGAAGATAGCCGTAGCCTTGTAGAACGCATTGCTCTTGCAGGCTTCTGCCACAAAGATGACGAGCCACGCCATGATAATAAGGATTGCGGTCATTACCATAATTAGTACCTTAAAAATAATGTGTTAAATTAGTTGTACCACTCTGGTTTACATTTTCCATACGAATCTTGCCACGAAGCAGGGCATTCTGTATTCGGTTTAGGCTTTGGTGCTTTAGTAATTTTATTCTTAATTACATTATATATTTTATGATTATGAGTTAATGTAGTTGCAAACCCCCCAAAAGGTATGATGTTTACACCTAATTCATCTTTAACAGCTATTCCACAATTTTCTTTATCAAGGGCTATTAGTTGAAAAAATTCAGCACCATCGGGGGCATCATATAGTAAAGCTATGCTTCCACTCTTAAATATATCAATGCTTCCATTATTGCAAGTATATCGTAATTTTTCATTATTTTCTAAATCATATTGACATTTTTTTAAATTCTTTAAAATCATTTTACTCGTATCATAGCACATATCCGTACCTGCAAAAACAAATATGTGGCAGAATGCAATTATAATTAGAATATACTTGAACATTGTTATATCCTCGGTTGTGGTTTCTATGCCTTAAATATAACACTTTATCAATCTATTGTCAATAGCATTTTAAAACTTTTATGAAAAAGTTGGCGAGAAGTGATTCTCGCCAACCCCCACCAACACCTCTAGCGAGGATTTCAAGGGCGTTTCATAAAGTGCTTGACCCCCTTACGTAGCTTCGTGGTTTCTTCTTCGGACAACACGATTTCAGCGGATTCAAACATTTGGAGGAGAGCATCAGCAAGTTCCTTTTCGTAATTGCCGGACACGGGGATTACGTCGCCATTCGTTTCCTTGGACTTGATGTATTTTGCAAGGTCAAACTTGATTCTACCTAACGAATCCTTGAACTGGTCATTTTTAAAATGTTCCTCAAATTCCTTGGGGATAATCATTTGAATTTTCATGATTAGAGTTTCCTCCCGCACATCGGGCAAAAGTTGATTGGGGAACTGCTGTCTGCATAGCATTCAATTCTGTAAGTGCCAGCGGGAAACTTGCACAGATGAAAGTGGTCCGTCCATCCTTCTTCATAGATGATGTCCTTACATTCTCCGGTTTCATTCATCGGTTCGCAATATTCGCACATTTCGCCTCCTTTAATGACTACACAATAAACGCATCGCTACAGGTTTTATACTTCAGTTCTTTCCTTCTGTCACCTGCATAACAGAAATATTTGGCAGGGACAAGCTACGCAATTCTCGGTTATTATGGATTCTATGAGTCTGCTGATGTTCTTTACATCCCTTACAAAGTATTGTAAGTTGCTCGTACTCGTTACTCTTTGTTGTTATATATAGTAGGGACAATTATTGAAGTAATGTTACTAGCTTTCTTTTGTTTAGCTAATAATCTATAATGCTCCTTATGTGTTGAATAATATTTTCTTTGTAAATCCCGAATATGTTCTTTATGTGCTAAATAACGAAGTTTATTATATGCTACTTTATCATCACATTATCTAATGCCTAAATCTTCCCGATTTATAACTCTAATACTATTATCCGAATTTTCTTTTCTTGTTACCCATCTTAAATTATTAGCATTATTATTTTGTCGGTTACGGTCAATATGGTCCACAAAATTTTTACCTTCGGGTGGGGGTCCGTAAAAGGTTTCACATACAATTCTGTGTACAAGAACTTTTATTGCCTTATTGTTAATCCAAAACGAAACTCGTTTATAGCCGTCACTGGTTGTATATTGTTTCTTAATATACCATTTATGTGACTTACTATTTCTAATTTTTATAATCCCCTCATTAGACACTATACAATTATATGTAGCATTATTTAACCATATCTCCATTATCAATTCGTTCTCCAAAAGTTATTACAAAGTATTTCTTGTTCGGCTCGGCACCCCATTCGGGCTTGCCTGTACCGATACGGATTTTCGGATTCTTGAACACAAGCCTTCGTTCGGTGTCGGTCTTTTTCGGATAACCCAAGGTGAACACAAGGGTATCAAAATCATTGCGAATTTTAAAATAGACGCCCCCCATCGGATTGAGCCACGGTTGGTTCGGGTTCTGTTCTCGGCACAATCGCTTGTACCAACATTCCTTTATTTCCCTGTACTCCTCAAGTTTGACAAATAGGCGGTCGCAAGCTCACACCCTTTAGGGTGTGGGTAAGACCCGCAGTAACAAATGTAAGAAATAAATAACATTAGAAAGCCTCACAATTATTGTATATTTGAGTTAAGATACTATA
>Ga0265298_10011026_pt1 | contig 10621 bp, 5 predicted proteins | sample AusTroGonzalo_MG_3_FD_193486 | JGI IMG/M metagenome (GOLD analysis project Ga0265298, IMG submission 193486) | Bovine rumen microbial communities from tropical cattle in Woodstock, Queensland, Australia - Gonzalo_01 | ecosystem: Host-associated > Mammals > Digestive system > Stomach > Rumen ... | reverse complement strand
TTCTCCTAAAAGAAGCGCTAACTGATTGGTAGTAAACACCGTACGGGCATCTTTCCAGATCAATGATGAGTTGCTTTGCTGCATGTTATTCCAAATAATTTAGAATTTCCGGCTGCAAAGGTACAACTTTTTTTTGAATTATGCAAATTAAATTATTCAAATTCAATAATTTATTTTAAATAATTGTATTTTTTCGCCCCATTTCGGGCTATTTTTGACCAATCCCCAACAACAAACGGAGCGCAACACGCTCCGTTTATCTTTCTTACATCGGGAGACAATCCCCCTAACCGTTAACCTCTAAGCGTTCACCGTTATTAGAACACCTTCCAGCGGCGTTTGGGTGCATCCGCTTCCATGTCGTTTTGAGGTGTGTTATCCACAGGTTCGCTGGTGCACAAGAACTGCATGGGAGTTAAATCCAAAACCTTATTTAAAGGCTGTATGTATGTACGTTTTGTCATAGTCGTTTTAATTTTCGGTGCAAAGGTACGGCAAATTTTTGACATATGCAAATATTTGCCGTACTTTTTGCAGATTTTACATTATTTTACAGCTTTTCCCATTACGTCATACATCTTATCACCGCGGAGGATGTACATGTTACCGTTGCGGAAGATCTTGGTGCATTGTACATCGTCGCCTTGTACATTCTCCATTCCTGTCGGCAAATGATGGATATCTCCGTTGAGCAGCATCATCTGACGACGACCCGGAGCCGGAGCCGGTGCGTTTTGTTCAGCCGGAACCTCGTCCATCTTGATATATGCCTTGTTCGCTCCGATCGTACAGTTCTTACCGCAACGACGAATCTTATTGCTGTTCAAGATGTAGATCAACTCGTTGGTACCATCCTTCACTACTTGTGAGAATGTACCGTACAAACCGTTGTTCTCTTCATCATTAACTTCGCTGTTGGCTACCGCTTCCTTATTGCGGTAAATAGCTCTAAGAACAGATTCATTCTCTTGATCGTTCGGAACGAAGATGTAAGGACGGCCTGCTTCCAGTGCACCTACTTCTTCCAACTGAACGTAGTTCGGAGCATCCGGATCGCCCTTCTTGTACATTACGCGATAGAATGTAGCACCGGAATAGTCTCCTTCTTCTACGCGATACGGCAAGCAGATTGTTCCGATGTTTCCGGAAATAGTACGCTTGTACGTTCTTGGTGTGTAGAGCTGGATTGCTGTCTGGCCGCTACCATAGCAAGAGAATACGCTTGCACTACTATTGAACTTCATGTTATTATTCGTGTTCGTGCCATTTGCTACTGCACTTGCTGTAGTAAGCGTCCACTTACCATTGTTATCATTGTTCACTTGCGTTCTCAAATAGTTCTTCGAAGAAGATGCAGCGTAGAGATACTTGCCATCTGTAGTCTTAATAGCATAAGTTCCATTATCCTGTTTTTCCAGAGTGAACTGCTTCGTTCCTGCACCAGGTGTGAAGACGTCTCCGCTAAGCGAACCTTCAACGGCTGCACGGTTATTATCTCCTTGTGCACCCATCGCATAGATCTTGCTTGTAGTTGTATTAACACCGGTAATCAAGATCGGCATACCGTCATACAATTCGGTTGCCTCAATCCATTCAGCATTCCATGCCGGAGCCTCATCTGCAGTAACAGTCAGCGTCAGTGCAACTGTTTGCGGATCAGCATCACCTGCATTGTCGCTTACGGTAATCGTTGCGCTGTACGAACCGGCGGCATCGGTATTTGCAGAAACGGTAATCGTACCATTTGCAGTGAGACTTGTCTCGTCAATGCTGAACTTAGCAGCATCGTCACCCGAGATAGCGATAGTTGCAGCAGCTACATTCTTCAGTTGTACATCGAATGTTTGATCTGCTACCGGAGTATATTGTTTACCGCTAAATGCCAACTCACTTTCCGAAAGGACGATTTCCGGTTCCGGAACAACTACTGCATTGATTGCACATGCCAGGGTATGGCTCTTACCCTCATAAGTAGCGGTAACATCAACAGATGTCTGACCACCAGTGAGCGGGTCATTACTCCATGCGACAGAAGAAGTGACATCTTCATTATGATGAGGTTCGTCTGCCAGAGTATAGTAAGCCGTTACGGTCAAACCTTCTGTATCCAGATTATCGCCAAGTTCGTAGTCCTTATTCGTCAACTCACCGGATACTACAATATGATCCAGTACCGGAACAACACCACCTTCCTGGTTAACACCGAAGAGAACGAAACGCTTGCCACCTGTTGCGGTGAAGGTTAGAGTCGTTTCCTGTGTATTACCGGAGAGAGCAACTGCATAATAAGCATCTGTTGCAGGATTAGCTCCGTCAGACAATGTGAACGGAGAGTTACTGCTAATTCCGCTATTGGAGTTAATAGCCTGTGTAGCAGGAGATACCGTTACACCTGTTGGAGCCGTAATATTCAATGTCACAGTCTCACCATTCCAACCATATGCATGGTAATGAAGTTTTGTTGTTTGCGCAGGAACAGTTACTTTGATCGCTCCATATACAGAACCTGTACCGGCTTTGATAGCGTCATATTGTGTAGCGCTATAAACAACTTTCGCTTCACTGGCGCTTGTTCCACCGGTAGTGCTTAATGTTGCACCGCTTTCACTTGTATAGACAGTAGCCCATTCGGAGATCTCTGCCCATTGTGCTTGGATAGTAACATTAAACGCCGGCATGATAAATGCATTCGCAGCAACTGCCACTTCATGTACTTCCTCGTCTCCATCTACATAAGTTACTTTCCAACCATCGAAGTTATAACCTTCCTTCGTCCAAGTGTTTTCCGGAAGGGTTACGTTTGCGCCTGCAGCCTTATCTGCTATAGCCGTAGGAGCAGTACCACCATCTGCACCATTACTGTCGAACGAGATAGTATACTTCGTTTGCGCTGCAATTACTGTTACATTAAAGTCGGCAGTAGCAGCTTTATAAATGCCGTTTGCAGCCAAGTTTGCCGTAATAGTAGCGGTACCTGCGGCAACTGCACGCAGTTTGCCATCTACGATGTCCACGTATTCAGTGTGATTACTGCTTGCTATAGTAACAGCGCCGGCACCATCTTTGGTAATCGTCAAGTCAGCAACAGCCTTATCAGCAGTACCTACCTCAAACGATGCCACGTCAGCAATCTCAAAGTTCGGCGTACGAGCCAAGGACTGAAGTTCTGAATTTTCGTCAAATTCAGCTTTAGAGTTAAACATCTTCACCTTACCGCCCACAACTACTTCGTCGCCTACCAATACTTGGTTATCATTTGTGAAGTTTGCACCTCCGATATACTTACCTTTGTAAATCTCCAGATGGTTGGTTGTAGTACCATCATCAGAGATATAATAGGTTTGTGTATTGCTTGACGGATTGCTCTTCTGACTAACAATACCTTGAACATAGATATTACGAGCAGAAACGGTAGTACCGATGACATTAGTAATAATATCTATCGCCTCAGCAACGGTGTACGGATGAGCTGCGTCGTTTGCATAGTCCTTAACTGATACGGTGTACGTTGCTGTCCTGGTCGCACCGCCGAATGTGTAAGAAACGGTAATCGTTTGCGGATCCGGATTATCAATAACTTCGGTATCAAATACGCTTTCGCTATCATAAGTTGCCAAAGCACTTACATCTTCAGGCTCCCCTTCGCTATAAGTAGCGGTTACGGTCGGTTGCGGAAGAGCCTGACCCGTATAGATGGTATAAGAAGCCGTACCTACCGCAATCGAAACCAAAGTCTTTGCTGCTAAGGAAACTGCTACATTATAAGCAGGACTTGTTACTGCGCCAACGGTGGCGGTAACTGCCACATTACCTGTAGCTGTTACCGTTGCAGGACTTGCTGCCCATGAATCCGGAGTAACTGCTGCTTGGTAACCGCTTGCGTATGTAGCTGTTGCAACCAAGCCTGTCGTTTCAAATGACTCTCCGTTGACGTAGGTCGTCTTAGCAGCTGTACCGGAAACTGCAAGACCTGTTACTGCACCCTTGGCTACACGTGTAATAATATAGTTGTTGGCATCTAATTCCTTGGTGGAATTGTGTACTTTATAAGTACCGGTAATGGTTACTTTGTCACCAACAGCTACCAAATCAGCATCCTCATAAACATCCTCTCCGGTCTTAACACCTAAACCACGGTACGACTGCAATTGAGCAGAAGTGGTCTTGCCATCATCGGAGATGTTATAGGTAACATTGTAATAAGTAGAACTATATTCCGTAACGATTTCACTTACGTAACCGGTAACAGTCACCTGACCCAAGTTGTAGGTCGTACTTTCGCCAACATAAGTGAACAAATCTGCTACTGTTGCAAAAGGCGGGTTGATCGTATAATCAGCCGAAGCAATCTCCGAGTTATCACAACCGCTCATAACAGCAATCGCCTTAATGGTATAATCACCACGATTGCTCAACGAGATTGCACTCGTATATTCGGTGCTACTCGTCGAAGGTTCTGTACCATTGGTGGTGTAATAAATAGTCGCACCGGTAGTTGCACATTCAATCTCAACGCTCTGTGCTTCTGCATATTCGCCTTCAGCTACCGTGAATGTCGGTGTTGCTACCTGCGGCAGAACCGGAGTACCACTAATTACATAACCAGAATAAGTAACATTGGCTGCAAGATTAACAGTAATAGAAGTTACATATCCTGCACCTGAATTGGCTTTCTTAATATGGAAATAGCGTTTGCCGGAAGCAAAGGTATACGTGTAAGGACCTGAACCGCTTGCCTCAATAGGATCGCCATCCGGAGTAGACTCAATTGCTTCCGTTCCTTGATATACAGCCAAATCTACATCCGTCACCACAATAGATTCAATGTCAGCACTAAATGCGTCGCTATTATACAATAAGCCGACACTTGCTTTAAATTGAATCTTCTCCTGATTAGGATTAGAGCCAACCATTACATTGGATGTAGTAAACGAAATTCCACTCTTTTCGTGTTCTCCGTCATAAGCAACATAACCAGTTCCGGATCCCAGTTTATCAATATCTTCATACGTCAACTGCCATGAGCTAGCTGCGCTGCCGCCTGCCGTAGCATATACAGCATACAGCGTTACAGCTGCATTACTCTCGATAGTGAATTTGGTACCTTTAGCATGGTAAGAAGCCAAACTCTCATCACCATCAGCGAAGTCAGACTTGGTGGTCCAACCTACAAAGGTCTTGCCGCTAACGTTATTCGTAACTCCGTTCGGCAGATCAAACGGAGTCAGGATCTTCTTCGTTCCGCCGCTTACACTATTCCCGTTCTCGCTGTAGGTAACGGTTACAGAAGGATAGTCATTCGTTGTGAAGTTGCCTTCCAACAGCGGATTGCTCTCATCGCAGTATGCGGTACCATCACCAATAGCCATTATGCTATAGTCGTATTGCGTATTAGCTTCCAGACCTGTCTTCTCAAACGAAACAGCCGGAGCAACAATAATCTCATCCGTTACGACAGCCACATTGCCTTCATGCTTCTTGAGATTCAGCACATAACCTGCTGCATTAGCTACTGTGTTCCATGCAATCGTTGCACTACTATAAGTAACAGTTACATTATCCTCTTCCTTGGTCGGAGCAGCAAGACCCGTACATGCTTGTGCTTGGAAGTTAGCGGTAATCGTACCTGCTGCAGCTGCCAAAGCAGTTGTAGAAGCAGCATTCTCATCATCCAAAACGATATCGTCATCAGAAACAGTCCAGTTAACGAACTCGTGTCCCGATTCAGGAGTAGCCACAAGAGCAATCTCATCATCCTCCGTTACATAGATTGAAGCCGTACCACCGTTGATAGTAGCCGAACCCATTGTATTGTCGTTTACAGCAAGTGCTACAGCGTATGTCGGAGTAACTGCCATCGACAGGTTTACTACCACGTTGGAAGCGAGACCGCCACCGCTGATGGTAATCGTACCCTCTACAGGAGTAGTCGTTGTAGTCGGAGTAACCGGAGTAACAGTTACTTCTACACCGCCTTGTGCCATCGCAGCCTGAGCCGTGATAGAAGTCGGACTAACACTATACCCGGCAGAAGCCGCCAGCGTCAAACCGCTCTCAAGATTTGCACCTTCCAACGTAAATGTCTTGCCTGCTACAGCAATATTCTGCTTTGCCGTGAAACTCAACGAACTCGGATCAACCGTCACTTCCGGAGCCTCCGCCTCATAGGTAACAGAAATAGCTCCTAACTGAGCATTTCCTGATGATTGTGTATATGAGAATGTTATAGAATTACTTTTACCCGTCCACGTATTACTTGAAATACTACCAACATTAGAGGCAATGTTTGCAACCAGACCGGTAACCTCCGTAATATTGAATCCAGCTGGTGCAGTGACGACTAATGTTACATTGTTATATAGTCTTATCTGGTTAGCATTCATATACATATTGGAACCTGAACCTTTTACATAATCAAATGTAATGTCATTCTGTTGACCAGTATAATCATGCAGTGCACCTCCAGAAAGAGAACCGCTCGCGTCTGAACCAAAAAGTGCATTATTCAATGTCACGTTATACGTACCCGGAGTAACGACATGCTCTTGTACAGTAATAGTAGCGGTTTGGGTCTTTGCGTTATAGCAACCATCTGCTGCTTGGCTGGCTTGTACAGTTACAGAACCTGCTGCCACACCGCTTAAAGTCGAACCACTTAAACTAGCATAAGAACCGCCTTCTGTAATAGAATAAGTTACTGCTCCTTCGCTGTTCGAAGTGAACAAGGTGCTCAGATTTAAGGTTGAACCTTCATCAACACTTCCGTTGTTGAAAGTAATGGTCGGATTTACCGGCGAGTTAATGGTGTACGCTGCTTGTGCAACATCACCCGTATTGGAATCTTTCTTTGCGAAAGCCTTGATGGTTGTTGTAGAAGAAACAGAAATAGCACTACTATACACAGAACTGCTGATAGTAGGAGTGGTACCATTTGTCGTGTAATAAATCGTTGCTCCTTGTACATCCGAAGACAAAGTCACGCTTTGTGTTCCGCAGTACGTTCCTGCTTCCAGACCAAAAGAAACGGTCGGTTTTGTGGAGCTACCTGATTCTTCATAGGTTACCGTGATGGACTTTATATACATGGATTTTGGTTGAGATGCTGGAGCACCTGTAGACAATGTTACTTCAATGTTACCAGTACCACAATTTATGCCGGTGTCGTCCGAAGTGGTTAGGGTAGCATTGCTTTGGTTGTTTGCACCCGCATCGCCAGTTCCAAGTGTATTGCCGTTAACACTGACAGATAGATTAACGTCATATGTCTTGTTTCGAGAAGCGACAACAGAGACAGACTTAATAATTTTATTTTGAAAATCCGAACTTGTGAGAGTGACAGTAGCGCCTACACTAGCCGTACAAGTAAACTGAAGGCCACGGTCGCTATTGTCCCAACCATACGGAGCAACAGAAGACTCCCATTCGTTTCCGCCGGTAGCACATGGTAGTGGAGATGTATTTTGGGCCCACGTACCTGATGTTTTGTTGGCAAATGTTGTAAGAGCATCTGTTGCCCAAACTTGCCCGACTCCTATTAGTAGGAGACATAGCAAAGAGAATAGTTTAAGTTTTCTCATAATGTTTAAAATTTATGTTGTTAATAATCAATATACTAACTAAAAATATTTTGTTTATGAAACACTTAAAACAATTTTTAATTCTTGCCCTATTTGCCATTATTGGTGTTGGGCAAATGTGGGCAGTAGAGGTAAAAGACACTATCCCTATCGTAAGATTTAACGGAACAAGTGGTAACTCCTATGTTTCCTCATCAACAGGAACAACTAATAAAGGAATCGGAGCAACTGTCGGTAACTTCATTCCTAACAGTGGACAGATGAAGGTTAATCAAGGAAACACATCCTCTCTTAACGCATCAAATTTTTACGTATATAATACACAAGCGATGCCAGGGAGTATTACTAAAATTGAGTTGGTTGTTACTGAAGGAACGGTTACTAATAATTATTGTCAGGTAACAGTAAGTACTTCTAGTGCATGTAGTAGCAATCCTACTTATAATACATCCAATGCTGTAAGTGGAACAAGCACACGATCTAAAACGTTTACTGCAGCTAGTGGATACCAATATTTTCGAATTAGTTGGGCAAAAAATGGAGGAACTGTAAAGGCAAGTTATGTGGTCATTACCTATGAGAAAAGTAGCTCCACAAAACCGACCCTTTTTTCGGTCCACCCTTTTGGAGTCCCTCAGCCTTGATAAATTCAGGTCGCACGTACTATTATGTAACCACCTGACTTCATCGAGTCATTCACGTATCCTACCTAACCTTATATATACTATGTATATATCCCGTGATTTTGAAATCTTTTAGTTAATCATTTCATTAAGTCAATGTTCACTTTCCATCTTTTTTAAAGTGCTGATGGCTCGCACTATATCTCATTTGATCGCTTTGAGGTATCGTCTCAACGTGGATCGGCAACAATGTAGTTTTTGGGCAATCTCGCGTTGGCTCATACCTGCTTCCAAGGCTCTGCGGATATATTCCTCTTTGCCGTAAAGCGGATGTACTTCCATGCGACTTTTCTTACCCGGCGGACGACCTATATGTTTACCTTCTGCTTTCAATCGCGCCAAGGCTTCCCGTGTCCGCTGGCTGATCAGGTTCCGCTCTATCTCTGCCGACAGCCCGAAAGCAAATGCCAGCACTTTACTCTGTATATCATCTCCCAAACGGTAGCCGTCCTTAATCGTCCATACCTTACATCCGCGGCGCATGCAGTAACTCAATATCTCCATGATCATGTAGAGACTTCTGCCTAACCGACTCAACTCGCTGCATATAATCAGGTCTCCATTCCCCACATGCTTTACCAACTTCCCCAGACGTCTCTTGGTGTAGGCTTTCGTACCTGATACCGTCTCTTCAATCCACCCGTCAATCTCTATCCCCTCTTGTGCGCAGAAGCGGTTGATCTCAAATCGCTGGTTCTCTACCGTCTGCTTGTCACTACTCACGCGGATATAGCCGTATATCATTATTTTTTCGGATTATTTTGGGCCCTTTTGGACAAACCCGAAATCTTAATAATCGTATATGTTTTTTGGCTCAAAAGGCAGTTTTTGAACAGGTATTACCCTCGTATTACTCTCGTGTTAACCTCGTGATACCCTCGTTATGCCCTTGGAATCTTAATAATCGTATACTTTTTACTGCCCACTTGGCCCCTTTCATTCCCCTTCCTCTTACAATAGTTTTCTCAATTCTTCAGCAGAAGGTAGTGCTTTATAGGTGTCCGGTAATTCTTCTACACTACGATAAGTTGCTACTCCCATCGGTTTTGATATATCCCGTAGCGCAAATTCTACTTCTGCATTATCTTTATTGCGACAAAGAAGAATGCCAACACTTGGATTCTCTTCGGGCAATCGAACTAATTCATCCAAAGCCGACAAATAATAATTCAACTTTCCTGCATATTCCGGCTGAAATTCGCCATTCTTCAGCTCGATTGCTACCAGACATCGCATCCTTCTATGGTAGAAAAGCAAATCGATAAACCGCTCTTTATTGTTTACGATCAGCCGATATTGATTACCCATGAAAGCAAAATCATTACCAAGCGACATCATAAATTTTCGAACATTGTTAACTATCTGCAGCTCTACATCGTGCTCGTCAACAAAATCAGGATCCTCTATATGCAGAAAGTCCAGCACATTGTCTTCCTTGAATGTCTGCATCGCTATTGTACGTTGCTTGTCATCCGGTAGAGTAAGTGCAAAATTGTTTGGCATCGAGCCTGCAGTATGGTACAAATCATCGCGTAACGCTTGCTCCAAACGACGATAACCCCAAAACTCTTGGGCGCATTTTCGTATATAGAACCACCGCTCGTTGATGTCTTTAGCTTTTGACAAGATAGAATAATGATGCGTAAATCCAACAGCAAGGAAAGCTGTGATATCCTCATTCGTTATTTCGCTCGCCACTGCCGAGTGAAATGTAAATGGTTTTATTTCAGTGCTTTGAAGCACTATATCAAATTCGTTCGGCACTGCCGAGTGAATTTCAAACACCTCACACCATTCCTCATAAAACTGACGCATCTTTCGAATGTTTTTCTCCGAAAATCCTTTCAGGCCCGGCAGTTCTTGCTGTAATTGATTGGAGATAGTTTGAATAGCGTTCGTGCCCCATTGAGCATTACGGCTTTGCTCAGAAATATATTTGCCGATGGAATAATACAAACCCAACACCTCACCATTCATTTGACGAGCTGCACGATAGCGACAAACCACAATAGCTTGCTTAATCGCCTTTACCGCTTGAGCGTAATCTGTTTTAATTATTTGTTCCATCGTTTTTCCTCTCAAACCTAAAAAAAGAAACAAAACCATATGATGGTCCTGTTCCTTATGCGCGCTATATCTCCCATGCGGACGTCAGCCCGGTGGTAAAATACTGATATGTAGTCGTTTGATTCATCATAAAGTAGTGTCTTAACCGTTGGTACTTATGGTGTGTTTCAAAAACGCTGCAAAGGTACAAAAAAATTTTGATATATGCAAGTATTTTTATATAAAAATAGTTTTTGTTAAATAAACTTGCTAACAACCTTCGTTTTTGAACATTTTGCTATGATCCTCAAACTA
>Ga0265298_10011025_pt1 | contig 10622 bp, 6 predicted proteins | sample AusTroGonzalo_MG_3_FD_193486 | JGI IMG/M metagenome (GOLD analysis project Ga0265298, IMG submission 193486) | Bovine rumen microbial communities from tropical cattle in Woodstock, Queensland, Australia - Gonzalo_01 | ecosystem: Host-associated > Mammals > Digestive system > Stomach > Rumen ... | reverse complement strand
CGTCACGAACGTCGTCGCCACGTGGAGGTACAAGGGCAGGGAGTGGACCACGACGAACGCCGTGAGGAACATCGTCCTCCGCCCGCAGACCAACACCTTCATCCAGAGGCTCGGCGCGGCGCAGGCCGCGGCGCAGGCGTTCCGCGACAGCTGGCTCGACGCGTCCAACAGGGCCGGCGTCGCCGAGGGGCTGTGCGCCGCGCTCTCGAACAGGGTGTCCGCCGTGGAGGGGCTCTACGCCTCCATGTCCAACCGCGCCGCCGTGGCGGAGGCGATGTACGCGGCGAAGACGAACGCCGTCGCGGCGGCCGTCGCGCCGTTGCAGGAGAAGCGCGCGGACTACGTGTCGAAGCGCGACAAGGCCGCGCTCCCCACGACGAAGGCCATCTACCAGCTATTCATTGACGACATCGACGCCATCCTCGACAGGCTCGGCGCCGACTGACGGAGGACAACAGATGACGCTCACGCTCTCGATCGACATACAGAGGCACGCCGCCGTCCCCAGCGAGCTCCACGCGCTCGTCGCGGGCGACACCTACAACCCGCTCGTCCTCGACCTCTCGCAGCTCACGCAGCAGGAGCTCGACGCCGTCGACACGGCGACGCTCTCGATCGTCGTGTACCGGTCGAGGACGGACCTCGTGCCCGTCGCCTCCGCGAACCTCTTCTCCGTCCCGCAGAACCAGAAGAAGCTGCGGACGACGGCGCTCCTCATGAACCAGCAGGCCGTGGCCGACTGGCTTACGGCGTCCGGCGCGGGGGTCCATGACGGCTACGTGGTCATATCCGACGCGGACGTCACCTACGCCGCGTGCGACATCCCGGTGATCCTCCGCCCGTTCTCCGTGGGCTCCGCCGAGACCGGCTTCTACACCGCCGCGCAGGTGGACGCGCTCCTCGCCGGGAAGCAGAAGGTGCTCGAGGGCGTCGGCGCGGTGAGCGTCGCGTCCGACGGCAAGGTGTCCGTCGCGCCCGCGACCGCAGCGCAGGCCGGCGTCGTGAAGCCGGGGACGGGCATGAGCGTCACCGGCGACGGCACGCTCAACGTCAACTTCCCCGCGCCCGACGAGGGCCTCGACCCCGACAGCCCCAACGCGGTCCAGAACTCCGCCGTCGCCGAGGCCATAGAGGGGCTGTCGTCGAGGGCGGACGCCATCCTCAAGGAGGAGGGCGGCGTAGAGTCCGGCAGGCTGAAGGAGCTCGAGGACGCCATGCAGCGCAAGGCGGACGACGAGAACCTCGCCGCGGTCGCGAGGAGCGGCAGCTTCTACGACCTCACGGACGCCCCTCCGATCCCGTCCGCGTCCCCCGGGCAGTGGTACGCGGGCGAGGGCGTCACGGGCTCCTCTTCCGAACCCGCGACGTTCGCCGGCTCCGGCGTCGCGTACGCCTCCGTCGGCGACATGTACCTCAACACGGCGACGGGCATGACCTACCGCTGCGCGGTCGCGGGCAACGCGGCTACGGCGAAGTGGAGCGCCGCGGGCAGCATCAAGGGCCCGAAGGGCGACACCGGCGAGGCCGGGTCGACCACGGTCTCGAGGTCGTACGAGTCCGTCGCCGCGATGACGGCGGGCTGGTCGTCCGACTCCGTCCCCGCCGGTGGCCTCGTCATAATCTCCGCCGGGGCCGACGCGGGCAAGCTCTACCGCAAGGGCTCCGCCGCGTACGAGTACCTCGCCACGCTGAAGGGCGCGAAGGGCGACAAGGGCGACAAGGGAGACACCGGCTCGCGGTGGCACGTCTCGACGGTCTTCACCGGGACGGGCGCGTCCGCCGCGTTCGCCTCCCTCGGGGTCGATCCCGTCGAGGGAGACCTCGGCCTCAACCCGACGACCTTCGACATCTACAAGTGCACGCTGGGCGGCACGGCGGCGACCGCGCTCTGGTCGTACGTCGGCTGCATAAAGGGGACGGCCGGCATCGGCACCAAGGGCGACGCCGGCGATCCCGGCAAGTCCATGCTCGCCGGCCTCGAGGTGTCCGCCGCCGGAAGCGTGACGGGCGTAAACGCGAAGGAGGGGGACCTCTATTGGAACACCTCGAGCCGCGTGCTCTTCAGGTGCTCCGCCGCGAGCGGCTCCTCTACGACGTGGGTGCAGCTCGCCGACCTCTCGTCCGTCGTGGGCCCCGCGTCCGTGACGGCGGGGTACATCCCGGCGTGGGCCGCGATGAACGTCCTCGGGCAGGGCTACGCCGTCCAGACCGAGCTCCCGGCGGACGCCGCCGCTGGCGCGGATGCGATCCCGACCTCCTACGCCGTGCGCCTCGCGATCGGTGAGATCGCGGACGGCGTCGTGATGGCTCCGAACGCGCACGTCGCCGGCTACGTGCCCGTGTGGAACAACGACAACTCCCTCGCCTCCGGCTTCGTGGTGAGGACGTCCGTCCGGCAGGCCGGCCTCGCGACCGACAACGCGCTCGTCACCGAGGCGGCGGTCCGTGCGGCGCTCGGCGGGACGTTCATCCAGGTCCCGGAGACGCACACCGAGAACTACATCCCGCAGTGGGGCTCCGGCGCCTCGCTCAAGAACGGGTTCCTGTTCCGCACGGAGGTGCGCTCCGCCGGGACCGCCGACAACCTGTCGCTCGTGTCGGAGGCCGCCGTGAGGGCCGCGTGCACGGCGATCGAGACGCTGTTGGCCAACAAGAAGCTCGACGACCTCGCGGCGCCCGTGACAGGAGGCGTGAACCTCGACGCCACGTCGGCCAGGCACGGCCTCATGTCCCACGCCGACAAGGCGAAGCTCGACCGGCTCGTCGACACGACCGCGGCCGCCGACATCAACGCCGACCTCGCCGACGGCGACAAGCTGATCGTCGAGGACGTCTCCATCGCGTCCGGCTCGAAGTTCCGCAGCATGACGATGTCGCGCCTGTGGACGTACGTCCTCGCTGCGATAAAGCTGAACGTGAGGCTGGACGACCTCGTCGTGGCGTCCGACTCCGTCCTCCTCGACGCGTCGGCGAACTACCACGGCCTCCTTCCGAAGCTCTCCGGCAACTCCGCGCAGTTCCTGAACGGGGCGGGCGCGTGGGCGACGCCGCCCGGCTCGACCGTGTTCACCGGCGACACCGGCTCCGGCGGCGCGCAGGGCCAGGTCCCGGCCCCGTCGGCCGGCGACGGCTCCGCCGACAAGTTCCTCAAGGCCGACGGCACGTGGGCCGTCCCGCCCTTGCAGACGGGCTCCGAGCACATCACGATCGACGGCCAGACGCTCGTGGACGCCCTCGCGAACGGCGACGAGCTCATCCTCTACGACGTCTCCGAGAGCGACTTCCGCAAGGTGACGGCGCTCGCGCTCGCGCAGTTCGCGCAGCTGCTCCCGCGCTACGACACGATCTACGTCCCTGCCGGGGCGATGACCCCGACGGAGACGAACGGCGCGGCGGCGGAGTCGTTCTCCGTCGCGGCGAACTCGACCGTGCACGACGTCCTCCGCTTCCACTCCACGAAGGACACGTACGCCGACTTCTCCGTGGCGTTCCCGCCCGACTGGGACGTGGACTCGCCGATCCAGGCGAAGGTGCTGTGGACGCCGTACAACACGGACGGCGCTACCGACCAGTGGGTCCGCTTCACGCTCGGCGCGAGGGCGTTCGGGGACGGCGAGGACCTCGGCGGCGCGATGCCGACGTCGCCCGTCAACATCGACGACCAGCTGAAGGCGTACGGCCAGGTGCACATGACCGGCGCGTCCGGGACCGTCCCCGTCGCGGGCACGGCGGTGGCGGGCAAGACCGTCCACTTCCAGCTCAAGCGCGCCTACCAGTTCAACAACGGCGGGGACGGCGTCGCGCTTGGCACGGGCGCGTGCGTCCTCGGCGTCATAATCCAGTACCGCCGCACGGCGGACCTCGCGGGGTGGTGACATGAACTCTTTCCTCTTGAACTCCAGGCGGGCCTTCAGGAAGTCGGGCGGGTCGGGCGTGTCCACGTGGACGTTCGACCTCGCCTCGCTCGAGTACATGAGGAAGTCGCAAGTCATCGACATCGACGCCGTCATACAGTGGATTCCGACGCCGGACGGGAAGCTGGTGATGCTCCCGGCGTATGATGGTGGCTACTCGTACGTCCGCAAGCGCGGCTACATGACGACCGACCCTGGCTACGACCCGCTCCATCCGCTCGACCTTCCGTACATCGGGCTCACGTCATCCACCGATGGCTACTACCAGGGCCAGAACAACATAAACTACTGGGGGAACGCCACGCCCACGGAGACGACGGCGATGTGCCTCGGCATGACGTTGGCCCCGGACGGGAAGCGCATCTTCCTGATGCTCCGGGCCATGCGGAACTCCGTCACGGGCGCGTTCTTCGCGTCCATCGACCTCGACGAGGCTTGGACGTTCGAGCCGGAGCTGATCCCGATGTCCAACATATACGGAAACCAGACGGTGCTCCCCTCGTGGGTGCGTGGCATCGACTGGGGCTCCATGACCTGTGTCCTGCAAGGCGGCGCCACGCGGCAGTTCGCCATGTCGACGGTCGGCCTCCCGGACACCGTGTTCAACAAGACCGTGATGCGGGTCGCGCACAACGGGTCGAGGATGTACACGCTTGGCGGCCGGTACGTCGCGACAGGAGCCGACGCGATCACGCAGTACTCGATGGCGGACCCGTTTGACGTCACCACGATGAAGCGGTCCAACACGGTGCTTTCGCTGAACTCGTACGCGGTGGACTTCGGAGGCAGCTCCACGATGTATCGCGACATCGTGATGTCGCCGGACGGGCTGCGTCTTTTCGTGCTCGGGCTGAACATCAACACCACGTACGATCCGCGGAACAATTCGTCCAACAACTCGTACATCTACGAGTTTGGCCTGTCCGTGCCGTACGACATCGGGACGGCCGAGCCCGTGAAGCGCGTCCGGTTGCAGGACACCGCGGTCGGGCTCTACGACTATGCGCCGACGATCGCGCCCACCGGCATGTTCATCGACGAGCAGAACGGCGGCGAGCGCATCTTCCTATACGACTCGCGCGTCAGGACCCTCTACCAGTTTAGCGTGACTTCACCGTCGTGAAGAAAGGAGAAAACCAATGACAACCAATGACATCATCAAGAAAATCTACGCTGCCGCCGTCAAGAAGGCCGCGCAGAAGAGCTTCGAGGACAAGAACACGAAGGTGGCCCTCGAAGTCGGAGGCGACGTCGCGGCCATCGGCCAGACGTGGATCGCCTCCTTCAAGGACGGGAACATCGACGCGACGGAGGAGCAGAACCTCAACGCCGTGTTCGGGGCGACCGTCGACAAGTGGGTCCCGAAGCAGGAGGGCATCGGCGTCAGCCTCCTCTGGAACGGCTTCTCGCTCTTCGGCCTCGGCTGGAAGGGCCTGAAGCACTACCTCGAGAAGTGGTTCGACCTGGAGCTCGACTGATGAGGCGGCTCCTTGCTGTCGCGCTCCTCGCCTGCGCGGGGTGCTGCAACCTCATGATGCGCCCGGACGCCGAGCAGAACCTCGGCCCGTACTGGTGCACCTGCGAGGTGGCGGAGACCCTCGCGATCCCGTTCTCCGAGCCGAAGGGCCCGGAGGGCGGCATCGCGAAGGCGTACTGCACGCTGCTCTTCCCGGTCATACTGATCGACCTTCCGTTCGACGCGGCGGCGGACACGGTGATGCTGCCGTGGGACCTCTGCCGCCACACGTGGGGGCTGTGGTGAAGGGGAAGACCATAACGATAGACCGCATCGACGCAGAGCTTCTCCTGGAGCTCTGCGCCATGACGTTCAAGGACAGGCCCTCGCTCGACCTGTGGCAGACGAAGCACGTCACGTCCGTGCTCGCCGCGCACCTCGTCAAGGCCCTCGGCTTCGGCGAGCGCGAGGAGAGGGCCCTCGAGTCCCTCATGAGATACACGAAGGAACCCGGCTTATGCGCAAGATGCTCTGTGTTCTCGGCGCGTGCGCGCTCCTCGCGCTCGGCTGCCGCTCCATATCCGTCCACAAGCACGACCCCGTCGTGTTCGTCCCGCCGGGGCAGACCAACGTCGTCTGCGTCGTCGAAGGCGGCTGGGACGCGAGCTACTACTCCTACGGCGTCTGGACGTCGTTCGGGTCGCTCGGCGTCACCATCGGGACGAACGTCGTCTCGCTGACGCTCAACGACCTCAACTCCGACGTCTCGACCAACCACACGCAGATAATCGTGGCGGGCGGCGAGGCGGCGGGCGAGATCGCCGAGCACATCGTGGACGCCCTCAAGAAGGTGCCGTGACCTACAAGACGAGACACGGGGTCGACTGGCCCGCCGAGATGTGCGACGCGTTCATCGACATGACCGTCGCGAAGAAGTGGCGCCAGTTCAAGGCCGAGTACGGGATCGAGTTCAAGGACCCGTGGGTCCCCCTCCTCGACGCCGCGAAGGCCCTCATCCCGGAGCAGTACTTCAAGGTCCCGCCCTGGACGGAGGAGCACTTCCACGACTGGGTGATGGCGAAGAAGGGCTGCATCACCTGGGGGTGCGCCTCGTGCGGCAAGTCGAACGACTACGGCCTCCTCATGCTCCTCGACTGGATCACCGACCCGTTCGACACGGTGATCCGCCTCGGTTCCACCGACAAGCAGTCGCTCAAGTCGCGCTCGTGGAACGCCGTCGTCACCTACTTCGCGGCGCTCCGCCGCAACAAGCTCGGGCTCGCGATACCGGGCAAGTTCTCCAAGTCCGGCTACGCCGTCCTGAACGACGACGCGGACGACTCGCCCGAATCGGTTGGCGAGAAGGCCGGGATAGTCGGCGTCGCCGTGAACGACAGCGAGGACTCCGGCAAGCTCCAGGGCGCGCACGCGAAGTACGTGCGCCTCGTCATCGACGAGCTTGCCACCATCACGCACCACGACAACATACGCAAGGCCATGCAGAACCTCCGCGTGGGCGCGATCGACTTCCGCTTCTTCGCCCTCGCGAACCCCGGCTCGTGGGAGGATGAGTCGTGCCAGTACTGCATACCTCCGGGCGGCCCCGCCGCCGTGAACGTGGACACGGGCCTCTGGACGTCGACTCGGGGGTTCCTCGTCCGGCACCACGACGGGCTCAAGTGCATCACGGTGGTCCACCCCGAGAAGGCGGCGGAGTACCCGTTCCTCCTCACGCGGGAGGTCGTCGCGCAGAACCTCGCCGACTGCGACGGCAACGCCGACGCCGCGATGTACTGGCAGATGGTGCGCGGGTTCCCCGTCCCCGGCGCGACGGGCGTCCCGACCGTGCTTGACCCCAAGGTCGCCGCGCAGCAGCGCGTGACCGAGCGCGCCGACCGCGCGCACAGGATCGTCGCGTGCGCCGCCGGCATCGACCCCGCGTGGTCGGAGGGCGGCGACGACGCGGTGCGCGTGAGGTGCTTCCTGCGCATCGACCAGTTCTCGCGCCCCTACCTCGACTTCACCGACGGCGTGCAGAAGCTCCCCATCCTCGCGTCTGACCCGCGCCCGCCCGTCCAGCAGATGCGCGACAGGGTGATCGACATCATGCGCGCCCCGGGCGAGGCCCCGTTCCACAACACGGCGGTCGACGCGTCCGCGAACCAGGGCCTCGCCGACGACCTCCTCATCTACGCGGGCGCGGACTGCCTCGCCGTCAACAACTCCGTGAGGGCGTCGGAGCTCCCGCTCCGCGCCGCGAAGGAGACGCGCCCGGCGCGCGAGATCGTGTACGACCGCGGCACGGAGGCGTGGTGCGTCCTCGCCGAGTTCTGCAAGGCGGGCCAGGTGCGCGGACTCCCGGCGGAGGCGCTCCGCGCCCTCTGCTCCCGCCGCTTCATGACGCGCGGGGCGTCGGGGACGGTCGTCTCGCCCCTGCGGCTCGAGGACAAGAAGCACTTCAACGCCCGCTTCCGCAAGTCCCCCAACGAGGCCGACGCCTGCGCGCTCGCGGCGCTCATCGTCAAGGAGCGCATCGGCCTCCTCCCGTTCGGCTACGTCGTCCCCGTGCAGCCGAACGCCATGTTCATGTCCCGGCCCGCCGACCCCGGGTTCCGCGTCCCGCAGTCCGCCGGGTACGACGCCGACGCCGCCGACGGCGACGACACGTTCGCCGACGACGGTTGAAAACGAACCCCGTTTATGGTATAATTACGCCCGCAAAACCAATGACTTCCTGTTCCCACACGTCAGACGAGGCCCGCAAGTGGGTCGAGTCCCTCTCCGACCGGTGGAGGCTCCAAATCCTCTCGAGGCGCTTCAGGCTCGACAGGAAGACCGGCAAGCGCACGGAGCTCCCCGTGCGCATACGCCGCTTCGTCGAGGGCTGCCCCTGGTCGCTCGTCGACGCCGCGGTGAAGCACCTCCTCTCGCTCGCCCCGTACAAGGGCGTGGTGTACAACGGCGTCCCGATCGACGGCGAGTACGTCCCGACCCTCACGACGTGGAAGCGCGACGACCAGGACGAGGTGGAGTCGCCGACCGCGGCGCGGAGGAACGACGGGACCTACACGCTCGTCCAGGACCTCGTCGAGTCCGGGAGCTTCGACTCCTACTCGACCGGCTCCTCGTCGAGCTGCATGGAGGAGGTCGTCTCCGAGTGGCGGTGGGACGAGGGCTCGATCGAGGACGTGCCCGCCGGGTCGCAGGGCGTCACCTACGCGGTCCAGGCCGTGAGCCGCAACGAGGACGGGACGTTCGACTACGCCATCGTGAAGCGCACCGCCAAGACCGTCGGCGGGACGTGGGCCGTCCAGAAGGACGACGCCACGCAGAAGGTCGAGGTCGCCGTCTGGGACAACGTGTACGGCGAGCCCGGCTCGTTCGAGGCCGACATCCCGAAGGCCGGGACGAGCGGTGGCAAGGAGACCGTCCTCTCGTGGACGATGAACAACGACTGCACATGGCGCGTGCAGGCGACGAGGACGACGAGGAAGGCGGTGAAGTCCGACGAGGGCTGCCGCAAGGACATCTTCAAGCACGAGCACGTCGAGGGCAGGTCGGGGCAGTCCGCGCCCCTCGGCGACGCGCCGGCGGCGTCCGGCGGCAAGGTGACGCGTCACGACAGCAGGCACCAGGACGACGGCACGTACGAGAACCGCACGACCGTCGAGCAGGAGCTCCCCGTCTCCGGCGCGTCCGTCGAGATACGGGTCGGGAGGAAGGGCGTCCGCCGCACGACGGTCGACCGCAACCAGCCCGCGCCCGTGACCGGGACGACGCCCGCGGTCGGCGGGAGCGTGAAGAGCGACCGCACGCCGGGCGGGCTCTACGACAACACCGTCTCGACGTGGATCAAGTCCGCGCTCGCGAAGGTGGCGAGCGTCTGCCGCCTCGACATCTTCTCCCACAGGCACGAGACCACGCACGCGGGCGGCGACACCGTCGACGCGTCCGACGTGCCTGCGGCGGGCGGCGGCGTCGTCCACACGCGCCGCTCCGAGATGGACGACGAGGGCGCCGTCTCCAACACCGACATCGTCGAGACGGAGCTGCCCGTGAAGGGCGCGAGGGAGTCGTGGGCCGTCACGGCGCGCGGCGTGAGGCACTCCGTCACCGACAGGAACGTGCCCATCGACCGCACGGCCCCCGGCTGGTCCGCCGACAAGATCGGCACGACCAAGACCGTGGAGGTGACTCCCGGCAACCTCGCCAACATCACCGTCGAGCAGTTCGACCGCACCGGCAGAAAGCTGAAGGTCGGCACGTCCTGCGAGAAGACCGTCTTCGAGCACACGCACTCCGACACCGAGGTGGACCCTGCGGGCTCCGTCCCCGGACACGTCGCGGACGCGGGCGGCGGAACGCGCCGCAGGGTCGAGTCCACCGTGGACGAGAACACCGGCGCCGTCACGACGCGCACGACGGAGACGACGGAGATACAGCAGGACAACGGGACGCAGGGTTCGCAGGACAAGCTGACGAAGACCGACGTCGTGTCCACCGTGAACGGGGGCCCGGCGGGCTCCATCCCCGCGATCGGGTCGGTGCGGAGCTCCATGACCCCCGCCGGGAAGTACAACACGACCGTCGAGACCGTGACCCCGAAGACGGTGGAGGGCGGAGGCGAGGAGAAGGACAAGCTCCACTCGACCAAGATCGAGATAACGCGCAACGCGCCCTCCGCGAAGACGTCCGCGCCTGGCGCGATCGGCTCCGCGCGTTCCACCCCGACGGCCCACGGGTTCGACGTCACGACGGAGCAGGTCACTCCGGTCCAGGCGACCGCGACGGGCGGCGAGAGCGACGCCCTGCACTCGTCCGTCATCGAGACCGTGCGCAACGCCTCGGGCGTGCCCGGCGTCCCGCAGCTCGGCTCCGTCCGCGCGCAGCCCACCGCCTACGGGTTCGACTACACGAGGGAGACGATCACCGTCAAGTCGGGCGTCGCGGCGAGGGCGAGCATCAACACGAAGTACTTCAAGGCGGAGGCCGTGGCGTTCTCGAACTACGACCCGAACTCGGTCTCGTCGCTCGTGCAGCAGCTCGGCTCCGCCGTCTCCGGCTGGGCGACCGTGGGGGACGGCGTCGTCCCGTCGATGCACTTCAGCTTCTCGATGCACCTCAATCGGTACGGGAAGGTCGAGGGCTCCGCCGTCGCGACGTGCTCCATCCCGCTCACGGCGGGCATGAGCAAGGTCGTCGCGTCGGTCCACTGGATTCAGAACCAGACGCAGTTCTCCCCCGTCATGGGC
>Ga0265298_10011023_pt1 | contig 10623 bp, 7 predicted proteins | sample AusTroGonzalo_MG_3_FD_193486 | JGI IMG/M metagenome (GOLD analysis project Ga0265298, IMG submission 193486) | Bovine rumen microbial communities from tropical cattle in Woodstock, Queensland, Australia - Gonzalo_01 | ecosystem: Host-associated > Mammals > Digestive system > Stomach > Rumen ... | reverse complement strand
AACTATTTCCAGAGTCTCGGCGACGAATGGAAACTTTCTGCCATCGGCGACCTGAACGGCGACGGGCGCGACGACGTGGTATTGGCGCACGATGCGGGATTCGCCGGCTGCTGGCTGACCCAGGCGGACGGCACTCCTATGTGGGCCGGGCTCGATATGCTGGCGAACGGTTTTGAAATCGTCGGAGCGGGCGACTTCGACGGCGACGGCACGGACGACGTGCTGCTGAAGAACGGCAGTTATTACGGCGCCTGGCTGGTGCAGAACGGCAACGCGGTCGGCTGGCTGGGCATCGGAGACCTCGGCGACGCCGCGGTCGAACAGATCGCGGACTTCGACGGCGACGGTGTGGACGATCTCCGGATCCGGACCGCGGCGGGCGATCTCGGCGCGCTGCTGGTCATGGGAGAGGATTCGCTCGACTGGCATTATTACGGCTCGGTCGGCGAGGAATGGAAGACGGGGCTTGCAGCGCTCGGTTGAGCGCTGCAAGGGTATAAAGTATAAAGACCGTTCGCTTCGCTCACTGCAAGTAAGAAGTATCGGCGGAGCCGGAAGATATGGGCAGGGATAAGGCCGGAGTCTGGTGTGAGTGACGGACTCCGGCAAAAAATAAATAAGACCTATAAGTCCTGTAAGTCCTATCTTGCAACTTGAGACTTGAGACTTCCGGGAAAAAATACTTTTTTCTTTTTTCTCCTCTTGAAAAAATACCGTGCCGATATATATTAACGTTAACATGCCAGAAAACTGAAAGGAGTTTCAAAATGAGCGGAAAATTGAGAATTGCGATCGTCGGAACGGGTTCCCGGGGAACGGATTGTTTCGGTCAGCTGCTGAGGGAACGTCAGGATGTGGAAATCGCGGCGCTGTGCGAGCCGAACCATGTCCGGGCGAAAGCCGCGGCGGAGATCCTGGGAATCAATCCGCCTATCTATACCTCGATGGACGATATGGCGTCGAAGGAAAAACTCGACGGCGTGATCATCACCAGTCCGGACTGCTATCACCATGACTGCGCGATGACCGCGCTGAAACACGGCTGGAACGTGCTGATCGACAAGCCGCTGGCCACGAATGTGGCGGACGGCCGCGAGATCATCGAGACCGCGAAAAAAGCGGGCAAGACGGTGATGATCGGGTTCAATCTGCGTCACAACGCGGTGCTGAAACGGCTGAAAGCGATAGTCGAGGCGGGGACGCTCGGACATGTGTTCGTGGCGGAAAACCGGGAATTCTACGACGGCGGCCGCACCTACATGTCGAGATGGAACCGGCTGTTCTCCAAGACCGGCGGACTCTGGATCCACAAAGCGAGTCACGATTTCGATATTTTCAACTGGCTGCTGGGTTTTCCGAAACCGCTGCGGGTCAGTTCCTTCGCCGCAGTGAACGTGCTGACGCGCGCCGGGATCCCGTTCGAACTCGAGGCCGGTCACGAGCCCGGACCGTCGTGCAATGTGTGTTATTACAAGGACAAATGCAAGGACCGGTATCTGCTCTCCGAAAAAGGCCTGAAACAGTGGGGCCCGGAAGCGCAGGCCGTGGACGGCTATGTCAAGAATCTGTGCATGTATCTTTCGGACAAGGACAATCACGACAACGGACTGGCGATGGTCGAATATGAAAACGGGATCAAAGTGAGCCTGTTCGAGACCTTCATCGGCAGCAAGTCGGACCGGATCTACACGATTGCCGGCGACCGCGGGATCGCGGAAGTCAGCCTGACCAACCGCACCATTACGGTGACCCCGCGCTGGGGCGGCGAGATCGTCACTTACCATGTGCGCGAAGAGGAAGGCGGACACGGTGGGGCCGATCCACGGCTGGTCGATACCTTCTGCAAAGTGCTCAAGGGCGAACTGACGGCGCCGTCCACCGCGGAACACGGGCTGCTGGCGACCGCCCTGGGGCAGGCGGCAGAGATCTCCCGCCGCGAACACCGGATGGTCGAGATGTCCGAACTGCTCGGCTGACCTGAACGACAGATTGCCGCTGATGGACTGAAACCACGGCGGCAATTTTTTTCGGTAAAATATCCGCAAAATCGCATTTCTGTCATTGACAGACACTGAATACCGGACTATATTGCACTGAAATGCTTTAAAATATTAATGACGAACCTGAAAGGAATCGGAAAATGCGGATGACAGAAAAACATAGACGGAGTGTATTTTTCACCTTGATAGAGCTGCTCGTGGTGATAGCGATCATCGCGATCCTGGCGGGGATGCTGCTGCCGGCGCTGAACAAGGCGCGCGAAATGGCGAAGCAGACCCAGTGCATCGCCAATTTCAAACAGGTGGGCATGGGATATCTTTCCTATGCGAACGACAACCGTGACGTCATGCCGCTGGTCGGCGCCAGCGGAGCCTGGTCGACGCATATCGTGTATCAGCTGGAAGGTTATGCCGGCTACAAATTCCCGTGTCCTTCTCCGCAAGTGATGGTCTGTCCGAACATCAAACAGCTGGATGGACAGGCCGCCGACAAGAAGCGGTATTTCAACATGAAAGCCGCTTCCGCCGGCAATACCAACAGTCACTGGTTCGGATTCGCCTGGGCTTACCGCGCGAACGTCGACAGCGGATACCGTGTCAATCCTCCCACCACCTGGTCCAGGACGAGAAAACTGAACCAGATGAAATATCCTTCCCGTTATTGCATTCTGGGTGAACGGGGCATCAGCTGCCAGGGGGTTTTCCAATGGGTGAATGACAATTCCAAATATTTTCTGGGACTCAATACGCATGGGGCGAATACCGCGGTCGGGCACGGGGACGGTTCCGCCGGCGTGCTGACCATCTCCGAAATGCAGCGCAGCAGCAAAGAGTTTGCCAAAGAATTTTATATCAACGGCGAAAGTTTCCCGATGGACGGACATCAGGCGTTCTGACCTGATTTTTTACCTGCAATCGACACCCTCAGCATAATCATCGAAAGGTCGTTCCGAATGAAATTGCGGTATCTTATCATCTCCGGACTTTTTTTCGCCTCGGCGCTGCTTGCGGCGGCCGACCTGACCATTGCCGAAAACGGAGTCGCCAGGGCGGGGATCCTGATTCCGGAAAAAGCCAGACCCGTGGTGAAATTAGCCGCGGAGGAACTGGCCGATTATCTGAAAAAGATCACCGGAGCGGAGTTCACGGTCGGCACGGCCAGCAAATTCAAGACGAATTTCAAGCTGGGGTTCGGCGATCCGAAAGGACTGGCGCCGGAGGAATTCATCATCCGCACCAGCGGCAATGACATCGAGATCTTCGGGCATGACTCGGACAAGAGATTCTCGATGTTCAATTTCTATTACCACTATACCGACAAAGGCACCCTCATGGGTGTCTATTATTTTCTGGAACAGCTCGGCGTGCGGTGGCCGATCCCCGGCTTCGATCATATTCCGGAACAGAAGACGCTGGTCCTGAAACCGCTGGATATCCGGTTCAAGCCGTATTTCCGTGACCGCCAGATCGGCAGCAATGCCTACCGTTTTGTCGACCGGCATCCGGACGGCCGGGAATACTGCAGGAACGACCAGGAGGCGATGAGATGGTATATGCGGATCGGCGAATCCCCGCGCCAGGTGGTCCTGGGCTGCCATTCCGAAAGCGCGCTGGGGCTGTTCCGGGATCCGGAATGGAAATCCGATCCCACCCGTCTTCAGCTGACCAGGCAAGGCAAACGTGATCCACACCACTCCTGCTGGACGCATCCGGACGTCAGGAAACTGTGGATCCGGGCGGCTGACGATTATTTCAGCGGCAAGACGGCGGCGGAGGCCGGTTTCAAATACCGGCGCGATCCCGCATCCAGATGGCCGGGACCGTTCCTGGTCAAAAGCGAATTCATGGTCGATCCCATGGACCACGGCGGTTCGAACGACGGCCGCTGCTATTGCGGACGCTGTCAGGATTTCCGCAAAAAACATCCCTGTCCCGATGACACGGAACTTCTCTGGGCGGTGATCGGCGACGTGGCCGATTCCGTCGCGGAAAAACATCCGGGCTGTTACATCACCACTTTGGTCTATCCGCCGAAACGGCTGGTGCCGAGCCGGAAACTGCCGCATAATGTCCGCGTAAGGGTCTGTCTGAGCGGACCGAAGTCCGGACTGGAAGCCGACAAATTCAAAAAAGAGATCGAGACCGTCCGGACCTGGCACAGACTTACGGGCAACAAGGTCCCGCTGTGGACGTATCACTGCGTCGGTTTCGGCAACGCCATGCCGCATATCGTGGAAACCTATCCGCATCTGCTCAAAAAATACGCCGTGGCCCTGAAAGGCATCGGCGACGGCATGTTCATGGAGACCCACAGCCTCAACTACACCCGCAAACTGTTCGATACTTACATCTTCCACCGGGTGATGCGCAACCCCGATCTGAATCTCGAGAAGGAACTGGACGAATATTTCCGCATCCTCTACGGTCCGGCCCATAAGGAAGCGCAGCAGTTCTATCAGGAAATGGAAACGGTTTTCGCCGATTTCTGGGGCAAGAGCGTGCAGATGAATATCAAGGCCGGGCTGGATTTTCTGGCCAGTCCGTGGCGGCAGCGTGATTTCGAGATGCAGAAAAAACTCTGGACCATGGCCTATACCCCGGAAAAACTGGCCGAATGGGGAAAACTGGTCGCAGCAATGGAGAAAAAGACGGCGGGCACCCGTTATGCCAAACCCGTCCGGCTGCTCCGCAAATATATTTATGACGGTATGGTCGCCCAGCGGCAGCTGCTCTTCGGGAAGGAAGATCTGCGCCGGACCTTGAAAATGACCGCCGTCCGGATCGCTCCCGGCTCGGTCCCGACCGAAGAACAGTGGAAAACCGCGCCCGTCCATCGGCAGATACCCGCGCTGCCGTTTTATGACAAGCTGGATGCCGACGGCCGTTTCCAGCTGATCTCCAACGGCAAGACGCTGTTCGTCCGTGCCGAACTGGACGAATCCCTGATGGACAGGACCCTGGTCAAGCCGGGTCAGAAGACCGGCAGCACGGACATCTGGAAGGACAACTGCGTGGAATTTTACATTGCTTCCGTGAAAGACAAATTCATGTGGCAGGTGATCGTCAACGACCGCGGCCACTGGTGTTCCCGCAAGATCAGTCAGGGCTATGTCGACTGGATCCAGCTGCCGGGCTGTGAAGTGAGCGTGAAACGGGAACCGAAACGCTGGACCGTTTATGCTTCCCTGCCGCTGAAAACGCTGAATCCCTCGGACGGCGAACTGCGGATGAACGTGATCCGCGAACGGCATGTCCGGAAAGGCAAACCGGTGGTCGAATACAGCACCACTTCGCCGCTGGCCATGTACGGCCTGTGGCAGGATCACAAGCACTTTGCCACTGTCACCTTTGCCAAATGACCGGAGGATGTTCATGAAAAGACTGCTGCCGGCGCTGGCGTTTCTGCTGCTCCTGGACCTGTCCGGTTCCGATTACGGGAAACTGATGGGGCAGGCGGCCGCCGCCGTGAAAAAGAAGGATCACGCCCTGGCGATGCAGAAATTTTCCGAAGCTTACCGCGCCGCGGAGAATACGGATGAAAAGTATAAGAACGTGATCGAACAGGCCCGGTATCTGACCCGCATGAAAAAAACGGATGCGCTGAAGGAACTGCTGGAGGCCGAATTGCGGAAGCCGGATTATTCGCCTCCGCAGAAACAGCAGATGCTGCACCGGCTGGCTATGCCGTTCCTGTGGACCAGAAATTATGAATATGCGCTGGAAAAGCTGAACCTCGCGCTGAGCATGGATGACGGCGTCGGGATCCATACCGTGTCTTATTTTTCGCTCTGCCATCACGCGTCCCTGATTTATTATCATCAAAAGAAAGAATATGAGCCGGTTATTCTGCTGATGGAACCGCTGACGCTGGCGGCCGAGTATGACGTGAACCGGATCGTGGTTTTCACCCTGCTGGGCAATGCGTATGCCAAGCTCGGCCGCAGGGAAGATGCCGCCCGGAATTACCGGCAGGCCATCAAAATCGGCAAAAAAATGAAAAAGGACACCTCGAAACTGGAACAGTCGCTCAGGAGTCTCGGTGAATGAGACCGGAGCGTTTTTCCAAATGGATGAATGACAATGTCAATTTTATGAAATCGTCAATAACAACATAATCAACGAAAGGATGAATCGAATGAAACTGCAACACTTGATCATGGCCGGACTTTTTCTGGCTTCGGCGCTGCTTGCGGCGGCCGACTTGACCATCGCCGAAAACGGAGTCGCCAAGGCGGGGATCCTGGTTCCGGAAAAAACGAAACCGGTAGTCGAACTCGCCGCGAAGGAACTCGCCGTTTATCTGAAAAAGATCACCGGAGCCGAGTTCACGGTCGGCACCACCAGCAAATACAAGACCAATTTCAAGCTGGGATTCGGTGACCCGAAAGGACTTGAACCGGAGGAATTCATCATCCGCACCAACGGCAATGACATCGAGATCTTCGGTCATGACACCAAAAAGAAGATCTCCGTGTTCAATCTCTATTACTACTGCAATGAAAAAGGCACGCTGCAGGGCGTTTATTATTTTCTGGAACAGCTCGGGGTGCGCTGGCCGATCCCCGGTTTCGACCATATTCCGGAACAGAAGACGCTGGTGCTGAAACCGCTCGACATCCGTTTCAAGCCGTATTTCCGCGACCGCCAGATCGGCAGTTCCGCCTATCGCTTTGTCGACCGGCATCCGGACGGTCCGGAATACTGCAAGGACAATGATGAAGCGATGATGTGGTATCTCCGGGTCGGCGAATCTCCCCGTCAGGTGGTCATGGGCTGCCATTCGGAACGCGCCCTGGGGTTGTATCAGGATCCGGAATGGAAATCCGATCCCACCCGTCTGCAGCTGATGAAAAACGGCAAGCGCGATCCGAACCATTCCTGCTGGACGCATCCGGATGTCAAGAAGGTCTGGATCAGGGCCGCCGATGCTTATTTCAGCGGCGTCTCGCCGCTCGAAGCAGGATTCAAATATACGAAAAAACCGCAGAACAGATGGCCGTTCCCGTTCCTGATCCCCGGCGAATTCATGGTCGACCCGATGGACCACGGCGGCTCGAACGACGGACGCTGCCGCTGTGAACGCTGCGAGGATTACCGCAGGAAACATCCGGGACCCGATGACACCGAACTGCTCTGGGAAGTGATCGGCGATGTCGCTGATTTCGTTGCGAAAAAACATCCCGGCGGCTACATCACCACGCTGATCTATTCGCCGAAACGGCAAGTCCCTTCCCGGAAACTGCCGCACAATGTCCGCGTCCGTCTCTGTATGAGCGGACCGAAGGTCGGACTGACTCCCAAAATCTACCAACAACAGCTGGAAACCCTCCGGACCTGGCATAAAGTCACCGGAAACAAAGTGCCGCTGTGGACCTATCACTGCGTCGGTTTCGGCAATGCTATGCCGCACATCGTGGAAGTCTATCCGCATCTGATCAAACAATATGTCCATGCCATGAAAGGCTATGCCGACGGCATGTATATGGAGACCCACAGTCTGAACTATACCAGAAAACTGCCGGATACCTACTTTTTCCACCGGCTGATGCGCAATCCCGATCTGGATGTCGACAAGGAACTGGATGAATATTTCCGCATCCTCTACGGTCCGGCGCATAAGGAAGCACAGCAGTTTTTTGATGAGCTCGAAAAGGTCTTTGCCGATTTCTGGCACAAGAGCGAAGCCATGAATATCAAGGCCGGGCTCGATTCGTTCGCCAGTCCCTGGAGAAAACGCGATTTCGAGATGCAGAAAAAACTGTGGACCATGGCCTATACCGCGGACAAAATCGCCGAATGGGGAAAACTGGTCGCCGAAATGGAGAAAAAGACGGCGGGCACCCGTTACGCCAAACCGGTCCGGCTGCTCCGCAAATACATTTACGACGGCATGGTCCAGCAGCGCCAGCTGCTCTTCGGAAAGGAAGAATTGCGGCGTAACCTGAAAATGACCGCCCTCCGGATCGAGCCGGGTTCGGTCCCGACTGAAGAACAGTGGAAAAACGCTCCCTTCCACCGCCAGATCCCCGCGCGTCCGTATTACGACAAACTGCAAGGGAACGGCCGTTTCCAGCTGATCTCCGACGGCAAAACGCTGTTCATCCGCGCCGAAATGGACGAACCCCAGATGAACAAGACGCAGGTCAAGGCCGGCCAGAAGACCGGCAGCACGGATATCTGGAGAGACAACTGCATGCAGGTTTACATTGCCTCGCTGAAAGACAAGTTCATGTGGCAGCTGATCGTCAACGACCGCGGTCACTGGAGTTCCCGGAAGATCAATCAGGGATTCGATGACTGGATCCAGATGCCGGGCTGCGAGGTGACCGTGAAACGGAAGCCGAAACGCTGGACTGTTTACGCCTCCATGCCGCTGAAAACACTGAATCCGTCCAACGGCGAACTGCGTCTGAATGTCGTCCGCGAACGGCATATCAAGGGCGCCGGCAGAAACGGGGTCGAATACAGCACCACCTCGCCGCTGGCCATGTATGGCCTCTGGCAGGATCCCAAACACTTCGCCACCGTCACCTTTGCAAAATGAACGGAGGTCCGTTTATGAAAAGACTGCTGCCGCTGCTGGCGTTCCTGCTGCTTCTCGACCTGTCCGCTTCTAATTACGGACAACTGATGAAGCAGGGGGCCGCCGCCGCGAAAAAGAAGGATCACGCCCAGGCGCTGCAGAAATATGCCGAAGCTTATTCCGCCGCTGGAAATACGGATGAAAAGTATAAGTCTTTGGACGAGCAGGCCAGGTGTCTGGTCGCCATGAAAAAAACGGATCAGCTGAAGAAACTGCTGGAGCCCGAATTGCGGAAAGCGGAATATTCGGCCCCGCAGAAACAGCATCTGCTGCTGCGGCTGGCTTCGCCGTTCGTGTGGTCCAAAAATTATCAGTACGGGCTGGACAAGCTGAACCTGGCTCTGAGTATCGACGGCGGCGTCGGGATCAATTCCGTGCTTTATTTTTCGCTCTGCCATCATGCGGCCCTGATCTATTTCCACAAGAAAAAGGAATATGAGCCGGTCATCCTGCTGATGGAGCCTCTGACGCAGGCAACCGAGTATGACGTGAACCGGATTACGGTTTTTACCATGCTTGCCAATGCATACACCCAGCTCGGCCGCAAGGAGGATGCCGCCAGAAATTACCGTCAGGCCATCAAAATCGGCAAAAAGATGAAAAAGGACACTTCGAAACTGGAGCAGCTGCTCAACAGTCTTTCGGAATAAAAACACGGCCGTCCATTGTTGAAAATCGAAACGTCCGCCGGAGTTTTCGGATCGTCCGGAACTCCGGCGGTCTATTTTTTCTGCGTTTCCGTTTTGTCGGCGAGGGGACGGGACAGCCAGAGCGCAGCGCCGCCCAGTGCGGTGACCAGCGCCTGAAATTGGACGGCGGAAGGGAATCTGCGGATCAGGAACAGCCCCGAAATGCCCAGAATGAACAGCGCGGCAAACCAGAGCCGATAACGGTTGCGTCGGACCAGACGGCCGAACATCAGATACAGGATGACCGCCATGGTGAGCAGAGGCAGCACGATCAACGCGATCCCGTAACCCGCTTCGATCCATGCTTCCCACCATTGGACGAATCCTTCGGAAGAGAGAGTCCGTTTCAGAAACGGCAGGATCTTCAGGTCTTCCAGAAACGGCACGGATCCGAAGATCAGCACCAGCAGGGTCATCAGCTTGACCGGTCCGCGGTAAACCGGATACTCCGGCTGTTCAACTTGTGCTCCGGCACACAGTTTTTCCCAGCCGGGGAAATTCCATTGGCAGGGAAAATTCCGGCACTGGGCCGGTTTCACTTCCTGGATCCGGCAGAGACGGGTCTTTTCATCGTAATAGCAGCAGGAGCCGTCCGGTTTCTCTTTCAGGGAAAGGGAACGGCGGTCCGCGGTCAGCACCGTATGGCCGCGCAGAAATTCCTTGACCGGAATGTTCAGGTATGCGGCAATGGCATCCACTTCCGCTTCTGAGACGCGGACCGGACCTTCCCAGCGGCAGCATGCGCCGCAGCGGACACAGCGGAACTCTTTACGCATCGGCCCGGTACGGCGGCGGTTCGAGATCCAGATCGTCCCGCAGGAGGACGGCGGCGCCGTAATGGAACCGGTGCCCTTCCTTCAGGAATCTGGCAAAGGCATGCTGCAGACTGGAGCGGAGCGGAACGGTCCCCACGCCGTCGCGGGCGCCTTTGACCCCGAAACAGCGGAAAATCGTATCCGCTTCGCCGGGGAAGGGGATCATGTAGCCGTTGCGCTGGAAGGCCAGAATGTTGGAGTTCGGCACGAGAATGCCGGACAGCTGCGGATCCAGCAGCCAGGAATCGCAGAAGAACGCTTTCCAATGATAATCCGGCAGAAATTCCGAAAAGAATTCCCGCGCCCGGAAAAGCGAATCCCGGCAGGCGTCCGGCTTCAGCGGACCCGATTCCGGAATATGGATATTGATGACCGGATCGCCCGGTCTGAGAACCGCTTCCCACTCCGATTTCGGCAGGCTTACCGGCGTCTGATGCACAAACCCGTCCGGAGTGACCGGACAGCCTTCCCAGGCGGTTTCGGTCTCGTTCCAGGAGCTGGTCCAGCTGCCTTCGGACGGTTCTTCATTCAGATCG
>Ga0265298_10011022_pt1 | contig 10623 bp, 13 predicted proteins | sample AusTroGonzalo_MG_3_FD_193486 | JGI IMG/M metagenome (GOLD analysis project Ga0265298, IMG submission 193486) | Bovine rumen microbial communities from tropical cattle in Woodstock, Queensland, Australia - Gonzalo_01 | ecosystem: Host-associated > Mammals > Digestive system > Stomach > Rumen ... | reverse complement strand
GAGGCATAATTATGGCAGAGCAGACATCAGAAATCAGATATCTTGCACCTCAGACTCAGGATATCAAGAAGAAGAAATATTGCCGTTTCAAGAAGGCAGGTATCAAGTATATCGATTATAAGGATCCCGAATTCCTTAAGCGTTTCCTTAACGAGCAGGGTAAGCTTCTGCCCCGTCGCATCACCGGTACTTCACTCAAGTTCCAGCGTCGCGTGGCTCAGGCTGTTAAGAGGGCACGTCACCTGGCTCTTCTGCCTTACGTAACCGATATGATGAAGTAATAATCTTTAAAGAACAGAAAGACTATGGAGATTATACTGAAAGAGGATATCGCGAATCTTGGATACAAGAACGATATAGTAAAGGTTAAGGACGGCTATGGCCGTAACTATCTGATTCCCCAGGGCAAGGCTGTCATAGCTACCGAGTCAGCAAAGAAGGTTCTGGCAGAGAACGAGCGTCAGCGCGCTCACAAGCTGGCCAAGATCAAGGCCGATGCCGAGACTCTGGCTTCAAAGCTGAACGGCGTTAAGGTTGTCATCAGCGCCAAGGCTAATGAGGACGGAACAATATTCGGTGGCGTAGGTGCCGCTCAGGTTGCTGAGGCTCTGGCCGCTAAGGGCTTTGAGATTGACCGCAAGGCAATCGTAGCCGAGACCGCTAAGGCTTTAGGTGAGTACACCGCTACCGTAAACCTTCACAAGGAGGTTAAGGCAGAGGTTGCATTCGAGGTTGTAGCCGAGGCTGCTGAGTAATAAGATCGTTACTTTAAGCATCATAATTGAAGGATGGCCCGTAAGGTCATCCTTCAATGTTATACGGGCAAAAGGAATTATTTGCTAAATTCGCGGTGCATAAGCATTTCTGATGGGTAACGCAGAATTCACATTGGAGGGTAAAAGCGCGTCGTTCTATACTCTGGGATGCAAGTTGAACTTCTCGGAGACATCGACCATAATGCGCCAGCTGATTGAGGCCGGTGCGCATAAGGCCGTACGTGGCGAGAAGGCCGATATCTGCGTTATCAATACATGCTCGGTTACCGAGGTGGCAGATAAGAAATGCCGTCAGGCCATCCATAAGATAGTACGCGAGAATCCCGATGCCTACATTGTGGTGACCGGCTGCTACGGACAGCTTCAGCCCGGGACTGTTGCCGCTATCCCCGGCGTGGATATTGTGTTGGGACAGGACCAGAAGGGTAATATACTTGAGAACCTGAACGGATTGCACAAACGTGACCACGGTATTTACAGGACTGTAGGCACCAATGATATAAGGAACTTTGTACCGTCATGCTCCCGCGGAGACCGCACACGCTTCTTCCTTAAGGTCCAGGACGGTTGTGACTACTATTGTACTTACTGCACAGTCGCATACGCTCGTGGACACAGCCGCAATCCATCTGTTGAGAGCCTGGTAAGCCAGGCACGCGAGGCAGGGCAGGAAGGTGGCCGTGAGATTGTGATTACCGGTGTCAACATTGGTGACTTTGGCAAGAGCACTGGCCAGAGTTTCATTGACCTTATCCGCGAACTGGATAAGGTTGAGGAGATAGCCCGTTACAGGATCTCATCCATCGAGCCCAACCTGCTTACCGATGAGGTGATTGATTTCGTAGCCGGCTCCAGAGCGTTCATGCCGCATTTCCATATACCGCTGCAGAGCGGATCGGATGAGGTGCTTAATTTAATGCACCGCCGCTATGGGCGTGAGCTGTTTGCGCATAAGGTGGCCCGCATCAGGAGTGTGATGCCCCATGCGTTCATAGGCGTTGATGTGATAGTGGGTATGCGCGGTGAGACAGATGAACTGTTTGAGGATTCATACCGTTTCATAGAGAGTCTGGATGTTACCCAGCTGCATGTGTTCAGCTATTCCGAAAGGCCCGGTACGGCTGCACTCAGGATTCCGTACAAGGTGTCGCCACAGGTAAAGCATGAGCGCAGCCAGCGTCTGCTGGAGCTGTCTGACCGCAAGACACGGGCATTTTATGAGGCTCATATAGGGCGTGAGGCAACGGTGCTGGTTGAAAAGCCTAAACGCGGAATGCCGGCTCACGGGTTTACCGATAATTATATAAGGGTGGAACTTGATCCTGCACAAGTACAGGAGAACAGTCTGGTACATGTCCGTCTGGGCGGATACAATGCTGCCGCTGATGCATTAACATCCACAATATTAGGATAGTATGAAGATTGCGATAGTCATATTGAACTGGAACGGCAGCGGAATGCTTAAACGTTATATGCCTACGCTGCTCAGGTGCTCACGCATGGAGGGCGTGCAGGTGATTGTAGCCGATAATGACTCCAAGGATGACTCCATGGAGATGATGCAGCGTGAGTTTCCTGTAGTTCCGCTTATACGCCTTGAAAAGAACTGGGGCTTTGCCAAGGGCTACAATATGGCTCTCCGTCAGGTTGAGGCCGATTACTATATTCTGCTCAACTCGGATGTCCAGGTGACCGAGGACTGGTTGCTTCCGCTGGTTAGTTATATGGATGTGCATCCCGAGGTGGCCGCCTGCCAGCCTAAGTTGCGTGCCCTCAAGAACCCTGAAATGTTTGAGTATGCCGGCGGTGCCGGCGGATATATGGACCGCTGGGGTTATCTGTTCTGCCGCGGCCGCGCATTCGAGACCGTAGAGAATGATAACGGACAGTATGATACCATAGCTCCGGTGTTCTGGGCAACAGGAGCCTGCCTTATGGTTCGCAGTGCCGATTTTTGGGCCGCAGGCGGACTGGATGACCGTTTCTTTGCACATCAGGAGGAGATAGACCTGTGCTGGCGTATGCGCAGCCGCAACCGCGGTATTGTGTGCATACCCGAGAGTGTAGTCTATCATGTGGGTGGCGCTACACTCAACAAATCAAATCCGTACAAGACATTCCTCAATTTCCGCAACAACCTGCTTATGCTCTACAAGAACCTGCCGGAGAGAGAACTGAGTAAGGTAATGCGCGTACGTTTCTGGCTGGATATTCTGGCTGCACTCATGTTCCTCATGAAGTTCCACTGGGGGGATTTTAAGGCCGTGCTGCGTGCCCGCCGTGAGTTCCGCCGCCTCAAGCCCCAGTTCGCTGACAGCCGCCGCGAGAACCTGGAGGAGTCATCGACCGATACCATCCCCGAGCGCGTAAACTTCAGCCTGCTCTGGCGCTACTACATCAAACGTCAGAAAACCTATTCATCACTGACGCAATAGGATCTGATCCCTTTGTGCCTGAATCACCCAACAATAATTGAAACTCTGCGCTGCGGCACAGTCATCAGGCTGTGATACCTTGTAATACATAAATCCCCCACAGAACAGCTTGCATCAAACAGAATCTCCCCTCTGTTGAAAGTCACTGCCACCAGAGCAGCAGTCCCTTCTTCGTTTAGGAATGGAACCGTAATGCTCTCCCTGCCAAACCTTACCTTGTAGCAGTCTTGCGGTCCATTGTCATCATCAGAGTGTATGACAGTCATTTTAACCCGGATACTTTTTCCCTTCTTAATCTCAATAACAATGCAGTCTCCTTTCTGTAGCGGTTGCTCCAGTCTTTCAAAACCAGGTATCAGAACTGACAGCACATTACCCTTACCGTTTCGGCAGGGCGATATAACTCCGCAAGCACTGTCATCAATGGCATATTTTCTGCTTACCACAAGCTTCACATTGTCTGTTTTTGTCATACCCCAGATTTTGTAAAGGTCCTCTAAGGCCTGTTTGGATATGTCATACTTTGCCATGCTTGCGTGCTTTCATTTCCTGAAGGTAAGTCTTTGAATCAAAATCCTCCACACAACCACTTGCCAAACCTTCTTCAATGGCTGTACGCAGTGAAGCTATTCTCTGTTCCTGATCTTCCAGCAGGCGCAGGCCGGAACGTATTACCTCACTGGCGTTGTTATAGCGGCCGCTCAGGACACTGGCCTGTATGAAATCCTCAAAATGTGGACCGAGTGCTACAGATGTTGTTTTCATAATGATAACTATTATAACACAAAGTTACCAATATTTCATAATAATCCAAATTACAGGGTGTTATTTTCTATATCATAATCGATTTTAATATTTTTGAGAGACGCATTTTGCGTAAAATGCCGTCTTATTACAGGAAAGGCAAAATAGAGTGATGAGGAGAACCTTTCTTTCGGAGAAAGAGCTTGTGCAGGGGTGCATCCGCAGGGACAGGGATGCGCAACAGGAGTTATATGCCCGATTTGCAGCCCGGCTCTATTCGCTCTGCCTCAGATACATTGGTGACAGCGATGAGTCCCGTGACCTTATGCATGACTCCATGATAAAGGCTATGGACAGCATCAGGTCTTTCCGCAATGAAGCCGACGGCTCGCTCTATTCATGGCTCCGTAAGATAACCGTCAACGTGGTATTTGACCGGCTAAGGCAGAACATCAGGTTCATGGAGGTTCCCCTTGAGCAGTTGAGCGATGATGAGATGCCGGATGCATCGGATTCTGATGCCGGGCCTGAGCGGGAGATACCCGATGACGTACTGAAACAGATAATGGCCACACTTTCACCAGTAAGGCGTGCGGTGTTCAATATGTACTACATAGACGGATTCAGCCACAAGGAGATAGCACGGGCATTGAACATAACGGAGGGCGGCTCAACATCCATTCTTGCCAAAGCCCGCGCCAGCGTGAGGAAAGCCATTACAGATTACCTTAAAGCAACAGGACAATGAAGGACTGGAGAGACAAAAGAATGATAGACTATCTGGAGGGCTTTAATGCAGAGCTTCCGCAGTCAGACTGGGATGACTTCCTTTCCAGAAGGGCCGCGCATGACCTTGCCGCAAAGCGCCGTCGGTTCCTGACCGCCGCCATATCCATTCCTGCAGCAGCTGCAGTCCTGCTGTTGCTGTTCCTGCTGCCAATAAACAGAACTCCCGCCGGCCAGACCGCACAGAATAATCTTCAGCCTCAACAAGAAGAACAGCAAGCCCCGGCAGACAGCATATCCAACCCCGTTGATAGCGTGATTGATATCATTGCAGAACCGGTACCCGTTAAAAATAAAGTTGCAATGACGTCTGTAGCAACTCCTGTACGTATGTCCAATGATACCGTTTCTTTTAATCAAGACACTTACAGGCAACAGCTTGACTCAATGTTAGCCCGTAATAACAAGACTAAAGAAAAACTGGATAGTATCACGGCCGATATGATGGAGAGAGTTACGGCCTATGAACAGAAAACAGAACCTGCCAATCCTAATATGACATATGGGTCATTAGAAAAAACAACGGGTGCTACAGGCGAAAAGCCACTTTCTGAATCCCATCTTAGTTTTGGAGGTTCGGGCAGCTTCGGAGGATTCGGTGGTTTTGGTGGTTCCGGTGGTTTCGGTGGGGTTTTATCAGAATCTCCTCTTAAATTAAGTATTCCGGCTGAACATGAATATGATGGAATAACCTATTGTGAAAGGGTAGGAACTAAGGTTACAGATTATGAAATTGCCAGAGTAATAGCCAGGGCACCTGGGCCTGATGTTGATAAGGATAATCTGGAGAACAATAGGGTTTACAGGGTTAAGAATTATCCTGACCTGGACTATGTATGGGATGTGTTCCAGGTGGATATTGATAAAAAGGACACTATTCTTAAGTCAATTCAGATGGCTTTGTTCATTCCCCACATTTTTGATTTTGTACCCTCAAAAGAGGACAGCATAAATATTGTCATGGCCAATCTGAATAAGGTGTTGGTAAAGAACTATGGTGAGTCTATAGGAGGTTCAGTATGGCGTACAGCAACCGGTGTAGATATTATTTTATCAGCCGGAGCGGTAAATATCAATACCCGTGACCGTTATCCCGACTATCTGCTTGAAGGTCACGGGTCATCAGACGGATATATCATAACCATTCAGTGCATCAAGGCCGATTGCAACGGAATTGCAACGCCTGCTCCTTGACAATTGTATATTTGGTAATTATCTTTGCCAACAACCAAGTAGTTTGAGTTATGGTAATAAGAAGGATTAGGATTTGTATCTCCCGCGGCTGGTATCGTGTAGTATATAGCGTATCGTTTCTGGTGCTGTCATTGCTTTGCTCCTGTTCTTCATCAAAAGCCGTATCAAAGGGTAAGGCTGAAGGCAGTAAAGGGGTGGAGGAATCAAAAGACAAGGAACCGGCAGACTCCACAAAAGCCGGTGTGTCAGTAATCAATATGGAGGATTTCCAGGGTTTGGGTATAGAAACACCAGATATCCGTCTTATGTACGGAGTCCAGCCACCTGTTTTAAAGGAATGAATAGAAAAGTGACGCATTAGGCGCTCGGCCCGAAGGGACGCTTTTACCAAGCGAAGCGACTAAAAGAAACGATCCTGATGCGTAATAGTGTAATATGCATTTGAGCGGTTATACATATACAAAGACTCTGTCCGGAAAAATGGCGGTTCTTACGGGATTGGCGGCGGCACTTCATTTCTGTGTTGACGGGTTGTGTCTTTGCTGCCTGTATCTGGCAACTGCAGGGGTATCGGATCTGCTCAGATACTTTATTGCATATAATGTGCTGGCTTTTCTTACACAACCTGTTACCGGACTGCTGGCTGATAGGATGAAACAGCGTCATTGGATGCTGCTGGCCTCATTACTCTTGCTTGTTGCGGCTGTGGCGCTTACTGTGGCTGTCAGTTCCTGCAGTATTTCCGCCGCCTTCCTGCTTGTGGTGCTGTCTGTTTTGCTGGGTATCGGAAATTCCCTGTTTCATGTGTGGGGCGGAAAGGAGACGGCTGTGAATACCTGCAATGACATAAGGGCATTGGGCGTGTTTGTATCCACCGGAACGTTCGGACTGGCCGTGAGCGCGGTGTTCCTGTCACAGACATTGATGTTCTTCATGTTGCTTGCTATCAGTGTTTTGGCTCTTGCCTATTTGCGGATTGCTACCGGAGGGCAGGATGATTTGACCGGCAGTGAGACAGGTAATGCGGATAAGGAATACTCAAAACCATTTGTGTGGATGGTCTTGATTCTGATAATGCTGATTGTGGCCGGGCGTTCATATCTGGGCGAATCCCTTACGGGAGTCGTTGCCAAGACTCCAACGGTGATGCTGCTGATCGGGGCTGTGGCCATGATGGGTAAGATGGCAGGCGGATGGCTGGTCAAATGGATGGGAATGATACCCTCCATTATCGTTATGGTGGCGGGTGTAATTGCCTGTCTTGTGGAAAGGGCTGACCATACAGGCTTTGCCTTTGCAGGTCTTTTTATTGTGAACTGTACTATGCCTGTCACTCTCTATTGGGCTAATGTGATGCTCAAAGGCCGCGAAGGGCTTGCATTCGGGTTGCTGGCGGCATCTCTCATGCCGGGTTATCTGATTGCTATGTTACTGAATTGAATAAGACTATGGCAGGACATCTTCTTCTGGCGCTGACACTGACTATCCTGATAGAATCGGGTGTGCTTTGGCTGCTTATGGAGCGCAGACCCAAGGTGTTTGCCGTGTCTGTAGTGATAAACGTGCTTACCAATGTCCTGCTGAACCTGGTTGTACAGCATGTAGGCTACAGCACAAAGGTTGTCATTATGGGCGAACTGCTGGTGTTCATTGTTGAGGCACTGTGGTATCTCATTTTTATCAGGGATATTAAAAAGGCTGTGGTTTACAGCTTTCTATGCAATGCCGTGAGTTTCCTTTGCGGTTTGCTTGGACATACAGTGTTTCCTTATTTATTGGCTTTGGATTATTAACTTACAACAATATTATTATGCTGCATTTTTTGGATATAATCATCTCCCCTGGAGAATGGGAACAGATAAACAGTCAAAGGCGCCGTAATGGATTTCCTGAAATCGGAACTTCGGATGTTTTTCAGAAAGCAAAGCCTGACACGGTTTTCCAGATACAATCCGTTACCGATTCCGCTTCAGTTGATTCTCTGATGAACAAAGGTGTTGCTGATTCCGTTCCTGACAAAAACAGTATAATTGATACACTGCAGGCATCAGGTGCTTTTACAAACGGACCGGCTGCCGGCGATGACTCAACCGCCTTGATCTGGACAGTTCTGGCTATTATAGCGGCGTTGGCGTTATGCTTCTGCTTTATTGGACTGTACCGCAGGCATTGCAGTGCAACACAATAGGAATCCGTTGCTGTTAATGTAAGGATTTTTTTAATTAGTGTGTGCGCGTTAGCGTCAGGGTATGGTCTATGGTGGAGGGGAGTTCCTCGGGGTAGTGAGTTACTATTATCAGGGTCTTTTGCGGATTGGCGCAGAAGGCCTTTATTATTTCCATTACCAAGGTGCGGCGCTGACGGTCCAGTCCGTGAAGGGGTTCATCGAGAATGAGTAGGGAGGGGTTCTTGACGAAGGCGCGGGCCAGCAGGATCATTCTCTGCTCTCCGCTGGAGAGTTCCGTAAAATCTCTTTCCTCCAGTTTCTCTATGCCGAAGATGTTCATCCAGACACGGCATTTATCACGCTCTTCTATGGTAATTTTTTTATACAAACCTATAGTGTCGTGAAGGCCCGATGCGACTATGTCGATGGCGGGATAGCGGCGGCAGTAGGAGCGGTGCATTTCGGGTGAAACATAGCCTATGTGTTTCTTTATTTCCCAGATGCTCTCGCCTGTTCCGCGAGGACGTCCGAACAGTGCGATATCGCAGGCGTAAGACTGGGGGTTGTCGGCATATACCATACTGAGCAGTGCTGATTTGCCACTGCCGTTGGGACCTAAGAGCGCCCAATGCTCTCCTTTGCGTACTGTCCAGTCCAGTTCATTCAGGATGCGCCGGTTCTCATATTGCAGTATTACCTTGTTGCAGCGTACTATCTCATCTGAATCCATTCCGTTTTCAGGCAGATTATGCATCATATCTATGAGATTCTGCGGCAGGATGGGCTGGGGGAGCGGTTCCAGTGGTTGTGCCTGATATTCCTCTATAGGCATAACGTTGCTGCAGCGGCGGTCATGTACCTCTATTACATGCGTAATGAATGACGGGATGTCCTCGCGGCGTGATACCACAAGGATTATCTGCATCTTCCATTCGGTGACCAGGTTCTCAAGCAGGCGGCAGAGCATATCGCGGGTCTGGACATCCAATCCAATGAAAGGGCTGTCTATGATGACCATCTTGGGACGTACGGCAAGCGCACGGGCCAGCTGATACTTACGCATCTCACCGCTGGAGAGTGTCACGAGCTGCTTGTTCCAGATGAACGGTATGTCAAACAGCGTAAAAAGACGTTCCTTCCACACGGGATCCTTGACATCTGGGAATGCGTCACGCACTATTGCCGATTCACCCATCTCGGTCATGTTCCAGCGCTGCTGGTAGAAATAGGTGCTGTCAGCACTACCGTAGCTGTCACGGAAGGTTATGTTGCGGATATCTGCTCCGGTCATTTCTGTGCCATATTCCACCTCACGATGATCCATAAGGGGATACTGGCGGAGCAAAGTGTTTACAAGCAAAGTCTTGCCTGCACCGTTTGGACCAACAATCGCCGTCTGCCAACCGTTGCGTATGCAGATGTTTATAGGGGCATTGAGCCTGTACCTTGAATCGCAGGCAATACCGTCGGTTATTCTTATTGCAAAGTCCTTATTCTCCACTTTATCCCTCTTGTGACTGCAAAGTTAGTGTAAAAAGCACTACCTTAGCACCATGATTCCCGCTTTATACCTTATTCCCAATCTGCTGGGCGAGACTCCTGTAGATCAGGTCCTGCCGCCCTATAACCGCGAGATTATACTGGGCATCCGCCATTTCATAGTGGAGGACGTACGCACCGCACGCCGTTTTCTCAAGCAGGTGGACCGCAGCATAGACATAGATCAGCTAACCTTCTACACGCTCAACAAGCACACCAATCCCGAAGAGGTGTCAGGAATGCTCAAACCCCTGGTGGAGGGTAGTCCCATGGGAGTAATATCCGAGGCCGGATGCCCAGCCGTAGCCGATCCCGGAGCTGATGTAGTGGCAATAGCCCAGCGCAAAGGCCTCCAGGTAATCCCTCTTGTAGGCCCCTCCAGCATAATCCTGGCAGTAATGGGCTCCGGCTTCAACGGCCAAAGCTTCGCCTTCAACGGCTATCTGCCCATAGAACCCGAAGACCGCATCAAAACCCTGAAGAAGCTGGAGCAGAGAGCCTATACAGAGAATCAGACCCAGCTATTCATAGAGACCCCGTACCGAAACGCCAAAATGATGGCCGACATCCTGAAAGCCTGCCGCCCCCAAACCCATCTCTGCATAGCCGCCGGCCTGACAACCAAAGACGAGTACATCAAAACCCGCACCGTAAAAGAGTGGAACGGCAAACTCCCATCACTTGAAAAGATACCCTGCATCTTTCTAGTCTATAAGTAATTAAGAAACGCATCCTTTAGCAGTAAACCTTCAAGGTGCACAGAACTTTTTGGGGTATCGGTATCGTAGTTTTCCCTTTGCAGTAGCAGAACTATCAGTTTGGGGAGCATCAGTGCAGTGGCGTTAAGCGGAGCCCCCTGGAAGATCCCGTTAAGAACGGCGCTTGTTTGACGAACGTTAGACCCCGAAGGGGGCTATAAGTTCCTATGTTTGAAATCCCAAAGAAATGTACAGCTCCTGTGTATGCAGGCAGATGGACGCTC
>Ga0265298_10011021_pt1 | contig 10624 bp, 7 predicted proteins | sample AusTroGonzalo_MG_3_FD_193486 | JGI IMG/M metagenome (GOLD analysis project Ga0265298, IMG submission 193486) | Bovine rumen microbial communities from tropical cattle in Woodstock, Queensland, Australia - Gonzalo_01 | ecosystem: Host-associated > Mammals > Digestive system > Stomach > Rumen ... | reverse complement strand
CGCGAAGGCATCGGGTCTCCACGAGCAGGGCGCTCAGGTCGATGGGCGCGGTGTCGGGATGGCTGCACAGGTAGAGGCCGGCCTCGACGGCCAGGGCGTTGACGCTCCACGGCATGCGGACGCTGCGTATCTGTTCGACCAGCTGCGGATGGGCTGTCACATACCCGAGCCGGAGGCCGGGCATCGCGTAGCGTTTCGTCATGGAATGCAGCTGGATGACATTCGGGTATCGCACGGCTCCTTCTGCGCTGAGCAGCGGCTCCTGCGTAAAGAATCCATAGGACTGGTCGATGACGAAAATCGTTTCCGGATGTTCTTCGATGGCTTCTGTCAGTTCCTTTTTCGGAATAACCTGTCCTGTCGGGTTGTTCGGATTACAGAGCCAGACGAGCGCTCGCTCCGCGGCTCTGGTATCCGTCTTGCTCCCCAAAAAAGGTCGCTGCGCCGGATACCACCCGACGTTACGCTCGCTTTGGTTTTCACTATGCAACAGCGAACGAAAAGCAGTGTAGTGAGCGTATAAGGCGCAGGCGTCAGCGTACTCGCTGAATGTCGGCGCGAGAATCGTCGAATGACTGCCCTTGAAGGCGTGAGCGATCAGATAGATGGCCTCGGTGGCACCGCTGGTGACGCAGACGGCGGCCGGGTCGATAGACAGACGGGCAGCCAAAGCCTTTTCGAGTGCGTAAGGCTCCGGCTCCGGATAGCGGCCGATGACGTCTAGACGATCACGCAGATGCGCTTTCAGCGGCTCCAGATCCACGTGGGAATAAACGTTGGAGCTGAAGTCCGCCAGGATAGGCCGCTGGAAACGGTACCTGTCATCGCCGTGACCCTGAATCATCGCCCGTCGCTTAAGATTTTGTATAATAAAGGAATGTCGACATAACGGCGGACATGGTCGGCCAGCTTGTCGTATTGCTCTTCCTTGAAAGCGTGGTAGTCGAAGGATGCGGCGGCCTCCGTCAGCTTGTCGGCATGCGGCGCCAGCATGCGGTCGATGAAAGCCGGGTTGTCGAGGATGCCGTGGATGTAGCTGCCCATGCACCTGCCATCCACGAAACAGCCGTCTTCCTGCCCGTCCTCAAGCCGCGTGAGCGGCGTGAAAGAGGCCGGGTCGTCGGGCAGCGTGACGCCCATGTGAATCTCATAGCCTTCCATCGGAGTGTCACTTCCGTCGGCCAGCGTGAAGCGTACTTGCCGCGTGACCTTTTCGGGCAGCATCTCCGTGGTCATCGGCAGCAGCCCCAGTCCGGGCATCGCCTCGATGGCGCCCTCCACATGGTGAGGGTCGCGGATCTGGACGCCCATCATCTGATAACCGCCGCAGATGCCCAGCACCGACGCTCCTTCGCGCCGGGCGCGCAGGATGGCCTGCGCCACGCCGTTGCGCCGCAGCTCATACAGGTCGTCGAGCGTGCTCTTGCTGCCCGGCAGGATGATGATGTCGGCTTTGCCGATTTCGTCCACGTTGTTGCTGTAGAACAGATGGACGCGCGGATCGCGCTCCAGCGCATTGAAATCCGTGAAGTTGCTGATGTGGCGCAGCAGCACCACCGCCACGTTGACCTTGCCCCGCTGGGCGGCGGCACTCTTGGCCGCCAGCGCCACGGAGTCTTCTTCTTCTATATGGATGTCGTGATAGTACGGGACCACGCCCAGCACGGGGATGCCGCAGAGCTCTTCGAGCATCTTCCGGCCCTCCTCGAAGAGCCGCAGGTCGCCCCGGAACTTGTTGATGAGGATGCCTTTGACATATTTCCGCTCTTCGGGCCGCAGCAGCATGATAGAGCCATAGACGCTGGCGAAAACGCCGCCGCGGTCGATGTCGCCCACCAGGATGATGTCGGCACCGGCGTGCATGGCCATCGGCACGTTGACCAGGTCGCTGTCGCGCAGGTTGATCTCGGCGAGGCTGCCGGCGCCCTCCATGACGATGGGGTTGAAACGGGCGGCCAGCCGGTCGTAGGCGGCGTACACGGCCTCTCGCAGTTCGGCCCGGCCTTCCTTGCGGAAATAGTCGTAGGCGTCGCGGTTGCCGATGGGACGGCCGTTCAGCACAACCTGGGACGTATGGTCGCTCTGGGGCTTGAGCAGCAGCGGGTTCATGTCGGTGTGGCAGGGGACGCCGGCTGCTTCGGCCTGCACGGCCTGGGCGCGGCCAATCTCCAGTCCTTCCGGCGTCGCGAACGAGTTAAGGGCCATGTTCTGGGCCTTGAACGGGGCCGGCGCATAGCCGTCCTGCCGGAAGATGCGGCAGAGGGCCGTGGCCAGCACGCTCTTGCCGACGTCGCTGCCGGTTCCGGCCAGCATCACGGGATGGAGACGGGCTTTCATCGCTGATTCTTATAGGAGAAGGCCTGCCAGCGTTCTTCGGGCCAGTTCTGTTGGTCGAGTTCATGGCGGGCCATCACGAATAGCAGGTCGGAGAGGCGGTTGATGTAACGCAGGATTTCTTCCGGGACAGGGTCCTCGCGGTTTAGGGTCCAGAGACGTCGTTCGGCGCGGCGGCAGATGGCGCGGGCGAGCTGCAGCTGGGCGGCGAGGGGCGTGCCGCCGGGGAGGATGAAGTGGCGGTTGGGGCCGGTTTCGGCGGTGAGGGCGTCCATCGTGGCTTCGCAGTCGGTGACGAGGTTCTGCGGCAGTTCGTTCGGGTTTTTGTCGCGTTCGGCCGCCGGTGTCGCCACCTGGCTCATGACAATCATCAGATTTGTCTGGATATTGTGCAAGATATTGTCAAAGGACGCTCGCTGCGTTCCTCCGGTATTTGTCTCGCTCGCAGAAAAATGCTCGCTCGCCAAATACCGCCCGTCGCTTCGCTCACTTAGCAGCGAGCGGACGATACCGAGCTGGCAGTTCAGTTCGTCGAGGGTGCCGTTGGCTTCAATGCGGATGTCGTCTTTCGGCACGCGTTTTCCGCCGTGGATGCCGGTCGTCCCCTGGTCTCCGGTTCGGGTATAGATGCGATTCATGTTGCTGCGTCAGTAATCTACAAAAGTAGTCAAAATCCTGCGAATTTTGTAATTTTGTAACATGATGAACAAAGCCAGAATTATTGTGGCCGGGATTGGACCGGGGAGTGCGGGCGACATGACGCCGGCGGTGCTGGATGCCGTACGCCGCTCCGACGTGATCATCGGCTACAAATATTATTTTCAATTCATTGAACCGTACGTGAAACCGAGTGCCTCCTGCATCGACACCGGGATGAAGAAGGAGCGCGAGCGGGCCGAGGAGGCGTTTGCGCAGGCGGAGCAAGACAAGACCGTCTGCGTGGTGAGTTCCGGCGACGCAGGCATTTATGGGATGGCTCCCCTGATTTGGGAGATGAAGCGTGAGCGGGGGAGTGACGTCGAGATCGAGGTCCTGCCGGGCATCAGCGCCTTCCAGAAGGCCGCTTCGCTGCTCGGAGCGCCCATCGGCCACGACTTCTGCATCCTTTCGCTGTCCGACCTGATGACGCCCTGGGAGACAATCGAGCGGCGCATCCGCGCCGCCGCCGTGGCTGATTTCGTCACGGCGGTCTACAACCCGAAGAGCAACGGCCGTTACTGGCAGCTATACCGCTTGCAGGAGATTTTCCTGCAGCACCGCGACCCTTCCACGCCGGTGGGCTATGTCTGCCAGGCGGGCCGCGCCGACGAGCGGGTCGTCCTGACGACGCTGGGCGCCTTCGATCCGGAGCAGATCGACATGTTCACCGTGGTCATTATCGGCAATTCACAGTCATATACCTATGAGGGTAAGTTTGTTACACCCCGCGGCTATTACCGGGAGGAGCGTGACGGGGCGGCGAAGGGCATCGGCCAGGAGATCATGATCGAGAGTTTCCGGACCATCGAAAAGGAACTGCGTCATCCCGATATCCCGCTCGGCCGGAAATGGCCGTTGCTGCACGCGATCCACACCACGGCGGACTTCGACATGGAGAACATCCTGCACGTCGACGACGGCGCCGTGGAGACGCTCTACGCCGCTTTTGCAGAGGGCCGCATCAAGACCATCGTGACCGACGTGACGATGGCCGCGGCGGGCATCCGCAAGGGCGCCCTGCAACGCCTGGGGGTCGAGGTCAAGTGCTATCTCAGTGATCCGCGCACGGCTGCGCTGGCGGAAGAGAAGGGGATTACCCGCACCCAGGCCGGCATCCGGCTGGCCGTGGAGGAGCACCCCGACGCGCTCTATGCTTTCGGCAACGCGCCCACCGCGCTGATGGAACTCTGCGCGCTCATCCGCCAGAAAAAGGCTCGCCCCGCAGGCATTGTCGCGGCACCGGTCGGCTTTGTTCATGTGCGTGAAAGCAAGCATATGGTCAAGCCTTTCCGGGAAATACCTAAACTGATTGTTGAGGGTAGGAAAGGCGGCAGCAACCTCGCCGCGACCCTCGTTAATTCCATCCTCTGCTTCAACGATGCGGAGGCACTCAGACCCGGCCGCGATGTCTAGGCAACGCTTCATCGTCATCGGCATGACCGACGACCGATCGGTCTGGTTTCCGCCCGAGGTGCGGGATGCCATCGCGGCAGGCCGCATCTTTTCAGGCGGCCGGCGTCACCACGAAATCGTGGCGTCGCTGCTGCCGGAAGGCGCGCAGTGGATCGACATCACGGTGCCGCTGGAAGCCGTGTTCGCGCAATACGCCGACCATCCTGAAGTGGTGGTTTTCGCCTCGGGCGACCCGCTCTTCTTCGGCTTCGCCAATACGCTGCGCCGGGAACTGCCCGATGCGGAAATCGTGGTTTTTCCGTCGTTCAACTCGCTCCAGCTGCTGGTGCACCGGATGCAGCTGCCGTACGCGGACATGCGCACGGTTTCCCTGACCGGCCGGCCCTGGGATGCTTTCGACGAGGCTCTGATCCGGGGCGAGCGCCTCATCGGCGTCCTGACCGACCGACAGAAAACGCCCGCGATGATCGCCCGGCGCATGCTTGATTATGGCTATGACAACTACCGGATGACCATCGGAGAGTGCCTGGGCAACCGTGATGCAGAGCGGGTCCGTTCCCTGTCCCTGACGGAAGCGGAGGAAGCCGCCTGCGCTTTTCCCAATTGCCTCATCCTGGAAAGGACGGCCGTCCGGCCGCATCCCTTCGGCCTCCCCGAGCAGGACTTCGCCCTGCTCGACGGCCGGGTGAACATGATCACCAAGATGCCCGTCCGGCTGCTGGCCCTCAGTCAGTTGGACCTGTCCCGACGCACTTCCTTCTGGGACATCGGCTTCTGCACAGGCTCCGTATCGATCGAGGCCCGGCTGCAGTTCCCGCAGCTGAAAGTCACTTCTTTTGAAATCCGCGAAGCCGGCCGGGCCCTGATGGATGAGAATGCCCGCAAGTTCGGCGCTCCCGGCATCGACGTCCATATCGGCGACTTCCTCGCGGCCGACCTGTCCGCGCTGCCCGCGCCCGACGCCGTCTTCATCGGCGGCCACGGCGGCCGCCTGGCGGATATCGTGCGCCGCATCGACACCGTCCTCCTGCCCGGTGGCCGCATCGTGTTCAACGCCGTCAGCGACCAGAGCCAGGCTCTTTTCCGCTCGTCCGTCGCCGCCGTCGGCCGCCGCATCACCCACGAAATGCACGTCTCGATAGACGCGTTCAATCCCATCACCATATTAACGGCAGAATGAGCAAGACAGTTATCATTGTAGTTTCCGAATCGTCACTACCCTTAGCGCGTAGTGTAGCGGATGATATTTCCTCGCGCGAGCATTTTTCTGCGAGCGAGAGGAAATATCAGAGCGGAACGGAGCGCGAGCATTTTTCTGCGAGCGAGAGGGAGCGCGATATGCCAGAGCCGCAGAACGTTGTCATCTATACGAAGAAAGAGATCGGAAGTTATAGCAAGTTCCTGAAAGACAACTGGCAGGAACTCGACGCCGTCATCTTCATCGGCGCCCTCGGCATCTGCACGCGCAGCATCGCCCCGGCCCTGAAAAACAAATATGACGATCCCGCCGTCGTCTGCATCGACAGCACCGGCCGCTACGTCATCCCCGTCGTCTCCGGCCACATCGGCGGCGCCAACGACCTGGCCCGCCGGATCGCCGGCCATATCGGCGCCCAGGCCGTCGTGACGACACAGAGCGACAACGAAGGCCTCTGGGCCCTGGACACCCTCGCACGAACGTACGGCTGGCAGACGGAAGCCACGCCGGCCCAGATGAACCGCGCCATCTTCGCCTTTGTCGAAAAGAAGCCGACGGCCCTCCTGCTGGAAGTCCGCGACGCCGGCACCACCTTTCTGGAACACACCGTGCCTGCGCACGTGCAGATCTGCTACCGGCGCGAAGACCTCGACCTCGAAGGCGTCGCGCTGCTGATCGCCGTCACTCCGCGAACGCTGCCCGACGTGCCGCAGGGTGTCGCCACGCTGGCCTTCAGGCCGCTCGTGCTCCATCTGGGTTTCGGCTGCCGGAAGCAGTGCGACCCTGCCGGCATCCCCGCGTATATCGAGGCGCAGCTCCGCGAAGCGGGGTGGTCACCGCTGTCCGTTGCGACGGTCGGCACCATCGAGCTGAAGAAAGACGAGCCCCTGCTGCAGGCCCTGCTGGCCCGCTGGCCGCAGGCGCACGCCGCTGTCTATCCGGCCGGGACCCTGGCCGCCGTCGACGTGCCGAATCCTTCCGAAAAGGCGCTGGAAGCCACCGGCAGCGCCGGTGTGGCCGAGGCTGCGGCACTGGAGAGCGCGCAGGGCGGGCCACTGCTGATGGAGAAGCAGAAGGGACGTCTTACGGAGGGAAATGATTTCACTTTCGCCCTGGCCCGCGACGCCGCTTCGCTTCGCGCCGGTCATATCGAAATCGTCGGGGCGGGTCCGGGCGATCCGGAGCTCGTATCGGTGCGCGGCAAGCGTTTCCTCGAGCAGGCCGACCTCATCCTATACGCCGGCAGTCTCGTGCCGGTCGAACTGACGCACTATGCCAAGCCCGGCTGTACGGTGCGCAGCTCCGCGTCGATGGACCTGGAAGAACAGTTCGCCCTGATGAAGACGTTCTACGACAAGGGTTTGCTCGTGGTCCGGCTTCATACCGGCGATCCCTGCATCTACGGCGCCATCCAGGAGCAGATGGCCTTTTTCGACCGCTATGGCATGCACTACCACATCACGCCCGGCATCTCGGCCTTTCAGGCCGCTGCGGCGGCGCTCCGTTCGCAGTTCACGATTCCGGAGAAGGTGCAGACCATCATCCTCACGCGCGGAGAGGGTCGTACCCCCATGCCCGAGCGGGAGCAGCTGCACAAGCTCGCGCAGTCGCAGAGCACGATGTGCATCTATCTGAGTGCCGCCATCGTGGAAGAGGTGCAGGCGGAGCTGCTGCAGGCCTATCCGCCGGAGACGCCCGTGGCGGCCTGCTACAAGCTCACCTGGAAAGAGGAACGCATCTATCGCGGCGAACTCAAGGACCTGGCGAAGATCGTGCGGGACAATAACTTGACGCTCACCACGCTGCTTGTGGTAGGCGAGGCCATCGGCAACCGCGAGGGTCTCTCGCGGCTCTATGCCCACGAATTCAAACACCTCTTCCGGAAATGATCCTGATTCTCGGCGGCACGACGGAAGGACGGCTTGCGGTGCGGGTGGCCGATGCGGCGGGAACGCCGTATTGGTACTCCACGCGCGGCGAGCTGCAGCAGATCGACTGCAAGCATGGCACGCACATCACCGGTGCGCTGGACGAGGCTGCGATGGCGGCGTTCTGCCAGGCGCAGGACATCCGGCTGCTGGTCGATGCGGCGCATCCTTTCGCCACGGAGCTGCACCGGACGGTGGCCGCCGTCGCCGAGTCGCTCGACCTGCCGGTCGTGCGCGTTGAGCGGGTGTATACGGATGAAGATGAGAATATCCGTTGGTGCGATGATTATGTGGATGCCATCCGCCGTCTGGAAGCCGACGGCATCATGAGCCTGCTGGCCCTGACAGGCGTGCAGACCATCGCGAAGCTCCAGCCTTACTGGTCGCACCATGACTGTTGGTTCCGCATCCTGCGCCGTGACGAGTCGCTGGAGAAGGCGGTGCAGCAGGGCTTCCCGGAAGACAGGCTGGTCTATTACGAGGAAGACGATGAAGCGGCGCTCATCGCACGTCTGCGGCCGCAGGCGATCCTGACGAAGGAGAGTGGCGCTTCGGGCGGCTTCCCGCAGAAGGTGGCGGCGGCAGAGGCCGCCGGCATTCCGCTGTATGCCGTCCGCCGGCCGGCGCTGCCCGCCGGCTTCGAGCTGGTCACGGGCGAGCATGGCCTGCGCAAGGCCATCGAGCGCCTGGTACCGGGCTTCTTCCCGCTGCGCAGCGGCTTCACCACGGGCGCCTGCGCTACGGCGGCCGCGAAGGCGGCGTTGCTGGCATTGCTGGGTCGCGAAGTGGGGGAGACGGTCGATATCCTCTTCCCCGATGGGGAAACGCTTTCTTTGCCCGTAGAATTGCGGAATCCCTGTGGCGGGGCGGCTTTCCTGAGGCGAAATCAGAACCCTCGTGGCGATCGAGGGCGCCTGCCACGAGGAACGCTGATTTCTCCACCAGGCCAGCGCATGCCGCCCCGCCACGGGGATTCCGCGACAGCTGTTGTCGTCAAGGATGCCGGGGATGACCCGGATGTGACCCATGGCCGCGAGATCGTGGCAAGCGTCGCCTTCAGCGACGAGCCGGGGATCCATTTCCTGCAGGGAGAGGGTGTCGGCCGCGTGACGCTGCCGGGCCTGGGCCTGCCGATCGGCGGACCGGCCATCAACCGCGTGCCGCGGCAGATGATGGAGCAGAACCTGTCAGCCCTGTATGACGGCGGCCTGGACGTGACAATCTCCGTGCCCGGCGGCCGCGAGCTGGCGCAGCGCACCTTCAATCCAAAACTGGGCGTCGTCGATGGCATCTCCATCATCGGCACCTCGGGCATCGTCCGGCCTTTCTCGAACGAGGCTTTCGTCGAGGCCATCCGGCGTGAAGTCGAAGTGGCCGTGGCTGTCGGTTCGCCCATCTTGGTCATCAATTCTGGCGCGAAGAGCGAGGCCTTTCTCAAGGCGCGCTTTCCGGACCTGCCGCCGCAGGCTTTCGTCCATTACGGTAATTTCATCGGCGAAACGCTGAAGATCGCCGCCGAGTTGCAGGTACCGAAGGTCGTGATGGGCATCATGCTCGGCAAGGTCGTCAAGCTGGCCGAAGGGCATCTCGACACGCATAGCAAGACCGTCGTGATGAACAAGCCGTTCCTGAAGGATGTTGCCGCTGATGCGGGCTGCTCGCCGGCGGCCGCCGAAGCCATCGAACGGCTGACCCTGGCGCGTGAGCTCTGGAAGGGTCTCGGCGATGCGGACGCCCGCCGCTTCTTCTCCGCCATCCTCGACCGCTGCTACGCTGCCTGCGCCCCGGTCTATCCCATGCCGGTTCGCTCCGCGGCTCCGGTTTCCGTCTCACTCGCAGAAAAATGCTCGCTCGCCGAAAACGCGCCCGCCGCTTCGCTCACCATCCTGCTGCTCGACGAAGACGGCAATGTCTTTGAAGCTTAAAGCTGAATCTTGATGAGCCCGCCGTAGGACGGGAGGGCGGAGAATGCTTCCTCTGGCGTGACCAGCCCGGCGTAGACCTGGGCGGCGACCAGTACGCCGCCATGGGCGAAGAGGACCACGCGCTGCCAGGCTTTCTGCCGCAGCTCGTCGAGGAAACGGCTCACACGTTCATACTGCTGCATGAACGATTCGCCGCCGGTGACGGCGGTGTTGATGTGGTCGGCAAACCAATCCTGGAGATGCGGGTCGATGATATCGTCGAACTGCTTCATTTCCCATTCGCCGAAGTTGATTTCCATCAGGCGCGGGTCGCGCTTGGCGTCGGCATAGCCGCAATAGGCGGCCAGCCGCGTGCAGCGTGACAGGGGACTGGTGTAGGCGTAGTCGATGGGGCCACAGGCGTCCAGCGCCGCCTTCGCCACGGCGGCCTCTTCTTCGAACGTCTCTTTCAGCGGCACGTCGCTCTGTCCGTAGCAGGTGCCGGTCGGCACGTCGGGCGTGGTATGGCGGAGGAGGATGACTTCCATAATCACCAGTGAGGGAAAGCGGCCAGTACGGCCAGGTAGAGCGAGAGCTCGCAGAGGAGGAAGGTGGCGCCGCAGCAGTCGCCGGTGTAACCCTGGATCTTGCGCTTCATCACCAGGCGGAGCAACCACATGACCAGCACCGGAACGATCATCAGCAGGAGGAACTGCCGGGGCAGCCAGCCCAGCGCGAAGACGCAGATGAAACTGGGTGCCAGGCCGCCGAAGAAGCACAGCAGCAGCTCCGGCAGCGTCATCCGCGTGTAGACCGTCTTGTTCTTGGCCTCTTCCTCGCTCCGCGCGTAGGGGAGAAAATTGATGAGCTGCGCGGCGCAGCACTTGGCCCAACAGTCGCAGCACACCAGCAGGATGCAGAGCGTGTCGCGGGAGATGGTGGACGGCATCATCAGCATCAGTGCGGCATAGACGATCAGGCCGATGACGCCGTAGGTGCCGATATGCGAGTCCTTCATGATGGCCAGGGTCTTCTCGCGGGTCGTGCCGCCGCCAAAGCCGTCGATGAAGTCGGCCAGGCCGTCTTCGTGCAGGCAACCCGTAAGGACGATCCGCACCACCAGGGCAAAGATCCAGGCTACGGTGAGG
>Ga0265298_10011020_pt1 | contig 10625 bp, 6 predicted proteins | sample AusTroGonzalo_MG_3_FD_193486 | JGI IMG/M metagenome (GOLD analysis project Ga0265298, IMG submission 193486) | Bovine rumen microbial communities from tropical cattle in Woodstock, Queensland, Australia - Gonzalo_01 | ecosystem: Host-associated > Mammals > Digestive system > Stomach > Rumen ... | reverse complement strand
CCAATCCCAAACAGGCGCAACTTGTAGGCAATTGTTATTAGATCTATGATTGTTTGAATAGAAGGATAAGAATTAATGAGCGCAGAGCGACGCAGACAACTATTTGAGCAATGGTATTCCACGTTTGGGACCCATGCTAAAATGGGGTTGTACTTTCAAGCACTTAGAGATCCTTATTATGTGCTTGATAAAAGGGCAACGAATCCGGGGCGACCAGGATTTGTGCAAACCGTTGACAGGACGTTATTTCCACCGCGTGGAAGTTCGTTGTATGAACTAATTGAATGCAAGAAATTGAAGGCGTTGTTTGACGGGACGGCGCAAGATGTGGTTGCCGATGATGGATCCATGCGTGCGGGTATAGGTTGTTATGCGTTATGGCTGCGACTTGCCGATCCTGAGGAATGGGAGAAGGAGCCATTTTGGGATGGCGATTGTGCAAGTAATGGTTCTCCAACAGGGAGAACGCGTATGGCGACTTTGCTCACAAATGGTTTTGATTATCTGAAGGCATTGGAAAACAGAATAAGGACTTATAAGATGGATAAGTATCTTGCAGCTATTCGTACGAAGCCATTTATCTTGCTCGCCGGCATTTCGGGCACGGGGAAGAGCCGCATGGTACGTCAGTTGGCGCGTGGGTGTTGTCCGCGCTACAAGACCGGAACAACGGATGATCATCCATTTTACAATGAGCAGAACCCCGGCAATTTCGAGATCATTCCTGTGCGGCCGAATTGGCATGACTCGACTGAACTGATGGGATATGAATCTCGCATCGGCACACCGGAGTTTATCATCAAGCCGTTCGTCGAGTTCTTGGTCAAGGCATGGATGAATCCTGACATACCGTTCTTCCTCTGTCTTGACGAAATGAATCTTGCGCCTGTCGAGCAATACTTTGCAGAATACCTGAGCGCAATTGAGTCGCGGAAGGCCGTGAATGGCGGCGGGCGTGATTATTTCAAGACGGACGTTGTGGTGAAGATCGGCTTGCCAGAGAAGCAGTGGGATGATGCTGGTACTTCGGTTCTGCATAATACCCTTGCAAAGTTGTTTGAACCTTACAAGACGGCTGGCGCCCTCGATGCATGGGCAACTTATGTTCGCGACCTTTTCACGAAGGACGGCGGCGTTTCCATTCCGCAAAACCTTGTCGTGATGGGAACGGTCAACATGGACGAGACGACGTGCTCGTTCTCGCGCAAGGTTCTTGACCGCGCCATGTCCTTTGAGTTGAACGACGTCAGCGACATGTATGCGCCGGATAAACTTGTTGGGGAGGGGGATTATGAGTTCGGCTCAATCGATGTCGCTGCTGCAAGATGCTCGTTGTTGACCGGCAAAGAGGCGTATGACGCGAACGCCGCTATCGGAGACAAGGTACTTGAATATCTGAAGATTGTCAACGAGGCCTTGGAGGGAAAGAAGTTCAAGATCGCTTACCGTTCACGCAACGAGATCATGATCTACTGTGTCGAGCGGACGAATGGTGGAATCGTTGGTTTGCGTCAGGCGCTTGACGAGGCGACGAGTTTGAAGATTCTCTCGCGCATTGAGGGTGACGATCAGACGTTTGCCAGTTTTGATCTCAAAGACTTCCGCAAGACAATCGTCAAGGGTCTTCTTGCCATAGACAATCCAAGCGTCCAAGACAACGATGTAGATGATTTCCTTAAAGACGAAGCGAAGGTCAGGTCATCTCCGTGTGCTTCCAAGCTTGGACACATGATCGACGAGCTTTCGCATGGCGCCGGTGTTGTGAGTTATTGGGAGTAGTTGCACGTCATGGCGAAACTCTCCGTCAAGACCGATGACTTCACTCTTGAGTTCGATGTCGCGGATTTCGGGCGTGTTCTCGGAAAAGCGCGTAGCAACATCGACAACGCGGGGTTGTATTCGTTTTATTCGGTTGACGGTTGTCCAGCGGTAGCAACGCTGGAATATCAGGACGGGAAAACGCCGGACGCGGGACTGTTGGCATCAGGTGAGAAGTCCAAGGAAAGGGGAGAGCCTTTCTTCTTTGACAACGTGCCCTATAACGTGTGGCTTGAGATGAATGCAGGTTGCTCGAACGCAAGGATTCGCCATGCCGCGAAACTGGCGGAGGAGGAACTTGCGCACAGGGGCAATGTCATCTACGGGACGATGAACTTCGGCAATGATGTCGGGCGTTATGACTTTGCGTTTGAGTATCGGAGGCGGTTGGATGGCGGGGAATATGTCGAGCGGAGTTTTGTCCTGACGTTTGAGGTGTTGTCTCAGAAGCTGGACTATCATCGGGATTGGCGGGCGCTCGTAGAGGAGATTGAGGGGCGCTATCCCATGCTGGCGTACGACTACTTGAGGCGTACGTATCATACGTTTGGCAAGTCCACGACGTCGGACGAGACGGCGGACTTGATCTGGTGGAATCTTTTCGACAGGTTGCAGCAGCCATTTGTCAAGGCGTGCCGTCTGATCATTTCGCGTCCGCGGCGCAAGTTGCGCGGCAATGAGGAGTTCCGCCGTGCGGACCAGTTGACTTTCCTCTCGCCACGCCTTGAAAACGAGTTGGCTGAACATCGGTCCAACCCCGCGCATCTCTATCGCATTGAACGGGAGGCCAGCACGCATGACACGACCGAGAACCGTTTCGTGAAGTTTGCGCTTCGCAGCATTGCCCGAAAATATGCCGATTTGCGCAAGGAGTTGTTGGCAAGGGATAGCGAGAAGAACAGCAAGAAGCTCTCCGCCACGGCCAAGGAGGCCATGGCGAAGATGGATCGTGAGTTGCGTCAGTTGGTGAAGAATCCGTTTTGGCGAGGCATTGGTCCTTTCACAGGAATGCGGCAGTTGTCTTTGACATTGCAGCGGGCTCCTGGTTATTCCACGGTCTTCAGGACGTTTGCAATCCTAAACGCCGCCTATATGATCCATGCTGGCGTGAACCGCATGGAGACGAAGGACATAGCCGACCTCTACGAGATTTGGTGCTTTCTCAAGGTGGAGGAATTTACGGAGGCGGCTCTCCCTCCGGGAACGCGGATTGCCCCAGCAGATGCTCTCCACGGCGACTTTGTCAAGTTGCTGTCCACGGGATTGCAGTCAACCGTCATTTTCAGGGCGGAGAACGGTGTTGAGCTTGCGCGTGTTGTCTACAATCCTGAGATCAAGGGAACGGCTGCAAAGAACGTTGGCAACGGCGTAGAAGGAACGCTGACGCCGACGAGCATTTCGCGCAAGAGTTCACAGGACCCCGACATCGTCCTTCGGTTGACAAATTCTTCGACAGGCCGCTATCAGGTGACTTATCTTTTCGACGCGAAGTATCGCCTTGAGGACATCAGCGGGTCAAGTGTAGGGGCTCCTCCGCAGGATGCCATCGACCAGATGCACCGTTATCGGGACGCAATCTACTATGCGCAGAACGAGACATCGGTCGATTCGTTTGCATACAAGAAGGAAGTTGTTGGCGGGTACATTCTTTTCCCCGGCAAAGGAAGGGTGGAGATGGCGCCCCCGGCGCCTGGACAGCAAGATAACCGCTTGCGATATATCCAGAGTATCGATAAGGTCAATATAGGGGCAATCCCCTTGCGTCCGAACGACGAAGATAATGCAGACGTTTTGAAAGACTTTATTGCGCGTCTCGTGTCCATCAATGGCGATCTCGACTCACTTTTGGGACATGTCAATCCGCACAAAGGCGCACTTGTTCCCGTCGCGACTGCTAGGGCAATAACGGAGGCGACGGTGTATGGGACATACCATGGCAGACGGCAACTTAAATGGATCAGGGAGAGTCGCTACTACAACCTACCGGCAGATGCCGCGAAGACGATCGGCATCACAAACAACAATGCCAAGCACCGCAAGTTGCTTGCGCTTCTGCCGCCAGGGCGAAACCCGACGGAGGAAATGCTCGTATTCAAGATTGAGGGTTACTGCGGAATTGTCACTAGAGCCGATCTGAAAGATGCAGGCAAGCCGTACCGCTATCCAATTGATTGCCATCATGAGAGATATCTTGTTTGGAAATTGACGGCGGACGAGCCAATCACGAAGCGCGTGGCAAATGTTAAGATTGTTTCAACAGGTGAGCCTGGGGTCGCCCAAGGTGCCTTGGAGGCGGCATCTGAACTCCGACTCGAGTTTGGTGGCTGTGTCCCCCATGGTTTGATGAGGGAGAGTACTCCCATGCCACCCCAGTTCCAAATGGTAATGCAGGAGTGTGGGCAGCAGCCAACAGCCATTGAAAATGAACGAGAACCGATTAGGGTCAATGTACGTTCCAGTCACGCGACGTTGATTCTTACTAAGGGCTTGCCACTCGAAGCGAATTTAAGGTTTGCAGATGACTTTGCTCGTTCGGCTATGCACTCGCATTTCGTTGTTGATTTATTGTCGCCAACCGCTAAGGATGAAGCACTTAAATGGTTACGAAATTTCCTTGGGATGTCTTCTGCGCTTGTTCTCAACGTGGTAGGTCCGTCCGAGGCCGCATCTCCTGGCATACAAATCGAGTCAAAGTCTTTCCTGTCAGAAATTCTATGGGAGGCATAGGCGAAGCTAGTGAGGAAATCAGACGGTTTGATGCCTTGCTTAAATATGTCGTCAGGCATGGCAACGAGGCCGAGACCGCATGTATCCGCGCGCATCTCTTGTTGTCGCCTTCCGCTAGGAACGAGTTGTGTTTTTGTAAAGCAATGCAGAGAGGTCGATCCCGTGACAAGAAAGTTTCTTTCGAGTAATGTTGCCGGCGAACGTCTCTTAAGTAGGGACGGACGGTTCTCGCTATTTGACGGCAGGTTGCTTGATGCGAGCGGTTTCCTGATTGATTCGGAAGCATTCAAGGAGTTGAAGACTTTTGAGGAGGTTGTAAAAGACGGCAACGCCCTTATCGTTGCGGAAGGAGGGATGGGTAAGTCGCATGTACTAAGGGAGTATTGCTCATCGTTGAACAATAGATCTTCGTTCTCCAGAATTGAACTTGTCACTTATTTGTCCGATGTTCAGGGATTGAAAGAGGCCATTCAGCGCGACTCACGCGAGAAGGAATATCTATTTCTTGACGGCCTTGACGAGGCGTTGGATCTTGTGGGGGTACTAATAAGAGAGCTGGAAAGCGTCAATTGCAAAGCGCATGTGGTCGTTACATCTCGTGGGATTCCGCAGCTGAATCAGTTGAGTGAAAGGCTGAAGTGGCCCATGTTTTCATTGTTGCCATATTCTAGGGATGATGTACGTGAGTTATGCGAAGAAGAAGGCGTTGATTACGGCTCGTTCATAAGGAAGATAGACAGACAAAATCTGGGTGGGGTATGCTCAAAGCCGTTGGGATGTAAGTTGCTGATGAGCGCATACCAGAAAACGGGGTTGAAGAATTCAACGACCGAAAGCCTGTGGAGAGATGCCATTCGGCATCTATGCGCAGAAAATCCTGCGTCGGGAAGGCAGTTGTCGGTTAAAGAGGATTTAATACCAGAAGATGACGGAATCAGAATTGCGACTAATGTTGCGCTGACTTTGAAATTGACTGGACGTACGATAGTTACGCGCATAACAAACCTGCCGCAACAGGATGGGGAGATTGATTTCTCGAAACTGTTTCCAGACAAAGCGGATCGGGATGCATTTAACACATTGCTTTTACGGCCATTGTTTCTGAACATCGGTAAAGGGGTTTATCGATTCACCCACTCCTCGTATTTGGATTTCCTTGCAGCTGACGGGGTTATAAAGTATTTAAGCGAGAAGGAATGGGGAAAGGTCGTCCTGTCGCCGGAGGGTGTGCCATACCCGCAATGGGAAGGGGTGATTCCATGGCTTGCGGCGCGAAGCGATTCCATATTGAAGCGGGTCAAAGAATCGCGGCCCGATCTTTTGCTGGGAACCGATGCCTTGGTTGACAAACTGGGCGCGGATGAGATCTGCAAGGCCATATTGGATCATGCTGAAGGCATTTCATCTTCGGTACGTGATAGCCCTGCCGTACAGGCTCGGTATTATGCATTGAATAGCGACAGATGCGTTAAGGTCGTTCGCAAAGCACTTAAGGCCACTTCCTTGGAGGTGGAAGTCGATACGGCCATAGACATCATTCGGCAGGCGCGCATGACGTCAGCAGCCGATTTGCTTGTCGGCATGTTTTGTAATGAGTCTTTGGAATTGGGTTTGCGAAAGAGTGCTGGATATGCCTTGCTGGAATTGGCAAACAAGGCGCAGCGGACGAAATGTAAGCAAGTATTAAAAGGGGACAAGGTCAATCAACTCAAAGGCATTGTTTTGCGAATGACCTGGCCCGATTTGATGTCTGTTGACGAGTTGATTCCATTGCTGTCTACCAAGCATGGACATGTGGCAGATTCTTTTTCCATGTGGATTGAGGGTGATGGATTTGTGGCGTCATTGCATAGGATACCTTCGTCCGAGAAGTTAAAGTTGCTGAGGTGGGCCGTTTCCGAGATAAAAGAACGGGATGACAGCTTGGATTGTGTTGCAGATGCAAGACGTTCGATATTTCTGCATTGCTGGAAAGAAGAAAGATCGGCTGAGTTTATCCCAGAACTTGCCCGAGGCATTGTGGCATATGATGCGGTTTATGAATCTCCATTCAGGGATAAAGGGTATGAATGGCGTGATTCAAGTCATATCTTTTCAGAGCAGGATTTCAGGAACGATGTTGCGCGTAGGCATTTGGTGGCGAAATACATAGTTGAAAATCCAGAGTTGTCCCTTGATGCCGTGTATGGTTGTTGGGAACAATTATTACTTCTTGAAGACGGTGATTTTGTGTTAGATTCTTTGGCAAAGGAATCTAATGGCAAGATACGTGAAAGATGGGCAACTTGTTTATGGCGCATCAGATATGTGTGTTTGCCCGAGAAGGCGACACTATGGAATGAATTGCACAAGGAGTTTCCGTTGGTTTTTACAGAGAATGCGGCAAAAGCATTGAAAAGAGCGCGAGTTTTTGAAGCGAAAATGGCGGCAAGAAGATATAAAAGTGAGCAAAGAGCCGCACAACGTAAGGCAAAAAACGAAAGTATTCTTTTGCAGAATGTAGATTGGGTACATAAAGTTCTCTCAAACGGAGATGCTACAGGTAAATTTTATCCTATCAATTGTGTCATTGAACAGCAACAACATAAAACAAAGGGTGTGGAATCTTCAATGTTGGATTTCCGCACGAGTACTTTGTGGCCTTCATTTACAAGCGCAGAAAAGCAGTGCCTTGTTGCGTCGGCGTATGATTTCTTGATGAAAAGCAAGGGCCCTTGGTCGTCAAGCCAAAGCGGGTACTATGTTTATGCAAGGGCTCTTTGCATGTTATATGATTGTGGCAGGGAACTGTTGGGCCGAATGCCGATTCATGTGTGGAGGAAAGTAGCCCCTGAGCTTTTATGGCATTTGGAACTTAGCAAGTTTGAGCTACTCCCATCAACGCTTAAGTATTTCTGTGACCTTCACAAGAAGGCATCTTTCAATGTCATTCTGCAATTTCTGAGGAACAGTCTGAAAACGGATCTTTCGTTTGGCGTGAAGAGATTGCGCGAGATATTCAGTACCAAGCTGTTCTGTCGTCTTTTGCAGAATTTGGATGAAGATATCTTGACGGATGAACAAAGATATAAGTTGTATGATAAATTTATTGCTGCCGATTTCGATGTCACGGTTGAATATGTTAGGAAGAAATATAGAGGCGTAAGGCTTAAGGATTGCGGTATTCTGACAATGGGCTGCGTAATCGTAAGTATGCCATACCGATTCCCGGAATTGCAGAAAGAGTTGGATGAAGATCCAGAATGGGGCGTGTCATGGGCAGAACAGGTACTTTCGCAGGAGGACTACCATCATGCCACAATCACAAGAGCGCTTTCAAGATTATCTGACAATAGTCTTATGGAATTCTATTCATGGTTGCATATCCATTTCCCCCCTGAAAGGGAACCGCAACATGAAGGTGCTTTTTTCCTTGATGCAACTGATCTGTTATACCGATTCATTTCATTTGTATTCAATGAGTTGATGTCGCGCGTTGAGCCAGAAGCCGTTTCTGCAATTGAGGAGTTGCACCGTCGTTTCCCGAAGCATAAATGGTTTTATGATTGTGCTTTGCGGTTGCGTGGGCAGTTGTTGGCCGGAAGCTGCCCAACGTTTAAATTGGATGCTGTGACAAGACTTCTTGAAAGCAAGAGAAAGATGCTTGTCATCAATTGTGCTGACGATTTACTGCATATAGTGTTGAATGCGTTGGATGGCTATCAGACATATTTGACAGGCGTGAAAAACCCACAAGTTAGATTCCTCTGGAATGAAAACCAGGGGCATGTTACCCACAAATCGGAAGAAGATTTGTCGGATCACATTCAGAAGTATCTTTCGGACATGCTTCCTCGAATTGTCTCTAACAGGGAGGTGCAACTAAATAGAGGACGGAATGGTAAGCGCGGAGCAAGGACAGATATATGGATAGATGCTTTTGAAAACGAAACGAGCGAACCTTTACGTCTTTGCATTGAAGTCAAAGGAAATTGGAATCATGAAGTAAAGACGGCCTTTGAATCGCAGTTGGTTGGGAAATACATGGGTAAAGGCGGCGCAGATGCCGGCATCTTCCTGGTGGGCTGGTTTGAATCTAAACGCGCGCAGAAGAAAACTAGAATAGATAAAAAGGGAACGATTGCTAAGTTACTATCTGCCCAAGGTGCCGAACTGCGACAGAAGGGATATAAGGTGGAACCTCTGATATTAGACTGTTCTTTTTGAGGCAACATTAAAGAGGAAGGATAATACCTGGGCCACAAGAGCTGAAGTGTAATCGTTTATGTCATTAGAGATTGAACGAAAGTTTCTGGTGAAAGGCGAGGCGTGGCGCGGGTTGGCCGAGCCTGTGCGCATTCGCCAGGGGTATGTGGCGACCAAGGACGGCACGACGGTGCAGGTGAGGGTTGCCGGCGATGCCGCGTTCATCACGCTGAAGGATCGCGCCGTCGGGCTTGTGCGCCACGAGTTCGAGTATCCGATTCCGCCTGCCGACGCAGAGGCGATCCTTGATGCGATGTGCGGGAATCTCGTGGAGAAGAACCGCTATCGCATTCCGGCCGCAGAGCCGGGGCTGGCGTGGGAAGTGGATGAGTACTTCGGCGCGAACGCGCCTCTTGTCACGGCGGAGATCGAGCTCCAGGACAAGAAGACCGTCGTCGCCCTGCCGGACTGGATCGGACGCGAGGTCACTGACGACCACCGCTACAAGAACAACAACCTTGCCGCGCATCCGTTTTCGGAGTGGCGCTGATCCGCTCGAAATAGCGTTCTGCACGAAGAAATAGCGGTCTGCGCGGAAGAGGTTAAACAGGAGCGTCCGTGCCCCCATGCAACCGATCCTCCTCCCCACGCCCGTACACATATGTGAAGTGGCGCGCTCGGGAAGCGCGCTCTACAAAATCCCTTCGCCATCAGATCGGTGGTTGTGCCGCGAGCCGGGATGTGGTATCATGTCCGCGCTTTCGGGAATTGATGCCCTTGTTGGGGCTATACAGCGAAAGCCGTCCGGACCGGACCCGTTTCTGAAGTACTCGGGATTCGCTTGAGCCGGGTAGCGAGTTCTCCGCTGAAAAACGCGGACGCCACTTCGGTGGATGGCTAGCAGGGCCGATTCCAAACTGCCGTCGCGGCGCGTGCCGTCGGCGAGTCAACAGTTAGGAAACACATCCCGCACGACGGGAGAAAGGAATCACTATGAAAATAATGGCGACATCAGACTTGCACGGCAACCTTGAGGGGCTTGATCCCAAGGGGGCGGATGTCGTTGTTCTTGCCGGGGACATCGCTCCGCTGCGCGGTCGCGGGCCGTGGCACATCAACGACCAGAAGAAGTGGATCAACAAGCGCTTCCGCGAATGGACGGCGTCGTACCCGGATATCCAGTTCGTGGTGATTCCCGGCAACCACGACTTCTACCCCATAGCCCATATCCTTTTCAAGAATGCAGGCATGGACTGGGGTTATGGCTTCTCGCCGAACGTCCATTTCCTCGGTGATAGGGGAACGGAGATTGGCGGTGTGAAGTTTTACGGTTCGCCCTGGGTTCCGATCATTTCCTATTCATGGGCGTTCGAGGGCGAGCATGATACGCTCGTCAGCTGGTTCTCGAAGATTCCTGCGGGGATAGATGTGCTGGTCACGCATTCGCCGCCGCGCATCCCCGACAGCGACGTTGACCGCTCGCTTCAGACGGATTCCGAGCATTTCGGCTCATCAGAGCTTACGGAAGCCATCATCGAGAAACGGCCTCGCATCGTTTTTTGCGGACACATACACACGGGGCAGCATGGTGGCGTGGATTTCGAATCGAGCCGTATCTACAATGTATCCCGCCTTGATGAAAACTACGAGATAGCTTACGAGCCGACATGGGTGGAGGTATAAACAAACGGATTTGTTCGCGGCTAACGCCGCTCACATTTTTGGGGGCGAGCGCCGTTAGGCGTGAGCAAATCCGGTTGTTATTCATTGCGCCGCCGAGACGGCGGCTCTCCATGCGGTCGCAGCAAGCTGCGACCCTCCCGCGCTCTACATATGATCGCCAGGATGGCGGATGGCGAAGTCGTAGAGGCGATATTTGCGCGAGACATTTTTGA
>Ga0265298_10011019_pt1 | contig 10625 bp, 10 predicted proteins | sample AusTroGonzalo_MG_3_FD_193486 | JGI IMG/M metagenome (GOLD analysis project Ga0265298, IMG submission 193486) | Bovine rumen microbial communities from tropical cattle in Woodstock, Queensland, Australia - Gonzalo_01 | ecosystem: Host-associated > Mammals > Digestive system > Stomach > Rumen ... | reverse complement strand
TAGATGGGAGTACGCTTAAATGAGCGGGAATATTAAAGGAATAACTATATCTTTTCGCGGCGATACAACGGAACTAAGTAAGGCGTTGCGTCAGGTCGACAAAGAAACGGCGAGCATCGACAGCGAACTCAAGAAAGTCAACAATGCGTTACGGTTCAATCCGACGAGCGTTGATCTTTGGCGACAGAAACAAACGCTTCTTACACAGAAAATAAGCGAAACAAGCGAACGACTCAAGACGTTGAAAGCCGCGCAAAAAGAGTTAGATAACAAGCACGTTGACAAGAATTCGAAAGAATACAGAAATTTACAACGTGAGATCATAACGACCGAATCGAAGCTCAAGAACTTCAAGAACCAATTGAAACAGGTTGGGAATGTCAATCTTCGAGCTACTTCCGAACAGTTTAAGCAGATAGGTTCGAAAGCAACGGCAGCTGGGAACGCGATGCGTGGTATTTCAAGAGCGGCGGGGGTTCTTGCGGCATCAATCGGAGCGTTGACATACAAATCCGCACAATGGGCAGATAATCTGAATACGCTTCAAAAGAAATATCGCATAAATACGAAAGAATTGCAGATGTACGCGGCGGCATCGAAACTCGTTGATGTTGATGTTGATACTATTACAAGAGCACACGTCAAACTCAATAGAACGATGGGGTCCGCAAATAAAGGATCTAAAACGGCGGTCGAAACATTCGAAAAACTCGGGATCGCTATTACGGACGAGAACGGAGCACTCCGCGACAACGACGAGGTGTTCCAGGAAGCAATTCAGGCACTCGGACAGATGGAAAACGAAACCGAAAGGGATGCTCTTGCGATGGACCTGTTCGGTAAATCGGCGACAGAGCTGAATCCGCTTATCGAGGACGGAGGCGAAACATATAAGAATTTCGCCGAAACGATGAAGAAATACGACCTCGACTTCGTTGATCAAGAAACTCTCGACAAAGCAAACGAGTTCAACGACAAGATCGATACGATAAAGGCGATCGGTCTGATAGCGTTCCAGAGCATCGGAGCACAGCTCGCCGAAGTATTCGAACCGATACTTGAAAAAGTGGTCGAAAAGGTCGGCGAGTTCGCGAAGTGGTTCTCGAATCTGAATCCTGTCGTAATTGCGGTCGTTGCTGGAATCGCTGCATTGGTCGCTGCAATTGCTCCGGCATTACTTATATTTGGGGCGTTATCAAGCGCGGTCGGTGTTCTTCTTGGAGCACTTGCGGGGATCTCCGCTCCGGTAATTGCGGTCGGTGCAGCAATAGCGGCGTTCGTTGCCTTATTTGCGACAGCACTTGCGAAGAGCAAACAATTCAGGGACGCAGTAAGTCAGCTCGCTGAAGTGCTGGTATCGACATTTGAACCAGTAATTGAGGCAGCAATCAAAATGGTCAAAGAGTTCGTTACAGAAATAATCGACACGGCAAAAGCGATCGCGGACGAACTTGCTCCGGTCATTACGGCATTGATGCCTGTTTTGAAACTCGTTGCAACATTTATGGCGGGTCGTCTGAAATCGGCGTTCACATTGGTTACGGGCGTAATAAAGGTTCTTGGAGCCGCGATTCGAGCTATGGCGACGATCTTCAAGGGGACAGCTCTTGCGATCATAACAATAGCATCGGGCATTTATAACAAGATCAAATCGATATTCGGAAGAATCAAAGAAGCTCTTGTTAATCCGTTTGAAACAGCGAAGAACATTATTAAGGGGATTATTGATACGATAAAGGGATTCTTTAATTTCAAAATGGCGAGTCCGAAAATACCATTACCACATTTCTCAATTTCACCAGCGGGATGGAAGATTGGCGACTTGCTGAAAGGAAAGATCCCATCGCTTTCGATCAAATGGTACAAACGAGGCGGAATCTTCGACCGTCCGACATTATACGCGGCGGGTATCGGTGAAGCGGGTCCGGAGGCGGTCGTTCCGCTTTCAGGGCATCAGATGGAACCGTTTGCAAGAGCGATCGCAGAAAATATGAACGGTTTCAATTACGAGAAACTAACGGCGGCGATCGTGACCGCATTGATGTCCGTCAATTCGGATATTGTTCTCGACATCGACGGAAAGAGAGTCGCGGACGTTACCGCTCCATATATGAATTCAGCAATAAACACGTTACAAAGACGACAAGATCGAAAGATCGGGATTGTAGGTGTATAAGATGGCGAAAATCAAAGACACATTACCATCAGGGGCGTTCAAAATAAACGGACAGTTCCTCGAATCGTTGGTTCCTGGTTACCATACTTTGAACGCATACAATAAATGGACGCTTGAAAAACAAATAGCGACAGTTGAAACGGCGGTCCGTTCGGGGTCCATATTTACGGGTTCGCGTTATCCAGCAAGACACATCGAGATCGAGTATTACATCGAGGGCGATGATTGGAACGATCTTCAATCATCATATACGACCTTGATGCGTGTCCTCGACGTGGAAAATGCGGAGATCATATTCAACGGCGAACCGGATAAATTCGTTCGTGGTTCATTCGTTGTTCCTGACGACATCGAGGGGACAGATACAACGAGGAACGGAACATTTGAAATCGTTTGTGTGGATCCGTTCAAGTATTCAACGGCGGAGTACACGGCGAACGCTGTTAGTAAACAGTTCAATATCACATATAACGGAACATACAGGGGTTACCCGACATTCGTTACACAGTTCGCGAACACGGAAAACGCAAGCGGAGAAAGTACAAGCACGAACGAATGCGGATTCGTCGGCTTCGTGAATCAGCGTGAAAAGATATTACAGTTCGGAGATCCAAACGAAACGGATTGGGCGGACGTAGCTTATCCGGCAACGGTCCCTGTCAACAGGTCGTTTAAGTCGAATACGGGTTGGACGGTAAACGGATCGCAAGTTCTTACAGGAACACAGGTCGGTTCGTTTATGAATATAAGTCCTACGGGACAAAAGCCGTACACTTATCCAGGCACTTACAGTACAGGAACGAATTATCACGGTCCTTCACTTTCGTATCTGATTACGGGCGAAACTCCGCCAATCGGAAAGAACTTCAATTTCACTTGGAGTCAGAAATTCACGGCGAGCGCGTCACAGTTCGGCGGATTCGAGTGTATTTTGTGGCATAACGAGAGCGGAACGAGAACGATGGTCGGGGCGTTGCGTCTTATCAAGAAAACGAGGGATCAACGTTGTGATATGTACTTTTATGTCGGATCAACAACGGCGGTATATCACGCGACGGATTGGTGCAAAAATATCGGAACGTGGTCGATGAAAAAGATCGGCGGACGCATCGATTTCGAAAGCAAATATTTCTCGATGGGTTGGACGAACTCCGCTATTGAAGATTTGATTGCGAACGAGATAACGTTCCATTTTATGAAGAACGGAACTAAATCCGAAATGGATGCGAATTACTTGTATTCTTGCAAGCTTCAAAGATTCGCGTTCGACAATTACGAGGATGTAAAGAATATCTTTGCTCCTGGTGATGTGTTGACGGTAAATACATCAGATGCAAGCGTTTATCTCGACGATGGATCCGCTACAATTCCAGCGACATATCTCGGAGCACTCGGCAACGATTGGGAAGATTTTTACCTGACTCCAGGAAACAACCTAATCGGAGTCGACTATTCTGATTTCACAACGGATGCTCCGACATTTACGATCAAGTATCGGGAGAGATTCATATGATTGTTTATTTTGCGGACAGAGAACTCAATGTTCTCGGAAGTGCATCGACCGAATTACCTGAAGGGATCACGATATTGGAGGACGAGAAAACCGAAGACATCGCAAGCGGGGAAAAGACGTTCGATGTAACTTTCGCATACAATGACAAAACTCGGAATTTGGTTGTTGAAAATGTCGCCGTTGGTAATTTCCTGTTACGAAGCGCGGACGGAGAGAACGAATTCTATACGATCATATCGACCGTTCACAGTACAGAGAACCAAACTGTTCAGGCGTATTGCGAAGATGCGGGGCTCGACTTATTGAATTCCGAAGCGGCGGAGAAAGAATTCGACTCCGCTCACGATTGCGCGTATTACGTTAATTACTATTTAAAAGCCGGATGGGAAATCGGTATCAACGAATTAACGTCAGGAACAAGGACGTTGAAATTCGACAGCGACAGTACAGTAATTGAGAGGTTGTTATCCATCGTCAATTCATTCAACGGAGAGCTGGATTTCTCGTATGAAATCGAACAATTGGCGGTCACGAAACGGTATATCAACCTTTATCAACGTCGCGGGGATAGGAACATAACGTATCAATTGCGTTTGGGCGGAGATATTTCGAGCATAACAACGAACAAATCCGTCGAGGAACTTGCGACAGCGTTTGTTGTTACAGGCGGAACGCTTAAGGGACAGGATAAACCGATAAATCTTGTTGGAGCTGATTATTCAAGCGACGGAACAACGACACATACTCCGGCGGATCCTGATGATGATTACCAAATCGTCGGCAATCAGGTCAGGTGTAAAAGTGCTATGCAAAAATGGGGGAGCAAGCTCGATAGTGACGGTTTACTCGTAAGACGGTATTCATACGATACAACGAATAAACAAACATTGTTTAGTCACGCCGTATCGGAGCTGAAGAAAGTGATCAATGAAACGATCACATACGACATCGAGTTTATAACTTTCCCGAAGGATGCAAGAATCGGAGATTGGGCTTATGTCGTTGATGATCAAGACAATCTTTATCTTGAGGGCCGAATCCTTACGTTGCAGAAATCGGCGACGTTAGGACAGATTACCGCGACTCTCGGAGAATGGATCATTCGAGAGAGCGGTATTTCCGATCGTTTGATTGCGCTTGCGGACGAGATACGTCAACAGGCATTATCCGCGACAAGCATTACAATAAACAGCTCGAACGGAATTATATTCAACAATACGGCAATCAATACCACATTAACAGCGATCGTTTATTACGGCGAAGAGGTTATCAATAATCAGACACGTCTTGAAGAGATATTCGGGGACGATGTTCGTGTTAAGTGGTATCAGAATGGTTCTCTGATCAATACAGGGTTCACATACAACGTGAGCTCCGCAAACACATCAGAGAGCTACATAGTAAAGGTGGAAGACTAATGGCGGTTAGAGCAGAAACACAAATTGATCTGACGAGAGTTGACGATGGTACGCCTGGTTCAACGGGTCCACAGGGGCCACAGGGTTGGGGCATTGTGGCAACGGTAGAAAGAAACGCTTTCACGGAATCACAATGGACGACTTACGGCACGATCGGACACGTTGAGGGTTGGTCGGGTACATCTTCGATTCGTAACGGATGCCGTGTCGGAGATTTGTTCCTCGTAAAAGGAACAGCGACGGACACGGGACGATCTCACGAATTGACATATCGAAGCGATACATCTTCGGGCGATTTACACGGCGAGTGTATTAACCATACTTACGCCGATCGCGGTGCTACGGGGGCAACGGGTCCGGAAGGACCTCAAGGACCAGCGGGACCAGGAATCACATACGTCACGTTACAGAACGGCGATGATATGAACTCTTGTATCGCGAAAGATACAGTTTATGTTACATCACAAACGGCGGTCTGTAATTCGCTTCTTAATATGCCTTCGGGATTTCCGGCGGGCGAACTCCGTCTTGAAATCGAGTGGATGGGTTCGAACGATTACCTCGTACAACATCTATATTGTAAAAACGGCGCAATCAGAAAAACATACTTGAGGACATATTCGAACGGCACGTTCGGAGCGTGGACGGAAGAGGGCGTTGTTTATGGAACCTCTTCAACGGCGGCGGCAACAGCGGCGAAAACCGCAACGGTCGATAATTACGAACTCGACTCCAAACAGTATTTCGCGATCAAGTTCACAAACGAGAATACGGCATCGAATCCGACATTGAGTATCAACGGCGGAACGGCAAAGGCGATTTATACGAACGGTGTAAATGCGGCATATTGGTCGGCGGGAGCAACCGTTAATTTCTACTATGACGGAACTTATTATCAAGTTGCATCCGCTCCGGTTTATGCGTCAACGGTTACGGTCGGGAATCCGAACGGGGACAATGTGTTCATCGGAAACAGCGGTGTTGAAGTAAAAGACGGTAGCGATACAAGAGCGTCATTCTTAAATGATGGTATGCGATTGTACGATCAAAACAGTTCATCAGATCCAATTGCCTCGTTTACAACACACGGAGCAATTATTGGTACATCATCGGGGAATCAAGATTATTATGTCAAAATAAATCAAGGCGAACTCGATTTTTATTACGGATCAAGCAAACGAGCGTATCTTGAATTTTTTGAGGGAAATCATTTAAATATCTATTCATATTTTCCGCTAAAAATCAACAACAAGGTATTATCTGATTTTGTTACAAGTAAAGGCAAAACAGGATCGTGGTATTACCAAAAATGGGCATCCGGCAAGATCGAAGCTTGGAGTGACTCAATTAGTTCGGGGACGCTTTCAATGTCACAAAGTTACAGGCTATACAGGACGAGCAACACGGAATTCACGATTGCGAGCGGTATTTTCGACAGTACGCCGACGAACGCTTATGTGACGATTCCATATAGTTCCGGAGCGGCGATTGTGAATGCGCTTGTTACCTGTTATTCATCGACGAAACTTCGTTGTCAGATTTGGAAGGACAGTAACAACAGTAGCACACAACAAGCGGCGGTTAATTTGAAATTTTATGTGGTTTATTTCCCGAGTACATATTAGGAGGCTTCTATGAATTACGAAATATTGATTGAACTGTTAAGCTTATTGGTTCTCCTTGCGGGAATCGTGAAACCGCTTATGGAACTTAATAAGAACATCACATCATTGACGGACAGCGTGAACCAGCTCCGAGATTCATTAAATGAAGAAAAGGGCAGGATCACGACTCACGGAAAAGAAATAGATAAGATCAACGTCACACTGGAAAATCACGAAGTTCGAATCACCAATCTCGAAAAATAGTATATATCAACCTATCACCAATTTTTTACTCAAAGAAGGGAGAAAAACAAATGGTTACAAAAAAGGGGCAGACATTCGAAGGAGATTACAAGGGATTGTCTACGGATCAGAAACCAACCGAAACCGTCCAGGTGAACGCTCTTTTCCTGGAACTCGACACGGGTGATTTCTATTACTTCAACGGAACGACCTGGAAGAAGATCGGGGAGGCGTAAAAATGAACTTTTATGAATTACTACTCGCCAAACAGTTGGCGGGCGGCGGCGGTGGTTCTGCCGTAATCAATCCGCTTTCCGTGTCGGCTAACGGTACTTATTCTGCACCCGAGGGTGTGGACGGGTATAACCCCGTTGAAGTCGCCGTACCAATGCCAAGCGGGGTTTCTAACATAAGCGCAAACGGTGATTACGATATTGCGTCTTATGCAAGCGTTGCCGTTTCTGTTCCTACGGGCGTTTTCCCGAGTGGTACGTCTAATATAACAGCGAACGGCGTTTATGACGTGACTAACTATGCGAGCGCAAGCGTTAATGTTAGTGGCGGTGGCGGCGGTGATACAAAGTTTGCGGATATGGTGGCGAGGAGCGCATACAGTTACGAAGATAATACTGTATATAAAGTCGGAGATATGGCATTTATGTCTTATTCAGGTCTTTCATATGTAAGTTTCCCTAATGCTACTAAAATCGGCATAAGTGCATTTGCATCGTGTAAAGCACTTATCTCGGCAGATTTCCAAAATATTACAAGTATAGACCCATATGCGTTTGTGTATTGTTCATTGCTCAAGGCTGTTAATGCACCTAATTTAATAACTATTGGAGCGAGTGCTTTTGGTTGGTGTCCATCACTTGAAACAGTAAACTATTCAAAGGTAACGACACTTTCGTCATATGCATTTAGAGCTTGTTCTAGTCTTACAACAGCGAGTTTCCCAAATGCAACGGGTATCCCAAGTAATACATTTTTTGGTTGTTATAATTTGCTCTCGCTTTATCTTATGGGCAGTAGCGTTGCAACACTTGATAATGTTAATGCTTTCAATTCTACCCCTATCGGCGGATATACAGGCTCAACGGGCGGCGTATATGGCTCTATATTCGTACCGAGCAGTTTATATAGTCAATACATAGTGGCGAACAGGTGGAGCGATTTTGCCGCACGTTTTGTATCAGTATAGAGGACTAAACACAGAATGAAGTTACAGATTTTAGTACCGCATTACAAGGAAACAGCAGACGAGGTAAAACCGCTTTTAGACTCTATCGCTATTCAACAGCAAGTCGATTTTAACGAGGTCGGCGTGATTATAGCATATGACGGAAAAGAGGCGACCGAGTTACCCGCTTTTGACGATTACCCGTTCAAAGTCGAACAGATACACGGCGAGCATAACGGCGTATCGGCAACGAGAAATCTTGCACTTGACAATGCAACGGCGGATTACGTTATGTTCTGCGATGCCGATGATATGTTCTGCCACGCTTGTGGATTGTTCATTATCTTCAACGAAATGAAGGTCGGATTCGACACGTTGACATCTTGTTTCATCGAGCAAACAAAGATGCCGAACGGAGAGTTCACATTCATTAATCACGATATGGACTCGACATTCGTTCACGGCAAAGTTCACAGGCGGAAATACTTACTCGACAACGACATTCGATTCAATCCGAACCTCACGATTCACGAAGATTCGTATTTCAACATCCTCGCCCAAAACTTGACGGAGAACGCAAAGTATTGTCCGACTCCGTTCTATCTTTGGAAATGGCGTGACGAATCGGTTTGCAGGCACGACAAGGATTATATTCTTAAGACCTACAACAATATGTTGGATTCGAACGATGCGTTGGTCGATCAATTCATCAAGAGGGGTCACGAAGATAAAGCGCGGTTTTATATCGGCTTTATGCTCTTCGATGCTTATTACACGATGAACAAAAAAGAGTGGATTGACAAGACGAACAAAGCTTATCGTGATGCGGTCGAAAAACGTTTCGCGGCGTATTACAGGAAGCACAAAAAGATGTGGGGCAAGCTCTCGGAACAGGAAAAGATGCTTATCTCGAACGGAGTCCGAACGAGATCCGTCAATGAAGGGATGCCGATGGAAACCGTAACGATTGATTCCTGGTTGAAGCATATTTCGAAATTATAAAGGGGGTTCAAATGGATAAAGGTACAAAATTGAGAACCGTCCTCGCGATCGCAACGGCGATTAATACCGCACTTATCGCGACGGACGTAACAGGGTTCGAGAATCCGACACTTGATTTCATTTATACGGTCGTTTCTCTTATTCTGAATTTCATCATTGTGGCACTTGCGACATATTTCAACAACGATTACACGGAGATCGCATCGGAGAAAACGGCAGAAATGCGACAGGCAAAGCTCGAAAAATCGATCGGGTACGAAGGTGAACACTTCTTTGATGTCGACGAACCGGACGAGAACGAGGAAGAGGATGTTGACGATGCGGAATAAGGTGTTCTTACAATTAAATCCGGAGTGGTCGAAACTTCCTTACCCGAACAAGATTTACACGATCGGAACGTCCGGTTGCGGTTGCTGTTCGGTGACGAACGTTATTATCGAATTATCCCAATATTGGGAGTTCACGCCGAAGGACGTTCAACCGTATATGAAGCAATTCGCGGTTCCAGGACAGGGAACTCAATGGAGTGGGATCACGAAAGCGTTCGAGCATTACGGGTTAAAAGCAAAGAATCCGTCGTCGATGGGGGATCTCTTTAAGATCCTAAACGATTTGAAGAAACGTAAGAAAAAGACGATGGGCGTGTTGCTGTTTTGCGGTCCGAAAGACAAGTACGGGAACCGACTTCCGGCAACGAAAGGCGGAGTTACTTGGACGAAAGAAGGGCATTATGTCGCGTACACGAATTACAAGTACAAGAACGGAAAACACTATTTCTATATGAAGGATTCGGGTCCTCGTCACAACACGGGATGGTTCTGTTACGAGTCAAAAATGAAGGGACTCGTTATTCAATGCTACAATGCACAAACCAAAACCACAACAGGCGGGAAATTGTGCGTCCAAGCGAGCAAGACATTCAAGGAAATGCACGAACTTGGATTCAAGTATTCCGTTTCCGGAAATGCGAACTCTTGGACGAAAGCAAAGAAGAAAAAGACATCCAATTGCGCGACTTATGCTTCGTACAATCTCCAAATAATGAAGTTATTGAAAGACGGACAAATCTTTTATTGTAGCAAACGGCGAGTCAATTACAAGGGTGACGGAACCAAAAAACAGCTCGAAAAGATTTCCAGGATCTCAAGTCCGAACAAGCCGCCGAAGAAATGTCAACTCCATAAGGGCGACATTTGTGGGTATGACGATCCGGCGCATACACAGATATTTTACAAGTATGACAACGCCGGAAACGCACTTTGGTATTCGTTCGGTCCTTCCGATCTTTGGAAGAAAATGCCGCGCAAGAGGGGTAATTATAATAAGAAAAAAATAAGAACGATCATTCGTCTTAAATAGGGCGATTCGAGAGGGTCGCAGCATATCCTCCAATGTATATGGTCGGAAAAAACACGGGGTTCAATTACTCCGTCTTTTTTTCGTGCTCAAATCGCCGATTACAGCGATTTTATTTGCGTCTTTGATATAT
>Ga0265298_10011018_pt1 | contig 10626 bp, 11 predicted proteins | sample AusTroGonzalo_MG_3_FD_193486 | JGI IMG/M metagenome (GOLD analysis project Ga0265298, IMG submission 193486) | Bovine rumen microbial communities from tropical cattle in Woodstock, Queensland, Australia - Gonzalo_01 | ecosystem: Host-associated > Mammals > Digestive system > Stomach > Rumen ... | reverse complement strand
AGATCGATGCCGACATGGTTGCCTTTGACGCCCGGAAGATACCGGAATCGGGTGAGCATTTCTACTGTGTGTATGCCAGCCGGAAAGACGGGCATACCTATGCCCGGACGCATGAAGAAATTATGGCCCGATACGGCAGCCGGATGATGATGCAGGAAGAAATGCCGCCGATGAACTGGCCGCAGATGGGGCGGTACATGTATACAGCCCGGCTGGAGACGTTTGAGGAGGCGCAGGCTTTCATTGAATATGTCCAGGGGGCCTGAAACGGTCCTTGTTCCCGCCGCCTATCTGGCGGTGCTCGGAGCAGCGGCATGGCTGTTCCGGCAGCTGGGCTTTCCGCCGGAAACGGAACGCCTCGCCAAGGCGGTCGTGATCCTTCTGACGGCGCTGATCCTGTGGATCCTTTTCAGGCAGACAATCCGGGAAGGGGAAAAAGGAAAGGGCATGCGGCGCTTCCTGTTCTGCCTTCTGGTACCGGGTCTGCCTTTTCTGGCCGATGCCGGGAGAACCCTTCTGAAAGCGACCGCTATTGTCAGCGACTTCCGCGGCATCCTGATGGCTTTTCTTGCGGGAACGGCTCCCGGGATCTGCGAAGAAGTGGTTTTCAGGGGAATTGTTTTCAACAAACTGAAAAGCACCTTGTCCGGAAGACGAAACGCGGGCCTGGCTGCCGCCCTGATCTCGTCGGGTGTGTTTGCCGCCTGCCATCTGACCAACTGGGGAAACCAGCCTGTGGCGGTGACCGTCATGCAGGTATACAGTGCTTTCGGGGCCGGCCTTTGCCTTTGCGGCCTCTATCTGCTTTCGGGCACGCTGGCCCTGCCGGTCCTTCTGCACAGCATCGTGGATGTCTGCTGTGAGCTTTCTGCCGGGGGATCTGCCGTCTCCGTCGGCGCGGCAGATTTTCTGCTACCGACGGTGATCCTGGCGGAGGGCCTGGTGCTTCTGCGGCTTTACCGGAACCGGGCCGAAGGAAACCGGACGCCATAACAGGAATAACGTCAGGACGGGAAAGCAGCACGGGAAGAAATACAAAAACCGGCCCGCAACGACAGGCGTAAGGGGCTGCGAAAGGAGAGAAAACCTTTGTTACGACTGGAAACAGACCGGCTGGTGATTACCGGGTTTACGCCGGAGATGGCGCGGGCAGTCCATGAGAATTCCCTGGACGAGGATAATCGCCGTTTTGTTCCCGACGAAGTGTTTGAAACGGAAGCGGAAGCGCTGGAAACGATTGGCTTTCTGATGTCACGGTACGAGAGTGAAGAAGGGCCGCTGGTCTATCCCGTGCTGCTGAAGGACGGAACAGTGATCGGCCATGTTCAGGCAGCCCTGATCGGTGAAGGCACATGGGAAATTGGCTATCATATCGGAAGCCGCTATACCGGCAGGGGATATGCCACGGAGGCGGTTGCAGCCTTTCTGCCGGCAGTCATGGGCCGGCTGGGAATCCGGCAGATCAGCGGAATCTGTGTGCAGGAAAATGCCGCGTCGCGGAAGGTCATGGAAAAGAGCGGTTTTCACCTGGAATATGAAGGAATCGGGGACTATCAGGGGGAAAGGCGGCCGGTATGCCGGTACATTTTTTCTTCCACAAAGGGAGAAGACGGCAAGGATACGCCTATCCGCATGGGCAGCATACCGGGGCTGGACCAGCCGGTGTCCCGCATCTTTTTCGGAACGGCGAGCCCGCCGGTTTCAACCGATGAGGGCGCTGCGCCCGACTTGCTGGACAGCGTGCTGGCAAGCGGAATCAACACGTTTGACAGCGCCCGCAGCTACGGAAGGGCGGAAAACGCCCTGGGAAAATGGATGGAATCCCGAAAAAACCGGGACCGGGTGACTGTGCTCAGCAAGTGCGGCGACGTCCGGAACGGCAAGGTGCTGGTGAACCGGCAGGTGATCACGGAGCAACTGAGCCAGAGCCTGGATGCGCTGCGGACGGACCATATTGATATTTACCTGATGCACCGGCATGATCCGAATACGCCGGCGGAGGAAATCATCGACACGCTGAACGAATTTCGGGAGGCAGGAAAAATCACCGTATTCGGCGTTTCAAACTGGACGCACCGGCAGATTGAAGAAGCCAACCGCTACGCCGCTTCCCACGGCCTGCAGGGCTTTTCCGTATCCAGCCCGAACTACGGCCTGACCCGGCAGATGGCGGACCCGTACGGCGGGGATTGCGTAACAATCTCCGGGCCTGAAAACAGGGAAGCCCGGGAATGGTATACCGCCAGCCGGATGCCGGTGGTTGCCTATTCCTCCCTGGGGCGGGGCTTTTTCAGCGGCCGGTTCAGGGCCGGCGATTATGAGACAGCACGCCGGGTGCTGGATATCTATGCACAGAAGGGCTATCTGTATGAAGAAAACATGCGGCGCCTGAAGCGGGCGGAGAAACTGGCGGAGGAAAAACACCTTTCCGTCAGTGAGATTGCCATGCGGTATGTTTTTTCCAGCCCGATGAACCTTTTTGCCGTCGTCAGCACAGCTTCCCCCGAACGGATGCGGATGAATATCCGCGCGGCGGCCCATCCACTGTCTTCGGAAGAGGTCCGTTACCTGGAAGAAGACTGAATCAAGCCATGGCTTCCAGGAGCTTCCGCCGGATCGTTTCATCGCCGGCATCGGCACTGATGGCCTGAATATCATCCATCAGGCCGATGCCGGCGTATTCCTTACTTTCCGTGGCACTGAGGATGATAAAAGTCTTTCCTTCGATTTCTGCATGGTCAATCCGGTAGTAAACGCCGCCCAGCCGGTAGGTTACCCGCTGGCCCAGCAGTTCCCGGTTTTTTTGGTTGATGTCCAGCGGAACGGCTCCCTGACGTTCCAGCACATGTTCCGCGAAGCGCATCCGGTTTTCCAGTTGATCCTTTTCCATGGTGGTTCCTCCCTGTCAGGATGGTGGTTTTTTCGATCGTATTGATGGCTATGCCTTCCGGCTTTCGGCTTCCTCCCGGGCGCGGATCCGCCGGGCTTCCTCCAGGATTTTGTCGGCCCAGTGCTCATCCGGCTCATATACCCGCATAACCTTGAACCCGTATTCCCTGCCGTTCCGGATGACCGCTTCCTCGTCGTCCACGTGCAGGGAAATATGGTAATGGCTGGGAACTTTGGTGGGCAGGGTCTGCCGCCGGTTTCGCTGAACTTCCGCCTGATGACGGAATCCGTTGACGATGTCGTCAAAGCGGACCCCGTAGTTCCGGAAAAGGGATTTGATATAGGATTCGCTGCGGAAGGAAGAAGTATAGACCCAGACATCGAAGCCTTCCTTCTGAAGCTGGTGGATCAGGTCTACCGTTCCTTTCCTGAGCCGTTCCGGAAAAAGGAGGCTCATGGGAAAACGGGGCGGTTTTTCCGTCTCGAACCTTTTGGGATCCACAAAGAGTACCTCATCCAGGTCGAAAGAAACTCTCATACCTTGCAGCCTCCGTCAGATGGTGCCTGTCCGGCCGTCTCCGGTTCCGGTCAGAATGTAATAATCAGGTTGTTCAGGTTCAGGGAACTGGTATAGCGGACCTCCTTCGCCATAGCCATTACGATACGCAGGCCGATGGCAGATTCCCGGTCCGCCGGCACGTAGTTGACGGGATCGAAAGCGGTGCAGTCATCCCGGAAACGAAGGACCCATTTGTCCCCTTTGTGCAGCAGCCGGACGGACAGATGATGGGGTTTGCCGTCAAAGGAGAAGCCGTGCTGAATGACATTGGAGGTCATCTCCTCCACACACAGGGCGATATGGTTCGTGGTTTTGGGGTCCAGCTGATGGGAGGCACAGAAGCTTTCGATCTGCCGGACCGCCGGGGCGATATCCTCCAGGGAGGAAAAGCGCAGCTCCAGCAGATGCTCCTTCCGGACGCCGAAGTCCGGAGAGAGCAGCAGTGCGGTGTCGCCGTGCCATGGCGGGGTTTTCGTCCGATGGTAAATATACAGGCCGATGGCTGTCAGGGCCAGCAGCTCACCCATGACAAAATAGAACCAGACGCCGGTGGTTCCCAGCAGGAGGGACATCAGAAACGCTGAAAGCACCGGGAAGACCGCGCATTCGAAAATGGAGATCATCTCAGTCAGCCGGATACGTCCGGTTGCCTGGTACAGGTTTTTCAGCGTGTTGTTGAGGCAGCAGGGAATCAGGCCGGCGCCGAACAGGCGCAGGCCGAGGATCGCCATTTCCCGCTCCGGAAGGTCCTTCCGGATGAAAACACTGACCATGAGGGGCGCTGCAAACAGCAGAAGAATGCCCGCCGCCAGGCCGAGAATGACGGAATAGCGGCAGAGGAGGGAGAACACTTCCCGGATGGCGCTTCGGTCCTCTTCGTTGAAGAAAACGCCGGACAGGGTAATGGATACCCCTCCGATTCCGGTGGTGATGCAGTTGACGGAATTGCCGATGGAGGTGACCACGGTGAAGGCGGCAACAGCGGCTGTGCCCCCGACGCCGCGCAGGATCTGGTTCAGGGCAAAGACCATGACCACGGAGGACGCCATGTTGAATACGGTGGGAAGGCCGGAGGTGAAGAGCTCGGTGACCTTCCGCCGGGTCACCTGCTTCAGCGAGAAGCGGAAGATGCATCTGGAGGAAAGGAAATAGAAGGCTGCGAACAGCATCGCGACATAGTAGCTGAGGGAGGAAGCGAGGCCCATGCCGAACATGCCCCATTTCAGGACTTTGACATTGATCAGGTCCAGGGCAATATCGGTGACGGTCATTCCGAGCACTGCCGCGATCAGCAGGTTGCTCTGTCCGGCAATCTGCAGGAAAGGAATCAGCACCAGGGCGCCCATGGACCCGGGCGCGCCGATGACGAAGCCGGCCAGGTAGTCTTTGGTCATGCCGTGGAGGGCGGGATCGGCAGAGCCTGCGCCCATCAGGCTGGCAATGGGCCCCCGGAATACCAGCACAACCGCCAGAAAGAAAAGGGAAAGGAAGAGCGTGACCGCTATGGCGGAGGAATACCCGGCGTTCGTTTCCTCCTGCAGGCCGCGGCCGAGGGATTTGCTGCAGGCCATCTGAATTCCGGCGGCCAGCATGCTGCCCAGCGCCCCGATAATCAGCAGAATCGGATTGGCATAGCCATAGGCGGCGATTGCTGTTGTGCCGAGATAACGGGAAATCATGACATTGTCAATCAAAAGGCAGAGGGAGACGGTTAATGCTGACAGAATCTGGGCAGTCAGCATGGAGCGGACAAGTTTTCGGATCACGGCCCTATTCCTTCCGGGGGCGGCTTTGCCCGGGTTTCCGGTTGATGCCCCGCTGCCAATAATATATCACGATGTTCCCGGCTTGTCATGGCTTTTCTCCGGATCGGGGAAAAAGCTGTTGCGCTTCGGAAAAAATCATAGCACAATAGGAGGGAAAACCGGCGCCGGGGGCCGGAAAAACACGGGAATGGGAGAGAAACTCATGAAATGGATGATTGCTTCGGATATTCACGGCAGCGCCTCCTGCTGTGAGCGGATGCTTCAGCGGTTTGAAGCGGAGCGGGCGGACCGGTTGCTGCTTCTTGGAGATCTTTTATACCACGGGCCGAGAAATGACCTGCCGGAGGAGTACCGTCCGAAAGCGGTGATCGGCATGCTGAACGGTGTGAAAGGGCGTCTTCTTTGCGTGCGCGGCAACTGTGACTGTGAGGTCGACCAGATGGTGCTGGATTTTCCGATCCTGGCGGATTATGCCCTGCTGGACCTGGGGAAAGCCATGGTTTTTGCGACGCATGGCCATGTGTACCACAAAGGCGCGCTGCCGCCCCTGTCTCCCGGGGATATCCTGCTTTTCGGCCATACCCATGTTCCGGAATGCACGGAACAGGGCGGGATCCTCTGCCTGAATCCGGGATCCGTATCCATTCCGAAGGAAAATAGCGCAAGAGGCTATATGGTTTATGAGAATGGGAATTTCCTCTGGAAAAACCTGGAAGGCAAGGAATTCATGCGCCACCCGGTTTTCCTGTGACGGCATTCGGGATGGGAGGATACTATTGTACGAAAAACTTAATATTTTCGTCGAAAAAACGTAATGTATCCCGATTGACAACCCGGAAACCTTTTACTATAGTCAATTTGTAAAGTTGTAAACAAACAGATTGAAGCCGATGATCCGGGTGGGATATGCTGTTTGCATTCAATGAACTGGCAGGAAAGGATGTTTGCTTTATGAATCGTACTGTGGCAATTCGGCGTCTGACAGCTGCTTTGTTGTGCCTGATTCTGGTACTGGGCGCGGTTTCCGCCCTGGCGGAGACCAAGTATATCAGGACCGGTTATCTGGTTCGCCTGCGGTCCAGCCCTTCCACGAAGGCACGGGTAATTGACGCGTACCCGGTGGGCACGAAGGTGAATGTGCTGAGCAAGGGCGATACCTGGTGCAAGGTTCGGGTTTCCGGAAAAACCGGATACATGATGACGGTGTATCTGTATGGCAGCAGCGGAAACAGCGGCGGAAGCGGAACCATGTATGTGTGGACCCCGTCCGGAACCACGCTGAACCTGCGGGAGGAGCCGAATTCCTGGAGTACGATCCTCGGGTCCTACCGGGTCGGCACCAAGGTCACTGTGCTGAAAAGAGGCAGCGTCTGGACCAAGGTGAGGGTAAACGGCAAGGTTGGATACATGGGCAGCCAGTATCTGGTCAGCACGAAATAAAATGGATATTTCCGGAAGCAGACACTTCCGGAGGAAAAAAGAAAGGGACTGCACAGATGCAGCCCCTTCTTTTTTCAGGTTTTTGCTTTTTATTTGCACAGGCTTTCATACAGCTCTGCGTACTGGGCGGCGGATTTTTCCCAGGAAACATCCTTCTGCATGTTCCGGCGGACCATTTCGTCCCAGTGCCACCGGTCGCCGAAGAACAGGTTTCTGGCGTTGTTCACTGCTTCCAGCAGCTTTGCGGGCAGATATTTGTCAAAGGTGAAGCCGTTGCCGTCGTTCAGTTCCGCGTTATAGGGTTGTACGGTATCTTTCAGACCGCCGGTTTCCCGCACGATGGGCACTGTGCCGTAGCGCATGGCAATCAGCTGGGTCAGGCCGCAGGGCTCGAACAGGCTGGGCACCAGGAAGGCGTCCGCGCCCGCGTAGATCTTATGGGCGATGCCTTCGTTGTAAGTGATATTGGCGCTGACAAAGCCCCGATATTTCTGTTCATAGTACCGGAAGGCGTTTTCATACCGCGGGTCGCCGGTGCCAAGCACCACCACCTGGGTATTGCCGTCCATCAGGTCGGGGAAGATGGCGTCGATCAGGTCCAGGCCTTTCTGGTCGGTCAGGCGGGAAACCAGCCCCAGCACAAACCTCCCAGCGACCTGGTCCAGCCGCATTTCGGACTGCAGGTTCTGTTTGTCAGCAGGCTTCCGCTCCAGGAAATTTTCTGCGTTATAGGGCGCTTCCAGCAGGGTGTCCGTATCGCTGTTCCAGATGTCTGTGTCGATGCCGTTGACGATGCCGCTCAGCTTTGGCTGATGGTAGCGCAGGTGGCTGTCCAGCCCTTCCCCGTAGGACGGAGTCTGGATTTCCTCGGCATAGGTGGCGCTGACCGTGGTAATCCAGTCGGCAAAAGCCAGGCCGCCCTTGAACATGTTGCATTCCTGTTCGTTGATCTTCAGCACCGGGTAGTTGAACAGGTAGTCCGGCAGGCCGGACCAGTACTTCAGGTGGGGAATGCTGCAAATGCCCTGGAACCGGAGGTTGTGGATGGTGAGCACGGATTTCGCCTTGCCGACGGGTGTGACGTTAAAGCGGGTTTTCAGATACATTGGCACCAGGGAAGCCTGCCAGTCGTGGCAGTGGATCACATCCGGAATCCATTCCAGATAATTCAGCACCGCCAGGGATGCCTTGGAGAAGTAGCAGTACTTGGGAATATCCTCCCACAGCCCGGTATAGGGATTGCCCCAGTCGAAAAATTCCTTGTTGTCAATGAAGTCATAAATGACGCCGTCCATTTCGGTTTCCATGATGCCGACGAAGAAAGTCCTTCCCTCCATCGTCAGGTCCATCATAAAGGAGCCTTTCCATTCCAGCTTTTCCTTGTACTTCATCGGCATACAGTTGTACAGGGGCAGGATGACGCGAACTTCGCAGTTGTTCCGGATCAGGGCGCGGGGCAGGGCGTACATGACGTCTCCCAGTCCGCCGGTTTTAACAAAAGGATAGCATTCGGAACCGACAAAGGCGATTTTGCGCCGGGTTCCCGCGGGAACAGCATTTTCAGACATAATTTGTTCCTCCCGTTCAGGTCGATATGGATTTTCTTCCGGCCCGGCAATCCCGGGCCTCTCTCTGCCATTCAGTATACCACAGATGCCTGCCGGAATGCGACCGTTTTTTCACAAAATCCGGCATTGTTTCGGAAAGTGTTCTGGTATATAATAAACCGGTAATCGTGCCGGAAGGGCAAAACCGGAATCGGGGAGGAACCATATGGATCTCAGTTATCTCTTGTCACTTCAGGAATTCCGGGAGGCCGGCGGGCAGTGGCTGGCACCTGTTATGCAGATTGTCAGCGTTCTCGGGTCCACGCTGCCGATGCTGATTCCGATTGTGGTTTTCTGGACGTCCCGCCGGGAGGATGGATACTGGTACATGCTGAATATCGGCATTGCCACCTTCATCAACAATATCCTGAAGCTGGTAGCCTGCGTCTACCGCCCCTGGGTTCGCAACAGCGAAATCCGGCCGTGGGAAGCCGCGCTGAGCGACGCGACAGGATACTCTTTCCCCTCCATCCACGCGACGAACAGCGCCGCCGTGTTCGGCGCCGTCGGGATCCGGCAGTGGAAGAAGCGGAAATGGCTCTCGCTGGCCATGTTCCTTTTGGTGGCGCTGGTGGCATTCTCCCGCAATTATCTGGGAGTGCATACGCCGCAGGACGTGCTGGTGGGCATCGTGGTTGCCTTCCTGGTGATTGTCTTCAATACCTGGCTGATCAGGCATCTGGCGGGGAATGAGAAGCGCCAGGATATCTGGACAGCAGCCGGTTTCATCTTTGTCATTGCCTGTATCCTGGTGATCGAATTCAAGTCCTATCCTATGGACTATGGTGCCGATGGAACGCTGATTGTGGATCCCCAGGCGATGAAGAAGGATGCTTATATGGCTGCCGGAACTGTGCTGGGATTCCTGGCGGGCAGCCTGTGGGAAAGAAAGCGGATCCGCTTTGATGCTTCCGGCACGGTCCGGGAAAAGGTGATTCGCTGTGTGATCGGCCTGGTGCCTGCGGCGGGCATCTATCTCGGAATCAGGAAGCTGCTGGCCGGCTGGATCGGCGTCAATGTCGGAAACCTGGTCGGGATGTTCCTGCTGGCGTTCTTTGTGGTCGGCGTTTATCCATGGTGTGTCATGAAGATGAAAGAGAAAAAAAGCGGCGCGCGCGCATCCTGACGCGCGGGGAGAGGAGAATCCGATTTGGACAAGCTTTTGAAAAGCCTCTTTGATTATCAGAGATTTGAACAGCAGCCGGAGCTGCAGAAAGTTATCGATTCCGTGCATGCCAGGTACAGCATGAGGGAACTGAACCTGGACGAACTGGAATACGTTGCCGCCGCGGGGCCGCTCGAATACTCCCCGGACAAGAAAAATCAGGAGAGGAAATAACGATGCCGGACTTGGAGCAGATTTATCTGGAGTACAGAAAAAAGGTGATGGGCTACATCCGGGCCCGGATCCGCAGCTTTGCGGATGCGGAGGACCTTTGTGAGGATGTGTTCGAAAAGATTCAGCGCAAGCTGGGGGATTTTGACGAGAGCAAAGCGTCCCTGAACACCTGGGTATTTACGATCACCAGAAATACCGTGATCGATTATTTCCGGCGCAGCAAGCCGTCCGAGGAACTGGACGAGAACCTCTCCGACGACTCGGAAGTGGACGAGGGCGTGCTTCAGAACGAAACTCTCGGCGAGCTGGCCAGTGCCCTGCAGGCGCTCCCGGAGGAGATGCGGGCGATTATCGTGCTGCGGTATTATGACGGCAAACCCCTGACCGAGATTGCCGAGATCATGGGCCTCAGCTACGGCGCGGTCAAACTTCGCCATCAGAGCGCGCTGGTGAAGCTGCGCAAGGGCATGCATGTATAAAACAGAACAGGCTGAGAAACCGCCGTCCCGGTATGGGGCGGCTTTTTTGCTGTCGGTTCTGCCGGGGATGGCATGCCTTTTTTCTGTTTTGAATTTTTTCTTTTCTTTAAGGTTTTTTCAAGGTTTGCCTGATATGCTTTGCACGAACAGACGGAACCGGCTTCCGGAACCGACTGAAAAATATCATTCCGGATCCTCAGAAAAGGAACGGAAAAGAAAGGATGGAACTTACCATGAAAAGCTTGAAAAAAATTGCAGCCATCGGCCTGTGCCTCTGCCTGCTCTTAGGAATTGCTGCAGCGGAGGAAGGAACAGGAACCGCCGCCCAGGCGGGCACTGCGGGAACCCAGACAACCGGCATGGTCCAGACCCAGGCAAACCGGAACGGGCGGCAGCCCCAGGGGATGCCGGGCGGACGGGACCGGAACCAGAACCAGAGCCAGGCGAATAGCCAGCAGCCTGTGAACCAGCAGCCTGCGAACGGCCAGCAGCCCGCGAATCAGCAACCTGCGAATCAGCAACCTGCGAATCAGCAACCTGCGAATCA
>Ga0265298_10011016_pt1 | contig 10628 bp, 8 predicted proteins | sample AusTroGonzalo_MG_3_FD_193486 | JGI IMG/M metagenome (GOLD analysis project Ga0265298, IMG submission 193486) | Bovine rumen microbial communities from tropical cattle in Woodstock, Queensland, Australia - Gonzalo_01 | ecosystem: Host-associated > Mammals > Digestive system > Stomach > Rumen ... | reverse complement strand
GGAGGCCTCGGAAGACTTGCCGCCTGTTTCCTCGATTCAATGGCCACGCTGGATATTCCTGCATTCGGATACGGAATCAGATACAACTACGGAATCTTCAGACAGCAGATAAAGGACGGCTTCCAGTTCGAACAGCCGGACAACTGGCTCAGGGACGGCAACCCGTGGGAAATCCCCAGACCGGACCTCAGGTTCACGGTCAACTTCGGCGGAAGGGTCGAAGTGATCCATGAGAACGGAAAGGACTTCTACAAGTGGGTGGACACCGACACCGTCATCGGAATGGCCTATGACATGCCGATCATCGGATACGGCGGAAAGACCGTCAACACACTCAGACTCTGGAGCGCAAAGGCCGTCGAGGACTTCAACTTCGCCGATTTCAACGACGGAAGCTACGCCAGGGCCGTCCGTGACAAGGTCAAGGCCGAGAACATAAGCCAGGTCCTCTACCCCAACGACACCCAGTACATGGGAAAGGTCCTCAGACTCAAGCAGCAGTACTTCTTCGTTGCATGCTCGCTTGCCGACATCATGAGAAGATTCAGACACATCAGCAGCGACATCAGGGAGCTGCCCAAGTATTCGGCCATCCAGCTGAACGACACCCACCCGTCGATTGCCGTAGTCGAGCTCATGAGGATCCTCATAGACCAGGAGAACCTTGACTGGGACACCGCATGGGACATCACCAAACAGTGCATGGGATACACCAACCACACGCTCATGCCGGAAGCCCTGGAGAAGTGGCCCGTGCACATGATGCAGGAAATCCTTCCCAGACACATGCAGATCATCTATGAGATCAACGCCAGGTTCCTCAGACATGCAGTTGCATACTTCCCTCTGGACAACCAGGCCATCTCCAAGGTGAGCATCATCGAGGAGTCCGATCCCAAGTACGTCAGGATGGCAAACCTTGCAATCATCGGTAGCCATGCCGTCAACGGAGTGGCCCAGCTGCACACCGAGCTTCTCAAGGAAGACATGTTCCCGGAGTTCAACAAGATCTATCCCGAGAAGTTCCAGAACAAGACGAACGGAATCACGCCCAGAAGATGGCTGCTGTCCTCCAACCCGGGACTTGCCGGCCTGATCACCGATGCCATCGGTCCCGAGTGGATCACCAACACCGACAAGCTTGCTGAGCTGCGCAAATTCGCAGACGATGCCTCATTTGCAAAGAAGTTTGCAAAAATCAAGGCGGACAACAAGAAACGTGCCGCCGATTTCCTCCGCAAGGACTGCGGAATCATCGTAGATCCGGACACAGTCTTCGATGTCCAGGTCAAGAGGATCCACGAATACAAGAGACAGCTCCTGAACGCATTCAACATCGTCATGATCTATCTCAGGCTCAAGAACGACAGGGCCTTCTATGACTCATTCCCGCCCACTACATTCCTGTTCGGCGGAAAGAGCGCCCCGGGCTATGTGAATGCAAAGCTGTCGATCAAGTTCATAAACAGCATCTCAGACCTGATCAATTCGGACGAGACCGTCAACAAGAAGCTTCATGTCTTCTTCATGCCCAACTACAGGGTGACCATGGCTGAAGGAGTCATTCCGGCCACCAACCTCAGCGAACAGATTTCGACTGCAGGCCTTGAGGCTTCCGGAACCGGAAACATGAAGTTCATGCTCAACGGAGCGCTGACCATCGGAACCCTCGACGGAGCCAACGTGGAGATCGCCCAGGAAGTCGGAGACGACAACATCTTCATCTTCGGACACAAGGAGCACGAGATTGCAGCCCTGAAGGGTCATTACAACCCGTATGACTTCATCAACGCCGACGACGAGATCCGCACTGCCGTGAATCTGATCAGATCCAACTTCTTCAATGTGGGAGACCCGCACGTCTTCGACCAGCTGTTCGGCGACATCTTCGACCGCGGCGACAGGTACTTCATCTTCGCAGACCTTCGCATGTATGCAGACCGCCACCAGGAAGCCCTTGATCTGTACAGGGACGATTTCAAGGAATTCAACCGCAAGGCCATCATCAACGTGGCATCAAGCGGCAAGTTCTCGTCAGACAGGACAATCCGCGAGTATGCAAGCCAGATCTGGTCTGCGGGAAGCTGCCCGGTGCCCATCAACAAGGATGTGGATACATCCATCGAGGACGCAAAGCGTCACTGAGTCAGTCTTACAGTATTTTACCCACCAGTATTCCGAATACCGGCGCGAAAACAAGCGCCGGCAGGAAGTTTGCGGTCTTGAACTCGCGGATCTTCAGAAGTCCGAAACCGATCATCAGAAGCAGTACTCCGCCAGAAGCGGTCAGCTCCGCAATTCCCACTGATCCCAGAAGCGGTTCAAGCCAGCCGCCGGCAAGAGTGAAGAATCCCTGATAGACGAGGATGAAGAGGAACGAGAACAACACCCCTATTCCGTAGATGGAGGAGAACACAACCGCCATGCATCCGTCCATGACGGACTTGATCAGGATGGTGGTCATCTCACCGGTGGTTCCGGCCTGTATTGAACCCACTACGCTCATGGCACCCGAACAGAACAGCACCGATGCCGTCAGAAATCCCTTTGCGAAATTCTGCGTCCCGGTCTGCCCGTCGGCACCTCCGGTGGCCTTTCCCAGTCTGTCTCCCAGGGCAAGTATCCGGTCCTCTATCTTCAGAAGATAACCGAGTGCACCTCCAAGCAGAAGTGCAAGCAGAAGCGCCAGGAAGTTCGAGGACTGGAGAGCCATCTGGATTCCCATGACTATGGTAACGAGTCCGCTGCAGGAGAACACAATCTCCTTGAAACTGTCTTTGAGATGTCTCCCCACCAGAAGACCTATCAGGGAACCGAGTATGACGGTTCCGCAGTTGATGAAAACGGCCAGCATGGCTGGAATTATAGAAAAAAGAAGAATCGTTGGTAAAGAGTGTGGTACCATGTCAGCTGAGGAGACAGCCTATGGACATAGTCATGCTTGCAGCCGGGACATCATCAAGAATGGGAAGCACCAACAAGATGCTTCTGCCTTATGACGGCGTACCCATGGTCACTCACTGCTGCATGCAGGCTCTTGGATTCCTTGCCTCATTTTCAGAGAAGTCCGATACCCAATGCCGCCTGATCGTAGTAACCGGATACAGGAGGCAGTCAGTGGAGAAAGCACTTCTTCCTTGCAAGGAATTCATCGGGAAAACCGATGCAAGGCTTGAGATGCTGGTGGTGAACAATCCCGACTACAGGAAGGGCCAGTTCAGCAGTACCAAGGCGGGGGTCTCCCAGGTAGCGGACGGCCGAGATTTCTTCATCTCCCTTGCGGACATGCCGCTTGTCTCCTCTGACCATTACGGAACACTCGTCCCTCTTCTCAACGATCATGATGCCGTAAGACCGTTCTATGAAAACGAAGAGGACAAGGTGCCTGGGCACCCCGTCCTCCTTGCATCCCGCATGAAAGGCAGGATACTGAAATGTCCCGAAGACTTTACGGTCAGCAGGATTCTCAGGCAATGCAATGTCTACGAGCCATCGTTCGCCGACCATTCGTGGGCTCTGGATGTCGACGACATCCGGGACTATCGGAACATCAATCCACAGCACGCTCAATGACGAGCTGTCCGTTCGGTGCACTTACCTTGATGGTATCACCGTCGCTGAAGCGACCGTGAAGCATATCCACGGCAAGCGGGTTCTCGACCATGGTCTGGATGGCACGCTTGATGGGTCTTGCTCCGTAATCCGGATCAAACCCGGCCTCGCTGACCATATCCACCACACTGTCATCCCATTTGAGGGTGAGGTTGCGGTTTGCAAGCCGTGCTGCAAGCTTCCTGAGCTGCAGGGACACGATTGCGGAAATCTGCTCCTTGCCCAGACGGTTGAAGATGATTATCTCATCTATCCTGTTGATGAACTCGGGCTTGAATGAAGCACGGATCACTTCCATGACCGCCTCATGACCGGTCTTGAGGTCCGGAGCCTCCATCAGCTGGCGGCTGCCCAGGTTGCTGGTCATGATGATTATGGTATTGGTGAAGTCCACCAGCCTTCCCTGTCCGTCGGTCAGCCTTCCGTCATCCAGAATCTGGAGCAGGACGTTGAACACATCCGGATGGGCCTTCTCGATCTCGTCGAAGAGAACCACCGAGTACGGACGCCTTCTGACGACCTCCGTCAGCTGTCCTCCCTCATCGTATCCGACATATCCCGGAGGTGCACCGATCAGACGCGATACGCTGAACTTCTCCATGTACTCCGACATGTCTATCCTCGTGAGTGCCTTCTCGTCATCAAAGAGCATTCCGGCAAGAACCTTGGCCAGCTCGGTCTTTCCCACTCCGGTAGGACCTGCGAACAGGAACGATCCCAGAGGTCTGTGGTCATCGCCGATTCCGGTCTTGTTGCGTCTGATGGCATTGGCCACGGCGGCAATCGCCTCGTCCTGACCGATGACTCTCTCTGAGAGTGTCTTCTCCAGGTTCAGGTACTTCTGCATCTCGGATCCCTGCATCTTGGCTACGGGAACACCGGTCCACGAGGACACGATCCTTGCGATATCATCCTCATCGACTTCCTCGCGCAGAAGCTTGTTGTCACCCTGCACGGCCTTGAGTTTCTCGCTCTCCTCCTCGATCTCCTTCTGGAGCTGGGGGATCTGTCCGTGCACTATCTCTGCGGCTTTGGCGAAATCGCCGTTGCGCTCGGCTATGCTCTCCTGGGTCCTGAGTTCCTCAAGGCGCGACTTCTTCTCGCGGATTCCTTCAATGGCATTCCTCTCGTTCTCCCACCTCAGATGCATGGTATCCCTTGTATTCTTGAGGTCGGCAAGTTCTGCATTGATCTTCTCAAGCCTGTTTCTGGATGAAGGATCATCCTCCTTGGAAAGAGCCTGCTGCTCTATCTGCAGCTGCATCAGCTTACGCTCTATCTTGTCCAGCTCCTCCGGCTGGCTCTCGATCTCAATCTTGAGCTGGCTTGCAGCCTCATCGATAAGGTCAATTGCCTTGTCGGGCAGGAACCTGTTGGTGATGTACCTGTTGGACAGCACTGCGGCGGCCACAAGGGCATCGTCCTTGATGCGCACTCCGTGATGGACTTCGTAGCGGTCCTTGATTCCACGAAGGATCGAAATCGTGTCCTCTACGGACGGTTCCGATGCAAAAACAGGCTGGAATCTTCTTTCCAGGGCCTTGTCCTTCTCTATGTACTTGCGGTACTCATCCAGCGTGGTAGCGCCTATGGCATGGAGCTCTCCACGGGCAAGTGCGGGCTTGATGAGGTTGGAGGCATCGGTAGAGCCTTCGGCAGCGCCAGCGCCGACAATAGTATGAAGCTCATCTATGAAGAGGATTATCTTTCCCTCGCTTCTGGTTATCTCATTGACGACGGCCTTCAGTCTTTCCTCGAATTCTCCGCGGAACTTGGCACCGGCAACAAGTGCTCCGACATCAAGGGAAAGAAGGCTCTTGTCTTTGAGTGAATCAGGGACATCTCCTCCCACGATCCTCTGTGCAAGGCCTTCGACTATGGCGGTCTTTCCGACACCTGGCTCTCCGATCAGAACGGGATTGTTCTTGGTCTTTCTGGAAAGCACCTGCATCACACGCCTTATCTCCTCGTCACGGCCGATGACGGGGTCCATCTTGCCCTGTCTTGCCAGTGCAGTCATGTCGCGGCAGTACTTCTGAAGGGCCTGGTATTTGCTTTCTGCATCCTCATCCGTCACGCGCTGGCTGCCCCTGATGCTTTGAAGTGCCTGCATGAGGGCATCACGTGTTACCCCGTAACGCTTGAGAAGACGTCCTATCTGCCCGTCGTCACCGACCATGGCCAGAATGACATGCTCTGTGGAGACATACTCGTCCTTGAACTTGTCGGCCTCTGCCTGTGCCTCGGTCAGAATCTGATAGAGACCGCGGGAAAGACCTACGTTCATGGCCGTGCCGTATGCCTTGGGAAGTCTGTCCACGAGAGAACGGGTCTCGTTCAGAAGACCCTGGAAATCTATTCCGACCTTTGCAAAGAGCGGCTCCGCTATTCCGTCCTGCTGCTGAAGCATGGCCAGGAACATATGCTCGTTGCCTATCTCCGCATTGTTGTACCTTGTGGCAAGGTTTTCGGCTCCCTGGAGAGCCTCCTTCATTTTTATGGTAAATTTGTCAATGTTCATCTTTCACCTCTCCGCTAGTGTGCCTTGAGGCCTTAAATCCTATGGCAGACCAGCTCATCAACACTAAAATACAAAAAGATGATGCAATCGGCAAATGATCGGACAAGGCGGATATGTTTCCTTTACGTTTCAGACATTTTGATCTATAATGTCAATATGCCAAAGAAGATAGACCACGACAAGAGGAAAACAGAGATAATGGCCGCGGCCCTGGAGGTCTACGCCAAAGAGGGAAAGAACGCAAATCTCAGCCTGATTGCCTCCGCATGCGGTCTGTCCAGGACAACCGTCTACCAGTATTTCAAGGACGAGTCCCAACTCTATCAGGAAGCCGTGAAGTACACCACTGATCTGGCATTCTCCAAGTATTCATCAGAAAAATGGAAGTCCGTTTCAGACCCTGTTGAAAAGCTCCACATGATAGCCAACGACATAATGAATCAGGCAGACACATACGAGAAACAGGTCGGAAACTTCCTGAAGATGATAGACAGGTTCGAGGACCTGCCGGAGACAGTGTCGCGCAGGACTGCAAAACTGAATCTTTTCTTTGCCAGACTGATCCGTCAGGCCATCAAGGACGGCAAGATGAAGAAGTGCAGTCCGCAGGACGTTGCCGACAAGCTCACAATCATGCTTGAGACCTACCTGTTCCACATGGTCTACTTCCCCCAGAACAGGCAGAAGGTCCGCGAGATTGTCAACGACCTCATCCAGGTCAACGTCATCTGATTGTTCAGTTGAACAGTATCCTCAGATAATCCTGCCGTCCGTTGAAAACATCAATGATTCTTACCGATGAACTTCGTTTGACGTAAACTATCACATAATCGTCAGCAATCAGGTATCGATAGTCTGTTCTGATTCCGAATCGTGATGAGATACTGGCACCTATATCCGGATTGTCTGTAAGCCTTTCGATTTCTGCCACAAGCATTCCCGTTATCCTGTCTGCTGCAGAAGGATTCCCCAGAGTATATTTGATATAGTCATTTATGTTCTTCAGGTCATCTTTGGCATCAGGGGAGATATATATCTCGTATTTCATATTCCGAGTTCCTTCTTGACATCATCCAACGAGAGCCATCCTTCTCGTTCTGCTCTCTTCTCCGACGCAAGAAGCTTACCGAACAACTGAAGCTCTGCTTTCATTCTGTCATATGTCTCCACATAATCCATATCGACTACTGCATAGCAACCACGTCCGTTTTTCGTCAGATAAACAGGCTCGTTCTCACGGACCTCAGAAAGAACCTCCGCATAATTCCTTAAATCTGATACTGGCTTTATATTGGGCAAGGGAAGACTCCTTTTGTTGAATTATACATAAAATTCTACACATAATAATGTGTCAAATCAAGCCAAAACCACGTTTCCATATTACTTTTCCGTCAGGCCCTGTTATTTCCACAGGTAGTCGGCCTTTTGGCTTACCTGCTCCGAATATCGTACATATTGCCGGCAAGCCTTGTCCCACCGACAAGTCGTGAGACCTTCTGCCTGAGGGGCATATTCTTCAGGGAATCGCTTGTCTTCATCTAACTCTCAGTCCCATCGGAACCGGACGTTCCGAATCCGAGTTGTCGTCCTTGCGGCCGGACACATGCATCTGCATCTTTCCGTCGATGAATATCTCTGACGATCCTCCGCCGTCAAGGTTCAGTACGTTCACGAGGCCTATCGAGCGGCAGTACTTTCCCAATTCCAGAAGCGATGCCCCGCAGCTCTCCTTTCCTTTTGAGTAGAACAGCTTGGAACATCCCTCGGCCCAGACTATCACGGGATCACCGTCTGCATCGGAACATACAGCCATCCTTGGGGCCCTGTCCCTGCAGTAATCAAGCGGATACATCGAGGGCGGATAAGGAACGGGATCCTTGGTGTAGTCATAGAACGAGGACTCGAAATGATCCACGACCTCACCGTCCTTGACCACTGAGGAACCCACCTGGACTGCAAAAAGAATGTTCTCCTGTCCGAGATACTGGACGGGACTCTGTTCCATCTCAAGGCTTTCATCGGTGTGGATCACGAATCCTCCTGAAGGGACCCTTACGCCTCCTCCACGATGGATAGCCACCACTTCCTCTCCAACAACCATTACATCAAGGCCGTCTTCCTGCGGAGTCTCTCTTGTCCACGGCCGTCTGTACATGGTGCAGTTCTTTCCGTGGATGAAGGTCTTGCCCTGGATCAGGACCGGAATTTCCCTTATGTCAGGCCTGACGATGGAAGGATTTCCGTTCATGTCCACCACAAAGGCCTCCCTCCCGTTTACTGGCGGAAGACTCATTATTCCGTTCTTCACGGTCATGCCGTAGGGAGTACCGAACAGGTCATAGGGGGAATCCCCGTCGAACATGTCCATCTCGAAGAAATGGGAGTTGCACACAAAGTGCGGCTGAGGATTCAGGGTGCTGAGGAATCCAAGATCCTCACCGAACGGCATCACGCAGATGTCGTCGGTCCTGTCTCCGCACCAGAGCTGAAGCCATCCCCCGGCTTCCAGTCTGTCCAGGAATGTCCTGGCTACGGAATCGTCGACAACCAGTTTCCGGTTCTCATTCCGGATCTTCCCTTCCCTCACCAGGGCGCGCAGCCCCTCTGCGGCGGCAAGCTGTCTGTCGAAGAAAACACCGTCCTCCGTTTCATATGGATAAGGACTTTCCATACCATCGGGGACATGGAACATCAGGAATATGCCATACAGGAAGGAATGCTTGGGAACTATGAACTTTCCATAGATCCTGCACATCTCGCCGAACGCTTCTTTGGAAAACGGAGGCTGCACGAACTCAAGGTCGTTCCATGCAAAGCCGGACACGACCTGGAAACGCTGCATCTCTCCGTTTTCATAGCGTACTGTGTCTATTCTGGATTCAATCATCCCTTGACCCCGGAGCTCATCTGGTTCTCGATAATGTATCTCTGGCAGAAGATATAGACAACAATCAGAGGCAGAACCGATATGACCGATCCCGTAAGTATCAGACCCCACTTTGTGGTGTACTGGTTCTGGAACCTCGTCAGTCCCATGGTGACCGTGAACAGTGACGGCTTGATGACATACAGAAGAGGCCTGAGGAGGTCGTTCCAGTTGTTCATGAACGCAATGATGAACAGAGTGGCCACAGATGCGGTAGCCTGCGGGAAGTAGACGCGCCACAGGATCTTGTATGCCGACGCCCCGTCTATCACGGCCGCATCAAGCAGTACCGAAGGTATTGCCTCGAACACCGCTATGAACATGAACGTTCCGAATGCTCCTGCCAGGAATGACGGTATGATCAGCGGCAGATACGAGTTCAGCCAGCCGAGCCTCATCATCAGATAGTACTCGGGAATGATTATGACCTGCACCGGAATCATCAGCGTCATAAGCAGCAGCGTGTAGATGGCCTTCCTGCCGTGGAAGCGCATCTTGGCAAAGGCGAATGCCGCCATGGGACAGACGATTATCTGACCCAGAGCTGCAAGGAACGATACGAAGAACGAGTTCCAGGTATACCGTCCGAAGCTGAAGTTGGAGAATGCCTCGATGTAGTTTTCCCACATGCCCTTCTTGAACAGCTTGTCAGGCCAGAACTTCAGGGGAATGGCAAAAATCTGGCTTTCCGACATGAACGAGTTGGCCAGCATCCATACGAACGGGAATACCGAAATCACGACCGCCAGGATGATGAGGATGACGACAACGACTTTTGAAAAACGTCTTTCAACCATATCGTCCTCCTACTCCAGCGGCTGGGCCCAGTACTTCTTTATGAAGAAGTTCAGGATCGTAAGGGCTCCGACAAGAACCATCAGTACCCATGCTATTGCTTCGGCATAGCCGACGCGGTTGTACGAGAACGCGTTCAGGTACACCGAATACACAAGCGTGTTCGTAGCGTTCTGAGGGCCGCCCATCGTCATGGCGTAGATGAGCTCGAAGTTCTTGAAAGCATCCATGATGGCTACAGTAAGTACAAAGAACGTTGTGGGAGCAAGCATCGGGATGGTTACCCTGAACAGTCTCTGGGACGGTGTTGCACCGTCCACTATGCTGGCTTCGATGACCTCATGGCTTATGGACTGCAGTCCGGCCAGGAACAATATCATGTAGTATCCCGACATCTTCCATACCTGGACGAACGTCAGGGTCCAGAGCGCAAGGTTCGGATCCTGGAGCCAGTATGGCGCGGTGATACCGATTTTTTTCAGAAGGAAGTCCAGAATGCCGTACTTGGGACCCAGAATCCTGGTCCATACTATACCGACGGCAACTGAAGACGTTATGACGGGCATGTAGATGGCGGCGCGGAAGAAGTTCATGCCGCGTATCTTGTTGTTTACTAGAAGGGCCAGCAGAAGACCGAACACCATCGAGCCTGCGACATATCCCAGGGTGATCTTGAGCGTGTTGCCCACGATCTTCCAGAAATCAGGATCTGCGAAGAGCTCCCTGAAGTTCTTCACACCTATGAAAACCGGGTCGGTGATGAGATTCCATTTC
>Ga0265298_10011015_pt1 | contig 10628 bp, 7 predicted proteins | sample AusTroGonzalo_MG_3_FD_193486 | JGI IMG/M metagenome (GOLD analysis project Ga0265298, IMG submission 193486) | Bovine rumen microbial communities from tropical cattle in Woodstock, Queensland, Australia - Gonzalo_01 | ecosystem: Host-associated > Mammals > Digestive system > Stomach > Rumen ... | reverse complement strand
GCACGGGCTGAAGAGCTCACAAACGAAGACTGGATAAACCTATCGAAAGGAATAGCAGAAAATGAAGACTCCAGAACAGTTTCTTGAGGAGAATGGATTTGTCGCCGCGGCTGATCTTGACCGCGCCGCGCTTCTCTCCGCGTTCATTTCCGAGATGGAGAAGGGGCTGAAGGGCGAGCCCTCGTCTCTTATGATGATTCCGACGTTCGTCGGTGTGAACGGCAAGATTCCCGAGGGTTCTTCCGCCGCAGTCCTCGATGCGGGCGGCACGAACTTCCGCGGCGCAATAGTCTCGATTCCCCCGAAAATTTCCGACAAGCAGAACCAGCCGATGCCCGGCACGAAGGGCGAAGTCGACGAGGAGACGTTCTACAACGCGTTTGCGTCCGAAGTGAAGCGTCTCGAGGGCAAGCCCAGCTGCAAGAAGCTCGGCTGGTGCTTCTCATACCCGGCGGAGGCGACGAAAGACCTCGACGCGAAGCTCGTCCGCTGGACGAAGAACATCAAGGCGCCCGCCATCGTCGGCCAGTTCGTCGGCAAGGAGCTCCTGAAGCGCACCGGCGGCGAGGGGATCGCAGTCGTGAACGACACGGTCGCGACGCTTCTCGCGGCGAAGGCGACCGAGGGAGACAAGACGTATTCGTCCTACATCGGATTCATTCTTGGCACCGGCACGAACACGGCCTACGTCGAGAAGAACAAGAACATCCTCAAGATGGCTGGTCTCGACCCCGAGGGCTCGATGATCATCAACGCCGAGTCGGGCGCTTTCGACAAGGCGCCGCGCAGCAAGTTCGACGAGGCGGCAGACGCTAAGACCGGCAACCCTGGAATAGGGCTCCTCGAGAAGATGATCGCTGGTGCGTATCTCGGCGGCGTCGGCCTCGAGATCTACAAGGCAGCCGCGAAGCTAGGACCCCGCAATGACGACGGGACTGGCGGGTTCTTCTCTAAGGAGGCGATTGCTGCGCTCAGCGGGCTCGGCTCCTTGGAGACGATGGACTTCGACAACTTCTGCGCTGGATTCAAAAAGGAAGGGCGCGACAATGTGCTCGATACGATCTTTGCGGATCCTGACGATGCGAAGCAGGCGAAGCGCCTCGGCCTTCCCGTCTTCGAGCGCGCGGCCGTCCTCACGGCGGTGCAGCTTGCGGCGTTCGTCATCAAGTCGGGCGAGGGTGCTGATCCTTCCGCCCCCGTCGCGATCAATGCCGACGGCTCGACCTACTACAAGACGCGCGCGATTCCGTTTGACGCGACTGTGCGCCGCGAGCTCGACGAGATGCTCGTCCAGCGCCGCAACGTTCACTATGCAATCACGCCCCAGGTCGACGACGCCCCGATGGTCGGCGCGGCGATTGCGGCGATGCTGTGAGAAAGTTTAAAGTTGAAAGTTGAAAAGTTGAAAGCCAAATATCTTCTTGTTTTTTCGCTTTTGACCGCACTCGCCGCCTTTGCCGTAGAGGTTGACGGCATAGCGGCGCGGGTCGGCTCGTCCGTTATCCTCAAGAGCGACGTCATCGGCGAGATGCGCCGCGCGGGCGTCGGTCCCGACAGGTATGCCATGGTTCGCGGCGAAATGATCGAGCGAGAACTGATGCTCAAGGCCGCTGCTGCGGCGAAGCTCCAGATGCAGGACTGGGTCGTCGAGAACCGCATCCGCGAAATCGTCACGCGCGTCTTCGGCGGCGACATGAACAGATTCAAGGCCACGCTCGCGAAGGACCGCGTTACGTTCCCTGAATGGCGGCAGCGTCTCAAGGACGACATGGTCGTCGCCGCGATGCGCTGGCAGACGATCGACAAGAACGTATCCGCGAATCCGATCGACATGCGCAAGGAGTACGAGGCGCACCCCGAGCGCTACGTGAAGGACAGCCGCGTCACGGTCTCTGCGATCCTCGTGGGTCCAGGCGACGCCGAGAAGAAGCCCGAGATCGAGGAGGCGCTGAAGGCCGAGCCGTTCGGAGAGGTCGCGAAGAAGTATTCTTCCGATGCGCGCGCGAAGGACGGCGGACAGTGGAAGGACGTGAAGCCCGAAGACGTGTTCAGACCCGAGATATGCGCCGAGATCGTGAAGATGAAGAAGGGCGAGACTTCGAAGTGGATAGAGCTGGACGGATGGAACTTCCTCATTCGCAAGGACGACGAGACGGCTGGCGCGAAGATGACCTTCGAGGAGGCGTACGACGAAGTCGCGCAGAACGTCCGCAAGGAGATCGCCGACAAGCGCTACCGCGAGTGGATCGACCGCCTCAAGTCCGAGACTTACATCAAGGTGTATTGATTTATGCGACGTCCGAAGCCCACCCCCCTGGGAGCAATTGGACGCTGCATCTCATCGCTCTGGCCTTCGCTCCGCCGCAGGAGGTCATGCTTATAGCGGGACAAAGTGGAAGCCATTAAAGAATATGATGTCATACGGTTAATCGGGCGAGGCGGCATGGGCGCCGTCTACGAGGTAAGACATCGTGCCCTAGGTGTTCGTTGCGCCCTTAAGACATTCACTTTGGAGCATGGCGAGGTCGACTTTCTGCGAGAACGATTTGTCGCGGAGGCGCGCACTCTCGCACGGCTTAGGCATCCCAATATCGCAAGAGTGTCCGACCTTGGCGTCATGGACGACGGTACGGCGTATTTTGTCATGGATCTCGTGCTTGATTCGAACGGCGATGCGAGGACGCTTGACGACGTGACTCCAGACTCCTTCGACGATTCGGACAGATGGCGCTGGCTCGCTTCGCTTGCTTCGGCCCTCGATTGTATCCACGACGAAGGCATCGTTCACCGCGACGTGAAGCTCGGCAACATCCTCTTGAATAGCGCCAACGACGCCGTCCTTGTTGATTTTGGCATCTCGCGATATGTCGGTGGACAAATCAAGAAGGAGATCGGCGTAGCGAGTACCGTCGTTGCCACTGACCCCGCAGATGCGAAGAAGCTTATGATGGGGACCGGGGGCTATCTAGCGCCAGAGCTTCTGCGCGGAGAAGAGGCGAGTGCGGCGTCAGATGTGTATGCGCTTGGCGTGGCGTTCTTCCGGCTTTTGACGGGCATCTGGTACGAGCCCGGCACAGACGCCTTGCGGCTTCTGGAGCCGCTTGATGGACCGTGGCGCGAGGTGCTGCCGCCAATGCTTGACGCAGATCCGGCAAAGAGGCCGTTGAAACTCGTCGAGTTTCTTGCAAATGTGCGAACGAGCAGTACGCATCCTGTCAGGACTAAGCTTTCGCGGCTCGTGTTTATAGCGTCGCTTTGCGCGGCTGCTGTTGTCTCGCTGGCCGCCGTATCAATCTTAATCGTTAATTCTACACGTTCTACATGTTCTACACGGTTAAAGGATTCGCTTTTCTTTGACCTTGGCGAAGGCGTGTGCATTGAAATGGTAAAATGCCGACCTCAAAAGGCCCCGTCTTTCTGGATAGGCGCGAACCATGTCACGAACGCCGAATGGCGACGGCTCATGGGGAACGGCCGCAACGGCGACGATGACGTTCCGGCTGTTGGCATGAGCATTACGGATGTGCAGAAGCTCATGAACGAGCTTAATCGCCGATTCGCGGCGAAAGTGCCGCAGGGTTTTAGATTCAGGTTGCCGTCGACGAATGAGTTGTCGGTAGCATCGACTGCGGGCGGCGCAAACGCCGCGGACGCATCTGCGCTTGGCGTGCTTGGCCCGTCGGTCGCTGACAAGAAAGCGCTTGCGTCGCAGAGCGGAATTAAATGGGAAAGCGTGATGGCGAAGCTCCCATGTCGTGTCAGGACCAAGTCCCCGAACGCATGGGGTGTCTACGACATCGTCGGCCAGGGGCGGACAATTTGCCGTGAGACGGAGGCCTCGCCAACTGACGGAAAGGTGCGGCATGTGCAGCTTGGCCCCGATGACGTGTCCGAACACTCGACAGTCGGCGAGTGGGGCTGGAACAGTACGATCAGACTTGCGTTGGGGGAGGACTGATGGCGAGATTTCCAGATACGCCGGTTTCGCTGCTTGCACACATTGCCTCAGAAAAAACAGGAGTGCGTGACGAGGCGGCCTGGACTCGGCTTTTCGAACTCTATGCCCCGGCTATAAGGGCTTTTGCCGAGGAGCGCGGCGTAGGCGCAGAGGGAGAGGACGTCGTGCAGGATATCTTCATGCGGCTCGTGGAGGTGCTTGGCGGCGGAAAGGTGAAAATCGGCGGTGGGGCGGTGAAGTTCAGGAGATACCTTGCGACGCTCATTCGTAACGAGCTCGTCAGCCGCTGGCGTCGCCATCAGTCGCGTGGTGGTGGTTCGGTCGTATCGATGGATGATCCGGGGGCGGACGTGGAGCCATCGGTAGATTCGGCGACGGCTGCGTTGATTGATGCGAAATGGCGCCTTGCGCGTCACAAGGCCGCCGTGGACTGGACTCTTTCCAAAACGGCGCTTTCGCCGCAGTCGAAAGCCGTGTACCGTGCATACGTCATAGAAGGGCGTCCTATAGGCGAAGTTGCCACAGAATTTGGGATTTCCCGAAACTCTGTCTCGCAGATCAAGACCCGCGTTGAGCGCATGATCGCCGCTGTGGAAGCAGAATTCTAAAAATTCCACTGTCATTTCCGCAGCTCTGTTGCGTGTACATAGATGGCGACTGGTATCCCGATGGGGGACGGCGGCATGGTGTGTAGTAGGTTTTATGCACAGAGGTGCTTAAATTTGCTATACTACAAACCGTAGTCGATCCGCAGGAAGACTGGTAATCATCTTGAAAGGTAGACTCAACGCAAAGACGAACTGTCTTGGTGCGTCCTTTTGGACGTGCTTAGTCTCTTTCGTCCCCGCGTCGCGTCTCCTTTCGGGCATACCAGTCGCCTCTGCGGAACGCGTCGCGGGGACGTCTTCATTGTTGGAGACTTCCTGAAGCTTTACGTAGAAGAAAGGAAAGACAGAATGAACAGAAAACTCGAACTCGTCGCAATCGCCGCTTTTTCCGCAGGAGTTGCGTTTGCCATGCCGACTAAACAAGAAATCGCCGATGCGCGTCGGTTGGTCTCGGAACTGATGTCTCCTGCGATAGCGGACTATAATGAAAAGAAGATGTCGGCAGGCGATGTGGCAAAGACGTCTGTTGATTTTGCCGCGTCCGCCAAGAGTGAGGCCGTTAGGTATCTATTTCTCCGCGGTGCGGTTGGCTATTATGTGAAGGCCGGAGATTATGGCAAGGCGGCGGACACAGTGGAGCTCCTGAAGGCAAAAGTAAATGGCGTTCCTCCGGCAGACATAGCCGATGTAATATCTGGTGCGCTTGGACGCGAGAACGCTCGCAAAGCGCCTCGGCTTCAGTCTCAGCTTCTTCTTGCCCAGGCCCAGGTTAAGGCGTCGAAAGACGTGAGCAAGCTCGCGGCACATCTCCGAAAAGTCAACACGGATTCCGTTCGCCGTCAGTATGCCGAGGCACTTGTGCTTTCGCTTGATTGGAAAACCGGCCTTGCTGAATTCGCGAAAGTATCGGGAAATGTCGGGAGACTGGCCAAGGTCGACACAGACGGCACTGGCGACAGTGTAGAGCTTGGCAACTTCTGGTGGGACTACAAGACGAGTTATGAAGGTGCAGAATGTCTTTTCCGTGAACGAGCGGCGCTTTTCTACCGCAAGGCCATTACAGAAGGCAAGGTTGATGGACTCAAAAGGACTCTTGTGGAGCAGCGGCTTGCTTCTCTTGCATTGCCTGATGGGCCGGTAGTGCCTGATCCAAAACCTGTCCCTGCTCCCGTTCCGCCCAAGCCGATGCCGACGCCGAAGCCGGTGACTAAGGACTTCTCGGGACTTATGGCCCGCTGGAGCTTTATGGAAGGTCTCTCCCCCGCTGTGGGCAATATTACGCCCGCGATGCCAGACGGCGCTGCCGTCGAGAACGGCGCAATCTCGCTTCGGTCGGGCGCTCCTCTTGTTTTCCCTGCGGGGACGGTCCCCCTCGCGCCGTTCACCGTTCAGGTTTGGGCGTCGGCGACGGACAAGGGGCTTGGCGAAGCCCAGACGGACCCAATATTCAAGATCGCATCGTCTTCTGACAGTAAGGACGATAGTGTATTTTGGACTTGGACACGCTATGGAAAGAAGTGGTCGTCTGGCATCAACGGTTTTGGTGAGTCGAAGAAAGTCGGAAACGGCAAGATGTTGATCGACGGAAAGAAGCACCTCTACACCGTGACAGGCGAAAAAGCTGGCAAGGGCCTTTTGCTCAGGTTCTACCAGGACGACACGATTTTCGGCGAGTTGACGACCACCCAGCCTGCGTGGAAGAAACCACCGATGCTCATCCTCGGCGGCTTCGTCACCCCGACCTACGACGAAGTCCGCGTCTACTCCCGCGCCCTTGCCCACGCCGATATCATCAACTCCATCAACCTCGGCCCTGACAAGTTGCCCGAAGCGGGGAAATGATTTCACAAGGTCGGGGTTGAGATGCGATAGTTGAGGCGGCGATCTGGCGATCTGAAAGTCCACGGCTTCGATACAGGCCATTTCACAGTTGTGTGGGTTTTGGTATAATTCCCGCACATAGGGGTGGTAATGAAGCCATGGACATTGAACGCGCATTTGCTGAGCTCGCTGAGGTAAAGCCGCTGAAGATCGCGACAAGCCGCGAAATCACCGTTGCGGTGATGGGCGCGGGGTCGCGTGGGAACGAATATCCCGCCTACGGAAAACTGTTCCCGGGGACGATGAAAGTCGTCGCCGTGTCGGACATCGACGCTTCGCGCCGTGAACGCATGGGCGACGAATGGGGTGTTCCGCGGGAGCGCCGGTTCGGCGACTACCACGAAATGCTCGATGCAGGCAAGTCGGGCAAGCTCGCGGACATAATGCTCGTGGCGCTTCCCGACGCCCTGCACTTCGAGCCCGCGATGGAGGCGATGCGCCAGGGATACGACGTCCTTCTCGAAAAGCCGATGGCGCAGACCGAGCGCGAGTGCCTCGATCTGCTCGCGCGCCAGCGCGAGACTGGTGTCATGGTGGCGGTCGGGCACGTGCTGCGCTACTCTCCGTATTTCCGCGCGCTCAAGAAGGCGATAGACTTGGGGCTCGTCGGCGAGCTCGTGAACATCCAGCACCAGGAGCCGGTGATGTATGCGCACATGGCGCACTCTTTCGTGCGCGGCAATTGGCACGACAGCAAAGCGACTACGCCGATGATCGTCGCAAAGTGCTGCCATGACCTCGACATCCTGAAGTGGCTCGTCGGCAGGCGGTGCGTGCGCGTGAGCGCCGAGGGCGGCATTGCGCTCTTCCGCGCGGACAAGGCGCCGGCAGGCGCGACGGCTCGCTGCACGGACGGTTGCCCGCACGAGAAGACCTGCCCCTACTCCGCTATCGACATCTATGACAGGAAGCGCTTCTTTCTCTATGTGTTCGATTTGAAGAAGGACTGTCCTTCCGAGGCGATCCTCGAGAAGTTGCGGACTACCGATTACGGGCGCTGCGTCTACCGCATGGACAATGACCAGCCCGACCACATCGTCGCCACGCTTCTTTTCGAGGGAGGGGTGACGGCGAGCTTCACGATGGACGCGTTCACGCCCTGGGGCGGGCGGCGCACGCGCATCATGGGAACGCTCGGGTACATCGAGGGCGACGGCAAGTCCTTTACGCTCCACCGCTTCGACACGGGGAAATCGTACCCGTGGTCGTTTGTCCCGCCGGAAGGGGAGTCCTACAAGGAAAGTGGCCATGCGGGCGGCGATCTTGCGCTTATACGCGACTTCCTCCAGGCTGTCGATACACGCGACTTTTCGCTTCTTTCGTCCAGCTTGGAGGCGAGCGTCGAAAGCCATGTCATGGGCTTTGCCTGCGAACGCAGCCGCCAAGGACGAGAAGATCGTCCGGTTTTTATGGTATAATGTTCAATCACTTATGAAAGTTCGGGAACTCCATGTGAGAATAGCGCTCATGGCGGGTGTCTTTGCCGCCATGCTATGGGGTTTCCAGGAGATGATCCTGCACCACGCTCCCGACATGTTCCGCGCACCGCAGGAGGATATGTCGTTCGGGTGGTATGTGCCGCTTTTCTCGCTTTACGTCGTTTGGACGGAGAGGAGGAAGATTCTTGATTCTATCGGTGCTCCATCGTGGGCTGGACTCTTTGCGGCGTTGCCGTTTCTCGCGCTCGGATTCCTCGGCGTCAGGGGCGTACAGCTCCGTTTCGAGATCGTCGCGTTTGTCGGGCTCTTGATTGCCGTTCCATGGGCGTTCTTCGGCAAGAAAACGGCGAAGGCCGTCCTTTTCCCTGCGCTCTTCCTTCTTTTCTGCATCCCGCTTGCGACGTTTCTCGACGTTGTTACGGTGCACCTTCGGCTTCTTGCGAGCTCGACGGCGTTTGCCGTTGCGCGTGGCGTTGGCGCAGACATCGTCCAGCAAGGCACGATGGTTGGCGCGGCCGACGGCTCGTTCTCCATAGATGTGGCCGATCCTTGCAGTGGGCTTCGCTCGCTCTTTGCGCTTATGGCGCTTACGGCGGGCTATGCGTATTTTACACAGCCGACATGGCTTCGCCGAGGCATTCTCTTCGCGGCGTCTGTGCCTATCGCGATACTTGGCAACGTGATGCGAATTCTCACGATCGTGCTCGTCGCCAACTTTGCATCTTCGGATTTCGCAACTGGCTTTTACCACGATTACTCTGGTTTTGTCGTTTTTGCGGTGGCGATCTTGCTGATGGTGGCGACTGGGGAGGGGATAAGTAAAGTTTGTGAGTTTAAGAGTTGTGAGTCGGGGGAACAGGTAATGGTGAACGGTGAGGCCGGCGGGGTCAGGCCCTCATGGTCTTCGTCGCTTGTTGCTGTTCTCGTCTTTGCGCTTGTCGTCCCGTTGATGTTCTTCCAGGCGGCGACGCCTGACGTGACGGTCGCCGAGCCGCCAAACGTCCATCTCGCCGATATCCCTGGCTTCTCATCTGAAGTCCTCGAGCCGTCCGAAGCCGAGCTCACCGTCCTTCCGTCCGACACGGTGATCGAAAAGCGCCGCTATGTCGCGGATAGCGGCGACTGGATGGTTGTTTCTCTCGTCGTCGGCGGGAAGTCCAAGAGCTCGATCCACCGCCCGGAGCTGTGCCTCCCCGCGCAGGGGCTTCGCATGGAACGCCCGCGCACCCGCTCCGTCGCCGGGCGTGATTGGCGCTTCATCGCCCTTGCGTCGAAGGATTCCCCGACATTTGGCTTTGCCTACACTTTCTTCAATCAGGAGGGCTTCAAGACGGCAAGCCATGTCTCGCGCATCTTTCGTGACGTAGTGGACCGCAGCGTCTTCAACCGCATAGACCGCTGGGTCATGGTGACGGTCAACGCGTCTCGTAGCGACGACGCCGGTCTTTCCTATCTCCTGTCACGGATAGAACTCGATGGAGGTGACGCAAAATGATGAATCTTCTTCAAAGGCTTGCCCCGTTTGCCATAGTCTTCTTCTCGGCGCTTGCGCTGACGCTCGTGCTGACTCCGATAGTGCGTGAGATAAACCGCCGCCTCGGCATGGTCGACAAGCCAGATCCGCGCCGCATAAACAAGGTTCCGATTCCCCGCGGCGGAGGTGCCGCGCTGTTTCTCGGTCTTTTCGGGTCGTTTTTCGTCTATGTCCTCGTGACGGGCTGTAGCTGGGTCGGGTCAGGGGTGGGGTCTCATTCCCTGCGCTTTGTGGCGCTTGCTACGGCTGTGTTTCTTCTCGGGCTTGCCGACGACAAGTGGAACCTGCCGCCGAAGCTCAAGCTTCTTGGCCAGCTCGCCGTCGCTTTTTTCGCCTGGTTTTGGGCTGATCTTGGCTTCCATACTCTCTGGCCATCGATTCCTCCGGCCCTTGACTGTGCGTTGACGATGTTCTGGATCGTAGGCGCGGTAAATGCCTTCAATCTTATCGACGGTCTCGACGGCCTTGCGTCTGGAATCGCGCTTATCGCCGTTCTCGGCATGGCAGGCGCGCTCGCGTTCTCGGGCCGCCCAGACCAGACCATGTTCCACCTTGCGTTTGCCGGAGCGCTCGTGGGCTTTCTCAGGTACAACTACAACCCCGCGTCGGTGTTCCTCGGCGATTCAGGGTCAATGCTCATCGGTTTCCTTGTCGCGACTCTGCCTCTTGCAACCCAGGCGGCAAACTCATTCCTTGTTTCGGTTGGCGTTCCTCTTCTCGCGATGGGGGTTCCGATTTTCGACACTGCGCTCGCGATTCTTCGCAGGTCCATACGGCATCTTATCTTTAGGCGCATGGCAACGGAGCTCTCCGACGGCGACAGCGACCACGTGATGACGGCAGACCACGACCATTTGCACCACCGCATTCTCCGATCCGTGGGGCTCAACCAGAGGAAGGCCGCCTGGACGCTCTACCTTCTCACGCTTGGCGCAGTGGCGGTCGGGTTGGCAGGCATGGCGCTCAAGTCGAAGTCTGCAGGACTTTGGCTCTTCGCCTTCGCCGCTGCGGCGGTCATCATCTTCCGCGACATGGCTCGCATCGAACTCTTTGACGCAGGGCGTCTCCTTTCGTCGTATGCGCGCGACAGGTCTACGGCCCTGCGCCGCCGCTGGGCGCGGCTCGCTGTGCCTCTCCTGGTCGCTTTCGACCTCATTGCGCTGACAGGTGCGTTCTTCGTTATGCTTTATGCGATGAAGATACCAGTC
>Ga0265298_10011011_pt1 | contig 10629 bp, 15 predicted proteins | sample AusTroGonzalo_MG_3_FD_193486 | JGI IMG/M metagenome (GOLD analysis project Ga0265298, IMG submission 193486) | Bovine rumen microbial communities from tropical cattle in Woodstock, Queensland, Australia - Gonzalo_01 | ecosystem: Host-associated > Mammals > Digestive system > Stomach > Rumen ... | reverse complement strand
ACAATGCGTGGTAGAAGTTTAAGTAGTAATATTTGACAAAAACAGCAAGAGATAGTATATTTTAAACTAGATTTTTAAGTATAAAAAGGAGATCTGTATATGGAATTAACAATAGCATTAGCATTAAGTATATTAGGAAGCGTAATAAGTGTATCAACATTTGTTCTAAATAGGCGAGACAAGGCGGTTCAAAACACAAAAGAGAATCACCAAGAACTTATAGAATATCAACTTAAAGAACTTAAAGACGACGTAAAAAGCATTTTAAGCAAACTAGATAAGTATGACAAAGACGTAAAAGAACAAATAGATCAAGCAATAAATTTACACATAGAACTTTACCACAAGAGAAGACCACAAAAGGAGAAACAATATGTCAATTAGAGAAGATATAGAAAAAGTTCAAAATAAAGTAGAAGAAATAGAACATCAAAGCCTTGCTATGGAGATATTAAAAGAGCAAAGAAAATCAAATAAAAGACTATTTATTGCTTTAATTGTAGTATTGTGTATGTGGTTTGCAACAATAGGTTATCTTGTATATGTTTTGAACGATATAGGAGTAGTAGAAGAAGTAACTACACAAGAAGTTAAAGATATTGATAGTGTTGGTGGCAATATTATTAACAGAGGTGAAAGATGGGAACAATAAAGCAAACGGTAAAGACAAAGAAAAAATATCGCAAATCACAAACAACTACTGATAGTCAAGGAAGAAAACATTGTAAAACTTGTGGTGCTTTTATTTCAGGTAGAGGCAAAAAGAAGTGATGTAATGCTTAAATTAGACTTTAATAGAACCGAATACGATAAAATAAAAGAAGATTTAATGTTAAATGAAGAAATGTCTAAAATACTTGAAATGCGAATAAAAGGTTATTCCATTACTAAAATGGCAATAGAACTTAACTTAAGTGAAAGTGCTATAAACAGACGAATTAAAGAACTAAAAAAGAAAATTAAAAAGATAATTTGACTATTATCTTTTTTTATGCAATAAAACGGCAAAAATGTGACAAGAAGTAGAGATTTCCTACTTCTTTTTTTATGCGAAAATGTAACTGAAAAGGAGGAAATAGAACCTATTAAATAAGTTTAAAACACTATTGAGAGGTATTTGTAATCTATTTTCTCTTTTTCGCATTTATAGGAGGTAATAATGTACGGGAATAATCCTTATATGAGAAATTTTAATCAGCAAAACATATATGAACAGATCGACAGCGAGATTAATAATTTACAGCAAATGAAAGAACGAATGAAAAATCAAGTTCAACAGCCTGCAATTAATCAAACTTTTCAACTAGCGCCTACAAATAATCACGCAATGAGATATGCAAATACTATTGACGATGTAAATAAAGAGATAGTTTATTTTGAAACACCATTCTTTAGTAAAGATATGTCAGTAATGTGGCTAAAAAACGTCAAAGGCGAGATTAAAACTTATGAATTAAAGGAAATAGTTGAGAAAGACGAAAAAGACATTCAGATAGAACTTTTAATGGCAAAAATAAGCGAATTAGAAAAGGAGAAAGAATATGAACAACATACTTCAAATGTTAATGAATCAAAAACTACAACAAATACCCCAAAATTTGATGAACCAACTAGAGAACAATTTAAAAAGGAGAAATCCACAAGCGTTCAAAAAATATCAGGAAGCAAGGAAAAATAACAACCCAAACGACTTGTTAAACGAAACAATAAATGGTTTTAGCCCACAGCAAAGACAAGAATGGGATAAAATGATGGGAATGATTAATAATGGTATTAATGCAAAATAGCATTGATATAAAAAATATATAGAAAGGAGAAATGATATGAACGGTGGTATTCAACCAACAGTAGAACTTGCTACTAACAATGGTAATAATGGATTTTATCCATACCCTGTATACCCTATGATGGGTGGTAACAATAGTGGTTTTGGCTATGGTGGAGATTGGATATGGATAATTTTATTGTTCGCCCTATTTGGTTGGGGAAACAATGGTAATGGTAATGGTTTCTTTGGTGGAAATAATTTTGACAATGGATATGCTTGGCTATCCAACGGGCAAAAAGAAATAATGAATAATACAAATCAAGGGTTCGACACATTACATTTAAGCAATCAATTAGAAGGAACAAGAGATGGCATTTATTCATTATCTAACCAATTATGTAATTGTTGTGCCGATATGCAACAAACAGTAAGCAATGGGTTCTTTAATGCAGAAATAAGTGCAAACAACAGAGCAATGAACAATATGAATCAATTATTTGACATAAGCACTCAATTATGCAACGCAAGCGCAGATAACAGACTTGCTACTTGCCAAACTCAAAACATAGTTCAAAACGAAGGAAATGCAACTAGATTTGCAGATGCTAATAACACAAGAGATATTATTACAAACGCAACATCTAATACACAAGCAATTCTTGATAAGTTATGTCAATTAGAATTAGATGGTAAGAACGACAAGATAAGAGATTTAGAAAGACAATTGACAATGGCTGATTTAAGAGCAAGTCAAACTGCTCAAAACGCATTTATTTCACAAGGATTTGCTGATGAAGTAGATGCACTATACAATAGACTTTCTAACTGCCCTGTACCAAGTACACCGGTATACGGAAGAACACCTATATTCACTTGCAACAACAATAATGGTTGTGGGTGCGGGTTTAACACAACAAGTCAATTTATTTAATAGCATAGAGTAGAATACTACATACTCGATTACGAGAACTTGCTAATTATAGGTCGGATTTTAGTAAAAAAACGACTTATGGAGAATAGGCATAGTTCTATTCTCTATTTTTATTTATGAAAGGAGAAAAACAAACAATGATAGAAACAATTTTAAATGAACCATTAGTATTACCAAGTAATGCAAGCCCAATAACTTTTGATGAAACTGATATAAGAACAAGATGCGCTTCTTGTTGCGGTTGGTTAGATTATTCAAACGGCAACCCTAATTTTAAAATATTTGGGAATGGATATACAGGCTATTATGACGTAGAATTTAGTGCTTCTGTTAGTACAGCAACCGCAGGTGTAGTTGCCGTTGCATTGTTTCAAGACGGAGTAATTATTCCTGACACAGTAAGGGCAGTAACTATTGCAGCAGCCGATGACTATGAAACCATTTCTTTTGATAAAAAGTTAAGAGTTTGTCCTAGAGGAACAACAAACATAAGTGTACAAAGCGTTCCAAGCGTAGTAACTCCAACTGATCCTACAACGCCAATAGCAACAACTCAAGCAATTATAACTAATGCAACATTTAGCATAAGTAGACTAAACAAATAATGAATAATAACAGCATTGTTAATAACTTGGGTTTAGTGTTACAAGCATTAAGTTTAGAAATACTATTTGAGGATTACAACAATAGAGATTTGATGCAAGAGTTGCAAAAACAAGATACTATGTATTTTGAAAAAATAATTAATCAAAACGAACAAATAATAAACCTTTTAAAGAAAGGAGAAAAAAATGGAAGAAAAAGTAATAAAGAAAGTTGAAGAAAAAATAAAAGAAATAATAGAAGAAGATATTAATCCAAACAATTTAGATTACTTATATAAATTAAGCAAAATAAAACATTATGCAAAGGAGGATAAAGAAATGAATTACGGAAACTATGGAAATTATAGTGGTAGAGGTCCGGGACACGGAAGTTATGGAGAATATGGACGTGGTAACTATGGTGAATATGGTAACTACGGAAATTATGGAAATTATGGACGTAGAGGTTATGATATGAAATATCGTGGTGATGAACATTTAGATAGAATTGGGAATGAATATGGAAGATATATGGAAAGTCGTGAAAGATACGGACATAATGAAGATACAAGCAAATCGTTTGAATATATGGTTAAATCATTAGAAGATTTTGTTAAATACTTACACGAAGAAGCAGAAACACAACAAGAACATCAAATGTTAAATGAAGCATTACAAAGAAGTATGAGATAATGTATAAGTATTACAATGCGAATGCTTTAAATAAATATGAAGATGATTGTGTTATAAGATCAATATCTTGTGCTACTAATAAATCGTGGGATTATGTATATGATTATTTAAGTGATATAGCACAATATGAAGGAACATTATTAGATAAAAGGGAATTTGTAAGAAATTATTTAGATAGAACTTATCAAAGATTAAATGGATTAAAAGGTAGTGTTGGTTATGTATCTTCATTGTTCCCTGATAACGTTCTTTTAATTACAATGAAAGGACATATTGTATGCTCTAAATATGGTGTTATATATGACACTTTCGATTGCAGAGATAGGCAAGTTGAAGATGTGTGGCTAGTTAAATAAAAAAAAGAACTATTTATTTAGTTCTTTTAATATTGTTTTAACCATTTTTCAATATTATATCTATAATTGCTTCTTAACTTAATTACTTCAATTTCTTTTGCATTTTGTTCAAAGTATTCTAAAGGAATAGATTTTCTGTCGTTTGATTTAATAAAATTGTCTACATCTTCAATATCTAACGCATAACACTTTTCAACATCACTAAAAAATACTATTAAAATAGGTCTAACACCTGTTTTTTTACTTGCTTCTGTCATTTCTTTTAATTGATTATCTCTTATACAATTGATAGGTAACGATTTTCCTTTGTGATTCTTAAATTCTAAAATAAACAAGTAAGAAAACATATCACCTACATAAAACATAAAAGCATCGGCTATATTGTTTTGGGAAAATCTTAAGTTTTCATTTCCACCATAATAAGAACTAGCACTATCTTTTAATCGATAATAAAACGTTTTATCATTAATAGGGACAGATTTTCTGAAGTTTTGCTCAAATATTTTCCCTAGATTCTTCATTTTTCTTCATCTCCCTAGACATTTTTAGTTTGAACTTAACTTTTCTAATATTTAATTGTGTCTTTTTAAGTTCTTCAAAATAATGATTCCTTGCTTTGTTGTCATAGTATTTAGTATCTAAATCTCTTTTTAATTGTTTTTCTCTTAATTGTAAAAACAATAATTCTTCTAACAATGTATTCTTCATATTACCACCATAATTATACTTAAATATTAGCACAAATTGACTAAAAATGCAAATTATGATAATATTTGTTATAGTGTAGGAAGTGATTTGAGTGAAGAACACAAAATTAAAGTCAAAAAATAGTGAAATTCAAAAGGAAAATCAAAATCAATTAAGAGAGTTAGAACAATTTTATGTAGAAGGCAAAGTTGACGATATGCTAGAAACGATAAATAAAAAGAAAGAAGAATTAGTACAGGATATGATAAAATATGCTGAAAAGCATTTGGAACCTGTAAAATGGGACAAAGACGGGTGCGTTCTAGCGGAAAAAGTTAAAGTAAATCCTTTAGTTATAAACAATTATTTCTTTAAGCCAATTACTCCAATAGGGTGCCAAGAACCTGTTTATAATGCCGAAAAACTATCTATGGTATTTGATTATTATTGCGATATACTTGCAGAAGTAAACGATAGAATAGGCAATTACCCTAGTTCTTTAACGTCTTTTTGCCGATTGGCGGGCATAACATTTAATACTTTAAGGCAATATAAAAATAGCGATGATTATAATATGCGTGTAATTGCAGATAAAATATACGACCAAATAGGTGACGAAAACGTAACAATGTCACAAATGGGCGTTGTAAGAGAAAAGACAACGTTGTTTAAAATGAAGTCACAAAATGAAATGGTAGAAAAATTACAACCACAAGTTAAAGTAAATGTTAATACTGAAATAGATATTGATAAAATAAACGAAAGATTGAACAAATATAAACAATTTGCGAATAAAAAGGATAAATAAATATGAATGAAAAGCAAATATATAACACAATAGACAAGACATTAACGATACTTGAAAACAATTTTAGATATTCTTATGGTGATAAAATAAGTTACGATGAAATATTTGAAATAATGAAAGATCTATATAAATTGTTTTGCAATTACGAGAGAAACACAAAGCAATGTGGGGAGTTGTCGATAAAAAGATATATCCCTATTCTTGACTTGTTAATAAAAATAGATAATAACTCTGTACATTTAATAGAATATGAAAAGCAATTAAAATATGCTTATAAACTAGGTGCAAGAATAAGTTTAGAACATTATTTTGTATATCGTGAATGGGAAACACCAAATAAAGATAAATTTTTTGCTCCTAGATTCCCTGCAATATGTGGGTATATACATTATTTAGAAGAAATTGTTTTAAATCCTAAATTTACAGACCTTATATTTAACGCTCCCGCAGGTTTTGGTAAAACTTTTCCTGAAAAAATTGCGGAGGCTTGGTCTTTTGGAATTGACGATACAGGAGCAATATTATCTTTGTGTTCTAACGATACAGTTGTTACAAACGGTTCTGCATTAGTTAGACAAGAAATAAAAAGCGAACATTTTGGGGAAGTTTTTCCTAAAATGAAATGGGATAAAGATGATAAAGATTATTTCCTTAAAGAAACTGATAGAGATTGGAAATTAAGGAATTGTAAATTAGGTGCTAGTTATAATGCAGCAACTTGTAATTCAAACGTTATAGGGCAAAGAGCAAACAAATGGATTCATTTAGACGACTTATACAAAAATTATAAAGAGGCTATGAATAGCGAGTTAAATATACAATATTACAACGATTGTCAATTGTCTTGGAGAACAAGATATGTGTTAGGGGCTATTCCTAAAATAGTTGAAACAGGGACATTGTGGGCAAGCGGTGATTTTATTGATTTAGAAATTAAAAGATTAGAAAAAGAACACACGTTTAAAAAACACCCAAAATATCCTTTTACAAGAATAAGCGAAGATGGTAGTTGTGCTATTATACAATTACCTGCATTAAATGAATATGGTGAAAGTGTTTTCCCTGAATTAAAATCAACAGAGGAACTATTAAAAATAAAACAAAGAATTGCTGAATATCTGTGGGAAAACAACTATATGCAACATTCAACAGATCCGGAAGAGTTTATTTTTAGTTATAGTTGCTTAAGAACATACGAAACAATACCTGAAACCGATTATAAAGGTGCTTATGCGGTAATAGATGCTAACAGAAAAAGCGGTAAAGACTTTTTTGCAATGCCTATATTTAAAAAAGTTGAAAATGATAATGTTTTTGATTATTACTTAAAAGATTGTATATTCACTAAAACAGCAACTAAAGATTTGTATGAAGATATTGTAAATAAAATAATAGAACATCATATTATAAAACTAGTAATAGAAAGCAATGTAACAAGCGAATTAAAACAAAATATAGAAAACAAACTAAAAGAAAGAGGATTAAACTTTTGCGAAATAATTGAAAAATGGAATGAAGAAAAGAAAGCAACAAGAATTATTGATGCTTCCGGTTCTTTAAAAAGACAAATGGTTTTCCCTAAAAGAGAAATGTACGGATTCAATACAGATATGGGTAAATTTATGAACAATTTAACAACATATAATTCAACAGGAAGCAATGTAAACGACGATGCTCCTGATAGTTGTGCTATGTTTAATAATGAGATTATAGACGGCGGTAGTGTTATACAAGTAGCCGAACCGTTAGATTTTGTAAGGCAATATATGTAAACGTTGCCTTTTTTTATGTAAAATTTGACAAAATTAAAAAAAACATATATAGTTTTTGGTCGTAGAAAAGAGCAACATTAAACAAAGGAGTTGAATTATGGAGAATTATAACACTTATGGAAGGCAAACTATATATGCTAACTATACTGAAAACCAACTTCTTACAGGAACACAAGAAGAAAAAGATGCAAAAATTATAGATATTTTAAATAATGCAATACCTTTACATAATATTAACTCTGCTGATAGCGAATACTTGCAGAATTATTTATATGGCGACCAAGACATAAAAAACAAAATAAAGCACACAAGAACTGAAATAAATAACAAAAGCGTAGAAAATTGGGCTTGGGCATTTCAAGAATGGAAGAAAGCATTTTTATTAGGTAAACCAATTCAATATGCTCCATTAGATGATAAAGCAAATAATGAAATTACTAAACTTAACAATTATGTTATTTACGAAGATAAAGACCAATTAGACCAAGATATATACGAAGATATTTTTACTGTTGGAAGAGGTTATAGATATGTAAATTATAGCAAAACCAACGAAGATGACGAATCTCCTTTTGAATTGCTTAATTTAGATGTCTTAAATACAGAAGTAGTATATTCAAGTTCTATTGAACACGAACAATTATTATCTTTTGTTCAAACAAGTAAAAAATATATAGTACAAGAAGTAAATCCTGATACAGGGCAAAAAGAAAGCGTAACTAAATATTATGATGAGTACACAGTATACACAAGAAATATGAAGTATATTGTTGATAACAAAATTGGTACGTTAAGAATAACAAAAAGAGATGAAATAATACATAAATGCCATTTAGTAACTGAATATTATTTCAACAGAAAGAGAATGAGTTTTCTTGAAATATGTAAAGATATATTTGACGATATAAACTATGTAGAAAATCTTGATAAAGATGACATTGAAGCATTTGTTAATAGTATAATGGTATTTACTAATGCAGAAGTTGACGAAAAGGGTATGGAAAAGATTAAAAAATATGGTGCTGTATCTATCAAGTCAACAGATCAAAAGAAAGCAAGCGTAGAATTGCTACAAAGCAGATTAAAGGCATTAGATACGCAAATATATTATTTAAGAAAATTAAGTGCATTGCATAGCATATTAAGTGTTCCCGAAGCAACAAGCAATGGTAGTTTATCAAACGCTGAAACAGGTAAAGGGTTCTTAACAGGGCAAGGATTTACAAGCGCAAGCATTAGAGTAGAAAACGAAGAAAAAGCGTTTAAGAAATGTGATAGAAACGCATTAAAAATTATACTTAAAATATGTAGAAATGCTAGTGATAGTGAAATTAAGAATTTAAAAGTTAGTGCAATTGACATTAAGTTTAGTAGAGATTTAAGCGACAACTTACTTGTTAAGACACAAGCATTAATGAACTTACAAAGCGTTAATATGCCACCACAAATTGCAAATGCAGTAGTAGGATTATTTAGTGATCCTGTGGCTGTTACAAAACTACAAGAAGCATATATGGCGCAAAAAGCATTGTTACAAAATGAAATAAACAAACAAAATAATAACGATGTAAAAGAACAAAATAACAATATAGAAGATACAACAAATTTACAGGAGCAAGAACAATAATTGCTTCTTACATCGCGAGGACGTATCAGAGATATATCTAGGGCAGGACTAGACCTTGCGACTTAATCAAGTTTTAACATTTGAACTTCACAAATGTTAGATATATTTTCTAGGGTTGGTAGTGCCTGTATTAATAACTACTGTTAGGAGGAAATAAAATGACAAGAGAGGAAGCAAAAAAAATATTAGGGGAAGGAGCAACAGAAGAAGTAATTTCAAACTTTTTAAATAATTACCATATTGAAGAAAGTGCAAAAGTTAAAGATTTGGAAACAAAAGTAAATAACTTAACACAAGAAAATAGCAAATATAGTGATTATGATAGTATTAAAAAGCAACTTGACGATATTAATAAAGCAAATATGTCAGAGCAAGAAAAACTTGAAGAGCAAAAAAAAGAAATTGAAAAAAATCTTAAAAATTCAAGAATAATTGTTAATACTGCAAAAGCAAAAGAAATATTGGCAGGGTTAGAATTAGATGATGATACTATTAATCTAGTTGTGACAGATGATGAAGCAACAACAATTAATAGAGCAAATAATTTAAAGAACAAATTTGATACTATGAAAGAAAATGTCGCAAAACAAACAAAAGAAAGTCTTATGAATGTTGATCTAAAACCTACTATGACAAATGTTAATCAAAGTGAGAGTGTTATGGACTTTGAAAAGTTTTCTAAATTAAGTGCAGAAGAACAAGAAAAGTTTATTAATGAACACCCACAAGAATTTCAAAATTTATAATAATTAAAAAAGGAGAGAAAAAAGATGGAACAATTTAGAGATAAGATTTTTAATGAAGAAGTATTTGAACGATATACAAAAAAGTTACCAAGTACAAAAGAAAATTCATTAATTAAAAATGGTTTATTCAACAACGTAAACAAGTACAAAGCAAAATTTGCAAGTCAAACAGGTGGATATGCAATAATTGAACCAATTGCAGGTAGAATTGGTGGAACACCTGTAAACTATGATGGAAACACAGATATTCCAAAGGGTGCTGAAAGAGATACTTTCTTCCAAAGAAAAATTGCTTATGGTAGAGCAAACTCTTGGGGAGAATATGATTTTAGTGCAGATATAACAAATAAAAACTTTATGGCAGAAGCACAAGAAGTTAAAGATTATTGGGACGAACAAAGACAATCAACTGTTTTAGCAATACTAGAAGGTATTTTTGGAATGACAGGTGGTGTTAACGGACAATTCGTTTCTAAACACACTTACGACATTTCAGCAGCAGCAACTCCAACTTTAACAGCAGATGCTTTAAACAAAGCAGCACAAAAAGCATTAGGAGATAAAAAAGCAAAATTAGATGTTATTTTTATGCACAGTGCAGTTTCAACTGAATTAGAAGGATTAAATTTAATTAACTTCTTAAAATATACTGATAGT